>Ga0075522_10003479_pt1 | contig 11477 bp, 10 predicted proteins | sample NGEPerA_FD_74796 | JGI IMG/M metagenome (GOLD analysis project Ga0075522, IMG submission 74796) | Arctic peat soil microbial communities from the Barrow Environmental Observatory site, Barrow, Alaska, USA - NGEE PermafrostL2-A | ecosystem: Environmental > Terrestrial > Soil > Wetlands > Peat ... | reverse complement strand
CGGAGCTTTCCAATTCGGCCAAGTTTTCTGGAGTATCATCCAGAGATACCGGTCCCACGGGCCAAGCTTCGGCCTGTGCGTTTGCCGTTTGAGCACTGTGATTTGGTGTCGCAGGGCCAAAACTTCCATGGCCAGTTCGTGCTGAGAGCGGAGTAAGGCCCGTGGGTAGATCAGAACGGTCCAGAGAATTTCAAACATGACCAGTACAGCTTGGTCGCAAATCCCCGCCAATCAATCATTTAGATTCTGGACGGAATTTCTGCCACCCACGGGCAATACGGCCTTCCATATTGTTGACAATAGCGCGACCTGGCTGACACGGCCAACTTCATCACTTCATTGATGTGGCGGGCGCGCAAGTTCAATGCGCCCCAGAATATGCCCGGAAACGCCAGCACGTTATTGATTTGGTTGGGATAGTCGCTCCGACCGGTCGCTACAATCCAGGCTTTCGCGGCGGCCTCCTCCGGCATGATTTCCGGGGTGGGATTGGCCAGAGCAAAAACGATAGGCCTGGCGACCATAAGCCGCAGCGCCTTCGCCTCAATCAATCCCGGCCCAGAGACGCCGATCAAGACATCCGCTTTACGCATGGCATCCTCTAAGTCACCGCTCAAGTCGCGGGGATTGGTGACACCCGCGAGTTGCATCTTGGCCTCATTCAAACCGGAACGCGTTCGGCCGTTTAAAATCCCCTTCCGGTCACAGACGACCAGATCCTTTACGCCAGCCTGCTGCAACATCACAGCAATGGCTGTTTCTTCTCCAGGCGGTTGAGCAAGCGGAGCAGTCCGTCGAGGATTGTCAAAGGGTGTGGCGGGCATCCGGGAATGTAGAGATCAACCGGCACGACAGAAGCAGCACCATTCAGAATCTGCGGATTGCCGACGAAGGGTCCGCCGGCAATCGCGCAAGCGCCGACGGCGATGACGATTTTCGGCTCGGGCACCGCGTCCCAAGCCTTTTTCAGGGCAAGCTCCATATTCTTTGAAATACAGCCCGTGATGAGCAATCCATCCGCGTGGCGCGGCGAGGCCACGAATTGAATTCCGAAACGGCTGAGATCCCACCCAATGGTACCAAGCACATTGGTGTCGGCTTCGCAGGCACCGCAGCCGCCGGCGCTCACCACACGCAAGCGTAGCGAGCGGCCAAAGAGTTTGCGAAGTTTGTTGTCAAGCGCGGCGGCAAGGCGGACTTGTTCGTGGCCTGGTTCGCCGAGCACGAGGTCTTCGCGCCGACGCACAGCCATGCGATGGTCACGGGTTTGAGTAATGGCGTTTTGCGGACAAACTTCCACGCAGGCGGCGCAAAAGATGCAACGACCAAGATCAAGTGCAACCGGTTTGCCGGTCGGGCGCGTAATTGCTTCGGTGGGACACACGGGGACACAAACATTGCAGCCGTCGTCGCATTTAGTGGCATCCACTTTCAGCGCGCCGCCGTGGCGGTCGGGCAGCGTTGGTGTCGGACCTTTGGGATAGGCCATTGTTTCGCAACCGCGTTTTAGACGATGGGCAATGGTATCAAAGACGAACATAGCTTTGGTGCGGCGTTATAAATCAAAACCGCAGTAGGAGAGGTTGAAACTTTTGTTGCATATCGGAAAATCCGAAATGGCTGCGCCGCGCAATGCCAGCGTCATTCCGGTCCAATTGTGGAACGAAGGGTCGATAATCTTGTAGCGGCAGAAACGTCCAGCATCGTCGGTCAGCGCCACATGACAGACTTCGCCGCGCCAGCCTTCAACGAGTGCCACGGCGAGGGTGTTGGGCGCAGGCGCTGTGAGTTCGCCGCGTATATCTCCTTCAGCCGGGGACGGAAGTTGTTCGCAAAGGTATTTGCCGGAGCGTTGAATTTCCAGCGAACGCACGCGGGCGCGGGCAAAAATGTCGCCGCCCGGCCACACAGCCACTGGAATCTGCGCAAAACGATGCCAGCCAACCGGGTGATCGTAACGCACATCACGCACAAGACCGCAGGCGCGTGCCGCAGGGCCAACCAACCCAATCTCTCTGGCCTGAGCGGGAAAAACCGTGCCGACGTTTTCGAAGCGCGCGCGGACGGATGCGGCATCCCAGAACCATGCAACCGCCTGCTCGGTATCAGCGAGCGCGGTTGTCAGCCGCTCCATTAACTGCCCCGCACGCTCTGGTTCGAGGTCGTGGTGGCACCCCCCCGGTCGCACGAGGCCGCGCCCAAAACGGTTGCCACAAATGAGAGCGGTGAGGTTGAGAAAGTCGCCACGGATTTTGCCGCAGGCCGATGAGGCAGGCAGAAACGCGACATCGTTGGCCAGTGCCCCAAGGTCGCCGGTGTGGTTCGCCAAGCGTTCGAGTTCAAGCGCCATTGCTCGCAGCCATTGCGCACGCAATGGAGCCTCAGTCCCGGCAAGAGCCTCCATGATGGTCGCAAACGCTGTGGTGTGAGCAACGGTGGTATCGCCAGCGACTGTCTCAATCTGACTTATCGTTGCGCGATGCGGACCACCGACGAGCGCCTCCTCCACTCCCCGATGCTGGTAGCCGAGCGCAATCTCCAGATGCAACACTTCTTCGCCCGCGCATTGAAAGCGGAAATGTCCCGGCTCAATGACGCCAGCATGGATTGGTCCGACCGCGACCTCATGAACTTCGCCGCCGTCCACGCGAAAAAACTCAGCGTTGGCCGGCGCGTTGCCATTTATCCGCCGTACGGGCTTGAGCCACGGATGGCCCGTTGGAGTCACGTTATGTTGCTCCCAGACTTCGCGCTCAAACATATGTGCCTGCTCCTGCTTGAGCGTGAGCGACGGATAGCTGCCGCTAAACGGCAGGCTGCGCGCCACGGCAAGAGTATTGTTGACGTCAAAGGCCAGCACGGCAACCAGACGCATAGACTCGCCTTCGGGCACGCCGAACCAGGCGCACAAGCGCGCGCCGCGCTCCAATTCAGCCGCAGTTGCGTTGACAAATTCCGCCACTGGCCATGTGGGCATTTCAGCCCAAGGAAGGCTGTTGGCATTGGCCAGAAGGGCAAAGGGAGTGTTGGCGCTCATGGTGTGGGAAAAAGTTGGGCGACAGCGGCGGACCAGGCATCTCGCAACATTGCCGGGGTAAAGAGACCGAGCCACAAGGACAAGCCCAAGAGCACGAATGGCGGCGCAATGACGCCCGCCGTTTCGACAAAGCGTTTGCCGTTTGCTTTCGCCGCTTTGCGCGGACGCCCGTCCACGACGGCAAAGACCACGCGGGTCATGCCGAAGAAGGCCAGCAGCAGGCAGCCGAGAAAGATCGCGGTGGCGATCCCGTGGTGAGAAGCGAGTGCGGCGCGTATCACTTGCAGTTCGCTAAAGAAAGGACCGAAAGGCGGGCAGGCCGTCACGGCGAACATCCCGGTGACAAAAAGCGCCGCTGAACGAGGCGTTAGCATGGACATACCGCGCGCGTCATCAATTGAGGGGGACCCGGCCGCGCGGCGAATATTGCCAGCGCTCAAAAAGAGCGAACCTTTGGTCAAAGTATTGCTCCACACATGAAAGAGAGCCGCAGTCACACCCGCGCCGCCCAGGGCCGCGCCGATGCCGAGGATGCCCATGTGCTCCACACTTGAGTACGCCAGCATACGCTTGAAATCACGCGTGCCCAGCAGGAACAACGCCGAAACCAGCATCGAAAACAATCCGATGGCAAGCAGCGTGCGATCAGCGATTGCACCCTCGCCAGCGGCGCCAATGACGGCGCGCACACGTAAAATCGCGGTAAACGCAACTGTGGTGACGCCGCCCGCCATAATCGCGCCCACGATGCTCGGTGACTGGCCATAGGCATCAGGTTTCCATGTGTGCATGGGAGCAAGGCCCATTTTTGTGCCGTAGCCGACAAGCAACAACACCCATGCGATCAAAACCCACGGGCGCGATAAGCCTGCCCCTTGCGACATCAAGGCCGTCAAGGTCAGATCGCCGCCCCCGCCCCCACGCAACGACGCATACCCGAGGCAGAAAGAACCAAGCAAGGACAGCGCGATGCCTGTGCCTCCTACAAGGAGATATTTCCAAGTGGCCTCGAAGGCACGCGGAGTGCCGTTAAAGTGCAACAGTGGGACACACGCCAGTGTAACGGCCTCGGTTGCTATCCATAGCAACCCCAAATGCCGGGCCTGATGCCCCGCGCTCAACAACCCCAAGACCGCCAGCAGCGACGCGACAAACACACGGTTGGGACGTTCTGACCTCAACCCAAGATAGGAAACCCCATAAGCGCCACAGATGAGAAATAGCAACGACACGGCCGGCAATACGGCCCGCGCCAGCGGATCGAAGCCCAACCACGCGTCCGGCGCCACCACGGGCGGATTTACAAAAAGCCAAAACACCAGCGCGACATGGATCACACCGACGACAGGCAACAACCAAGGCCGGGTGCGATTGCTTGGCCAGACTGCCGCAAGCGCCGCACCCAAGAGGGGCACAATAATGAGGAGAAGAGATTTCATTCCCGGAGCGCGGTAAGTTTGCGGGTGTCAAGCGAATCGAAAGCGCGTTGGATGCGATCCACGATAATGCCGATGACGAACACACCCACCGTTAAGTCAAGAAGAAGTCCCGCCTCCACCAACAGCGGCATCGAGTGGATGAGCAAAAGACCGAACAGGTAGATGCCGTTTTCCAGAATCAGATAACCGCAGACCTGTGAAATGGCTTTGGCGCGACCGATTAGCAGGATAAACCCGGTTAGTATCGAGGCAATCGATCCCGGCACCAAAAGCGAGCCAGCGTGTTCCGGCAATAGCGGCAGCGTCTTCGCCAGGGCCACCGCCGCAATCGCAGCGCCGGCACCCAGGAGCAGCGATGGCACGAAACCAATAAACGGTTCGATCTCCCGTTGGATGTTCGCCGTCCGCATCGCCCGCCGCAACAGACCGGGAATGATCACGCCCTTGCCGACTATTGTGGCGATTGCAAGAAGAGCTATTCGCCAGTCCAGTTCATTTTCTATCAGCAGTGGCAGAATGCCCAGCACTACTCCTTGGAGAGACATGGCGCGAATGAGCGACGGCAGCCGACCGCTGCCCAGCGCGAGCAGGTTCAGTCCCATCGCAAGGCCGATCAGCAGATTCAAGGTTCCGCTCATTCGGCACCCTCTTTCCACGCCACCAGCAACGCAAACAAACAGAGAAGAAAGGCCGTGGTGAGCAGCAGCGGCACACGGCGGAACGCAAACCGCGCCAGCAGAGATTCGACTAACCCCACGCCGACGGTCACTGTCAGGACGCCTCCTGCCAGCGCGCTTACGGCAGCCAGCGACGTCAGATTCCTCATCGGCAACACCGCCTCCGTTAACAACACAGCGAAAAGCAGGAGCTTCATTGACGCCCCGTGCAAAATCACGGCGAGCGGCGGACCGCTGTGGTCCAGCACCATGACCTCGTGAATCATCGTCAATTCCAAATGTGTATTGGGATCGTCGAACGGCACGCGACAGTTCTCCGCCAGCAGGACGGTAAATAAGCCCGCCGCGAGCAGCACCGCTCCGGCCCCCGATGCCGGCGCCAGCATCGTATTTAGTGAAACACTGTTGCTCTGGACGCTTAACGACAACACCGCCGCGATGATGGCCGCTTCCGCAAGCACGGCATAACTGACCTCGCGTGCTGCGCCCATGCCTTCAAAAGCTGATCCCGTTTCCATCGCGGCCCAAGCCGTGCAAAACCTGGCCAGCGCCAGCAGGTAGATCAACAACAGCACATCGCCGCGAAAACTCAACGCGGCGCCCGCCGGACCTAGCGGCATCAACATTGCGGCTCCCGTCAGCGCGACCCACGCGACTGCTGGTCCGATGACAAAGCCGGGTGACGCGAGGTTGCTGAGCACGACGCTTTTTTGCCACAAGCGCGCCAAATCGTAGTAAAGCTGGAGCACGGGCGGCCCACGTCGTCCTGCCACCCACGCCTTCACCTTGTTGATGATGCCGGGGAGAAGCGGAGCCAGCAGCAACCACAACGCGAGACGAAAAAAAAGGGCGATGATCCAGGTCATTGTTGGCCTCCTAATAAAACGAGCAGCGCCAAGGCCACAAGTCCTCCTAATACATATAGGATGTAAGATTGCAAACTGCCATGTTGCAAGCGGCGGACAGCAGTGTATGATTGCAAGATCGCCACGCTGACGGGAGTTATTATCCGCTCCAGCACGGTTTCAGGAACTCGTTCCAGACGAATTGCCTCCGCTGGAAAGAGACCGCGTGGCCGTCGAAGTTTGCGTTCAGGTCGAAGGAACCAGACAAACCAGCCAGCAGCGATTCCGGCAAAAGAGCCGCTGGTGTATTGCATGCGCGCGGTCGGAGCCCTGAAGCCGCAGTCCCACGTCAAGCCGCGACGCTGACCATTGGCGCGCACCTTTCGCCACAACGATGCCGCCGCCGTAACTGCCAGGATGGCCAAGGCTGCTTGAAGCGAACCCAACACAGACAATGAGACGGGAGCTTCCACCGACACCCATGCAGGGTGCCACTCTCCAACCGCGCGAGCCACAGCCGGCCAAAACACCACAGGCGCGAGCCCAATCGCGGCACATATTCCGGCGAGTGCCAGCATCGGCCCGCGCATCAAGTTTCCGCACTCGTGCGCCTGCTCCGCAGCCTGGGTGCGCGGCGCGCCGAGGAAAAGCATCGCTCCCGCTTTCAAGAAACTTGCCAGTGCCAGCGCACCGGCCATCGCCAGCATGATCGCGGCTGGCATCGTTGCCCAGACCGATGCCCCTTTGCTCGTCGTTGCGTCGAAGAGGCCCAGATAAATCAGAAATTCACTGACAAACCCATTGAGCGGGGGTAGTCCCGACACCGCAATTGCGCCTAACGCGAACAGCCCGGCAGTCCAAGGCATCGTACGCCACAAACCGCCCAGCCGGCTCATTTCGCGTGTGCCAGTGGCATGTAACACTGATCCCGCATCGAAAAACAAAAGGGATTTGAATGCGGCGTGATTCCATACATGGAGGAATGCCCCCGCGAGCGCCAATCGGCCCCACGGAGCGTCACCGTGTGTGACCGCGAGCAACGCGCAACCAAGCCCGATCATGATGACACCCATATTTTCCACGGAACAATACGCCAGCAGCCGCTTGAAATCGTTTTGGGCTAAGGCGAAGGCGATACCGAACAAAGCGCTGATTGCGCCAAGGCCAATTACCACCCAGCCAGCCGCAAGGGGCACAGGCAGCCAACCGCTGAAGCGCACGATGCCGTAAAGACCCATCTTGATTGCGACGCCTGACAAGATTGCCGAGACATGGCTGGGTGAATTGGCATGCGCCGATGGGAGCCAGATATGCAACGGAAAGAAGCCGGCCTTGACTCCGAAACCGAAGAGCGCCAACCAAAACAACGGCGCCAGTCCAGCTTGATCGCGCATCGGCCCGAGATCCCAGCTTCCGGTGCGCGCCGCCAAAAGGGCAAAGAATGCAAAAAGACAAAGTGTGCCCGCATGGGAAGCCGCCAGATACAACCAACCGGCAGCTCGCGCTTCGCGCTGCTGGCGGTCGAGGGTGATTGTGAAATAGGCGCAGATGGCGAAAAGCTCCCATGCGATCAGAAAGTGCAGCCCGTTGGATACTGTCAACACCAATCCCATGCTTGACACCAGCGCGCTCCACCACATCCGGCCACGAGGCGCGGAAGCCGGGTAATGATGGTCCGACCAATACTCGCGTGAATACACCGCACCGGCCCCTCCCACAACGCATAACACCACAAGGAACAGCGCACTTAGTCCGTCGAGCCGCAGATGCAATGGTTCGCCACCTGGCGAGATTCCGCTCCGCCACTCCCAATCTGTCGCGCCAAGCAGGACCATCAGCGCCGCACCTAATCCTGCTCCCGTGGCCGCTATGGTTAGGGCAAGCCAAGTCCGAGATAGCCAGACGCCTATGGCGATGCTCGTCATCAAAGCCACGAACGCAAACAACAATAGAGTCCCGACCGTCATTCTTTCACCTCCGACTTGGGCATTTCCACTGACGTTGCGTCAACTGCGTTAATTGCTTGAAGAATCTCTTCGTCCCTCGCCCCCTTAACGAGCAAATCGCGCAATGGGCCGCCGACCAAATTGCGGCTGAGACGCCCAAGCAAATCAAGGTGCGCCCGTGGCGATGGCGCGACAAAGAAAAGCAACCGCATAACCGGCGCGTCATCCACAGGCGCTTCGGATAGCGGAAGAGCATCGCGCAAGAAAATCAAGGCTACCGTGCCTGCATCGCGCCCCAGCGTGATTCGCGCGCTGGGATGCGGCAAAGCGAAGCCACCGCCAATGGGCGCAATCGTCACACCGCTTTTCGCGCGAAGCCGCTGGCTGAGTAAGTGACGAATGGCGGGTGTCGCTCCCGGCAGGGCGGTCACGATACGCTCAAACACGTTCGGCGCTTCCGCCGCCGACACATCGCGCCAGATGCCTCCGGCGCGCAGCAAAGGCCCGATCCGTAAATTCGATGCCAGCACCGACTTCTCAGGGGCCAGGAAACCGGCTCGCGCCGCAAGTCCCCGCGTTGCCGCCCATTCCGACACTTGGACACGATCAAACAAAAGTCGGTCGCGGTCCCGTGTGTAGGGCAAGCCCTCGTCGCGAATCCAGCCTTCCACAACGTGCTCCGAGACGCCAAATGATTCCGCAATCTGAATAAGATTCAAATACATGACAACGAATGGAAATTAACTGAAGTGAGAAACCCCGTCATTGCCCACCTCCCAATGCGATTATGGCGGCCAGCGCCGCGATGCCGACAATCAAATACAGGATATAAGCCTGCACTCGTCCGTGTTGAAGCCGCCGCGTCATCAATGATACGTGCATGATCATCCTGCCTGCCGGCTCGACGATTTTTTCCAGTACTGTCTCCGGGGTATGCTCCGCGAAACTCGCCTTGGCGGGAAACAAGACTTCGGGGCGATGCTCGTGTCGTTCCGGGCGTAAAATCCACGGAAACCATTCGGTAATGAGGTCGGCAAACGAACCCGCCGTGTATTGCATGCGGGCTGTTGGGGCGACATACCCGCAATCCCATGTCAACGCACGGCTCAGTCCATTCCGACGCGTGCGCCGCCATAGCAGCCATGCCAGCATTGCAGCAAGCACCGCCAGCGCGGTTTGAACACAGCCCAACAAGACCAACGGCGCGGGAGTCTCCGCGTCCATCCACACCGGACGCCACGTCCCCACCGCGCGCGCGACCGCCGGCCAGAAAATGACCGGCGCAAGCCCAATCACCACACAGGCACCCGCCAGCACGATCATTGCGCCGCGCATGGATGATCCGCATTCATGGGCGTGAGCGGCTTGCTTCGAGCGCGCGGCGCCGAGGAAAACCACCCCACACACTTTTATGAAACACGCCAGTGCCAGAGCTCCCGTTACTCCGAGAAGGATTGCCGCAGGGATGACGACCCAGGCTGACGGGCCGTGTGAAATTGTGGCGTCGAACAATCCAAGATATACCAACCATTCGCTGACAAACCCATTGAGCGGGGGCAGGCCAGAAATTGCCGCCGCGCCGAGTGCGAACAGGCCAGCGGTCCAAGGCATCGCGCGCCACAGGCCACCCAACCGGCTCATCTCCCGTGTGCCAGTGGCATGCAGCACCGAGCCCGCGCCAAAAAACAATAACGCCTTGAACAAGCCGTGATTCCACACATGCAATAATCCGCCTGCCAGTGCCAGCCTGCCCCACATTGTATTTCCTTGTTCCACGGCCACGAGACCGAAGCCTAGACCAATGAGGATAATGCCGATATTTTCAACACTGTGATAGGCCAGCAGCCGTTTGAGATCATGTTGCCCAAGAGCGAACGCAACCCCCAGCACCGCGCTGGCCGCCCCCAACGCTGCCACGATCCAACCTGCTCCGGCGGGCATGGGTAGCCAACCACTGAAGCGCACAAGTCCGTAAATGCCCAACTTGATCGTAACACCCGACATAATGGCCGAAACATGGCTCGGCGCATTGGCGTGAGCCGAGGGCAACCAAATGTGGAGCGGAAACAAACCAGCCTTCAGACCAAAGCCGAAAAGAGCCAGCCAAAACAGCGGCGCCAACTCCGCGTGTTCGCGCATCGGTCCGATTTCCCAACTACCAGTACGCGCCGCCAGCACGGTGAAAAACGCAAACAGGCTGAGGGTGCCGGCGTGCGATGCCACGAGATATAACCAGCCTGCCGCCCGCACTTCACGCCGTTGGCGGTCAAGGGTAATCAAGAAATACGAACTAACAGTGAACAACTCCCAAGCAATCAGAAAATGCAGCCCGTTGGACACGGTCAGTATCAACCCCATGCTCAACAACAAACCGCTCCACCACACGCGACCCGGGCGTGCAGAACGCGGATGGGCCTTCTCGGACCAGTATTCCCGCCCATAAACAGTGGACGCTCCGCCGACCACGCAAAGCAAGACAAGAAAGAAGGCGCTGATCCCGTCAACCCGCAGATGCAGCGGTTCACCGGCCACCAGAAATTCACTGCGCCATTCCCAGTCGGCACCACCCGCAAGCACTGAAATCGATGCAATCAGCGCCGCGCTTGCGCTGAGGAGCGTGGTCGCCAGCCAAAGACGCGGTGTTTTGCAAGCGAAGGCCACTCCCGCGCTGAACCCCACGGCTGCGGATGCCATGAACCAGCCCGTTGTCATGCGTTTGCCTCCCTTCTTTCGAGTGCTTCCGCCCGTTTCGTCCGAAATCGAAGGGTTTTCTTCATCTCGAAAACATGTAACTTCTGCTCATTGCCGATTAACGGGCTTTCTCCATGTTCTTATGCATCGCGATGGCCTCCTCAAAGTGTCGTTGAAAATAATGGCGCAAAACGTCCAGCGCATCGATGATTAACGGGTCGCGCACGGAAAAAGGACCTGATTGCCCACTTTCCTGGTTATCACCAATTTTTTGAGGCGCAGCACCGAGAGGTGCTGAGAAAGATTGGTTGGCTCAACTTTCACGCGCGTCAATATCGCCCCCACCGATAGCTCTCCGTGAGCCAAAGTTTCAATAACGTGAATGCGCGTGGGATGAGCAAGCGCCTGGAAGACCTCCGCCTTAAATTTCCGCAGAGCGTCCAAATGCTGTGGATGAATTGATGCTTTAGTCATCAATTCAGAACTTACGAAATGTCGCAAGTAACGGCAAGAGCAAAAATGGCGGTTTGACGCTTGAGTTGACATAAAGTCGTCAATTTGCCAATTGAAACTATGTCAATATGACGCTGGCTGATTTCACTGAACCGAATCTTCTCGTTTCCTCCAGCCGATGCAGCTTGGTGGTGCCGGGGATCGGCACAATCCACGGCTTCTGCGCGAGCAGCCAAGCGAGCGCAAACTGCGGCAGGATGCCGATTGGCATTGGTCCGGCAATATGTATTTTCTGGCTTGTATTTTTTGGCTGCCACGACCTAACAGCCTGTTGAAATAATCGTCTTTTTTTATAAAATAGTATTGTCTTATTATTAGTATTGGCTAAC
>Ga0075522_10003478_pt1 | contig 11478 bp, 13 predicted proteins | sample NGEPerA_FD_74796 | JGI IMG/M metagenome (GOLD analysis project Ga0075522, IMG submission 74796) | Arctic peat soil microbial communities from the Barrow Environmental Observatory site, Barrow, Alaska, USA - NGEE PermafrostL2-A | ecosystem: Environmental > Terrestrial > Soil > Wetlands > Peat ... | reverse complement strand
GCCGTCCAACTGGCCAACGAAGGCTACCAAATCACGGCGGTCGCGAGGACCGAAGCCAAACTCAAGGACCTGGTGTCCGTCTTGGGCGAGGGCCACAGCTACCGTGTCGTCGACCTGTCGGTCGATTCCGGCGTCGAAGCCGTCATGCAGGAACTGAAGTCGACGCATTACGATTTGCTGGTCAATAACGCCGGACTGGGCGTCAAAGGGACCTTTTTCGACGCACCCTTAGCGCCCCTTCAAAGGATGTTGGACATCAACGTCAAGGCCCTGGTGTCCCTGGCGCACGCTTTTCTCGGCCAGGCCAAGCCGGGCGATGCGCTCATCAATTTGTCTTCGGGTTTGGCTTTCTTGCCCATGCCGTCCCTCGGTCTTTACGCCGCCACCAAGGCTTTGGTGACGAGTTTTTCCGAATCGCTTTGGTACGAACAAAAATCGCGTGGGGTTTACGTCATGGGGCTCTGCCCCGGCGTCACGGACACGGAATTCAACCGCAACTCAGGCGGGGGCGATCTTAAGGTGCCGGGAGCGATGATCCAGACGGCCGATCAAGTGGTGGCCAAAGCCTTGTGCGAACTTAAGGCCCGGCGTAAGCCGACGGTCCTGTCGGGGAAGATGAACGGTCTTTTCGCCTTTTTGGCGCGTTTCCGGTCCCGCAGGTCGATGGTCAGCCAAATGGGGAAGATGGAAGTTTAGGTTAGGCCCCACAGCTTTCTTTGGGCCTGTTCCAATAAAGGCCCAAGGACCGGGTGGGTCAGCTCTTCAGGCGTGAAAGCCAGCCATTGTTCCGGATCAAAACAATCCCCGGTCAGCAGGGGCGCCGCCCCCGTGCCGTTTTCCCGTTCCATGAGGACCAGCCTTAGGCCTTTTTCGACCAAAACGGGCAAGTCCAAATTTTCCACCTGCAGGTCCAACATCGTCATAGGGATCGCTTTTTCCCTGGGCAGGGGCCAGAATCCGCTGTCGGCGTAAGGCCAGCGGATCAGCTCTTTGTACTTCTCGGCGTCCTGGCTTTTAAGAAAGCACAGCCCCGCCGCCGGCGCGTTTTCCGTCCGGTTATAGACCCGATAGACCCGCATCGTTGTCCCCCGCCGCTTCCCCCTAAAACCCCATGTTCTCCAGTTTCACGAGTGCCTTGGGGACTCCCTTGGCCAGCAATAGCTCCTTCAAATCCTTGTTCATCTGGTCCGGCCCGCAAATGAAGTAGTGTTTGTTCAAGGGTTCCGGCACGTGCTTCACGATCATGTCCCAATTCAGCCGTCCCCGTTCGCCCGTCCATGGGTGTTCAGGGGCCAGGCGCGTGTAGCTCAAGACGATCTTCGCCGAGGCATTGGTCTTGGCGTGCACGTCCAACAATTCCTCGCGGTAGATGGTGTCTTCCTCGCTCTTGTTCGCGTCCAAAAACGTCACCTGGTTGGGCAATTTGAAATGCGTGGCGTAGCGCAGCATGCCCATCAAGGGCGTGATGCCCACGCCCGCGCCCAGCAGCACGATGTGGGGCTGGGTGGAGGGGTCAAAATAGAAATGCCCCAGGGGACCGCGCAGGCCGAAGACATGGCCCGGTTTGAGGTCCTTCAAATATTGGGGGAAGGTTCCCTGGATCTTGATGGTCAAGTCGATGAAATCACGGGTGCTGGGACTGCTCGCGACGGAATAGCTGCGCGACATCTTCGCCTCGCTCGTCGGCGTCAGGTGCAGTTGCACGAATTGTCCCGGTTTGTAGGCGATCACCTCGCCGCCGGCCTCGGGCTTGATGCGGTAGGTCAAGGTGTCGGGCGTTTCCTGGATGAGGTCGCTGAGAATATAGGGGATCGTCGGGGGAGGCATCATCAGCTCCTTGAGTGTGGGTTATGGGTTAGAGGCTTTTAAGGTATTCCCATACCGTCCTGACCGGAATGCCCGTGCCGCCGGCGGGGTTGACGCCGTCTTCGCTCTTGAGAAAAGCGGGCCCGGCGATGTCAAAATGAACCCAGGCTTTGGTGGTGACGAACTCTTTGAGATAGAAAGCCCCGGCCATGGTGCCGGCTTCGCCGCTGTTGCCGACGTTCTTGATGTCGGCGACTTTGCTCTCGATGTGGCTGCGGTAGGCCTCGGGCATGGGCAACTGCCAGAAGGCTTCACCGCTGCGTTCCCCCAGGGCTTTGAAACGCGAGCATAGTCCGTCGTCCCCCAAAACCGCGCTGATGTTCATGCCCAGCGCCACGATGGCCGCGCCCGTGAGGGTGGCGAAGTCGAGGATCACGTCGGGCTTCAGGCTTTCGGCGAAAAGCAGGCCGTCGGCCAGGATCACGCGCCCTTCGGCGTCGGTGTTGAGCATTTCAGCCGTGCGTCCGTTTTTGTAGCGGATGATGTCGCCGATCTTGATTGCGTCGGCCCCCGGCAGATTTTCGGTGACGGGCGCGCAGGCGTGGATCTCCACCGGCAACTTAAGCTTGGCGGCCAAGATCGCCAGGGCCAAAACCGTGGCGCTGCCGGCCATGTCGCATTTCATGTCCAGCATGCTGCCCGCCGGCTTCAGCGACAGGCCGCCGGAGTCAAAAGTGACGCCTTTGCCCACCAAAGCCACGCTCTTGCGGGCCTTGCCCGCGGGTTTGTAGTGCAGGTGCAAAAATACGGGCGGGTTCACGCTGCCTTGGTTGATGGCCGTCAAGCCGGCCATGGGCCAAGCTTCGATGGCTTTCTTGTCCAGCACCTTCAGGCTCAGGCCGGGAACGCCTTTGGCCAAGGCCTGCACGTCGCGCGCATATTTGGCGGGATATTTTTCACCCGGTGCGCGGTTGACCAGGTCACGAACCAGGCAAACGGCTTCGCAAACCAGGCGTTTTTCGGACAGCAGTTCTTTCAAGCCTTTGGCGTCGCACTGGATCGCCATGCGTTTAAACTCGGTCTCGTCCTTTTTGTCCTCTTTTTTCCCGTCTTTCTTGTCCGGCTTGCCCTTGCCTTCCGTGTATTTGTAGAGGCCCAACCAGGCCCCTTCCGCCAGCGCCGCCGCCTGATCTTTGTCGGCCCCCTCGGGCAGGCTCACCACGGCTTCTTCCACCTTCAAATCGCGCGCCCGTCGGGCGGCCGCTTGGCCGGCGCGCCGGAAACTTTCCAAACTGCCGTCCTTGGTTTTCCCGAGCCCGATGAGGAGACGGCGGGGAGCCGGCATGTAGAAGCTCGCGTCCTTTTGGCCTTTGAAACCGTCCGCCTTCGCCGCAGCCGCCAAAACTTCGTCGCCGAGGGCCATTTTGGTCTGCGCAGCGTCTTCGTGGCAGAGGCCGATGTGTAAACCTGTTTTTGGGGCTTTGCCGGTCACGGGTACGATTTCGATCAAGGTGTCCTCGAAAGGGCTAGCGAAAGGGGCTGGGCGGTGGAAAACTATTATCTTTCTGACCTGGGACCTTTGTCACTAGGTGTTCTCATTTCCAGAGGAACGCATGCTCTACCCTTGCCTGCTTGCTGTCCACATTCTTTCCGCCCTGGTTTGGGGCGGCGGCGGCATGTTGACCGGATTTTTTGTGCTTCCCGCGATGCAGGCGGCGGGTCCCGGCCAGGGGCTGGTGATGGCCGGTATGATGCGCCGTAAATTCGGGGTCTGGATGGGCATGTTTTCCGTGCTCGCCATCGCGACCGGTTTGACGCTGTTCATTCTGCGCGCCTACAACAGCGCGGGCTGGGCCTGGTCGTCGCAGGGCCTTTGTCTCGGGTTGGGAGGCCTGTTGGGTTTGGGCGCCTGGGTCATGGGTTTGATGACCCTAAAACCCCAGTCTGAGCGCATTGCCTCTATCATCGAGGGGGCTCAATTAAAGGGGGAATCCCTGAGCGACCGACAAAAGGCCGATATTGCGTTCGCCCAGCTTCGTATGGCCCGCGTGGGTCGCATCGCCGCCTGGCATTTGCTGGTGGCGACGGTTTTGATGATCGCCCAAAGCTTCCTGAGTTGACGGCGCCTTGAGCATGGAAGCCAAGCCCAAAGGCACCCGCACCGGTTTTACGACCGGCGCGAACGCCACGGCCTGCACGGTGGCCGCCCTACGCTGTCTTTTGGACGCGCAGGATCGTCACTCCGTGCGCATCACCTTGCCCCAGGGGGAAACCCCTGAATTCATGATTGTATGGACCCGCCACGAGGCGGACGGCGCGGTCACCTGCGCGGCGGTCAAAGACGGGGGGGACGACCCTGACGCCACCCATGGCGCCGAGATCCGCGCAACCGTGTGCTTGAATCATCTGCCGGGCCAGGTGCGTTTTTTGAAGGGGGAGGGCGTCGGCACGGTGACCAAGCCCGGCCTTGGTCTGGAGGTCGGCGGGCCCGCCATCAATCCGGTCCCCCGCAAGATGATGACCGAACACGCTTTGGGCATCTTGGCCGATCATGGCCGCGCCGAAGAGGGCGTGGACATCGTGGTCAGCGTGAAAGACGGCGAGAACATCGCCAAGAAAACGCTCAATGCCCGCCTGGGCATACTGGGGGGCATCAGCATTCTTGGGCGCAGCGGCATCGTGTACCCTTATAGCACGGCCGCCTATGTCGCTTCGGTGGAGCAGGGCATTGAAGTGGCGGTGCACCAGGGTTGTGATACCGTGGTCCTCACCACCGGCGGCTTGACAGAGCAATTCGCCATGAAGCTGCTCACGGAGCTGCCCGAAGCGGCTTTTGTCCAGATGGGGGATTACGTCGGCAAGGCCCTCGATCATTGCGTCAAGCTGGGCGTCAAACGGGCTATTTTGGCCGGGCAAATGGGCAAGGTGACCAAGCTGGCTCAGGGGGAGGTCCACACCCATGCCCGCAAGGCGAGCGTTGATCTAAGCCTCTTGGCGGAATTGGCCAGGGCGGCCGGCGCGCCCGAGGAAACCTGTGGCCTCATCGCCGGGGGCACCACGGCCCGCTATGCCTGGGAGCTGGGCCGGGACCAAGGCTGGCTGCAAGCCTTTCTGGATGGTTTGTGCGGAAGGGCGGCCCAAGTCGCCAAAGACCATGTGATCGCCCGGGGCGGCGCCATGTTGGTGGAAAGCTGGCTTTTTGATTTCGAAAAGCCGCTTAGAATCGCTTGGGCCGCACGTTGAATTCAGGGCCGTCCTCCCTAAGGAGCTTGTCATGATGAGAAAAATGCTGATCGAAACCGAGGACCTGCTGAACCAATTGCCCCGCATCGTGCTCCTGGCTTTGGCGGTTTTTATCCTGCGCAACCCCATTGTGGGAGGTCTTTTTATGTCTTGGGCCTGGTACTTTAAAATGCCCTGTGAATTTGTGGTGGTGGTGTCGGCCGCTTTGGCTCTGTGCGCGGGCATTCGCGTGGCCGCTGGGCATCGCGACGACCGCGCTTGAAGGGACCTGGATTGTCTCAATTGCACATACTCGGCATTTCCGATCAGGGTCTAGGCAATTTGGCGCCTGCCGCGCGTTCTGTGCTTGAAGGGGCAAGTTTGGTGGTGGGGGGCGAGAGACACCTGGGTTTTTGCGCCGCTTTGGACGTAGAAAAATGGGTGCTGAAGGGGGACCTTAAGGCCTTGGCAGGGCGTTTGACCGAAGTTTTGCGCGCCCCGGACGCGCGGCCGGTGGTGCTGGCCAGCGGGGATCCCCTGTTCTTCGGGATCGCCCAATTCCTCATCCAACAGCTCGGCGCCGACAAGGTTGAAGTCCATCCCGCGTTGAGCAGCATGCAGTTGGCCTTCGCCAGGGTGGGCATGAAATGGGATGATGCGTCCCTGGTCAGCGTCCACGGCCGTCCCTTGGACCGCCTCGCCGCTCTGCCTCCGGACTGCCGCAAAATCGGCGTGTTCACCGACCCTGAAAACACGCCGGCGCGGGTGGCGTCCTACCTGGTGCTGTTGGGCTGGCCTTTGGACGCCCGGATTTGGGTTGTTGAAAATCTTGAAGGTGAAAACGAAAAGGTCACGTCCGCCACGCTCTCCGAGGCCTCGGGCCAATCTTTTGGCGACCTGAACGTGGTCCTGGCCGAGCGGCCGGCCTCTCCCGCTTTACGCGGCGCTTTCGTCTTCGGACTCGACGAAGAGGCTTTTGCACAGCGCAAGCCTGAAAAGGGGCTCATCACCAAGGCGGAAGTGCGCGTGCTGAGCCTGTCCAAAATGCGCCTTTTCCCCGGCGCCGTGACCTGGGATATCGGCGCCGCCACCGGGTCCGTGTCCATCGAGGCGGCCCGTTTGTCCCGCGGCGGCCATGTGTGGGCCATCGAAAAGAACGCCGACGACTGCGAGAATGTGCGCGAGAATGTGCGGCGCTTCCACACGCCCAGCGTGTCCGTCTTGCACGGCGAGGCGCCCGATGTCCTGGCGCGGATCCCGGAATCGGACGCGCCGGACGCGGTGTTCGTGGGCGGCACGGCGGGCAGGATGGACGCCATCCTTGACGCCTGCATGGGCCGCCTAAAACCTGGCGGCAGCATGGTGTTGAACACGGTCACCGTCGAAAACACCGCGGAGGCTTTGGCTTGGTACCAGGCCAGCGGCCTGCAATGGAATTTTCTGCAGGTGCAGGTGAGCCGGGGGCGCGGCATTAAAACCCCGTCCCAGACCTTGCACCGGCTGGACGCCCTCAACCCTGTGACCATTTTTTGGGGAGAAAAATCCCCGCCGCAGGACGCCCCTGTTTGACGCCGTTTTGAGTCCTCCCCTTAAGGAGCTTAGCCCCATGAAAATCCGCAAAGCAAAATTGAGCGATTTGCAATTGCTGTTGGCCCTCTATGACCATTTGCGCGGGGGCCTGGCTTACGTCAAGCGGCCGCCCATGGAAGCGTCTGAGAACCACAAAAAAGCCCTTGCGCTCATGCTGAAGGACAAAAACATCCACCTCTTGGTCGCCCAAGAGGACGAAAAGGTGGTGGGCACCTGTACTTTGTACGTCATGCCGCGCGTGTATTGGTCCGGCAAGTCTTGGGCGATTTTGGACAGCATCGTCGTGGCCGAAGGGGGCCAGGGCAAGGGGCGCGGCACCGAGCTGATCAAGCACGCCATCGGTCTCGCCAAAAAGGCGGGTTGTTCACAGGTGAACCTCACCAGCAACACACGGCGCACGCGCGCGCACCGCTTCTATGAGGCCCTGGGCTTTGAACCGACCTATGTCGGCTTCAAATTGACTTTTTAAACGGGGCGGACTTGAAACTGGCTTTGATCGCCATCACCAAACACGGCATCGGACATGCCCGAGTTTTGAAGCAAGCCTTGCCCGGCTCCGAGCTTTGGGTCAGCGAAAAGCAGAAAGCCCTGGCTCCCGATGCCGACGGAACCTTCGGCGCCATCAAGGATTTCACGGCCGGTGCATGGGCCTCCTATGACGGATTGATCTACGTCGTCAGCCTGGGGGCGGTCGTGCGCACCATCGCGCCTTTCCTCAAAGGCAAGGACGAGGACCCCGCCGTGGTGGTTGTCGACGACGCCAAACGTTTCGCCATCAGCGTGCTCAGCGGCCATGTGGGCGGGGCCAACGCCTTGACGGAAGAGGTCGCCGCCGCCTTGGGCGCGCAGGCGATCGTGACCACGGCCTCCGACGTGCGCGCGACGCTGACGGTGGACATTTTGGGCCGTGAGCTGGGCTGGGTCCTTGAAGACAAAGCCAATGTGACCCCCGTCAGCGCCGCGGTCGTGAATGAGAAGCCCGTGGCCCTGGTGCAGGAATGCGGCGAGAAAAACTGGTGGACGCGGCCCACGCCCCTGCCCGCCAGCATCAAGGTTTTCTCCGGCATCGCCGAAGCCCGGGCGGCGGGCCCCTTCGAGGCTTGGCTGGTGGTCAGCGACCGCAGCACCACCGCGCTGAAGCTGGACTTGGGGGATCTGTGGGGCGCTACGGTCGTCTACCGGCCCAAAACCCTGTGTCTGGGCATGGGATGCGACGCCGGGACGGACCTTGAAGAGACCTGGGGTCTGGTGGAAACCACCTTTGCCGAGGCCAATTTAAGCCTCAAGAGCGCTGCCGCGGTGGCCAGCATCGACCTCAAGGCGAATGAGGAATCCCTTCACCAGGTCGCCCAAAATTTTGGACTGGAGCCTGTTTTCTTCACGCGAGACCAGCTCAACGCCAAGGGCGTCATCAGCCCGGCCAATCCCGTGGTCGAAAAATACACCGGGGCCGTCGGCGTCAGCGAGCCTTCGGCCATGTTGGCCGCGGGGGCGGACAGCCTGCTGGTCCCAAAACGCAAGAGCCGCCGCGCCACGCTGGCCGTCGCCCGCAAAGTTTTCAAGTAGAAAAGAGGAATCGTGGGATCCATCGCCATTGTTGGTTTCGGTCCGGGCGCCGCGGAGCATTTAACCCCGGCGGCACGGCAGGCCATAGAAGCTTGCGACGTTTGCATCGGTTACCGCACCTATATCGATTTGGTGCGCCCGCTTTTGGCCGGAAAAAAAATCGTTGCCACGGGCATGACCGAGGAAATCGACCGGGGCCGTAAGGCCTTGCAATTGGCCCGCGAGGGCAAGAACGTCGTCATCGTCAGCAGCGGCGATTCGGGCGTGTACGGCATGGCCGGACTCACCTATGAAGTCCTGCAGGAAAACGGCTGGGACCCCGAGCATCCCGATGTCGGCGTCTTGGTCATCCCGGGCATCACCGCGGCCTGCAGCATCGGCGCGATCCTGGGCGCTCCCTTGAACCACGATTTTTGCAGCGTTTCGTTGAGCACCCTGCTCACGCCTTGGGAGCTCATCGAAAAACGCCTCAATGCCGCCGCCGAGGCCGATTTCGTGTGCGCCCTCTACAACCCCAAGTCGGCGCGGCGGGACTGGCAGATCGTGAAGGCCCAGGAGATTTTTCTCAAGCACCGCGCCCCCCACACGCCCGTGGGCGTGGTCAAGAGCGGATGGCGCGAAGGCGAAATCGTGGTGCGCACCACTTTGGACAAGATGGCCGAGCAGGAAATCGGGATGCTGACGACCATCGTCATCGGCAATACCCAGACCTATTATTTCAAACACCTCATGGTCACCCCGCGCGGTTACCGAACCAAGTATGACCTTGAGAAAAAGGGCGGCGACCTGGCGAATCTGAAAGTGAAGGCGTCCGGGACGCCGGCGTGAACCTCCTCGTCTACAAGCTGGTCATTGCACCTCTGCTCGTGGCCTTGGCGACTTTGGCCGGGCGGCGCTGGGGCTCCGTGGCCACCGGCTTGGTGGCGGGCCTGCCCATCATCGCGGGCCCTATCCTTTTTTTCTATGCCGTGGAACAGGGCCCGGTGTTCGCGAGCCAGGCGGCGGTGGCCACCTTGCTGGGCATGGTCAGCCTGTCGGCGTTCATGTTGATCTTCGCCTGGCGCTCCTGGGTGGGCGGCACCGCTTTAAGTTGCATACTGCTGGGCTGGTCCGGTTTCGCGCTGGTCACCATCGTCATGGACCGCGTCAGCGACCGCATGCTCGACGACCATCGCACGACCCTGCTGAAGGCGCTCTTTAAGGCCCTGGTCTACGCGTTGGCGGCCCTGTATTTGGGTAGACGCAGCTTGCCCAGGCTGGAGGCGCGGGCGTCCCAGGGCGCGATTTTGGGCGGCCGGATGCAGCTTGTTCCCCGCCCGGACGGGGACGAATCGGCCCCGTCTTTAGATTCGGCGCCTCCCCCTGAGCCCAACGCCTGGGACATTCCCTTGCGCATGCTGGCGGCGGCCTTGCTGGTCTGGACCTTGACCAGCCTGGCTCAAAGGCTCGGACCGCGCTTAGGCGGTCTGCTGACCCCCTTTCCCATCGCGAGCACTGTGCTCTCGACCTTTGCCCTGGTTCAGGGGGGTAGAGAGGCGGCCCATGCTGTGATAAAAGGGTTCTTCCTGGCCTTCTATTCCTTCGCCGTGTTTTGCGCGGTGCTGGCGGCGAGCCTGCCGATTTTGAGTTTGCCGGTGAGCTTCACCGCCGCGGTTCTTATGGCCGCGCTGGCCCACGGTTTTGTGCTCAGGCGCATGCTGCAAGGTCCCCTTTTTTAATCCGGAATCCGGCCAGGTCGGCCCCATTCCAAAGTTTTTTCACCGCAGCCCGGAGGAAAGTCCATGCCCCGCGGAAATATTAAGATGCTGTATTACTTATGCTATGGCGCACCGCTGATGGACCGCACCTTGGACCGGCGCGTGGACAGCCTGCGCCTCGAGGGGCAGGGCCGTTTGGACGGCTTCAAAATGACCTTCACCCGCGAAGGCGCCCAGCCGAACCTTGAAGCCGCCGCCGGCGTCAAGACCTGGGGCTGTCTCTACCTGATCGAAGAAGGCATGCTGCCCGAGCTCGATAAACAGGAGGCCGGAGGCCTGCGTAACACCGGGACGGTCAGTTTCGAAGGCCGTCCGGAGAAGTGCGTGTACTACACCTATCCGATCCGCTCCACGGCCAAGCCTTCGGCCGAATTCATGGAGGCATTCCGCAGCGTTTACATCCAGGCGGGCCTGCCCCAGGCTCAAATTGACCAGACACCCGGTTTGGCGGCTCGGTAGGGTGCTTTGACGCTCCCCGTCGTTTTTGTCGGCGCCGGCCCCGGCGACCCCGAACTCATCACGCTTAAAGGCGCCCGCCTGCTCGCGTCCGCGGATTGTGTGGTTTACGCCGGTTCCCTGGTGCACCCGGACGTATTGCGACATTGCAGGCCGGACGCCGTGCTCATCGACAGCGCCCCCTTGGACTTGAAAGCCATCACCACCGCCCTGGTGGACGGGTGGCGCGCCGGAAAAACCGTCGTTCGCCTGCATTCCGGCGACAGCTCCATCTACGGCGCCACCGCTGAACAGACCAAAGTGCTGGACGCCGCCGAGGTTCCCTGGAGCATTGTCGCCGGCGTCAGCAGTTTTCAGGCCGCCGCCGCTGTTTTGGGCGTCGAGCTGACCCTTCCCGGCGTCAGCCAGAGCGTGATTCTAACGCGGGCAGAAGGGCGCAGCACGCCCATGCCTGAAGGCGAGACCCTCGTTAAGTTGGGGGCCAGCGGCGCCACCCTGTGCTTGTTTTTGTCCGCCGGCCTCGCCAAAAAGATTGAAGAAGACCTGATGGCGCATTATGGAGCGGACTGCCCGGTGGCCGTGGTGGTCCGGGCCTCTTGGCCCGACCAAATTATTTTGCGTTGCCGTCTCGACGGGCTTGAGGCGGCCTTAAAAGCGGCCAAGGTGACGAAGACCGCCATGATCATTGTGGGCCGGGTGCTCCTCAAAGAAGGGGATGCCAGCAAACTTTACGACAAGGCCTTTACGCATTCTTACCGCCGCGCGTCCTAGTCCCCCGACGCCCCATTCCAGTTTGGAAGCCCGCATGCCCAACCGCTTGATCCACGAAAAGTCCCCCTATCTGCTGCAGCATGCCCACAATCCCGTCGACTGGATGCCCTGGGGGGACGAAGCGTTCGCGCGCGCCAAAGCGGAGGACAAGCCCATCTTGGTGTCCATCGGCTACAGCACGTGCCACTGGTGCCATGTCATGGAGCATGAAAGTTTTTCGGATGAGGGCATCGCGGCCCAGATGAACAGCGGTTTTATCTGCGTCAAGGTCGACCGGGAAGAACGCCCGGACGTGGACCGGGTGTACATG
>Ga0075522_10003476_pt1 | contig 11485 bp, 10 predicted proteins | sample NGEPerA_FD_74796 | JGI IMG/M metagenome (GOLD analysis project Ga0075522, IMG submission 74796) | Arctic peat soil microbial communities from the Barrow Environmental Observatory site, Barrow, Alaska, USA - NGEE PermafrostL2-A | ecosystem: Environmental > Terrestrial > Soil > Wetlands > Peat ... | reverse complement strand
CCGGGGCGCCCCGGTCAGCCTGACCTACCGGATGCGCCAGGTCGGCGCGGCGTGGAAGATCATCGACGTCTACTACGGCGCCATCAGCCAGCTCACCACGCGCCGCTCCGATTTCGCCGCGCCCCTGGCCTCCGGCGGCGCCAAGGGCCTCGCCACCCACCTCGACGCCCTCACCGAAAAGCTGCTCAGATAGACGCCGATCGGACGGTCGCCGACGTCATCGGCCACCCTGACAGGTCTTATGCCAACGGCCTCAAACAGGAACTCCCTTGTACCGCCGGCGTCCCGTAGCGCGGGCTTCCAGCCCGCCCGTCCCGCCGTGGCGGCTTCAGCTAGAGCGGGCTGACAAACCCCGCGCTACGAACCAAGGCGTCATTGTTCACAGGCTCTCCTCGCCGGCAGCCGACGAAACGTCGGCGGTCTTTCATAAATTGAGAAGGCGGCGTGCGCCGCGAGAAATAAGACGCGGCCGGCTCGGGCCGGTCGCCGGCGACACGCCGGCGGTCCCACAGGTTATGATCAAGGCCGGTTGGTCTTGCCGATGCGCGCCTTGACGGCGTTGCGGCGCGCCGCGATGCGGCCGAGCGCGTACTTGATCGGCAAGTCCTCGACGAGGTTGGGATCGTAGTCGTCGAGCCATTCGACGACCTGCTCATGTTCGGCGTGATCGGGGTCGGCCCTGGCCTCGAGCATCGCGTAAAGGCCGGGGATACCGCCGCAGTCTTCTGGTGGCCCGTTACGCTCCCCTCCGACGTAACGCGGGTAGGAGACACCGGGCTGGCCCGGTCGGACACCGGTTACGGTGATCTCATGCTCCCAGCTGTCGCCGAAGTCGTAGATGTAGTCGATGACGGTCTTGCCAGGCCGCAGCACTTCGCGCAGTCGGACCTTGGCGGCTTCCCTGCGGGGCTCGTTTCCCCAGTCCCCGTCCATGGGCAGACCGTAGCGTCGCCCGGCGATGGTGAACTCGAAGAGGTGGTAATCCATCCAACCGATCGTCGTCTGGATGATGTCGTGCAGGACCTTCAGGGTGATCGAGGTCGGCGCCTCGACCTGGCGCCAGATCAGCGGCTCGGTGTGCTTCAACTCGATGCGCAAGGTGGCGATCTCGTTGAAGGTGTCGGGAGCGAGAGTTCTCTTGGCGGGGCTCACGCCGCGATCTTGTCAGGCCGAGCCTTCCATTTCCAGGGATCAGTTCGCCCGCTCCGCCTCCTCCGGCGGCGGACCCATCAGCGCGGGCTGGAAGAGCAGAGCCGAGACCAGGGTCCAGATGAGCGAGATCATCAGCAGCTTGCCCATGCTCGCGGTGCCCGGGTGGCTCGACGCCCACAGGCTGCCGAAGCCGGTGGCCGTGGCCAGGGCGCTGAAGAACACCGCCCGGGTCAGGCTCGATTGCAGGAGGTGGGAGGCGCCGGCCCGCCAGGCCATGACGAAATAGATGTGGAAGGCGACGCCGATGCCGAACAGCAGCGGCAGGGCGATGATGTTGGCGAAATTGAGCGGCTGGCCGATGACGACGCAGGTGCCGAGCGTCAGGAGGCCGGTGAGCACGATCGGGGCCATGGTGATGGCCACGTCCCGCGCGCGCCGCAGGACCGCGAACAGGAGCAGGGTGATGACGATGAATGACAGGACGCCCGCCTCGATGAAGGCCCCGGCGACCGTCCGCGCCCCGCGCTGGATGCCGATCGGGGTTCCCGTCGCCTTCGGCGCGACCGCCAGGACGGCCCGGGTGAAGCGCGCCAGAGTGGCGTTGTCGTTGGAATCGCCCTTGGGGATCACCGAGACCCGCGCCTCTCCGTCCGCCGCCAGCCAATCCCGGGCGATCTCGGGCGGCAGGGTGGCCAGGGTGACGGGCTTGGCGGCGAGGGCGGCGCGGGTCTCATCCAGGACGGTGTCCAGGCCCGGAATGATCGCCGCGCTGGCCCCCGCTCTGAGCCCCGGCGCGGCGGCGGCCAGCCACCTCAGATCGGCGGCCAGCCGCAGCGCCGGCCGGCCGCCGCGGGGGGAGGCGCGCGCGGCCGTGGTCAGGTCGGCCGCCGCCGCCGTGAGGCTCGCCGCCGTCTCGGCGTCGGTCGGCGGCGGGCTGACGACCACCGGATCGAGCGTCAGGTCGAGCAGGCTGGCGGCGTCGGCGATGGCCGCGAGCTTCTCCGCCTGATCGTCCGGTATAAAACTTTCGAGGGTGATGGTCTCGTTTACCTCGGGCAGCCGGTCGAGCTTGGCGGCCACCGCCCGCGCCGCGCCGAGACCTGGCGACATCACCTCCAGCGTGTTCGGCGTCTGCTCGGGATCCTTCATCAGGTCGAGGAGGGTCGACACCGATTCGGTGGCGCGACTTCGCAGGTGGATCGGGTTGAAGTCGAACCGCAGCCAGAAAATGAGGCAGGCGCAGAGCGCCGCGGCGATCAGGCCGCCTCCGACCACCGCCTGGCGATGGCCGAGAATGAAGGCGTCCAGGCGCTGGAGACCGGGGTAGCCCGCCGCGCGCCAGGGGGCGGCGGGGCCGGCGAGGCGCAGGAGCGCCGGCAGCAGGGTGAGGTTCAGGGCCAGGGCGACGATAAGTCCCAGTCCCGCGATCACGCCCAGTTGCGAGACCCCGACATAGGCGGTCGGGGCGAAAGCGAGGAAGCCGCAGGCGATCGCCGCCGCCGCCAGGGTCAGGGATCTGCCGATGCCGCCGGCGGTGGCGACGAGCGCCTCCCGGACGCCGGCGCCGTCGGCCTGTTCGGCGCGGAACCGGACGCTGAACTGGATGCCGAAATCGATCCCCAGCCCGACGAACAGCGGGATGAAGGCCACCGAAATGACGTTGAAGCGGTGAAAGATGACCAGGCCGCCGGCGGTGGCGGCCACCAGGCCGACAAGGGTGGTGGCGAGGATCGCTCCGATGGCGCGGACCGAGCGGGTGGCCAGCCAGAGCATCAGGACGATCGCGCCCAGGGCCAGGCTGGCGATCAGCGGCGCACGCTCGGCGAGGGTGCCGAATTCCTCGTCCTCCAGCGGCCCGGAGCCGGTGAGCCGCACGCGCACGCCACCGGTGGCGTCGAAGCGCAGCGACCGGGCGGTGGCGCGGACGAAGGCGCTGGGATCGGCCGCCGCCTGGAGGCGGCTGAAATCGAGGATCGGGGTGGCCAGGACGATCTGGCGGAAGTCGCGCGGCGCCGAAGGCTTGCCGGCGATCAGGGCGCGCCACGAGAAGAACGCCGGGCGGCCGGCGCGAACCGCCTCCAGGGTGTCGGCCAGGGCGGACATCGGCCGGTCCAGGGCCGCCAGGGTGGTGTCGCCGGAGCCGACGCCTCGCGCCGCCATGGACAGCATCGACATCAGCCCGCGCAGACTGGGGTCGGCGGCCAGCGGTCCCAGGAAGGGCTGAGCGGCGATCGTCTGGTCCAGGCTCGCGCGCACATCGGCGGGCGACTCGAACAACAGCCCTTCGGTCGCGAAGAACGGACCGGCGTCCGGCCGGCGGACGTCGTGGAAGAGATCGCGGCGCGCACCCAGCCTGGCGGTCATTTCGGCGGCCGCCCGCTCGGCGAGTTCCGGCGTGGCGCCGTCGATCACCACCACCAGCGGGTCGCCCTCCGGCCGGAACAGCCGGTCGAATGCGGCCTCGCGCTGGCGCCACGGCGGGGCCTTGGAAATCAACTGGTCGGTATTCGTCGACATGGCGAAATTGGCCGCCGCGTAGGCCAGCGCCGCGAGGCCGAGAACCAGCCCCAGGCCGGCCACCAGCGCCGCGTGGTCGGCGCAGAAGGCCACCATCCGCTCGATCGTCGATCGGCCGGCGGCCGTCCTCGGTTCCGGATCTCGGCTTGGGGTCTGGACCAAGGTTAAGCTTCATCCGCGCGCGCCGCCTCGTCGACGACGAGGCGATAGACCATGGCCCTGTTCCTCCGTCCAGATTCGCCGGTTCGAAGGTTTCGATTGAACCGCCGGTCCTGTCCAAGGATTATGCCGGTTCGCGTGAAGGGAGCTGCGAGCGTGCGCCGAACGACCTTCGCCGCGATCATGATCGCGGCGGTCCTCACCGGCGCGCCGTGCATGGCGCGCGGAACGCGGACGGCGGAGGATCCCTGGGAGGGATTCAACCGCGCCGCCTTCGCCTTCAATCTGGCCCTCGACCGCGACCTGCTGCGCCCGATCAGCCGGCTCTTCCATCTGAAGGCGGGGCCAATCGGAGCGGCCCTGCACAATTTCCTGACCAATCTCTCCGAGCCGGTGGTGTTCTTCAACGATGTCCTCCAGGCCCGCCCGACGCGCGCGGCCCGAACCGCCGCGAGATTCACCCTCAACACCACCGTCGGCATCGGCGGCGTCGTCGATGTCGCCAGACGGGCCGGAATTCCCCATCACGACAATGGCTTCGGCGTGACTCTCGGCCGCTACGGCGTGGGACCCGGCCCCTATCTGTTTCTGCCGCTGTTGGGTCCCTCGACAGTGAGGGACATCTTGGGGATCGGCGTCGATTCGGTGTCCAGTCCGCTGTTCTGGGCTTCCTATCCGTACAAGACCGATGCCGGGTTGGGGATTGCTGTGTTCCGCGGGGTGGACGAGCGCATCCAGGCCGGCCCGGACCTCGACGCGCTGGTCAGCGACGCCGCCGATCCCTACGCCACTCTCAGATCGACTTGGCTGCAGGCCAGGCAAGGTGAGATCGACGAGGCGCGCGGCGTCGCTCCGCCGCTGCCGGACTTCGGCCCGGTTGATGTTCCCGCGCAGCCAACCGAAGCGCCGCCGCCCGCGGCGCGGCCGCCGCCCGACGCGTCAGCCGCCGTCGATCCTCCGGCCGCGATCGTCCTCGGCCCCAACCCTGTGGACCAGCCGCCGGCCCTCGAGGCCTTGCCAGGCTAGCAGGGTCGGCACGCCGATGAGCATGTCCCGGGCGCGTTTCAGGAGCGAGACGGCGAGCGCCATGTCCGGGCCAAGGCCGAAGAGCGAACCGACAACGGCGTAGGTCGCCTCCTGGACGCCGATACCCATCGGGACGACGAAGGCCGCCCCGCGCACCGCGCCAACGAGGCTCTCGATGGCCAGGATCGCGGCCAGGCCGATGTGGACGCCGGCCAGGCGCAGGGCCAGCCACACCCCGGTCCCGCTCGCCAGCCAGGCGGCGAAATGGACGCAGACTGCCAGGGCCAGGCGCATCGGCCGGTCGTAGAGCGCGCTCAACGCTTGGGTGAAGGCCCCGGCCGAGGCCGCCGCGCGAGGAACGAAGCGGCGCGTGAGCGGCTCGATGAAGCCGAGGCCCCGCCGCTGGATGGCGACCAGCCCGACCGCGCCTGCCAGCAGGAACGCCAGGCCCACGAGGCCGCCCTCGAGCAGCGCTCCGTCGTTGGTCGCGTCGCCGGCGCGCAGGGCGAGGATCGCCAGGCCCAGGCCGACGAAGCCGAGCTGGGCGATGATCTCCGTGGTCACATCGACGACGGTGGTCGAGGAGGCCTGGGCGCTGGGCACACCGCCCAGCATGGCCGCGCGGGCGCCGATGACGAATCCGCCGACGTGCGAGAACGGCAGCAGCTCGGCGCCGGCGTCGCGGACCATCCGGGCTCCGACGAAGGTCAGCCACCTTCCAGACGGCGCCAGGGGCGCCAGGACGAACCACGCCGTTCCCAGAAGCGCCGCCGGGATCGCCGAATAGAGGCAGAGGAATCCCACGCCCCGCCAGCCGATTGCCGCGAGCGCGTGATAGACCGCGCTAAAGCCGATCCAGCCGACCACGGCGGTGGCCGCCGCCAGCCCCACCAGGATGGCGGCGATGACTCCGATTCTCATCTGGCGGCGGGCGCGGGCATGAAACGCCGCGCCAGGCGCGCCATGGCCGGCGCGAAGCGCGCCCGGGGCAGGCGAACATCGTCGCCGCCGAGCCAGCGGTCGTTCTCGAAAAGGCGGATGTCCATGGGCTGCGCCACGCCGATGTTCATACCCAGCGATTTGGCGCCGGTCACCGTGAAGTTCGCGTCTCGCGCCGATCCGTCCCCCGGCCCCCGCTCGATGCCGAGCCGCCCCCAGGCGAACAACGCCCACACCGCCGCGATCTGGACGGCGGACAAGGCAATCGCCACGGCTTGACGCCGACGCCGCCGCGCCGGCATCTGGCGCGATGCCCCACCCGGCTCGAGGAACCTTCACCATGCGCAGCCAGATCATCACCGCCTTCGGCAAGCCGCTCGAAGGCGCCGAGACGCCGACGCCGACGCCGACGGGAACGGAGGTGCTGATCGAAGTCGAGCATTGCGGCGTCTGCCACAGCGACCTGCACCTCCACGAAGGCTCCTTCGACCTGGGCGGCGGCGCCAAGCTGCCCCTGGCGGGGATGAAGCTGCCGCATACCCTCGGCCACGAGATCGCCGGGAAGGTGATCGCCCTCGGTCCCGAGGCGACGGGCGTCGCCGTCGGCGACCACCGCGCCGTCTATCCCTGGATCGGCTGCGGCAAGTGTCCCGCGTGCCTGCGCGGCGAGGAGAACTACTGCAACGCCCCGCGCAATCTCGGCTGCTCGTCGGGCGTCGCCGGGGGCTATGCCACCCACGTTCTGGCGCCCCATCCACGCTACCTGCTCGCCTATGGCACGACCGCGCCGGCGCTCGCGGCGACCTACATGTGTTCTGGCCTCACCGCCTATTCGGCGATGAAGAAGGTCGGCGCCCTGGGTCCCCGGGACGAGGTGGTGGTGCTGGGAGTCGGGGGCGTGGGCATGATGGGTGTTCAGTTCGCCCGCCACCTGTTCGGCAAGGGTCCGCTGGTCGCCGACATCGACGAGGGCCGGCTCCGGGCCGCCATGGAGTCCGGGGCCAAGGCCGCCTACAACACCAAGGATCCCGCCGCGATTGGCCGGCTGCTCGCGGACACCGAAGGCGGCGCGTTCGCGGTCATCGACTTCGTCGGCTCGGAAGCCTCCTTCGCCTTCGCACAGGGCGCCGTGCGCCGCGGCGGCCGGATCGTCATCGTCGGCCTCTTCGGCGGCGCCATGAGCATGCCCCTGCCGATGTTCCCCTTCCGCGCCCTGACCATCGGCGGCTCCTACGTCGGCTCCCTGGCGGAAACCGAGGAGATGATGGCCATGGTCCGCGCCGGCCGGATCGACCCCATCCCCGTTCACACCCGCGGCCTCGATGCCGCCAATGAAGCGCTCGACGACCTGCGGGCCGGCAAGGTCACCGGCCGGGTGGTGCTGGAGATGTAGCCCATGTTCGGCGGACGGACGGCAATCGCAACTTCGGAGGATGCCATGAACAACGCCGCCGCCGCCGGCGCCTTCCCGCTCGGCGACCACACCGTGAATCGTCTGGGTTATGGGGCGATGCAGCTGGCGGGACCGGGTGTCTTCGGCCCGCCCAGGGATCGGGGCGCCGCCTTGGCCGTGCTGCGCGAGGCGGTGGCCAGCGGCGTCGATCACATCGACACCAGCGACTTCTACGGCCCGCATGTCACCAACCAGCTGATCCGCGAGGCGCTTCATCCCTACCCCGACGATCTGGTGATCGTGACCAAGGTCGGCGCGCGGCGGGGCGGCGACGCCTCGTGGATTCCGGCCCTCGCCCCGGCCGATCTCACCTCGGCGGTGCACGACAACCTGCGCAACCTCGGCCTCGACGCCCTCGACGTGGTCAACCTGCGGGTCGGCGGCATCCACGGGCCGAGCGAGGGATCGATCGAGGAACAGTTCACCACCCTCGCCGAACTCCAGAGGCAGGGCCTGATCCGCCACCTGGGGCTCAGCAACGTGACATCCGCTCAAATCGATGAGGGGCGCGCCATCGCGCCGGTCGTCTGCGTGCAGAACCACTACAATCTCGCCCATCGCGACGACGACGCGCTGATCGACCAGCTGTCGGGCGATGGCGTCGCCTACGTGCCTTTCTTCCCGCTGGGCGGCTTCTCGCCCCTGCAGTCGCGGACCCTGTCGGACGCGGCGGCGCGGCTGCGCGCCACGCCGATGCAGACAGCCCTCGCCTGGCTGCTCCATCGCGCGCCCAACATCCTGCTGATTCCCGGCACCTCGTCGCTCGCCCACCTGCGCGAAAACCTCGCGGCGGGGGACCTGGCCCTATCGGACGAGGTGGCCGCCGGCCTGGACGGCATCGACTAGAAAGACGCCGATGAACCGATACTGGACGCTGTCCGGCAAGCCGATCGGCGGGTGGCCCGAAGCGGATACGTTCGAGTTGCGCGAGGGGCCGATCCCCGCGCCGGCGCCCGGTCAGGCCCTGACGCGGACGATCTACATTTCGCTCGATCCCTATCAATGGGGCTACAAGCGTCGGGGCGTCGAGGCGCCGGGGGCGCCGTGCCATGCGCGCACGGTCGCCGAGGTGATCGATAGCCGGATGGCGGGCTTTTCGGCCGGCGACCTGGTGTTCAACACCAACGGCTGGGCCGAACATGGCCTGATGGGCGAGGGCGTGGCGCGGCCGTCGTACATGATCCCGCGCCGGCTCGACCCGGCCCAGGGGCGCATTTCGCTGGCCGTCGGCGTGCTGGGGATGCTGGGCCTGACCGCCTATGCCGGCATGACGCTGCTGGCCTCGCCCGCGGCCGGCGAGACGGCGGTGGTGTCGGCGGCCTCCGGCGGGGTCGGCCAGATCGCCGGGCAGCTGGCGAGACTGGCCGGCGCGCGGGTGGTGGGAATCGCCGGGCGCGAGGAGAAATGCCGGTATGTGGCGGGCGAGCTGGGCTTCGATGCCTGCGTCTCGCACCTGAGTCCCAACATTCGCCGATGATCTGCGCGCCGTCTGCCCGGCCGGTATCGACGTCTATTTCGAGAGTGTCGGCGGGGCGGTGTTCGACGCCGTCCTGCCTCTGTTCAATCCCGGCGCGCGGATGACCATCTGCGGCCTGATCGCCCACTACGGCGAGGCGGCGGGGTCCGACGCCCGCGCCGCCCTGATGAAGCGCGGCGAGGCCGTGTTCGCCGAACGCGGCGTCACCGTGCGCGACCTCTTCGTCGGTGACTTCGTGGAGAGCCACCACGACGCCTTCCTGCGCGAGACGGCGCCCAAGGTAGCCTCGGGCGCGATCAAGTACCGCGAAGACATCCGCCAGGGGCTGGAGAGCGTCCCCGCCTCATTCGCCCAGATGCTGCGGGGCGACAATTTCGGCAAGATGCTGGTCCAGGTGGGCATCGACCCGACGCGGTAGGGACTCCATTCCCTCGACCGACTATCGCGTTTGGCACGAAACTCCCGTCATCGCGCGCCCGAATCGTTGCACCCTGCGGTCTTCCTCGGCCTGACGAAGGGAGTGATCGGCCATGCCCCTGGACGGAACGGCGGACGACGTCGAAACGGATTTCGAAATTCTCGAGACCATCGGCGGGCACATCGACGGGCTGGTGCAGGAGCGCCTCGCGACAGGCGACCCGATGAAGACCCTCCGACGCTGGCTCCTGGGCCACCGGACCCCGCCGGAGGAGGACGACGCCATGGTCTGCCTTGTGGCGATGGCGGTCGATCTCGAACTCTTCACGCCCTCGATGAGCGGCAAGACTCAGGTCGATCGCTACCTCGCCGCGCGGCGCCCGGACTCGCCGCGGGAACGCGAGGCGTTCGACGCCCTGGCGCGGGTCCAGTTCAGGCTGGTGAGAGTTGTCGGCCGGGAAAACCCCGATCGGGTGCTGCTGATCGACCTGGCCACTCAGGAAAGCCTGGTGCTGCTGGATAGCCGGATCTCGCCGATCGCGGCGGGCGCGGCGACGGCCATGCGGCTCTGCCCGCTGCGAAGTGGCCGCCATGTGCTGATCTCACCGCTGTTCGAGATCGACGAGGCGGCGCTCGCCCAGGCGATGACCTTCGCGCGGCCCGGCCGGTCCCTCGGCCATGGCCATCGCTGCGCCGCCGCCCTCTACCGCAACGTGGCGCGCCGGGGCTTCATGCCCATGGCCACCTATCCTGGCGCAGTCCGTCTGGACGCGTTGCTGGATGATCTCCAATCCGCGCCGCGCCTGAGCGAGGTCGAGCTTCTTGCCTTGCGATGGGTGATGCCGGCCGACGGCCCGGAAACCGATCACGAACTCATCGGCGACGTTCGTCGGGCCGCGTCCACCGACCACCTGATCGACGCCTGCGGCTGTTTCGGCCAGATGGCCAGAAGCGCCACCCCGGATCTGCGTGACGCCTTCGAGCGCATCGCCGAAATCCAGATGGCGACGCTCGTCGAGCGCGCCCAGGCCGGCGTGGGCGACTGGGACGACGCGCTGGATCGCGCCGCCGCCGCGATCTCCGCCCACATCGCCCAAGGCGACATGCAGGCCGAGGCGCGGAACCTGTTCGACCGGCTCCGGGCGCGCGGGCCATTTGCCGCCTCGGCGCGCGCGAGCCAGATCGGACTGGCCGCCGCGGCGGAGTTGGACCGCGTCATCCAGCGCATCCAGGCCCTCCGCGCCAAGACCGTCGATCGCGGCTGCACAGAGGACGAGGCGATGGCGGCGGCGGCCAAGGTCGCCGAGCTGCTCGACCGCCACGACCTGACGCTCGATGAAATTTCGGTCCGCCAGTCGGCCTGCGAGGGCGCGGCCATCGACACCGGCCGTCGCCGCCGGGCGCCGGTGGATTCCTGCAACCGGCCGGTGGCCGATTTCTGCGATTGCCGCGTGTGGTCCGAACACACTGGTCGTGGAGCCCTGCGCTACATCTTCTTCGGGCTGAGGGCGGACGTGGCGGCGGCCCGCCTTCTGCACGACCTGATCGAAGTCGCCTTCGAGACCGAAAGCGCGGCTTTCCGCAACACCGAGATCTATCTGACGCTTCGGGGCGGCGACCGCCGCGTGGCCATCAATTCTTTCCAGATCGGGTTGGCCAACGGCGTCCGCGCCAAGCTGGCCGCGCTCAAGAGCGCCCGCCGGGCGGCTCGGCCGAAGACCACCGGCTTTGATCTCGTGGCCGCCAAGCAATCGGTCGTGGACGACGAGGTGGCAAGGCTCGGCCTCGCGTTCACCACCAAGACATCCCATTCGCGCCGCATGGTTCATGGCGAGGCCTATGAGGCCGGCAAGGCCGCCGGCGCACTGTTCGAACCGGAGACGGCGCTGGGGCGTTAGCCCAGAATCGACGAGGCCCCCGAGAGGTCACGTTCCTCCTAGGCGCTCCACGCCCGGCAGGCGTGCGAACGTCCGGTCGAAGGTCACGGTCTTCTCGCAACCCGCCGCCCTGCCGAATTCATGGACCAGCGTATCGGCGAGGTCCTCATGCGGCAAAGCGAGCGCCTGCTCGACAACCTCGGCGTTCTCGACTGCCAGCTGCCGCGCCGCGAGGAGGGCGCGCACCACGCCGGCGACAGCCTGGGCGGACGCGCCATAGCGGCGTCGCAGCACCCACGACAGTTCGATCAGCGCGATGGTCGTGACCAAGCCGGGCCGCTCGGGCGTGAGTTCGTCTTCGATGAACCGGGTGGCGATCGCCGACTGGCGGGCATCGTCGCCGACGATGTAGCGGACCAGGACATTGGTATCGATCGCGATCAAGAGATCGAGCGCTCGAAAGCCTCG
>Ga0075522_10003474_pt1 | contig 11487 bp, 13 predicted proteins | sample NGEPerA_FD_74796 | JGI IMG/M metagenome (GOLD analysis project Ga0075522, IMG submission 74796) | Arctic peat soil microbial communities from the Barrow Environmental Observatory site, Barrow, Alaska, USA - NGEE PermafrostL2-A | ecosystem: Environmental > Terrestrial > Soil > Wetlands > Peat ... | reverse complement strand
AGATCTGCTGGCCTCGTTCGGCCTTGTGGCTGAAGGCGGCTTCGTCCCGCTTGTCTTACACGACCCTTCAGTTCGATCAGCCATGGAGCGAGCTACTGAGCGAGCTGCTGACCTTCTCCAGGGCTCGGGCGCCACGAACTTCGTCACCGCCGTGGTTGCTGACGAACAGTGGGGTCGCCGCGCGCCCCTCGACAGCGCCGAGTGGGAGGAGCTTTGCAACGGCCTGGCGCTCGTGGAGGACATCTGCGCCGCCCACGGCCTGCAGCAGGTCCTCCACCCCCATATCGGTACCCTGGTGGAGTCGGCCGACGACGTCCGCCGGGCCCTGGAGGGTTCCAGCGTGAGTTGGTGCCTGGACAGCGGTCACTTGGCTCTAGGGGGAACCGACCCCGTTGAGTTCGCCACCGCCCACGCCGATCGCGTCGGCCTGGTGCACCTGAAGGACGTGAGGGAGCCGTTGGCCGCTCGGGTCAGGAGCGGCGAGCTGTCCCTGCTGGAAGCCACAAGAGCCGGGGTCTTCTGCTCGCTAGGCCGCGGCGACGTAGCCGTCGGCGCCACGGTCAGGGCGCTCGAACGGGCGGGTTACGCGGGTTGGTACGTACTGGAGCAGGACATCACAATCGACCCCGGGCTCCGGCCAGAAATGGTCACGCCCCTCGCCGATGTACGTGCCAGCATCGAGTACCTCGAGCGTTTGTCGCTCGACGAATAACTTTTGAACGCGACGAGCCGCTCGAGCAAGGAGCACATTATGGCCCAAACAGCTGTCCATTCCGCTTTCAAAAGCCCCTTGTACGAAATGACCCAGACGACGCCAACCTGTCTATGGAATGACTCTGCCTCTATCAGCGAGCTCACGTACTCGATAGACAACGGGGCTGTGGGTGCCACCTGCAACCCGGTGATAGTCGTCGGCGTGCTGCGCAAGGAGATGGCTCACTGGGCGCCGGTCCTTGACCGGCTGATCGAGGAGAACCCCACCGCCACCGAGGACCAGTTGGGCTGGATGATGGTCGAGGAGGTGTCCAAGAACGCGGCCTCGCTCCTCGTACCAATCTTCCACGCCCAAGCGGGCAGGAACGGCCGGCTGTCCATCCAGACCGACCCCCGTCTTTGTCGCGATACCGAGGCCATCGTCGCCCAGGCGGTGCGGTTCAACCAGTTGGCCCCCAACATGATCGTCAAGATCCCGGCAACGTCGGCCGGTGTGCCGGCGATCGAGGAGGCCACGTACCGCGGCGTAAGCATAAATGCCACCGTGAGTTTTACACTCCCCCAGTGCGTGGCCGTGGCCGAGGCCGTGGAGAGGGGCCTTCAGCGGCGCGAACGCGAAGGCAAGGAAATTGCCACCATAAGCCCGGTTTGCACCATCATGGTGGGTCGGCTCGACGACTGGCTGAAGGTGGTCCTCGACAAACAGAGCATCACCATGGACCCCGGCTACCTCGAGTGGGCGGGTGTAGCGGTTTTCAAAAAGACGTATTCTCTCTTCCGCCAGCGCGGTTACCGCATACGCCTGCTATCGGCCGCCTTCCGCAACCACATGCACTGGAGCGAGTTAATCGGCGGGGATCTAGTGGTCTCCCCTACCTACAACTGGCAGGTGCGCTTCAACGCCAGCGATATCGCCGTGGTCCCCCGCATTGACAACCCGGTCGAGCCGCGCATCGTGGACGAGCTGAGCCGGCGGTTCGAGGACTTCCGGCGGGCCTCGTCTGAAGACGGCCTCTCGGTGGCCGAGTTCGACAGCTTCGGGCCCACTCGCCGGACACTGCGCCAGTTCCTCGCCGCCACTGCCGAGTTGAGCTCCATGGTAAGAGACGTCCTGGTTCCCGACCCCGACAGTACCTGACGTAGTTCTTCAGATAATCCCTTGAATACCGCGCTCCTATTTTTTCAGCAATTGTGCGGCCGCAGTTAAGTTGCTGAGTTTCTCTTTCGCAGACCTTTGAGAAAGCTCAATCATCCCGCAATCAGGCGCGAGTATCAATTGATCGCTCGGCAGGTACCTCAAAGCTTCTTGGCCGCGGGCGACCAATTCCTTGACAGTTTCGACTCTATTGTCTCCTACATCTAGGACACCAAGCATGACTGTCTTATCGCCAATGGCAGACAAGACCGCAAGGTCCAGTTTGCCTTGAGCCCCTTCTATCGAAACGATGTCGAGCTTGGACTTCGACAGCCAGGCCAGAATGTCACTGTAATAGTCCTGATCTGCCTTGTAGTTAATCCCCTTCTTTTCCAGGGACTTGTCAGGATACCCTCGACAAATATGCACGACGAAGGTCGCCTGATCTTCACATCCTGCGAAGCAACTCTCGAGTGCATTCAGCCCCCACTGTCGAGCTTCGTCGGGATACCGTAACAGGACGGGATCGTCAAACTGAATCACCTTGCAGCCAGCGCTTATCAGTGAGGTAACTTCAGTGCGAATAGCGTCGGCATAGTCGTATGCCAGTTGTAATTTATCGTTTTGGTAATATTCGTTCGCGACGCAATCAACTACGGTCGAGGGCCCAGGCAATGCTATTTTGATAAGCTTGGTGGTGCGACTGCGAGAGTAGGAATATTCTTCTGCCACGATTGGTCGGTTGTATGCCACTTTGCCTATTACTCGTGGTGCCATCCGTTCAACAGTCCCCCCACGAATGCTAATATTTTTCAAGTTTCTAGTGTCTATACCAGCCAGTCTATCAATGACGGACAGCACATAATGTCCACGCCGCTCCTCGCCATCTGTGATGATATCGATACCGGCCAGAGTTTGGTCATTGATTGCCATCATGGCGGCCTGATCTAGTAGAGCGTTAAACTCGAGTTCACCTTTACTTTGCTCGTTGGCCGCGAATGAGAACCCGAACCTGTCCAATAATGATCGGCCCGATTTAGGGTAAAGGTATTTGGGCTTCGGGTAACTGCCAACTGTCGCTGTCAGTATCCCTATCTGTTCTGGTAATTTCACCACAATTCCTTTGCGTGATGTCAAAGGTATTATACGATTACTCGACGTCATCAGTGTCAACAGCCTGTAATCGACTAGAGAAAGAAGAACTACATCGGTGGACGGTAACCCCGATGGCGAGCGTGTTGACGGTCATCTACGGTCTCTTCATCTGCAAACCCGCGTACAGCTCCGCCGCTTCAGGTGCGATTCCAACTTGATTCCAGGACCGGCAGCTTTCACCTGAAACCCGAGATGGTGATGATCTCCGAGCGTCCCGCTGAAGCAGAAGACGGGGGGGTGCCCGGCCACGGGGAGGGCGACCTCATCATCGGCAAGGGCAACAAGTCCGCCGTCGGGACCCTCGTCAGGCGAACCACCCGATTCGTGTTGCTGCTCCACCTCCCCGACGGGTGAGCTTCCCCAGGACGTGAAGCAGACGATGCGAAGTGCCATCGAGCAGTTGCCGGCCGAACTCGTCTGCAGCATCACCTGGGACCAAGGAACAGAGATGGCGCGGCACAAAGAGTTCACCGTCGCGACGGGCGTTCCGGTCTACTTCTGCGATCCGCACAGCCTCCCTGGCAACGGGGGTCGAACGACAACACCGTCGGGCTGCTTCGGTCAATACATGCCGAAGGGCTCGGACCTCTCGGTGCACAGCGCCGAGGACCTCGCTCGCTTCGCTGCAAGCCTCAACAACCGGCGCGATGCTCGGATTGATGACACCATCTCAGGCATTCGCCAACGCCGTTGCGTTGACCGCTTGAGGACACACCCGTTCCGGGATAGGGCGAAAATGTCTCTGCCTACTCGCGGACGGCCTTCTCGGGTGCGACTGATCACCAAGATTGGTGCAATCCCTGCGCAGATTCTTGCTAATGAGTTGCTACTGAAGTTGCGGTTACCAGCTGGACCAACGACTACTAGCTAGATCAGGCACAGGACCTGAACTGCACGAATGGACAGGGCCTGATCGGAAAGATGGCCTGGGTAGGACTACAAACCCTTTGAATGCCACGGTCACCAGCATGCGGCGTCGCTCTCCACACCTCTCGCGGACGGCATACCTCCAATCGAAGCGTTGACAATCACCGCCACCGAAGCCGGCGCCTCTTCCATCTCGGTAGCCGAAGGCGCCGGCTTGTCGGGCGCGGCAAGTGCTGGCGCCTCAACCGGGTCGTTCGCCGCCGAGGTCCGGGACGAGGAGACCGCCGCTTCGAGTTCGTCGGCAACGAAGGTCATGACCTTCGCGATTAGTCGCGCGAACGCCACTGTATCGGGTACCGCCTCGGCGAGCACCGCGTCGATCTCTTCCGCTAGGAAGACAGCGCCCATCGCGGGCCGCCGATCATCGGCGCTGGCGCTGGCAGTTGCTGCGCCCCCAGCGGGGCGGCCGCCTCGCCAGTAAAGGTAGTGATTAAAACGAACAGAACGCCCACCACTTGAGATCGCCAGGAACCAGTGCATGGGGCTTCAATAAGCCCTCAGGGCGAGACGAAGCCGCTAAGCAGCGGGTTGTTTCGCGTTTGGCGAATTGTCCGACCCATTCATGTTCGTCGTTAGATGCGGCAGAGACTAGGAAGGCGACATCGGCGCTACGTCTGGTGTCTCAGCCACTCGTCCCGGTTCGAGCAGTTGGTTCTCGAGGGACTCGGGATCGAGAGGCTTCGCGAAGAGAAAGCCCTGCACTTCGCGAACATTCTCAAGGCGGAGATGGTCGACTTGTTCGATGGTCTCGACGCCTTCGGCCAGCGTCTTGAGTCCGAGGTCCTTGCCCAATTGGACAAGGGTGTGAATAAGGGCGTCGGATTCAGTCGATCGAGCGATGGCCTCGGTAAAGGTCCGATCGATCTTGAGACAATCGACCGGGAAACGTTGGAGATAGGCGAGGCTCGAGTAGCCGGTGCCGAAATCGTCGATGGCGATCTGGACACCGAGGTCTTTCAGGTCTCGCAACCGTCGCGCCGTCAAGTCGACGTTGCGCATAAGCGCAGTTTCGGTTACTTCGATGGTCAAGTACTCCGGACCAAGACCACTCGTCTCGAGCGCCTCCCGAACGTGCTCGATGATGATGTCCCGGTCGAGCTTTCGCCCAGAAACGTTGACGGAGACGACAAGGTCACTCCCGCGCCGACGCCAGGTCGCCATCTGCGTGCAGGCCTCGGTCAGCACCCATTGCCCGACTTCTACAATCTGGCCGCTCGACTCGAGGAGTGGGATGAACTCATTCGGTTGAATCTCACCCAACGTCGGGTGTTGCCACCGGATGAGGGCTTCGACGCCGACCAGCGTGAGGTCATCGAGGTTGTAGATCGGCTGGTAGACGAGCCGGAACTGCCCATCGGCGAGCGCGGCACGGAGGTCGAAGTCGAGTACGAAACGACGCTGGATCTTCGTATCCATCTCGGGACGGAAGACGGCAGAACAGTTCTTACCAGCCGCTTTTGCTTGGTACAGCGCCACATCGGCATCACGCAATAACTCTCCGGGAACCTCCCGATCGCCGACGGCAATGCCGACAGTTGCCGTCACCACAATCGGGGTTGCCGTCTCTTCGAGCTCGAATGGCTGACGCATGACTTCGAGTATCCGTTCTGCACACAGTTCCGGAGCATTTACCTGGGAAACGCCGTCAATGAGGACCACGAACTCATCGCCACCCATCCGTCCGATCGTGTCCGCCTCTCGCAGACTGATCGTCAAACGCGCCGCCACCGCTTGTAAGAGCCGATCCCCTGCCCCGTGGCCGAGGGTGTCGTTGATGTTCTTGAACTCGTCGAGGTCCACGTACAACGCCGCACCCGACGAGCCATTGCGACGGTTCCGCGCCAAGAGCTGCTCGATGCGATCTGCGATCAGCGCCCGGTTCGGCAGGCCTGTGAGTGGGTCGTGCAGAGACTGATGACGGAGTTCACCCGTCTTTTCGCCGACGAGCCGGAGTGCGCGTGCGCGACCGGTCGCCAAGATGAGCACCAGGGCGGCGAGCAGTGTGCTCAAGGCGATGCCCGCGATCAACAGGGCGAGTGCGGGACCGTAGGTGAGCACATCACCCGCTGCCACCGCGCTGGACGTTGTGATCGTCCAACCGTTGTGCAAGTTGATCGTGAAAAGCTGGGAACCGACAGACGCCTTCCCCGCTCTGAAGGCCGCGTGAGAAGGGCCTGCTTGATAGGTCATAGACGCCGAAAAAGCCGGGTGGCCTTGCAAGGCGCGGTCCAAGACGACCTCGGGAACGATCGACAACCCGAACCAGCCCAGAAATGCGGCTCGGCGTGCCCTTATGGTCGACGGCACACCGCCGCCGCGGTAATACGGGGTCGACACTCCGAGCTGTAGAACGGTCCCGACCGTGAATGGCACGTAGGAGCCCTTGCCGGAGTCTCGAGCGGCGAGGAGCGATGTTCCCAGCCCCGTTGCACAGAAGTCCTGTGCCGCCGGAGCGTCGACTTGAGCGCTTCGGGCATTGTCCACAGTGCCGAAGCAGTAGTACGCACGTGGTCCGGGAGGATCAACGTCGAATGTTCCGTTCGGGCCGAGCGGCGCAGACGGGTGGACCCGCGCCCAGGCGGCGAAGGTCGCTAAGTCCGACGCGGGCACGATCACCGCATTGCCGAAGTCGTTGAGTTCGGGAAAGCGCTTCATCGCCTCGACCGAGTGGGACCACTGTACGAACTGCGCTTCGGACCCCGTCGGGTTAGCGGCGAGGTAGGCAGCCCCACTCAAGATGAGATCGTCTTCGCGCGCGATCGCCAACTGCAACGTCGACGCGATCTCAGCCGAGGCGGTCTTGAACGCCGCGCGTGATTGATTGGCATTGGCGCTCGCCACCGCGTTCGCGGCGAACGCAGCACCTGCCGTGCCGAAAACCAAAAGTGCCAACGCGCCGGCGAACCACATCCGAAGCCGACGGTTCGAGGTCCACGGAGCGATCGCGTTGGAGCCATGCGGCATCGGGGTGGCTGAGGTTTCCGCGATTTTGCGGGAATGAGACATTGATGCCCGGCTAACTCGCCTCCGGCCAATGTTGGCAGAAGCTACCGGGATCCCGGGTGGCAACTCGCGAGTCGAGGTGGACGCTCGCACTCTTGCTAACGACCGAAGTGCGACACGTTTTAGCTCGTAGCGCCTCCAGGGAGCGAAACGCTCCGCCACCGAGGATGGCGAGGATCCACCCTAGGGCTTGCAAAACCCCAACTCAGAGCAATCGAGACCGCGGACGAGGAACAGAAACGCGTTAGTTGAGCTGCGGTGCTGGGTGATTCGTCGTTCGGCAGGTCCGCGAGCACGCAATATTCGATCCATCGCTGAGGCGTGGGCGGAAATGGTAGGCGTCACGGCATGGCGATCGACGGTGCCAGTGACTCGCGATGACGAGTGCCCAGCGACATCGGCGTCTAGTTCCAAGAGTACGCCAGCGTCTGACAATCAAGCTTGCCTGTCCGTGTTCTCCGAACTTGTTCCGAACCGTTGGCGCACCCGACTCCAGGAGCTGAGCAAACGAACTGAACTGGGTCTGGAGTGCGGCCGGAATGACGTTATTGGGAAGCACTACGGCAATCAGTTGCTTCGCCGCATCGGTCGACTTGGTGCCATCTGCGTCGATCGCAAGATGGCCTTCATGATGCTCTCGAGCGCCTTTTCGGCCCATGTGATTGCGTCTTCGGTATTCCGTGACGAAGGTGGTTGAGCGCGATCATGAATTCTTCGCTCGGGCCGGTGTAGGCAGGGTCTGAAAGGAAAACAATCGCCTTCGCGACGATCTCCTGGTTGATTATCGAACTCTGTGCCGCGCCTTCGATTAACCCGTAAGACATTGCCAGCAGCGGTGATCATTCGGTAACCGCTGCTTGGGGGCGACATGCCTTCTTGACCAGTACGACGATCGGCAGCTCGCAGGTCGGCGTAACGGCGAGCGAGCACGAAGGACGTCGCCGCGTCGTGATTTCCCTCGGTGTCGGCCTCATTGACCGCTTCGGCAAGCTTCCAGGCCAAAGCGGTATCCCAGGTGGCGTTGAGTTGCCTGCGCTGCGTCGGGTCGAGGGAATGCTCGGGTTTGGTCATTCAACACGTCCAGTTCAGAGTCTTCGTTGAACGCGCTGTAGGTCAGTATCGAGGATCGCAGCTCATCGGGGCTCAGACCGAGAACCTGTCGTCGTTCGAGCAACAAGTTCAACCATGCAAGATCTTGACTCGGCGGTGAAAGAAAGACGCCTCGCGCTCCCCTGCCGTAGCTCGCTTCCTCAATCCCTTGGCTTCAGTTGGTCTGTCGCGATGCTGCCGTGACGCGACCACGCAGCATTTGCCCGACCATTGCGGACTACCCCATCGTCTGGCGGAGTATCAGCCGGATCGAGAGTTCACCTCCGCGTTCAAGCTTTTCGGTTTGATTGGGTGCCTGCGCAGGTGGAGCAGAGGTCGGCGTGTAGCAGTACCCCTCCTCCCCCGCAATGACCTCCGCTGACGATCCGAGGCCGGACGGATACTGCTGAGGCTCACTCAGCTCCGGACACTATGAACCGTTCTTATTGAATACTCCGTGACAATTCCAGGATCCGGAAAACGGCAGCATCTTGCCACCCTCGGGCTCTGTGCTCTTGAAGGTGCCCTTCGACGAGCCGTTGGCTTTGAGCTGCTCTTATGGACGGGGGTCGATCCGAAATACGCTCTGGCTAGGACTCCGGGTCAGAAGGCGGGGATTCGAATTCCTCCGAGTGCACTACAAATGCCCAGGCTAATGGCAGTATCTCTAGGCGGCAATCCACCAACAGTCCCGCAGCACCTCACGTTCTGGCGCGTCCCGTCGTCTTCGTGCTGGTGGCCCGCACGGGGCCGCCAGTGAGTCGAGAGGAACAAATCGTGTCAGTTGAGGAGAACAAGGAAGTTGTAGGCCGCTGGTTCACGGAATTCTGGGGCGAGGAGTTCAACCCGGACGTGATCGACGAGCTGGCTGACCTGGACATCCGCTTCGAATACTCAATGCAAGCCCCCTGCCGAGGACGGGATGAGGTCCGAGCTTTCGCCACGAAGTTCAGGGAGTCCTTCCCGGACCTGAACTTCTGGGGAACGGCCGAGCTACTGGGTGAGGGCGACTACGTGGTGGGACAGTGGGAGGGTGGCGGCTCGCACACCGGGCCTGCCTTCGACGACCTGCCAGTCGGGTTGCTCCCGGCCAACACCGGCAAGAAAATGCATTTCACTGGAACGACCGTCCTCAAGGTCGAGAACGGGCTGATCACCGAGGAGCTGGGCTTGGACGACGGGGTGACCGTCCTCAAGCAGCTCGGCATCATCCCCGCCTGATCCACTCGGCATCTTTTCCGAGAGGTCCACACACGGAGACCAGCGTCGCGGCGGGATCGTCCGCCGCGACGCTGGTCTCCAATGTCTCCGCCGACGCCCGCCCCGGCCAGTACGAGTGATCCAGGCTGTGTGTCACGGTGCACGGCCCAGCTACCGTTGGCGATCACGCGCTCTGCAGCGAGGCACTGCTCGCTTGGATCGGACAGGCCTCCAAGTTTTAGAGTTCGCGGACGCTCCTTCGTCGACGAGCACTACCGCGGCTATTGGCCTACGCCCGCGGCTGGACCCCAGACGGGCGGCGAGCCCACGTGCTTGCCCGATGGCGCCTCACCCTGCAACCTCATCGCCTTCAGCGGCCCACCCATCGGTCGTCTCAACCTCAACAGGCACCGCAGCTAGCCGCGGCGGCGGGCGCCGTCGAGCGAGCGCGTCGACCCACATTTGCGCGGGACGACCTAGGTAATAGGTTGTCAGCGGCCGCACCCTGCGGATCATTGGATTGTTGTTGGACGGGCCTAGAACGGCGCTCGGGACCGAGCGCAGGTCGCACTTGATGATGACGTTCACGTGTACGCCTCGCTTCTGTTGCCCGTTATGGACGACTCGGCTGTAGACGCATGCGGCGGCGTAAACGTGAGGTTTGTCACTCCCAGCGGACTGGGGTTGCCGAGCTAGCCGGTACCACCGCCCGACGCGGTTCGCCGTTGCGAAGCCACCCTTGGACGTCGGCGATAGCGGCACGTACCTCGGTGGCCTCGGCGAGGTCGCTCCCGAGCAATCGGGCGTACACAGGGTAACGAGCGATGGCGCCAGTCGCTGGCACCGCGACTGCTACCGCCGTGATAGCCACCGGCGTGTACCCAACCAGCGGCATGATCGCCAAACAAGCGAAACGTCTCCTCAAAAAACGGAGTCGGCGAACGTCCACTCTCCGTGAGACGCAGGTATGCCGGACCAAGAGGGTTCGGTGGGGTGGGCCATGCGGTGTAGACGCGAGCGACGGGATCGGCGTGAGTCCGCGTCACCGTCCGCCCGCGGACCTCACGAACCATATGGCCCCGGGCGTCTCCAATGCAGAGAGACGAGAGCGAAGGAGACCGACGACGATGTTGGTGAAAGAACCGTGGTTGCACCTGGGGTCGCCGTCACACACGATCGTGACGTCACCACTGGGGGACCTGACCCTGGTGAGAAAGGCCGAAGACCTGGTGGGCTTGTACTTCTCCCGCCACCGCCCGGCACCGGAACAATCGTCCATTGGCATCGCATCCGACGACGGGTTCGTGGAGTTCGAGACCCAGCTCGGCGAATACTTCGCCGGTTCGCGGCGCCACTTCGCCCTGTCCCACGTAACACAGGGCACCGACCAGCGGCAGAGAGTTTGGGATCTGGTAAGCCGCATTCCATATGGTGAGACGACCACCTACGGACGGCTTGCTCGGGAACTGGACGACGACACGACGGCCAAAGAAGTTGGTGCGGCGGTGGCCCGCAATCTGCTCTGTGTCGTGGTGCCTTGCCATCGTGTCGTGGGCGCCGACGGCGGGCTGACCGCTACGCCGGAGGTCTGGATCGTAAGCGATACCTGCTCGATCTAGAGCAGCGCATCGTCGGTCACCCGGGCCGGTTGCTCTGACCGGCGCCAGAAGGCCGTCTCACGTTTCTGCTCGCCGTAGCGTCTACACAACGTGAACGCCAAACAGCCGTTCGAGGAGGTGCTCTCCGACTACGGCCCGACCGTCCTGCGGGTCTGCCGGGCGGTACTCGGCGCCGTCGACGCCGATGACGCCTGGTCCATCACGTTCCTCTCCGCCCTGCAGGCTTACCCCAAGCTGCCGGCGGACGCGAATATCGAGGCCTGGCTGGTCACGATCGCCCACCGCAAGGCCATCGACATTTTGCGCCGAGCGGGTCGCCAAGCCATACCGATGGCAGAACTCCCCACCCGAGCCAGTACCGAGCGCGCCGACCGGCGCGACCTCGACCTGGCCGGATCGGTGGCGAACCTGCCCGACAAACAGCGCTTCGCCGTCGTCTACCACTACCTGGCCGGGCTCCCCTACGTCGAGGTCGCCGCCATCGTCGGCGGTACCGAAGCCGCCGCCCGCCGGGCCGCTGCCGATGGCGTTGCCGCTCTCCGCAAGATCAAAGGAATGACCTCATGACCGTCCCGAATCACGACAAGGACATCGTCCGCCTCCTAGCTTCGACGGGGGCGCCGACGGCCGCCGAACTGGCCGAAC
>Ga0075522_10003472_pt1 | contig 11489 bp, 6 predicted proteins | sample NGEPerA_FD_74796 | JGI IMG/M metagenome (GOLD analysis project Ga0075522, IMG submission 74796) | Arctic peat soil microbial communities from the Barrow Environmental Observatory site, Barrow, Alaska, USA - NGEE PermafrostL2-A | ecosystem: Environmental > Terrestrial > Soil > Wetlands > Peat ... | reverse complement strand
CAGCGTGCCCGCGATCGCGACCCGCGTAGGCGGCGTGCCGGAACTGATCGCAGACGGCGTGAACGGGATGCTCTTCCCCGTCGGCGATGTAGAGGCGATGGGCCAGGCGGCCACCGCTCTTCTGCGCGATGAGCAGCGGCTTGCGGCGATGGCCCTCGCAGCCCGCCGCACCGCAACGGAACACTTCTGCGCCACCAAAGTGATTCCGCTCTACGAGGCCTACTACGAGCGGGTCCTTGCGCGCAGCGCGGTGGAGCAGCGGGGAAATTCCACCGGTCCTGCATAGCGTTATTCGCGCGTCAATGCGTGCGAGACATCGGCCCACGTGGCTTGCAGCGCTTCGCCGAGCTTGCCCCACGGTGCAGCGCCCGCATCCAGCACTGGCATAATGAGGGTGATCTTTGTGCCCCGGCCCGGGCGGCTCACCACCTCCACCTCCGCTTGGCTGCCATAGAGCACCGCCATGCGCTCCCGCACATTGCGCATGCCGATCCCGTTGCCACTGGCCGATCCGCTCCTGCCGGCCTCCGATAGAACCCCCGCCGTTGCCTCAGCCTGCATGCCGATTCCATCATCCTCCACCTCAATCAGCAGCCGTCCGTCGGAGAGAATTCGGCTGCGTAGTGTGACGGTCCCGCCGCCAATGCGGGGCTCCAGCCCATGCTTGATCGAGTTTTCGATCAACGGCTGCAGCAGCATACTGGGCACTACGATCGGCAGAGTGTCTTCCGCGATCTCCTTCACCACGCGCAGCTTCTCTCCGAACCGGACCACTTCGATGTCGAGATAGTCATCCGTGAAGGCAAGCTCTTCTTCGAACGGCACGAACGCGTCGCGGTTTTTAAGCAGGACGCGCAGGATATTCGCCAGCTTCACGATCATCTCGCGCGCCAGCTCTGGCTGGGACCGAACAAGCGAGGCAATCGAGTTGAGCGTGTTAAACAGGAAGTGAGGGTTAATCTGGCGCTGCAACGCGTCCAGACGCGCCTCCATCAACAGGCGGCCCTGCTCTTCCAGCTTCCGCTCGGTGCGGATGGCGTTCCATATCTTCAGCGGAATGCCGACTACAACCGGCGCACAGGCGCAGATGGCAAGCTCCACCAGCCAGTAGGCCGAGTGCAGTTCGAAGTAACGGCGAGGATAGAACCGCGACAACATGCTGACGGCAAACTGCATCGCCGTAATAAGCACCAGCAACATGATCTGACGATCGAAGTGCGGACGACGCAGATTGCGCGTGACCCACTGGTAGAGGCTCAGGTCGATCATCGGCGAGAACGACCAGACATCTTCGCGGTCCGTAAAACGCCCGTAAATGCCGATAATCGCGGCGACCGCGACATTGACAAACAAAGCGCCATATTCGCCATGCGAGATTGCCGGCAGGGAGAAGACCAGCCCACCGAGCATCGCTGCGGCTGGCCCCAGCAGCAACGCCATCAGAATGGTCGCTTCAAAGGAGAGGTCGGCCGCATAGAAGTTCGGCACGCGAATGCGGATATAGACGCCCAGCGCAAGCGGCAGGCACATGATGGCCAGTAATGCGAGCGTCTGGCGGGGACTGCGGCGACGGTGCAGCAACAGGCTCTTAAAAGTATTGGAGCGGGCGAGCGCACCCGCATAGGATGCGGCAACGCCCAGCTCGATCAGCAGCGTGATCAGAATGATCGTGTCTTTGATCGGCCTCTGATCGATATAGTTTGCTGCGAACGCCATGGAGATAACTCTATCGCGGCGAGACTACATTGGGACATAGAAGCTCGACAACCGGCGAAACGTATAATCGTGCCATGCCCTTTGAATCTGTGCGCAAGCTGGCCGAGGCCGACTTTCCTACTCGCTGGGGACAGTTTCGCATTCTTGGGTTCGAGGGGACCGTCCTCAATCCAGAGCCTTGCAATGACGAGCAGCCCCCTCCGGCAAAGCGCGTCGAGACCGCAGTCGCGCTGGTGATGGGCGACGTGCACACTACCCCGCCTATCGTGCGCATCCATTCGCAGTGCCTTACTGGCGACGTCTTCCACTCGCTCCGCTGTGACTGCCGGCAGCAACTGGAGCTCGCGCTCGCAGCCATCGCAGAGGCTGGCGCCGGCATCCTGATCTACGAGAACCAGGAGGGCCGGGGTATCGGTCTGATGGCCAAGTTACAGGCCTATGAGCTCCAGGACCAGGGCCTCGACACCATTGAGGCCAATCTGGAGCTGGGCTATCGTGCCGACTGCCGCGAGTACGAGCTGCCTGCTGTCATGCTCAAGATGCTCGGAGTCACTTCAGTCCGGCTGATTACCAACAATCCGCAGAAGGTCGCGGCACTGGAACTGGTGGGTATTCCCGTCGTCGAGCGCATCTCTGCCGATGTACCTGCGGAGCCGACCTTCGAACGCTACCTCAAAACCAAGCGCGAGAAGATGGGCCACCTCGTCAGCTAGGTTTGTCAGCTAGCGTCTGCCGGCTAGGTTCGTTAGGTGTGTACGTCAGCTAGCGTCGCCAGCCGCCTCTGTCGGCTCATAGGACCGCCACAGCTGTACATACGCCGCCAGCCGCACCACGTGGAAGAAGTCCGATGCAATCAGATACCAAGCCCCCACGGCGATATACCAGCGCACCATGAAGCCCGGTGTTGCAATGCTCTCAAACGGCAAAGGGCACGCTGAGAAGACCATCGCCAGCACTACCAGCGCAATCTTCACAATGCCCATCACCAGGTTGATCTCCACCAACTTCGCCTTCAGCTCACCCAACATCAGCGCGGCCTTCAGCGCCGCGCCAGCATTCAGCCCGCGCAGCATCGCCAGCAGCGGAGCAACAGAGAACACCCAGCTCACAATCGCCCACAGCGTGAACATGCCCAGCGTCGCCGCAATCCCAATCGCGCACAGCAGCACCAGACTGGGCTCACGTCCTTCGCCGATCGGAGTCGCCACCGCGATCACCGCATCCACGCGCAGGCAATAGAACCATGCCGCGAAGCTCCCCGCCAGCGCGAGCATTCGCAACGCCTGCAGAAGGATCAGCGTCCCCGGACGCACTGTGACACCGCAATCCATGCGCCGCAGGATCTGCTTTGCCACCAGCGCCCGTCCCAACGAGGAGACAACGATCCAGGTCGCCAACAATAGAGGCCCAAACCGCGTTACCACCACAAACGCCGGGACCAACAGCTGCCCCGTTGCATCCCGAATCGTCTCCGCCGACGCCATCGGGTTCAGGATGGTCATCCGCTCGAGCGCGCCCACATCCAGTGGCACCGAGTTCCAGATGCGTAGCGCCTCACGCCACACAATCGCCGCCGCAGGAATCCCGAGCGCCCAGCGCCACGCAATCTCCAGCGCCGTCAGCCCCGGCCGCTGCCAGCACCACGACAGCGTATGCACGAACGACTGCGTGCCACGCACCTCGCCGCTTGCATGCGTTCTCTGTTCCGGGTTCCCTGTCCCCTTGTCTCCCTGCTCCCTGATCCCTGTTCCCTCTTTCTACTTCACCACCAGATTCACCAGCTTGCCCGGCACAACGATCACCTTCACCACCGTCTTGCCCTCAACACGCGCCTGCACCTTGGCATTCGCCAGCGCCGCAGCCTTCACCGTCGCCTCATCGCTGCCTGCGGGGACCGTAATCACAACCACCAGCTTGCCGTTCACCTGCACCGGAATCTCAATCTCACTCTCGCGCGCCAGCTCGGCATCTGCCTCCGGCCACGCGGCGCGGAAGACCGCACCCTCGCCACCCAGTTCCCCCCAAAGCTCCTGCGCGAGGAACGGCGCGAAGGGCGCCAGCAGCAACGTCAACCCGCGGAAGAGCTCAGCAATCGCCGCCGCGCTCACCTCGCCGGCATCCATCGCCGCTTCCGCCGCAGCAATTTCGTTGACGAGAATCATCACCGCCGCAATCGACGTATTGAAGTGCCAGCGCCCGCTGAAGTCTTCCGTCACCTTCGCAATCGTCTGATGCAACGCCCGCAGCAACTTTCCCTCGGCTGCACTTCGCTGACTTGCTGACTTGCCGACTCGCTGACTTGCTCGCTCGCTGTATTTGCTCGCCAGCCGGTACACCCTCGCCAGAAAGCGGCTGATGCCTGCGACGCCATCCTCCTGCCAGTCCAGGTCGCGGTCCGGCGGCGCCGCGAACAGCGCATACATGCGCGTCGCATCTGCGCCATAGCGCACGATCATGTCGTCGGGGCTCACCACGTTGCCCTTCGACTTCGACATCTTCGCGCCGTCCTTGATCACCATGCCCTGGGTAAACAGCCGCGCCGCAGGCTCATCATTCGCGATCATTCCCATATCGCGCATCACCTTGGTCCAGAAACGTGAATAGATCAGGTGCAGAATCGCGTGCTCCACCCCGCCGATGTACTGGTCGATCGGGAACCAGTACCTCGCCTTATCGCTCGCAAACGGCGCAGCCGTATTCTTCGCGTCGGTGTAGCGATAGAAGTACCAGCTTGAGTCGACGAACGTATCCATCGTGTCCGTCTCGCGCCGCGCCGGACCGCCGCACACTGGACACGTCGTATTCACAAACTCCGCCACCCTGCCCAGCGGTGAACCGCCCTGCTGCGTAATCTCGATCTGCTCCGGCAGCACCACCGGCAACGCGCTCTCCGGCAACGCAACCACGCCTCCTGCTTCAACCGCAGCCACGCCCGTCGTCGCCGCATGGCCGCGTTCGCAGTACACCATGGGGATCGGCGTACCCCAGTAACGCTGCCGACTTACGCCCCAGTCCTTCAAGCGATACGTCACCGTCGCCGAGCCGAAGTCCTTCGCCTTCGCAAACGCCGCCATCTCACGCTGCGCGGCTCCGCACGTTCTTCCCGTCCACTGGCCGGAGTCAATCAGCACGGACTCGTCTTCCGCCGTGTAGGGCAGCACCGGCAGTTCACCGTTCGGCTTCGCCGGAACGATCACCCGCTTCACCGGGATCCCATACTTCTGCGCGAACTCGAAGTCGCGCTCGTCGTGCGCGGGCACACTCATGATCGCGCCCGTCCCGTAGTCCGCCAGGATGTAGTTCGCAATCCAGATCGGCACCCGCTCGCCGCTATACGGATTCACCGCAAAGCGCCCCGTATCCACGCCTTGCTTCTCGATCGCGCCCAGGTCTCCAGCCTCCCGCGCCGCCTTCTGCCCCGCAATCATCTGTTCGATCGCGCCGGCCAGTTTCGGCTCACACGCGCCGAGGCTCTTCGCCACTGGATGCTCCGGCGCAAGTTGCACGCTGGTCGCGCCGAAGATGGTGTCCACACGCGTGGTGAAGACCGTTATTTCGAGCGGCGCTTCGTCGTTCCCTGTTCCTTGTTCCCTGTCATCTTTCGCAACGCGAAAGGTGACCAGCGTCCCCTCGCTGCGCCCGATCCAGTTGCGCTGCATGGTGCGCACCTTCTCCGGCCAGCCGTCCATCGTGTCCAGGCCATCCAGCAGTTGGTCGGCATACTGCGTAATGCGGAAGAACCACTGCGTCAGGTCGCGCTGTTCAACGATGGTGTCCTCGTGCCGCCAGCAGCGCCCGTCAATCACCTGTTCATTGGCCAGCACCGTCTGGCACTCCGGGCACCAGTTCACCTTGCTCTTCTTGCGGAACGCCAGTCCGCGCTCATACATCTTCAGGAAGAACCACTGGTTCCAGCGGTAATACTCCGGCAGGCAGGTCGTTACCTCAGTGGCCCAGTCATAGCTGAAACCCATGCGTCGCATCTGCTCGCGCATGGCAGCGATGTTCGCCAGCGTCCACTCGCGCGGCGGCGTGTTGTTTTTGAGCGCAGCATTCTCCGCCGGCAGTCCGAACGCGTCCCACCCCATCGGGTGCAGCACATTGTGGCCGCGCATCCACATAAAGCGCGCCAGCGCATCGCCAATGGAGTAGTTCCGCACATGCCCCATGTGCAGCTTGCCGCTGGGATACGGCAGCATCTCCAGACAATAAAACTTCTTCTTCGTCGAATCGTGGCCTTCCGCCGCGTACAGAGCGGTGTCCGCGTCCCACCGCGCCTGCCACTTCGGCTCAATCTCTGCCGGGTCATATCGCTTTGGTTCGTCTGCCGCGCCCTTTGCCATCTCTTGCATGCTTCGATTGTAAAGAAACGCGCAAGGCCCAGCTTCTACGCCGGCGGCCTACTTCGCCGTCGCAGGAGCTGTGGGCGCGTCCGAAGTCGCAGTAGCTTGATCTGCCGGGACAAGATTGCTCACCTGGGACGTGGCAATCTCCACCGCGCCATAGTGGTCGCGGTGCAGGTCATGGATTGCGATGCGGAGAAAGTATTCGCCCTTCGCAGGTACGCTCACCTCGACATGCTGCACAAGCCCATGCTTGTAGAAGTCGCCCACCTTTTCGTCTGTGCCTACAAAGCTTCGCGCGTCCTGCATCACACCCACGCGCTCACCCTGAGCAGTGAATACGAAGATGATGAGGTCGAAGTCCGCGTGGACTTTACCATCCGCCCCGCGAAAGAAAACCAGGCCTCCGGGATCGATCTGGTAGTTGACGCTGTACCGCCGCCACGGGCCTTTGGCCTTGGGACCCGCCGTATTGTGGGGAGCCATGCCCGCTTCCGGCCTGTCGACCGGCGTCATCGGTACAACACCTGCGCGGAAGAGTATGTCCGTCGGCGTGGGTCCGCCGCGCGTCATCGCGAGACGTAGATTGTTGCGCAGTGCGAGGACGCCAGGATCTTTCGCCCCCACCCGCGCCGACGCTTGTGTGATCAGTCCGGAAGTCTTCACCGCATCCGAAGGCACCGCGTAATAGCTCGTCCGGTATGCGAGCGTCATCCCAGGATGCGAAACCTGAACCTTGATGTGGCGCGGCCTGCCATCTTCAGAGGGGTCCGCCGGCGTATAGCTCAGGCTGTAGAAGTTCGATCCCTCTTCGATCGACTCCTTGACTGCCGACGTTAGATCGTTTGTGCCGATGTACGCATGGCCTCCGGTGGCCTTCGCCAGCGAAATCATGGTTGTGTTCTCTGCGGCGGTGTCACTCACAAACTGATGCTGGTCTGCCGAGAACCGGCTCGCCCCTCGTGAGCCGGTATAGTTGCGGGTCGTATCCGCGGCAAACACCGGGCTGTTCGTCACGCCCCGGACGTCGATGGGATAAACCGCCACCTGTGCCTGCGCCAGACGCGCCATCGCGCCGTGGAACTGTTCTTGCATGTCCGCAACGCCCGCAAACGCATCCAGGAAGTTGTCATTACTGGGCGTGGATGGATCGGTCGCCAGATTGTTGGTGCTGTCAGGCATCACATTCAGCGGAAATGAGGCCGAAAACCAGATCAGGTTCTTGCGCCCGGGAATGGCAGCCAGTGAGCGGGCCAGTTGGTTGAACGCATCGATCGTGTAGTTAGCGCGCATCTGTAGCTCCAGGCTCTGCTGCTGCGTCTCCCACTGGCGAAGGTTCGCCGCCAGCTCCGCAAACAGAGGGTCGTTCGAATCCTGAAATGTGTCGGCAGTGCTCTGCTGAATGCCGCTGCCGGTCACGTCGCTGCGGATCGTGGACGCCTTGCTGTTGATCTTTTCCATTGCCTTCAGCAGCCGGGCCGGATCAGCCTCAAAGCCCTGCAACAAGATCAGGTGGTCGCTGAGACCGAAGATGGCTGTGCGCTGTCCCGGCTGCGCGGACTTCAGATAGGCCGTCAACTGCTGATGCAGATAGGCCTGGTCGCTCATGGGAGTATTCAGCGAATCCAGCAGCAGGATGGTGACCGCGCCGCCCGGCTGCGCGATCGGCTGATTGGTGAACACGCCCGGCGGCAATGGGGCCGGCGGCGTAGGCGGCGCCACCAGCGTGCTGTGCTCCTCAAAGCTGCGGAGCTTCTGCGGCACGCCATTCTCTGTCAGGGTGAAATCCGGCTCCGTAAGCCCATGCACCGGCTTATGCGAGCCATCCGTCACCACCACATCCACCACCACCAGCTTTGCGGACGTGCGAATCACAGGAACCGCTTGCGAATCCGACTGAGAGGCCGAAGACCCGCTCGACTTGGCTAAAGCTGCAGTCTGGGCCGGCAACATGGCGGCAAGCATCAATAAGGCAATTGCGGGCAAACGGCACTGCATGAGGGCTTGGCTCCTAGAGATCGCTGCAAGGGAAGCAGGCCCAAAACTAAAGGGCGCTAACTGAACAGACGCTGGACCAGCCTGCTAGGACGCTATCCGGGGCTAATTTTCCGCCGGCCGCTTGTACGGAGCCTTCATGCGCTCACGCGCCTCGTTGATCGCCCCCTGCGTGTTGTCATTGGTCTGGATGGCCAGCCGGTACTCATTCACCGCGCGATCGCGCTGGCCGGTCACGTCAAAGATATGCCCCAACTGAATGTGTCCCCACACCTCCGTCCATCGCGGATCGTCGTCGCCGCGCAGCGCGTCGCGGAAGCTGTTCGCCGCGGACTGATAGTTCCGCTGCTGGAAGAACACCTCGCCCATGCGGTACGACGCCAGCGAAGAATTCTTGTTCGAGTCCAGCGCCTTCTGGTACTCGGCAATAGCCCCGTTGTAGTCACCCTGCGCATATAGTTGCTGGCCGCGCAGCACAGCCACCCGCACCGCCAGGTCAGGGGTACTCTTCAGCACCCAGTCCTCGGGATCGATCTCGATCTTGCGCGGCCGTCCGAAGGTCTCAACCGTAAATGGCGAGTCGGACCCCGAAACGTCGATCCGCTTGTCCTCGGTCTTGCCGTCCGTCTGGATCCGCAACTGCACCGGCATGCGGAAGAGGTCCAGGTCCTCCGAGATCGATCCCACCGTGCGGAAGCCCTTGTTCGACCCCAGGCGATACACGGTGTACTTGTTCGTGAACGCCGGCGCGCCGGTCCCATCCACCCACTGCGAGAAGAACGCCGTCAGATCTTTCCCCGTTTGCGCCTCGGCCACCTTCTGCACGTCCGCGGTGCGCACGCCTTTGTCCGTATATTGCGACAGCACAGCCCGCAGGAACCTGGTGAACCCCTCGTCTCCCAGCTCCCAGCGCAGCATGTGGAAGACCATCGCGCCCTTCTCAAACGTCATCTCCTGGAACTGCGGCGAAAAAGTGTCCAGCCGCCCCAGCGTGGACAGCGGCTCAGTGTCATACGCCAGCGCGCCTGCCGAGACATCGCCGATCGCAGTCTGAAACGCGTTCTTGCCGGCATTGTCCTCCAGGTACATCAGTTCCCCATACCGGCACATGCCGTTGGTGATCCACGCATCGTTCAGCGTCGCCGGCGACACCTCAGAACCCCACCACTGGTGCGCCAGCATATTGGTCAGCAGTCGGCTGGAGGCCGCCGAGTGGTCCACAATGCGGTTGCCGGGGATCGCCGCGATCTCCGGCCCCCAGTACGAGTACGTCGTGTCGTCCGGCGTCTCCACAATGTTGATGCGGCTCGACTCGTTCTGCCCAAAGGTATTGGTCAGGAACTCGAACTCGCGGCCGCCGAGGTTCGCAAAGTCCTGCGCCCCGTCCTTATGCTTGTCCGTCACGTAGACGTTGATGTTGTTCATCCCGCCATGGATCGGCGGCAGAAACTTACCTGCAATGATGGTTCCAGGAAAGCCGGGCTTCGCCCAGTTGAAGTCGTACTCTGTGCGGTTTCCCGGTAGCGACTTCTGTTGCGGCGCGCCGCTGCCCACCGCCGTGTAGCCGGAAGGCACCGTGACCGTCATCTGCGCGGTAAAGCGGTCTGTATACAGGCCGGTCATCGGAAACCAGCGCCCCGGATACATCAGGACACTCACCGGATCGGCGATGGCAGCCAGCTTCACACCCTCCACCGGGCTGGTGTCCGTGCCCGTAAGCGTGCCGGAGTACTCAAAGTGAAAGGTCGCCGTCGAATTCTTCGGCATTGGCGCGGGCAGTGTTACACGCACGGTCGAGTTGTTGCTCAACCGCTCCGAGTTCAGCGTCGCGCCCTTCGCGTCCGTCAGCTTGGTGATGTTCAGGCCGTTGTTCAGCTCAAAGGTTGCCGCCGTCAGGTCATCGAGCGCAGTAAACGTCACGTCCGCCGTCGCGCCCAGCCTCGTCGTCGCCGGATCGATGTCCGCATTGATGACGTAGCCCGTAATGTTGATCTGCGGACGGTTGCGCTGGGCCATCGCAGGCGCGCACGCCAACGCGATAAAGCTCAGCGCCGCGACAGCGCGGCCAACCATACGAGCAATTCCTGTGCCTTCCAAAGGCATCTTGTCGTGAGACATGCGGTCTACTTCCATGCTGAAGTTATGGTAAGGCCAGTGGCTAAATCATGCGATTTGGGCCCCAGCCCGTATCGCAATCATCTTGTTAAGGGTACGGCTCCAGCCGTGCCGAAAATAGTTCCCGAAATAGAAGCGACTTGAGCCGCCGAGGTCATCTTCCGTACCTCTTGAACGCTCCAGCGACCAACCATTGCAGGAGTTTAGACGCACGCCGAAGGTTTCGGGCTTTCCTGTCTTGGCTTATGGCTTACAGCTATTTGGCTTATAGCTCTCGATCCTTGCCTTGGTCCGTTGGAATCCCGCTCGCCCACAGACCGTTCCCGCGCTCAGCCACGCCCAATCGAAGCACCCAGCAACTCCACCGCCGCATCGCAAACCCGCGCAATCGGATCACCGTCACCCGCTCCCGACAGCCGCTCCCGCGTCTCGCCCAGCTTTGCTCTTGTCTCGATTAGATCGGCTATCATCCGCGCCCGCTCCGGCCCATCCTCCAGCAGAGGCCGCAGTGCCGCCGCCAGGTTCTCAGCCGTGAACCGGGACTGGATCAACTCCGGCACAATCCTCCGCCCGGCAATCAGGTTCGGCATCGCAATCGGCAGGTTGCCGTCTGCATCGGGCTGGGCCGAAATCTCCGGCGGATACCGCACCAGCCGCTTCGCCAGCGCATAAGTCAGCCCCGAAACCCGGTACACCACCACAAACGGATTCCCCACCGTCAGCGCCTGCACCGTCGCCGTCCCACTCGCCACCACCGCCGCCCGCGCATGAAACAAGGCAGCACGAGCATCACGAACAAACGTGACGCGTGGCGCGTCTTCTTTCCCGAGATAAAGATCGCCAGTCTGATATTGGATTGCGATTAAATTCCTGTCGGTAATGGTTGGTGCGATTGGGACAATGTACTCATAGTCTGACCCGATCTCGTAGGCAGCATCAATCATTGCCCATAGATTGTTGTGTATCTCAGAACGGCGACTGCCCGGAAGCAAAGCGATCCAGGGCTTGCCAGAATCAAGCTCATATCGAACCTTGCCTAGCCCCGCACTCCTTTCCGTAGGACGGCCGTCATTCGGCCCACCACCCCAACACCAATGGTCTTGCGATATCTGTGTTGCCTTCCTTGCATACTCCTCCCGCGTCTCCACCGGCATCCCCATCGCCGCGAGCGGATGCCCCACAAACTCCGCATCCACGCCCCGCGCGCGGTAAAACGCCTCCTCGAACGGAAAGATCACCAGCATCCGGTCGACGCGCTGCTGCACCCAACGCAGCCTCCGCCGCTTCCACGCCCACAGCTGCGGACTCACGAACCACAGC
>Ga0075522_10003470_pt1 | contig 11490 bp, 9 predicted proteins | sample NGEPerA_FD_74796 | JGI IMG/M metagenome (GOLD analysis project Ga0075522, IMG submission 74796) | Arctic peat soil microbial communities from the Barrow Environmental Observatory site, Barrow, Alaska, USA - NGEE PermafrostL2-A | ecosystem: Environmental > Terrestrial > Soil > Wetlands > Peat ... | reverse complement strand
CCTCCCCCTACGGTGGAGGAGCTGAATCTAGTCCGCGATCCTCTCCAGGGTCAGCCAGGCGGGGCCGGAGGCGAGGGCGCGGACGGTGACGGTCTGGAGGGCATCGGCGCGCTCCAGGTCGGCGGGGACGCCTTCGAAGCGGACGACGAAGCCGGCGGGGTAGTGGATGGCGGGGACGAAGACCTCGGTCGCGCCGCCGATGGCGGCGTCGGCGATGAAATCGAGGCGGAAGGCGCCGGTTTCCCGGTCGAAGGCCATGGCGCCGAGGCGACCCTGCAGGCGGCGGGCATAGGGCCGGCAGAAGCCTTCGACGGCGCGACCGCCCTGCTGGTCGGCGGAGAAGATCGACAGGTCCTCCTGGTTCCAATGATCGCCGATGCGGGGGTGGTTTTGGTTGGAGGCGGTGTAGTTCCACTGCGTGGAATGCAGGCCGAGGGCGTCCAGGGCGTCGTAGGTCAGCGACAGGGCTTGGACATGGGCGTGCCAATCGCCATCCCGGAAGGCGGCGCCGTCGTCGAGATCAAAGGGGATGCCGAACTCGCCGACCAGGGTCGGGGCGCCGCCCGGGAACCGCTCCGCCTCGGAGGCGAGGTCGCCGAGCTCGCGCAGGTATCGCGCCCTCACCGCGCCTGGGTCCTGGCCGGTGTCGAAGCGCTTCAGATAGAGGATGGCGACGTCGTACCAGTGGGCCGCGTTGACGCTTCGCTCGGGCATGGCCGCCGGGAAGTGACGGCCGGAAGCGCGGGCGAAGGCGTCCATTTCGGCGAACACCGACCACGCCGGCCGGTGGCGGCGGATGGTCGTCGCCACCTTGGCGAAGAAGGGGGCGAAGGCGTCGTCCGACAAGCCGAGCACGCGGCCCTCGGCGATGCGAAAGAAGTCATCGTTCAGGGGCTGGGGATCGTCGCCCACCATGCGCCAGGCCCCCGCCCTCTCGAACGGGCAGTCCGCGCCGTCCCGCCAGATTCTCACGCGCCCGGGGTTGAGGGTGCGCGCGGTCGTGGGCCGCGCCGCGCCGGTGGCGTCGCGGGTCAGGATTGGCACGGTCACCGCCGCCCCGGAGGCCAGGGCCAGGGCGTCGAGGGGCGAGAGGGCCGGGCCGATGCGCGGGCGCTCGGGGTGGTCTTCGCTGGCGGCGAGGTGGCGCCAGGTCAGCGGCTGGCCGAGCCAGCCGACGCCGGGCTCATTGAGGGTGTCGAAGCCCAGCACATGGGGCATGGCGGCGAGGCGCCGGGCGACCTGATCCATGGCCCCGAGGTAGCGGTTCTGGAGGAAATCCTGGACGTTCTCGCCCTCGACCCTGAAATCCGGGGTGAACAGCCGCCCGCCCCAGAACAGGGTCCACATGATGCCGTTGGCCGGCAGCCGGTGGTTGGAGCCCCAGCTCATCTGGGGGTAGGCGTCCTGCCGCGGGGCGGGGTCGGCGTAGTCGAAAGCCGCCTGCATGACGTGGGCGGCGCCGGCGGCGGGAAACCTCGTGAAGTCCAGGCCGACCGCCTCGAAGGTCCAGCCCGGCGCGCCGTCGCCGCCGGTCATCCGGCTCCAGACGTCCTGGTGGAAATCGACGAAGAGATGGAGCCCGTGCTCGCCGGCCCGGCGGCAGACCTCGGTGAAATAGTCGAGATAGTCGGCGTCGTAGAGCCCCGGGCCGCGATGTTCGACCGCCTCCCAGGTGGTCAGCAGCCGCAGGGTGTTGAACCCCCAGTGGGCGATGCGGGAGAGGTGCTCGTCGGCCTCATCGAGCGGGAACGGCCGGCCGATGAACGAGACCTCGCGGTGGTCGGAGAAGTCGCTCGGATGCTCAGTGCCGCCGTAAGGGAAGGGCACCTTGCAGTCGCCGCCGAGGTTGACCCCGCGCAGCATCACCTGCCCGCCGGCCTGGTCGAGGAACAGGGCGCCTTGCTGGCGGACGCGGGGTTCAGGCATCTTTCGCTGCCTTGCGCCCCCTCCACCACCCCGTCCTTCGGCGGGGCGGTCCCCCTCGCCCCGCTTCGCGGGGGAGGAAAGATTCTATCCTCCCCCGCCCTCTACGCGGGGGAGGTGGCGGGGCGCTCTTGCGCCGTGACGGAGGGGGCGCAAGGCGGCTGCAACGATCGCGGCGCGTCATCGATCACCCCGCGCGCGGCGGGATGATGCCGAGGCGTTCGGCGCGGTCGCGCCAGGGGAGGCCGGCGGCGGGCCACGGCGCGGGTTCGGGGAGGCGCCCGTCCTCGAGCGGCCAGACGATCGGGGTGGCGGCGCCGTCGATCGGGGCGCCGACGGCGATGGCGTCGCGGTCCACCGAAGGATGGGCGCGCTCGCCGCCGCGCGTGCAGCCGTCGCGGAAATAGATGGCGGTGTAGACCCGCCGCGTCGCCGCCGAGCGGTTGGCCCTGGCCATGTGCACGGTCGAGCCGTGGTGGAAGATGACGTCGCCGCTCTGGCAGCGGACGAAGACCGGCGGGGTGGCGGCGAACTTCGCTTCCAGCGCCTTGCCCGCCCCGGGGGTGCCGAAGATGTCCACGAACTCGGCCGGGGCCAGGTGGGATCCCGGCACATAGCCCATGCAGCCGGAGGTCTCGTCGACTTCGCCCAGCGGAATCCACACCGTCGCGGTGTCGCTCTGCGCGATCGGCCAGTAGGGCTGGTCGGTGTGGGCCTCGGTCTCGCGCCCGCCGGCCTCCTTGTAGAGGGCCTGGTCATGCCACAGGCGGATGCGCGCCGCGCCGATCAGGGTGGCGGCGATCTCGCCGATGGCCGGATGGAAGGTCAGGGGCCGCACGCCGGGAAAATCCTCCCAGATGTACTGGCACTGCAGGAACGACTGCTCGTAGGGGGTCTTCTCGTCCAGGCGCCGGGTGTCGCCGCGCTTGCGCGCCGCCACCGCCTCGTCCACCGCCGCCCCGCCGCGCGCCAGTTCAGCGGGCGTCAGCACGCCCGGCACATGGACAAATCCGTCGCGCCGGAAGCGGGCGGCGAGATCGGCGAGGTCGGCGGGGTCTTTCCAGAGCGCCTCGGTCATGCGGACACCCCCATTTCGTAGCGCGGGCTTCCAGCCCGCTCTTTGCCCCACGCGCCGCCCCGATCGGCGCGAAGAGCGGGCTGGAAGCCCGCGCTACGATTGTGACGTTGAACCGGTCCCCTCACGGCGCTTCCCCGCCGACGAGGATGGGGAACTGGCGGTCGGGGTCGTCCTGGGCCAGGCGCGAGCCGTCGGGCTTCACGGCCTGCGCGCCGACAGGCGCGTATTGCAGGATATAGGCCTTGCGCACCGTGCCGGCCTTGAGGTTCGGGCCGGTGCGGTGGGGGGCGAGGGAGGAAAAGACGATGGCGTCGCCGCGCCTGGCCGGGGCGGCCACGGCGCCGGGGGCCTCCTCGAGGCACTTGAAGCCGATCGGGGTCGGCCAGTGTTCCAGGGTGCCGAGCTTATGGAGGCCCGGCGCGATCCACGGGCAGCCGTTCTCGATATCGACGTCGACCAGGGGGATCCACACGGTGAGGTACTGCTGCGGCTCGACGAAGGTGTAGCCGTTGTCCTGGTGCCAGGGGAATTCCTGCGGCACGCCGGACTTCTTGTACACCGACTGGTCCCAGTAGAGGCGCACGTCGTCGCCGATCAGGTCGTGGCAGAGATCGGCGAGGGCCGGATGGGCGGCGAAAGCGCGCAGCACCGGCGACTTGCCGACGATGTGGACGGTGAAGGTGATGGCGTCGGCCCGCGACAGGCGGCTGTTGCCCTCCTTGGCGCGCACCCGCCGTTCGTGCTCCTGCTCGAGGGGATCGATGGCCGCCTCGACGGCGGCCAGTTCCTCCGGCGTGAAGGCGTCCTGGAGGACGAAGAAGCCCTGTTCGTCGAATTGCCGTTTCTGGGCCGGCGTGACGCGACGCAGTCCAGCCTCGGGACGCGCCTCCCGCCAGGCGAAGCCCTGGTTGCGCGGATGGGCGCGGGGCGCGGCGGGGGCGTTCATGCGGCCTGCCGGCGGCGAACGGGGACCCAGCGGTTGACGGGGGCGAGGGTCGCTTCGACCTGAGGGCTCAGCGCTCGCGTGCCGGTCCTGGCGTAGTGATAGACCATGGCCGCGCGGCGCTCATCGGCGACATTGTCGGTCGACATGTGCATCAGATAGCTGTGGAAGAAGAGCACGTCGCCCGGCGCCATCAGGGCCGGCTCGCGGGCGGCGTCATCCTGGCTGACGATCTCCATGTAGGCGCGGTTGGCGGCGGGGCGCAGGTCCGGCACATGGTCGTGGACGCCCGCCTTGTGCGAGCCCGGCAGCACCCACAGGCAGCCGTTCTCCAGCGTCGCCCGCGACAGGGCGAGCCAGACGCCCACCTGCGGCTGGCGGTCGAAGCGGAAGTAGTAGGAATCCTGGTGCCACGGCTGGCCGATGACGCCGGGGTTCTTGAAGATGAACTGGCTCTGGAAACAGTCGAGATCGGACCCGAGGATCCCGGCCACCACATCGACGATCGCCGCGCTCTGCGCCACCCGCCGCGTGCGGCCCTCGGCGTGGCAGTTGAACACCTTGGCGATGCGGTCCTCGGGGTTCACCGCCCCGGGGCTGGGCGCCTTCTCCGGGAAGATCGCGTAGTTCGGGCCGGCGGCGTAGAGCGTCTCGCCGGGATGATCCTGCGGCGGATCGGCGCGGATGCGGGCGATCACCTCGGCCTCGATGGCGGCGACCTCGGCGGCGTCCACCAGGCCGCGCACGACGAAGAAGCCCTTGTCGTTCCACGCCTGGCGGCGCGCGGCTGCATCCATGGTGCGCTCCCTTCGGGAATGGGGAATAATACATCTATTTTGGAATTTGAAGCAGGATTTCGATCTATTTTTGGGTGGGATGGCGCGTGAGGCGCGATTGCCGCCGGGACCTTTCCTCGTGGCGCCCGCTCCCGGCCGCGCGTAAACTGGGGCCGCGAGCCGACCGCGCCTGCGCTGGAGAGGAACTTCGATGAATACCGTCCTCGTCACCGGATGCTCCTCCGGCTTCGGTCTCGACACCGCGAGCTACTTCTTGGACCGCGGCTGGACGGTCATCGCCACCATGCGCACCCCGCGCAAGGATGTGCTGCCGCCCTCGGACCGCCTGCGAATTCTGCCGCTCGATGTCACCGCCGCCGGCAGCATCGCGCGGGCGGTCGACGCCGCTGGCCCGATCGACGTGCTGGTCAACAATGCCGGCGTCGGCATGGTCAGCCCACTCGAGGGCGTCTCGATGGACAAGATCCGCGAGCTCATCGAGACCAACACCCTGGGCACGATCGCCATGACCCAGGCCGTGGTCCCGCAGATGCGCGAGCAGGGGTCGGGCGTGATCGTCAACGTTACATTGGGCGTGACCTTCCAGCCGCTGCCCCTGATGTCGATCTACACGGCTAGCAAAGCCGCGGTGAACGCCTTCACCGAGTCGGTGGCGCTGGAGCTGGCGCCGCTGGGCGTGCGCGTCCGCATCGTCATCCCTGGCCGTGCCCCCGAGACGCCCTTCGGCGCCAACGCGCGCGACCGGATGGGCCTGAACATCCCCGACGCCTACCAGGCGCTGGCGGCGCAGATGTTCGCCCGCTTCGGGGCCGGCGGCGACGTCACCTACTCGCGCGACGTCTCGGAGGCCGTATGGCACGCCGCCACCGACCCCACCTGTCCCATGCGCCTGCCAGCCGGCGCGGACGCCGTCGCCCGCGCCGGGGCCGCGTAGGCGGCCGGCTTGCCGGCTGTCGGGGCTGGGGAGTGGCGACAGGATACCCATTCACCTGCCGCCGTTTGTCAGACGTAGGCGATATGTATTCTGTCGACGTATTCCGCGGACATTTGCTGCGCCGGTCTGACGGCAGGGAACGACCCGTAGGGGACATCGACCTTTTGGCATCTCGGCCACGGCTAGAGCGGCGACGCGGCAGCGACGACGCCAAGTCGATTGACGTACGATAGTGCATTCGTGTAGGGAGTGCGTGCACTACGGAAACCGGAGCGCCATCGTCAACGTCGTTGATGGTGAATCACAGAGAAGGAGCTTCTCTCATGACCACCGCTTTCACCACTTCCGCCGTCGTCGCCGCCCTTGAGAGCCACCGCACGGAACTCGTGGACTACATCAACCGCACGACGGATGCCTTGATCGTCAAGATCGCGGGCGCGAACTCCAGCCCCGCCGCCGGGGTCAAAATCCCGACGCTTGAGCAGGCCCAAGACCCCCGCAACAAGGACGGCGCAAATCTCACCGCTCGTGGCACGGAGATCATTTACCGCCTTTTCGATGACAGTGCCGGGTACAACCGCGCGTCCAAGGCCCTTGGAATCACCCAAACTGCAGCTCGCAACCGCAAGGGCCTCTGGGAAAAGCTGGGCGGCCTTAACCGCACGCGCGCGCCGCTGGACATCGACGACTAGCGTAGCAAGGGACAGAGCACCCGTCCCCAATTCAGCACACACGCGGGTTGTGCGGCCCCCCATACTCAGATAGAGGGTACGGATGGAAGTTCGGTACCCACTCCTCGGGCAAGCCATTGCGCGCGCGCGCGTCACCGCCGGCCTCGCGAATCAGCGCGACCTCGCTCTTCGGCTCGATGTCTCTCAGCAGTCCATCAGCCGGTGGGAGGCCGGCACGCATCGGCCGCGGCCGGAACAGGTTGCCGACCTCGCGGCGACCCTGAAGCTGAATGCCGGCGAGATGTCTCGCATGGCGGGCTACGCACCTCTGCCGACCGTCACTTCCGTTCAGCCTTTTCCCATTGAGCACCTAGATCCCGTCACCTTCGAGTACTTCATCGCCGATGTGGTCCAGCGGCGTCATCGCGACGCGGAGGTCCGGCGCGCTGGCTCGTCCGGTCACAAGCAAGACGGGGTCGATGTTATCGCCTTGCTCGCCGATGGGCGCCGGATGGGCTTCCAGTGCAAGCGCGCTGCGAAGTTCGGCCCCGCCGAGGTGAAGCGCGTCGTCGCGGCCTTCACCGCTGATGCGGACCAAAAGGTTCTCGTGCTGAGCCGCGTCGCAAGCCCCCAGGCCGCGGAGGAGCTTCGCAAGACCCCCGGCTGGACGCTTTGGGACCGAGATGACGTCTCGCGCATTGTCCGAGACTTGCCGGTACACGATCAGGAGCAGCTGGTCGACCTCTACTTTCCCGGGCAGCGGCGGGCGCTTTTGGGAAGCAGCGAACGGGGGCCGTGGCTATTGGCGAGCGAATTTTTCCGCCCCTATGACGGTCGGGAGAAGCCCTTTAGCCATAGCTGGAGCCTATGGGGGCGCGAGGCCGAGCACGACCGGCTTTTGGATGCTCTGGACGCAGCCGGCCAAGTGACGGTTCTGGTCGCGCCCGGCGGCATGGGAAAGTCACGCCTGCTCAAGTCGATCGCTGAGCACGTCAGTGTCAAGGAACCGGCGACTCTTCTCAGGTTCCTCTCGAATACCGCTCCGCTCTCGCCGCAATCTCTGGACGACCTGGGTCCCGGGCCAAAGATTTTGATCGTCGATGATGCCCACGATCGCGACGGCCTGGGAGCCTTGTTCGAGTTGGCGAGCAATCCGGCTCGGCAGGTGCGCCTCGTCATGGCGACGCGCCCCTACGCCAAGGACAGAATTCTCGGGGAAGCGGCCGTCCACGGCGTTGTGAGTCCGCGTCAGATCGCCCTCGGTCGGCTTTCTAGGCCGCGGCTGATCGAGCTGGCTCAAGAGATCCTCGAACAATTCGGCTCGCCGACTGAATGGGCCGAGCCGATCGCGCGCGCCTCCGGCGACTCGCCGCTCTTCGTGGCGATGGTGTCGCGCGTCATCGCTCTGGAGCGGCTTCCTCTAGAGAGCGCTCGCGCGAACAACGACCTTCGCCAGTACATTCAAGGCAAGTTCGCCCAGGTTTTGGAAGGCGACCTCGCCGCGCGCGGGGAAGAGCACACCCATCGCGCCGTCCTAGAGGTTTTGGCCGTTGTTCAGCCATTCAACCTCGACGACGCGCGGGTGCGCGACCTGATCGTCGCCGTTAAGGGTCTAGATGAAGATCAGGTTAGCCGGACGCTGAAGGTCTTGATTGACGGTGGCGTTGCCTTTCGGCGTGGACCGTCATGCCGCCTCATGCCCGATGTTCTCGGGGACTTCCTTATTGAGCGGGCCTGCCTTGACGGCCAAGGTGCGCTCTCGCCCCTCGCCAACCGGCTGCTGGAGGCGATGCCGACGGGCCTCCTGAAGAATGCCCTAGTCAATCTCGGCCGGCTGGATTGGCGCCGCACCGAAGGCGACACAGCGAACAGCGGCCTATTGGACGCCGTTTGGCGTAGCTTTGACAATGTCACCGAAGACTGGGACCCGCGCCTTGACGCCATCAAGGCCGCCGCCCTCTATCAGCCACGCCAGGCTCTTGATTTCATCTCGCGCGTGTCTCAATTTGGCCGGCGGCTCGCCGCCTTCGACGAAGTCGCCAGGAATATTGCCCATTCCGGAAGCCATTTTGAAGATGTGCTCGCACTCCTTTGGGACCTGGCGCGTGAGTCCGGCCAGATCAAGCACGGTCGCGCGAATCCGGCGAAGGTCCTAACCGACCTTGGTGAGATAAACCGCCGCAATCCACACTCGTTCGTCGAAGGTGTCGCCGAGTTCGGCCTTCGGCTTTCTGAAGACGAGGACAATTGGTCGACGGAACTGACGCCGCTCGGCATTCTCAAGCCGATCATGAGCGTCGAGGGCGTCCATACCGAGTCCGTCGGCCACAACTTCAGCCTGTCGGCTTACTATGTGAACTATGAGGTCGTGCAGCCCTGGCGCCAGAGGGTCACGGCGCGAGTGATGGCATTGTTGTCTCATCCCAACCCCAGGGTCGCAGCCGATGCGGCCAACTTCTTTGAGGTTGCCCTCCGGGCGCCGTTCGGGGCGATGAACAGCGATCCGCCTGACGCGCTTCGCGATTCGCTGAATGCGGAGTTCGCTCAGACGCTCAGGAAGCTCGCCCGCGCGCTCAAAGCCGGCGTTCATCCCGTGGCGGCGCTTGGGATCGCCAAATCGGTCAATTGGCATGCTCGTCACGGGGCGGGGCCGGTCAAAGCAGCTGCCCGTGCAGCAATGAAAGCCTTGCCTACCGATGCGCACTTCCGCGCGCTAACGGCGCTCGCGGACGGATGGGGACAAATCTTTGTGCCCATCGTCGATGCCAACCGATGGCAGGCAGATCTTGAGGCTTGGCTGAAGGGCATTGTCGATGCAATAGAAGATGCCGCGCCCCAGCCAGAGCAGCGGCGGGCGTACGTAGAGGCGGCCCTAGACGAATTGGCGAGCGCCGGGCAGGAGACCAACTCCGCCCAAATGTTGGTGGGAGCGCTAGCGCGCTCAGACCTGGAGTTCGCCAGAGCGTTGTTGGCGAACGCGCTCGTCGATCCGAATTCATCGACGCGCGACTACGCTTCGATGGCCCTGAGCGAGCTTCTCCAAAAGGCGGCCGACGAAGGCCGACTAACTGCCCGCCAGCTCTTGGAGTCCGGAGACGAGACGCTGATCGGCGCGGTGGCTTCCGGCTTTGGCGGCCTGGGTGGGCAACCGACCCGCGAAGATATCGACATCCTCGGCGCGGTGCTCACGTCACCCCTTCCCAATGTAGCTTCCAGGGCGATTACGGGTCTCTGGCAGTGGCGCGGGATCGATATCCGCACCAAGCTCGACTTGCTGCTCAAAGCAGACCTTGCAGGTGGCACCAGGGTTGCAGACGATCTCGCAATGGCCCTTCGGGCCGGCGACCCCGATCTCTGGAACATCTTCGGACAAGCCGACGCCGAGCGCGTGCTGGCCGCGCTTGAGCCGATCCCTCAGTTGAGCGGTCACTGGATCGACGAGCTTCTTGCCGAACTCTCATACCGCTTCCCGGACGAGACGGCCGATTTCTTCATGCGACGGGTCGAAATGGCGGCGACCGCCAATAGCTATGAGATCCGAGCGGCCAACCATGGGTCCTACAGCCATAAGCGGCTTCAGTTTCTCGAAACCGACGCCGGCGTCGCCAGTCTGAGTAGGGTGTGGAACTGGCTTGCGGAGAACCGCGATCGGGGCTCAGTCTTTGACGAGGCGGCCAGTTCCGTGTTCGAGGCCATGTTCGCATTCGACGATCAGGCGCTTGTCAATTTCTTTGGGCCGCTTCTGCCCACGGCGACATCCGCGTCCCTGCGCCAAATCGCGGGATTGCTGCGTCGGGCGCGATCAGAATTCGTACTCGGCCAAACACATTTCATCCTAGCGCTGTTGCGGCGCTGTCAGCTGGTCGACCCGGATGTGCTCGAGCATGCGTTCATCCAGCTCTATGCGTGCGCAACGAGTGGCATGCGGTCCGGCCAAGCCGGCAAGCCGCTGCCCAGAGACCTGGAGGACGTCGCTCAGGCCGAACTCGTCCTGTCAAAGCTCTCTCGCCTCGATCCGGCCTATCGGCTGTTCACCGCCATTAGGGATTCCGCGCAGCGAAGCATCGACGAAACGCTCAGGGCTGAGGAGATGTTTGAGGAGGAGGAATGAACGAAGCCCAGGCGCAGCATCTGTGCAGGAGTGCGAGGCCTTCGAGCTCCTCCGCACGGGCCCTCCGCCGCGCCTTGATATCGCCGCGCGGCTCCATTATTATCCTCACAGGATAAGATAAGTTGGAGTCATCGCCGAAGGACGAACTCGCCTATCTCCTGGATTTCGATGGCGCCCGCTATCTCTTCGACGAGGGGTATTGGGTGAAGATCGAGGTGAAGCGCACGGAGCCGACGCGGCAGAGACCGCATGGGCTTTCCTACAGCCTGACCCTCCACGACCCGGAGGGCGTCAGGCTGCTGGGATTCGACAACGCCCACGCCGCGCCGCCCCTGGGCGGCCGGTACAAGGCAAAGCCCGTCGCGCACGATCACTGGCATCGGACCGGGAAGGACAAGGGCCGGCCCTACGCGTTCCGGTCCGCCTTGCGGCTGGTCCAGGACTTCCTGGACGAGGTGGAGCGTGTCCTGGCGGAGCGCGGCGTTTCGGCGGTGATGATCGGAGTGAAGGATCGGACCGATGACGACGGTGAAGGTGAAGGTTCAGAGCTGGGCGGGGTTCAAGAGTGATCTGCTCGCCGCGGCCAAGGGCGAGCCGGCGCGCGAAGGGTCCGGGGGGCTGGTCGTGGAAAGCGTCGAGGCCCTGATGCGCCTGTTGACGACGGAGAACCGCGAACTCCTGCGGATCATTCGCGATGAGAAGCCCAGGTCCGTGGCGGCCCTGACCAAGCTCACCCATCGGGCCGGGCCGAACCTCGCCCGCACGCTGGGCAAGCTCGAGGCGGCGGGACTGGTGGCCTTCCGCCAGGACGGCAGGCGCCGCGCGCCGATTTCCCTGGCGCGGCCATTTTCGGTTCACGTCGATCCGTTCGGCGCGAACGATCGGATCGAGGTGGGGTAGGGGCAGGTCCGACCGATCGTTGACGCGGCCGCCCCCTCCACCGCTTCGCGGTCCCCCTTGTATGTCGAGAGCCTGCTAACTTGTGGGTGTCTACCGGGACGTCCGCCTGGCGTCGGCACGCCAGGCCGATAGC
>Ga0075522_10003469_pt1 | contig 11492 bp, 7 predicted proteins | sample NGEPerA_FD_74796 | JGI IMG/M metagenome (GOLD analysis project Ga0075522, IMG submission 74796) | Arctic peat soil microbial communities from the Barrow Environmental Observatory site, Barrow, Alaska, USA - NGEE PermafrostL2-A | ecosystem: Environmental > Terrestrial > Soil > Wetlands > Peat ... | reverse complement strand
GACCATCGTGCGGCACGTCAGCATGTGCATCGCCGTGCTGCCGGCCAAAGTCAAGGCCGCCGCCGCAGTAAAATCCACCGATTCCGGCAACCTCACCATGGCCGAGGCGGGAACAGCCACCTGCTCGGCGAAACCACCATCGCGCTGGATGCCCAGCAGTTCGCCATTGAGACAAAGCGATTCTTCGCCACGCGCGCAAAATTCGCAACGATCGCAGAACAAATTGGATTGCACCGCGACGCGATCGCCTTCGCGCCAGCCAGTGACTTCTGGGCCGAGGCTCAGGATTTCGCCCGAAATTTCACCGCCGGGAATGCGCGGCAAGGTGAGCGCGGTGGGCAATTGGCCTTCTTCAAACCAGAGATCGAGGCGATTCAAACCGCAGGCGCGAATACGCAGCGCCACCTCGCCTGTCTTGGGCGCGGGATCGGGGACGTCGAGAAACTCAAGTTGACCGGGAGCGCCGTGCGCGGTGAGTTGAACAGCTTTCATAAGGACCTCGGCTTAACTTCATCTCGGGTCAGTACTACAAGACCCGCATTTCCACCAGCACAATTTATAGTCAGCTTTGACCGCTCCCGCCCAGCCGGAAATTCCTGACGAAATAAGCAGGGCGCCGCCGGATTACGCATCGGCGCGAGCAAGCTATTATCACCGGGTATGTGCAAAGAATTTTTAAGAAAAATGGGCATGGCCCTTCTTGGTTTGGAATTGCTCGCGCCGCCTTGGGTCCAGGCGGGCGGAAGCCCTGATATTATCTGGCAACAATCTTTGAATTCGGACCGGATCAACTCGGTGGCCTTCTCGCCGGATGGCAGCACGCTTATTTCAGGCAGTTCCGACCGGTTGATTAATATTTGGAATGCCAGCGACGGCACGCTTGAAAAAGTGCTCAATAGCGGCGCGCCCGACGTCCATCCTAGCTCGGTGGAATGCGTCGCGATTGATCCGGCCGCCCCCAATTTAATCGCGAGCGTCAACGCGGAATGGTCCCCTTTGGGCATTGACGCGGAGCACTTCTGGCGTTTGCCAGCGGGAACCGAAGAAAACCTCAGCGCGCCCAGCCCGACGAATTGGATGGTCTGGTGCGCCTTCTCTCCCAATGGCCAATATTTCGCCGCGGCTTGCTTCAACCAGCAGGTTCGCGTTTGGAAGGTAGCCAGCCCGGACAGCGTTTACAAAACATTTACCACTTCCGCCGTTCAGCGGACGGTCGCCTTTTCGCCCGATGGCAAGTGGATGGCCTCGGCGGGGGGAGACGATGTGGTAACCGTCCGCAATACGTCCAACTGGGCTGTAGCCGCTACTTTGACCGGGCATAGCGATACAATCTACGACCTCGCTTTCTCGCCGGACGGCACGATGATCGCCAGCGGTTCGTACGACCTGACGGCTAGGATTTGGAACGTCGATGGATGGTCTTTGCGCTACACCTTGGGTAATAACAATGGAAGCCCTGGCAGCGATCTCATTAACGGAGTCACTTTCAGCCCCGATTCCAAGACGCTGGCCTACGCCGACCCCACCGCCATCTATCTTGTCGATACGGGCACAGGGCAGGTTTACCAGAAGTATGATCAAAACACCGACGATATCCAATGCATGGCCTTTTCGTCCCAAGGCACCCTGGCCTATGGCGTGGTCGATCGCACCGTTTACGTAGCGAACGTCCTGGGCGGGACGACCTTGCCGGATCCGCCCTCTGTCGCGCTGACTTCTCCGGGCAATGGATCGAGCTTTTATGCGCCAGCCACCGTGACTTTGACCGCCGCTGCCACCTCCCCCAACGGCGTCGCTGAGGTGACTTACTACGACCAAAATAACAATAACCTCGGCACCGCAACCAACGCCCCCTACTCGGTCGTCCAGAGCGAGGTGGCCGCCGGCAATTATACGGTGACAGCCGTGATGCAAGACAATAGTGGAGCGACGGCAAATTCCGCATCAGTGAGTTTCACAGTCATTCCGGCGCCCATCGCCACCACGGGTCCACTTGCGGTTTCTACCAGTGGCACCGGGCGCATCCTCCCCAACCGAGGATCGGCAAACTTAAAGTTCGGAGCTCGATACCTCATCGAGGCCGTTCCAGGCGCGGGTTATGTGTTCAATGGCTGGACAACACCGAGCGGGAGCACGGTTACGAATGCGGCCAACTTTTATTTTACGATGGAGGCAGGTTTAGCCCTTCAGGCTGATTTTATTCCCAATCCTTTCATTCCAGTGGACGGAATCTATTATGGATTGCAAGAATCGTCGCCACCCACTCTTGAGGGCGCGGGCAGAACAACGGTGAACGTCAGCAGCTCTGGAACCTTCACGGCCAGCTTTTATTTTGGGACCGTTCTTTACACATTGAGTGGGAGATTCGACAATAATGGCAACTTCTCCAGAAGCATCTCGCGGACTCGGAACACGCCGTTAGCCGTCACCCTTGCCTTGGATGTCAACGGCTCTTCGGAGCAAATCACCGGCACAGTTTCTGACGGAAATATTACCTCGATTCTTACCGCCGACCGGCAGAAATGGAACGCTCGCACCAATAAGGCTCCTGCGGGTAATTACACTATTTTGATCCCGCCGGACCCGAGTCAATCATCGACTCCGCAAGGCTATGGGGTGGCTTTGGTTTCCATTGCCACCTCCGGCGCCGTTACCGTGAGCGGACGGCTGGCCGACGGAGTGGCTTTTACTGGCGCGACTTATTTATCCAAAAATTTAACTTGGCCCTTATTCGCCTTGGTCAACGGTGCGCACGAATCCCTTTTTGGGGAAATCACCTTGGAAAATGAAAGCGGCAGCGACATAAACGGAACTGTGTCCTGGTTTCGACAGGCGATTAATAAAAGCGCGTATTACCCGTCAGGCTTCGAGACTCAAGTCTCCTTAATCGGCTCCCTTTACGCAAAGCCCCCCACGGTCGCCGCCCCGCTGACGGTGCCCCAAGCGGCGGACAACGCCACCGTGAGCCTTTCCGGTGTGGATTTTGCATCACCCGCCACGTTCATGGGACAACTGAATACGCGATTTCAATTTATAACGGACAAAAGCTCCGGCTCACCTGGCAACTTTGCTCTGGGCCTCAATCGCAATGGCTATTTCAGCGGATCGTTCATCGACCCGAACACCAGGAAGGGCGCGCCCTTTTTAGGCATTATTTTTCAGAAGCAAAATATCGGCTTGGGCACATTCCTAAGCGCCGGCCAAAGCGGCTCGATCCAGCTTGCGCCGTCCCAATAGAAATTCTGCCGCGAGGAATTTATTTCGATTTGAAGTCAACATCGGTGAAACCGACTTTGTAAAGCAGCACCGTCAATTCCGCCCGCGCCCGTTCCGAGGCGTCATTGAGGATGCCGCTTTGCGAGGCTGCTCGGCGCAAATCCTCCACCGCCTCGCGGCGCGCATTTTGTTCCAGGTCCTTGTCAAAATTTCGCATAATACCCGTCGAGCGCTCCAAAATTTCCGTCTGCCGATCATCCAGATAAACATCCATAATACGCGGGCGCGGCAGCGTAATGTGGATGGTCTTCCCCGAAATCTGAATGTCGCCCGCCTGCAAGCGATCCAGATCAATGCCGGCTTTGACCACCCCATGGGCCACCAGCAAGACCCGATTTTCCCCGTACCATTTGGCATCCTCGAAATTGATCACCTTCTCCAAGACATACTTGACCGTCACCAGTTGCGAAAGATTTTGCACCTGTTTAAGCACCGTGACGTTATTGAACGCCATCCCCGTGCGGCCCCAAGGCAGCCAGCGGCCCGCCACCGCGCCCACCAGCAACCCCAACGCGAAAATCAACCCCAAAGCCACCAGGGCCAGCGCGACTCTTTTCCACATAAGCGGAGTCTAACTTTTAAGCGCCCTCCACAAAAGCCAAAACCCCTCAAACCAGAAATTCACGATAGCTCATTCTTGAAGGCGTTTTAACGCCTGGGCTTGGGGGCATAACAGTCCACGAATGGCACAACAAAATTTCAAGGTTTGGTCTGGTTTTCCATCACCGCAGGCTGCTGTCCGTTAATAGGCCCAAAACCCACGCCGCTGGCCCATTCCGAGAAAAGAAACAATTCAATTCCCGTCAAGCCGGCCGGCGAATTCCGGACGAGGGACAATTCGTTGGGTGAAACGCGGGTGATCTCGGTGACGGTATTCCCGCTCAGGGACGATATTTCTGTCAACCATTTTTCTTCAATCACTGCGCCGTTCCCGGTGGGGTCGGCTGGGTTGGGAGCTCGATTTAAAAGCATGCGCCCAAGTAAATGCCATTGTTGCAGACGCAAACCCGTCAATTCCCAATCATAATAAACCAAGTTAGTGCGACCATCGAGTTGTTCCCGCAGCTTCTCTGGCGCGGGCTCGTTCATGGGAGACCGCGGAAACAGCTCGACCATTAAAAATGGGCTGGCTTTGTCCCAAGCGGCCTGCAGGGCGGGAGTCACGACCCGCAATTTAGACATCACCAATCTTTTATAATTTGGTAGCCAAAGCAGTTCCGTGCCGTCCAACGCTTCCAAAACAGGGTTCAGGGCGGCAGGCGCTTCGGACGAAAACCGTTCCAAGGCGTTGGTGGCACCGGCCACCGGCCACGCCATATACGTCTGAAGAGGCATTTGGCCCAAAGCCCAGATGAAAAACTGATTGGTCAAAGGGTTGTTCTCAATTCGACTCACCACGGGATCCAAGTTCAGAAACGCCGCCACATCTTGCGCCGCCGTAAAACTTATCAGCGGGCTCCGTATCAGTTCTTTCGGCAGACGCCACGAATCCGACCGCCAAGGCATCGCTTTGGGATAAACCGCGCGAGCTTCTATTTGCAAATTGCCAGCCTTAGTGCTTAGGTTGACGTTAAGGCGAAAAGGTTTGATATAGTGCGGCCAGGCAGCCAGTTGCGTGCCGTCTATCTCGGCTTCGAGCCAGTTGTTGCTCAACTTCGGAGCAGGCCGGCCCTGCGCCTTTATTTGCTGAAGATACTTGTCGCGGAGTGACGAGAACTGATCACCGCAACCGACCAGCAACCAATCATGGGCCGGCACTATCCAAAACGATCTTAAACCGCCGCATGCGCGGCGGAGATGATTCTGCCATATCTCTTGGCGTCTTGCATCCAGTCGAAAGGCAAGGACGAATTCGAGAGCGTTGCCAGGCGAGCCGCCAAAGTCTCCCACAGATTCAGTCTTCAGAACATCGTCCAAAAGCGGTTCAATTAGGGAAGTGGCCGACGAATTCGTTCCCAAATGCAAGCCATCGGCCAACCATCTTGCCACTTTTTCTGAAATCAGCTTTTGAAATGCGGCCGTGGACGACAACGAAAGAACCTTATTCAACGCGACAAGATTGGAGCCGGCAGCCAATTCTCTGCCGCCGGCAAAACAATAATGAGCCGCGACGGAGTCAGAACCCCCCGATGACAAGGCGGGCAGGCCAAAAATGCCTACCGCCAAGCATAAATAATTAACGAAAAAAGCGGTCGATCGCATAGGTCGAACAATGACGCCAAAAGACCGGTCTTTCAATTTGATTATGCTCATGGCTGGCGATAGGCCTGGCGCGCACGATACAATTTGAGCAATTCGAGGTTCTTCGCAGCCACCTGCTTGCGACCCTGAGCCAACGCAAGATCAGAAGCCTTTTGTGCTAACGCGACCGCTTCATCAAAGCGACCCACTTCAGCGTAAGCAGAAGCCAAGGTGCCGATCATCATTGGTTGGGAGGGAACCAAAGCACAGGCCTTCGTGGCTAATTCGACCGCCTCAACCCCATTACGAATTTCTGGATGTGGATCGGTAGCCAAAATCCAAGCCAAATTATTCAAAGCCTCCGAAAATTTTGGATCTAATTCCACTGCGACTTTATACTGGACGACAGCCTCTCCAGTTTTCTCTTCCCTCGAAAAATCCAAAGCAAGCTGATAGTGAGCTTCAGCAGATTGCGGCGCAAGCTGCGCCGCTTCGGCAAACTGCGCCTCGGCGTCTTCGAATCTGCCTTGTGCCTCGAGGGCCGTTCCCAACAGCCCCCGCACCTCATAATTGCGAGGATCACATTCAAGAGCTTTAGCCAACTCGTCTGCGGCAAGTTTCGGCAACTTTTGAGCGAGGAAAACCTTCCCTAATTGAAGGCGAGCCCAAGTTTGATTAGGTCTCAAGTTCACGCCCAGACGCATTTGAGCCGCCGCTCCGTCGAGGTCGCCTTCACTCAATAATATCTGCCCGAGAATGACATGTCCCAAAGGATAGTAGGGGGCATCCCGCACGACTCTCTCCAATTCAGACCGTGCCTGTTCCAATTCATTTTCATCTCTTAGAAAAGCTCCATAAAATGTCCTGGCGATATAATTGTCAGGATCCAACTTTAGTGAGTGGGCAAAAAGAACGCCGCTGTTCTCCCAGCATTGTAATTGGCCGCGCGCGTCAATCCAGCAAGCAAGCAATGCCGTCGAACTTAACAGCGTCATCAGTGTTCGATGATACCGCCACGCACGACATAAGTCGTAAAGGCCCCAACATAGCATCATAAACAGGCCGATTGATGGAATATAAGTATAGCGATCTGCCATGGATTGAGAACCGACTTGCACGATCCCAATGACTGGAACCAAAGCGCCCAAATACCACAACCAGCCCACTAGCAAATACGGGCTTGTTTTCCGAAATCGAATGACCAATACGGAAAAACAGATCAAACTACTGCAAGCAACGGCAAACTGAGATATCAATATTCCATGGCGAATGGGATAAATTACCGACAAAGCAGAAGGCCAAATCGTCTTTGCGATGTACGTGAAATAGGAAATCACAGCGCTGGCCCATCGTATTCCTAAAGGATAGTCGGTTAAAGAAATCAAACTATCTTCGCGCCTTTGCGCGATAACAGTCAGGAAACAGCAAACAACAGCCATGATTACAAATGGAAGTTTTTCGAGTATTAGCTGCCGAATTGTTGAAGGAGCTTCACGTTTTGAGTCTTTTTGAATCTGTCGCTGGGTCGACCCTCGTTTTGAATTGAATCGGCCTAGAGGCCACCAGTCCAGCAATAGCAGAACAAATGGAAGCGTAACGAGCATTGGTTTTACCATCAGTCCCAAGGCAAACAAAAGCAAGACGACCCCATACCTTATTTTGCTCCGTCTCTCGACGTAGCGAAGATATGCGATAATGGTGAGCAGCCAAAACAATGCGCTCAAAACATCTTTGCGCTCAGAAATCCACGCCACTGACTCGACGCGCAAAGGATGCCAGGCAAACAACATCGCGGCCATGGCGCTACGCCAAAACGTTTTGGTCATCCGCTGCAACGCAAGAAATAGCAGCATGGAATTGACGGCGTGAATAATGACATTCGTAATGTGATGTCCACCGGGTTGAAGTCCATACCATTGGCAATCCAACATGTGGGACAACCAGGTTAGCGGATGCCAGTTACTTGCATAACCAGGCTGGAAACACCACTTCACCGCAGCCCAGCTAAATCCATGCGCCAAGTGAGCATTGTTGACTACATACTCAGGATCATCAAAGTTGATAAACCCATACTTGAAAGCCGGTGCGTAAAGCACCAACGTTCCCAAAGCAATAACAAGACAAATGAAACAAGTCCGCCGCCGCTCACTCAAAATCATAGATGGGCAATGGATAGGGCGTACGGGAATCGCCTCCGGTTTTAGCCTTGAAAAGGCCGTTGCCCGAACTGATAGACGAACGCGCCACTGCGCGCAACCAATATTGACGAATTAACCTCCAAGGCAAGCACTTTAGCCTTTAGCACTTTAGCCTTTAGCCCACGGCCTTTAGGATTTAGTCTTTTCCACGATGAATGCAGATAAAAGGCTGACAGACGCTCGGGAGCTTTGGCGGAATCACAACTTCTTCCAAGCCACACTAGCTTATGAAAAGCTCGTGGTCCATTTTCCAAAGAAGAGTCAGGTCTGGTACGAATATGGATGCGTGGCGGGAGGTTCAGGTCAAATTGCGGTGGCGGATCAAGCTTGGCGCAAGGCGGTCGAGCTAGAACCAAATAACGCCCCGCTCATGCTGCAAATTGGACATCAATCCCAAGGATTGCGCCAATCGGACGCAGCCCGGCGGTGGTTCGAGCGAGCAGCGGCAGCGGACCCGCGAGGAATTGACCCTCGCATGGCACTGGCCATTTTGTCAGAACAAAATCATCGCTTTGCAGAGGCTCGTCAAGCGATTGAATCCTGTCTGGCAATCGAGCCGCAGGATGATCAAGCCCGTTACTTTTCTGCACTCTTGGATCGTCGCGAAAACAAACTCGAGGATGCCGAACGTGGACTGCGAACCTTAATTGCATCCAATCCCCGCCACCAATATGTCCAGTACGCCAGCCGCTACGAATTGGCCGAAGTGCTCAACCGGACGGAGCGATTCGATGAAGCGATGCAAGTGCTGGCCGAAGCCAAAAATCTCGTGCGCCGTTTGGGAGATGTTGAGAGCTTGTTAAAAGAATACGATCAGGAAGCCGGCCAATATCGTCGCTCGACCAAGGAATTGCCCAGCAATATTCTCAGTATGTGGGCAAGAGAATTTCCCGAACGGAGCCGCGAAGCCATTCCAAAGCTTGCGTTCCTGGGGGGACATCCGCGCAGTGGCACGACACTTTTGGAGCAAATTCTGGGGGCGCATCCGCAGGTGGCAGCACTGGACGAGCCGAGAGCGTTTACACTCATTGCCGCGCAAATGTTCAACGCCTCGGCGCAGCTTTCACCCGCGCGCCTTAACATTATTCGCCGCCGCTATATTGATGCCATCCGACGCCAATGCGAGGGAAGCACGGAAGGCAAGTTGATTTTGGATAAAAACCCCTCTCCGACTGTAAAGTTACGCATTTGGCTCCGAATGTTTCCTGAACTTCGTGTCATTATCGCATTGCGGGACCCGCGCGATGTAGTGATTAGTTGCTATTTTCAGAATATCCCGCTGAATCCAATTAATGCAAATTTTCTTTCATTGGAGCGGACCGCAAAGCATTACGCGAATCTAATGGATGTTTGGCTGACGGTGCGCCAATGGGAAGGCTTTTCGTGGATTGAAACGCGCTACGAGGATGTCGTGGCTGATCTGGAGAAGGAGGGACGTCGAGTTAATTCATTCCTAGGTTTGGAGTGGGACGGGGCACAGGAGCGTTTTTATGAGAAGAGCGGTAAAAAGCAGATGTATTCCCCTACATATCACGATGCCAGCCAACCTGTGTATTCTCGATCAATTGCTCGGTGGCATGCTTACGCACAGCATCTGACTCCAATTTTGTCATTTCTCGAACCGTACTGCCGGGCTTTGGGCTATTCTTGATTTAATCCTTGACCTACGAATTGGTTGATTGGATGACATCAATGTATCTATACAAACAAAAAGAGCCGCTCAAAAGAGCGGCTCTGTAAGATTCTAAATCCTCTGCTTATTTGCTACGGCGGCGGAATAGGAATGCCGAGGCACCCATGATACCTAAACCGATTGTACTGGGTTCAGGAACACCAGTCATGCTAAAGCTCGTGATTGTGCCGAGTCCGGGGCTCGCAGCACCCAAATCAGGAGGGGAGAATTGATTACCACCCATTGCACCAAGGGTTTCAGTGGAGGATTCGCCCGCAGGAACACCTGCTGCTACTGCGGCGGCGTAACTGGCCGCACCACCACCACTGTACCAAGCTGCCAACATAACAGTTGCAGCATTCCCTGCTGTAGTCCCTGGAATAGTCACAATTTTATTAACATTGAACCACCCCGCCGTACCGGTTCCACCACTTGTATAAAAGTTGGCAGTTGCTCCAGAAACGGGCAAGAGTGCAGAAGCTGCGTCACCTGACCCGTTAGCTGCATAAAGTTGAACCGTCCAGAGGGAACCATTGCCATACGCGGCCGATCCGGTACCGGTCGCCGATCCGCCAATCTTGACCGAGCCAGCTGCCGTATAACCGGTCTGGGTGCCGGCGGGCGTATCAGTAGGCCCACTTCCATTGATCTGCGTTGAAGCGTGTGTCCCCGTTCCAGGCCCATAGATGCTTATATTGAAATCTCCAATATAATCGGTGAATTCCATGGAACCTTGGGCATATACTCCCACCGCACCGGCCAGCAATGTGACTATTGTTAGTGTTTTTTTCATATGTGATCTATACTTTGAGGAATTATGGTTTGAGAATGATTATGGATTAACAGAGAAGTTTTCCACCCAGTTAAGCGAAGTTGTTGTTGATGAAACGTCGTACCAGAAACCGCCGCCGACATTTGTCTGAATGGGATCCGATGTCCAGTGATTCGCATTACCTCCGACAGCCTGACTTTCGGAAATATAAGAAGTATAACCAACGCCTGGAGCATAAGTATAGACCGCATCTTTCAACTGAGTATTAGTGAAGTTCATGATGCTGTTGGTTATAATATCGCCTGAGGTCGGCACAGCAGAACTAACGAGGTTAAAGCCAGGATGCAGAACATTTGTTAATGAACCTTGCGGCACCGTACCCACAAACGTTATCGTTGTATTAGTTACGGCGTTAATCCATACCGCTTGACCAGGGTTCAGAGTAATAGTGCCGTTATTGTTCCACCCATTCGTATTTGGGGTGATGCCATTGGCAAAGGAAGCACCCGTATCGCTTGTGTAAACCCCGTTCACGAACGCATATACGCCGACCTTGTTGTACACCCCGCTATTGTTATTTAGCACGGTGTTGAGAGTATTATCTGGCGAAGCAATCAGCGGGCAGGAAACCATGTTGTAACCTGGAGCGACTGTTACATTAATGTAACCGACTGCGTTCAGTGAATAGACGTTGGTGGACTGCGCCATTAAGGACGCAGTGCCGAGGACGCCCAAGAGGGCGGATAGGACTTTTGTTTTTGTTCTCATAATTTTTTACGTTTTTTGTTTCCGTGTGTGTGGACTCTGTCAGAGAGAAAAAATCGTGTCAACCGTTTTTTGCGGTTTTCTTCTGTCTGATATGCTCTTTTTTAGCATCGGGAGTCATATTCGCTTTTCCTGATAGGGTTGTAAAGGTTTTTTTTGGGTTTTTTTGAACTTTTTTTAGGGCGTGGATGTCTCTGGCAAGGTGTTGGTTTACAACGACTTTCATTGAAGCGGCTGTGGGTTGGCTGGCTAGGGCGATGGCGGCGGCAGTGCTTTTCAGGGGAAATTGGTGGGTGATGAGGGGTCGAACATCCAATTGGCGGCTGAAAACGAGCCGGGCCACTTCCGCTTGGAGGGTGAAGTCCGCGGAATAGCTGCCAATTAAGTCTTTTTCCTCAAGGCAGATACGGGAAAAGTCGGTTTCACCCACTTCGCCGGCACGGGTGTGGGCGAAGAGCAGGACTTTGCCCGAACCGCGGACGGTTCGCAGCGCTTCGGTGACGCTCGGGGCGTTCGGGATGGTGAGGACGGCGGCGTCGAGCCACTGGCTGGCGGCGGCTATTTTTTTCGGAAGATTTGGGGCGTCGGCTTTGAAGGTGTGGGCAGCGCCCCACTGGCGGGCAAGTTT
>Ga0075522_10003468_pt1 | contig 11493 bp, 12 predicted proteins | sample NGEPerA_FD_74796 | JGI IMG/M metagenome (GOLD analysis project Ga0075522, IMG submission 74796) | Arctic peat soil microbial communities from the Barrow Environmental Observatory site, Barrow, Alaska, USA - NGEE PermafrostL2-A | ecosystem: Environmental > Terrestrial > Soil > Wetlands > Peat ... | reverse complement strand
CGAACCCATCACGCATGCCGAGGAAGGCGGGCGATTTGACGACAGGTCACCCCACAAACCAATCAAGTAGGCATGGTCGAGGTCGACGGTAAGCAGGTCTTCTCGACGCTCGAGGAGCTGGTGGATCCGAGCTATACCGCGCTCGTGATCGTTGACATGCAGAACGATTTCTGCAGCGCCGGCTACAACTTCGCGCAGCAGGGGATCGACATCTCAATGTACCCGCCGATGGTGCCGAAGCTCGCGCGCCTGGTCGAGAGCGCGCGGGCGGCGTTGGTGCCGGTGATCTACATCATGATGACGAGGCTTCCCGACTCGAAGATCGAATCACCCGCACAGCTGCGATTCACCATGCGGCTCCACTTCGCCACCCGCGGCCCGCTCAAGCCGCTCAAGTACACGGTTGAGGGTACCGAGGGCCAGCAGATCATCCCGGAGCTGGCTCCGAAACCCGGCGACGTGATCGTGCGTAAGTACCGCTCCAGCGGTTTCTGGGGAACCAACCTCGACATGCTTTTGCGCAGCAACGCCATCAAGAGCATCGTGGTGACCGGGGCGACCACCGAAGGGTGCGTCGAGTCCACCGCGCGCGACGGCCTTTTCAACGACTATTACGTCATCGTGCCGGAGGACTGCGTCGCCAGCGACGACCCCGCCCAGCACGAGGCGTCGCTGCTCCTGATGCGCCATCGGTTCGACGTGGTGCCCTCGTCGGAAATTCTGGAAATGTGGTCTGGCGCGGCGAGCGCCTGAGGAGAATATGGGAAAGCTCGAAAACCAGGTGGCGATCATCACGGGTGGCGCCCGTGGCATCGGCCGGGCGATCGCCGAGGCGTTCGTCGCGGAAGGCGCCGACGTGGCCATCGCCGACAAGGCTCCGGAAAGCGGGACGGCCGAGCTGCTGTCCGCCTTGCGCAAGAGTGGCCGCCGCGCGATCTACGTGCAGACCGACGTTTCGAAGGAACCGGACGTCAAGGCCATGGTCGAGCGCGTCCTGGGCGAGCTTGGCCCGGTCGAGATCCTGGTCAACGACGCGGGCATCTTCTCGCAGGTGCTCCTGCACGAGATGTCGTCCAAGCAGTGGGACGAGGTCGTCAATGTCAACCTCCGCGGCACCTTCCTGTGCACGCGCTATGTGCTACCTCAGATGCTCGAGCGCGGCAGCGGAAAGATCATCAACATCGGTTCGCAGCTCGGTCAGATCGGAGGCCACGAGATGGTCCACTACAGCGCCAGCAAGGGCGGGGTGCTCGCCTTCACTAAGGCCCTGGCGCGCGAGGTCTCGGACAAGGGCGTCCGTGTCAACGCGATCGCGCCCGGCCCGATCCTCACCGACATGATGAAAGAGGAGACCGACGAGTGGCGCGACAAGAAGCTCACCGAGCTCCCCATCGGCCGGTTCGGCCAGGCCCACGAGGTGGCGCCGACCGCGGTCTTCCTCGCCTCCGACGATTCCACGTACTACGTTGGCCAGACCCTCGGGCCCAACGGCGGCGACGTGATGCTCTGATTCGGTGTGTGACCTGAAGGGACGCACCGCACTGGTCACCGGCGCGGCATCGGGCATCGGCGCGGCGACCGCGATCGCATTGGCGCGAGCTGGGGCCGATGTCGCGTTGGGCTGGCTGCCCAGCGACCCCCACAACGTTGAGCCCGTCCGAGCCGCCGTCGAAGCGTCCGGCCGCCGGGCGCTCGTGAGCGAGCTCGACGTCACCTCCACCGCGTCGGTGAACTCCTTCGTGGCGGAGGCGTTCAAGGCCTTCGGCCGGATCGACATCTGCGTCGCCAATGCAGGCATCGCCCGGACGGTCCCGGCCCTGGAGGTGACCGACGAGGCGTGGAACAAGGTCGTCGACCTGAACCTGCTCGGCGTCTGGCGCTGCTTCCGGGCCGCGCTGCCGCACATGCTCGATGCCGGATACGGGCGGCTCCTCGCCACCTCGTCGGTGGCAGGCACCGCCCAGTCGTGGACCGAGCACGTGCACTACACCGCCTCCAAAGCGGGCATCGTGGGACTGGTCAAGAGCCTGGCGATCGAGGTCGGCCACCGCGGCGTGACGGTGAACGCGGTCGCGCCGGGCGTCATCGAGAGCCCGCAGTCCCTGGACCCGGTGAACTCTCTCGGCGTCGAGGGGGTGGCGCTGGCCGGCCGCGTCAACCCCGTCGGCCGGGTGGGAAAGCCCGAAGACGTGGCTGCGCTCTATCGCTTCCTCGCCTCTGAGGACGCGGGGTTCGTCAACGGCCAGCTGATCACCATCGATGGCGGCCGGTCACTTCTGATCAAAGACTAGTTGCGCTCCCCGCTCGGACTCAGGGCGCGCTCTTTGCAGCCGTCGGCGACCATCGCCGTGGACGCTCGCGCCAAGGCTCTGGTGGCCCAGGGCGTGGATGTCGTCAACCTGACCGCGGGGGAACCGGATTTCGACACCCTGCCGGCAGCCCGCGCCGGCGGCATCGCGGCGATCGAGCAAGGCTTCACTCGCTACACGCCGGTGCCCGGCATAGCAGAGCTCCGAGAGGCGATCGCCAAGAAGCTCAAGGACGACAACGGCCTCGAGTACAAGGCGACCCAGGTCGTGGTCTCCAACGGGGCCAAGCAGTCGATCTACAACGCTCTGATGGTGCTGCTCGACCCGGGCGACGAGGTCGTGATTCCCACGCCGGCATGGGTGAGCTACCCGGAGATGGTCAAGCTCGCGGGCGGGGTGCCGGTGATGGTCGACACCCAGCCAAACCAGTACCGCCTCGACGCCAAAGCGCTGGCGGCCGCGATCACGCCACGCACCAAGGTCATCGTTCTGAACAACCCGAGCAACCCGACCGGGGTCGTTTACTCGGATGCCGAGCTCAGGATGGTCGCCGGGCTGGCGGTGAGCAACGACCTCTACGTGATCAGCGACGAGATCTACGAGAAGCTCACCTACGGAGCCGAGTTCATCAGCATCGCCTCACTCGGTCCGGAGATTCTCGATCGCACTGTCACCGTCAACGGCTTCTCCAAGGCCTACGCAATGACCGGGTGGCGAATGGGCTATGCCGCAGCCAACCCTGAGATCGCCGGAGCGATGTCGAGCTTTCAAAGCCAGTGCACATCTGGCGCGTCATCGATCACCCAGAAGGCCGCCCTCGCGGCGTTGAAAGGAGACCAGGCGCCGGTGGAAGCGATGCGCGTCCAGTTCGACCGCCGCCGCCGTTACGTCGCGGGCCGCTTGGAGCAGATGCCGGGCATTCACCTTGACGGCATGCCAGAGGGCGCGTTCTACATCTTCCCGCGCGTCGACGAGCTCTACGGCAAGCAGGTGGCCGGTATCGAGATCGACGGTTCCGTCAGGTTTGCCGAGGCACTGCTCGAGCGATCTCGCGTGGCGGTAGTCCCGGGCTTGCCTTTTGGATCAGACCGCCACATTCGAATTTCTTATGCGAGCTCGCTCGAGACGCTCACTGAAGGTATGGACCGGTTCGAAGCTTTCGCGCGATCGCTGGCAGAAGGTCGGTGAGCTCAGCCTGTGGACCAGGCTCGCTCGAGCCCAGCCGCCACCGCGGCGAGCTCGATGTCGCGGCCCACGTGGCCGATCACCTGGATGCCGGCGGGGAGGCCGTCCACGGGCGCCGGCAGGCTGAAGACAGGCTGGCCGGTGAGGTTGAACGGGCGTGTGAAGCAAACAAGCGGCGAAGTGTCGACCTCGGCCGCGATGAGCGGCGCGACAGAGGCGGTCGACGGAAGCAAGATCGCGTCCAGACCGCGCATCGCTCTCGCAACCTCCTGGCGCATCCGCTCCTGGTCGGCAAGGGCTTGTACGTAGTCGCTGCCGGTGATCGACAGACCGGTGCGGAGCCGCGCCAGCACGTCGGGAGCGTACGCGTCGGGCCGCGTCTCCATCCAGTGCCTGTGAAACGCGGCTGCTTCGCTGAGCATGATGTCGAGGCACGCTTTTTGCATCGCGTCGAGACTGGGGAGCTCGACCTCCGGCAGGCCCTCGGAGACGGCGTCCCAGGCTTTGGCGACCTGCGCGTCCAGTCCGTGCACCCAGCCAGCGGGCACGGCAAGGCGCAAGCGCCCGGCCGCAATCGGCTCCATCGACTCCCAACCATCGATCGCGGCCATCATGGCGACGGCCCGCGTGGCGGTGGCGACGTCGGGCGCGAGCGAGCCGATCGTGTCCAGGGAATAGCTCAGCGGCACGACACCCCGCGTGTCGATGGTCCCGAAGGTCGGCTTGAACCCGACGATCCCGCAGAGCGCAGCCGGAATGCGGATCGATCCTCCGGTGTCGCTTCCGATCGCCCAGTCGCAGGCTCCGGCTGCCACCGCCGCCGCCGATCCGCCCGACGAGCCCCCCGCGACGCGAGAGCGATCGCGGGGATTGTGGACTGTGCCGTAATGGCGATTTATGTTGGTCGAGCCGAAAGCCCACTCGTGAAGGTTCGTCTTCCCGATCATCACGCAGCCGCGACTGCGCAGGTTGCGAATCAGGGGCGCGTCCTCCGATTTCGGTTCGGTCGGCAGAAGCCGGCCGCCTCCCGTGGTCGGCGTGCCGCGCACGTCTACCAGGTCTTTGACCGCGACCACCTCGCCGTCTCCGTCCTCGTCGGTCATCGTGATGAAGAGGTTGAGGTCCTTGAGCTCTTCCGCGCGAGCGCGCGCATCGAGAATTCGCACCAACCGATTATAGAAATGCTCGCAGCGCATCCCTCATGTCACATCGGTACTCGAGGAGGTCAGTAAGAAATTGTGCGGCCCAGTGCTGTTGAGCGACGACCAGCGCAAGAACATAGTGGCGTATCACTCGAAGTTCAACGAGGTGTCCGCCAGCCCGTTCGGCCCGGCAGACGAGATCGGGATGCTCAATCACATGACCGCCGAAACGAGGCGGGCGGCGCTTAGCGAGGCGGATGCCGGCAAGCCCTTCGATCTCGCGGTCGACTACTTCGTGGGCATGCCTGTGTGGACGGATCTCGGCGATCCGGGGTTTCAGATCTGGATGTCGCATACGCCGGCCGGAAACATGATCGACAACCCGATGGCGCTTTCCGCTGCGGAGAACGAGCTGGTCAGCTACTCGGGCGACTGCATCTCGCTGTACACGCACTGCGGCACCCATGTGGACACCTTTGCCCACTTCGGGTACCACGGCCAGATCTTCAACCGTTTCAACACGAAGGAGCACCTCGGCAGCCGGCACTGGAACCGCGGTGGGGCCGACAAGCAGCCTCCGGTCCTGGCGCGCGGCGTGATGATCGACGTCGCCGCGGCAGTTGGAGTCGACATGCTGCCCGACAGCTATGCGATCGGAGAGAAGGATCTCCTTGACGCGCTCAAGCGCCAGAAGACGGAGCTGCGTCCGGGGGACGTCGTCCTCGTCCGCACCGGGAGGATGACGATCTGGCCTGACCAGCAGAGGTTCGTCCCCAACTCTCCGGGCATCAACCGGCAGGGAGCCGAGTTCCTGGCCAAAGCGGGCGCCATCTACATCGGGGCCGACAACGGCGGAGTCGAGCACACCCCATCGGCCGACCCGGAGAACTGGCTGCCGGTGCACACCTATCTGCTGGCCGAGGCCGGGATTCCGCTCCTGGAGATGGCCTACCTCGAGGATCTGTCGCACGAGTCGATCTATGAGTTCGCTTTCATCGGGGCGTGCTTGAAGATCCGTGGCGGCACCGGCAGCCCGATGCGCCCGATCGCCCTGCCCCTGCGCTCTTGACGGAGGCGCGGTTCGAGGTGCGGGCGATGGCCCGCACACCCGAAGCGGTCCTGGAGGCGACCGCCTGCGTCGTTGACGGGGGGTGGGGCACGTACCGCCAGTTTCACGCGATATTTACCTTTTACGCGGCGAATCGTCGCAGCCGTACGTTTCTGGCCCGTGACAGCGAAGGCCGGGTGGCGGCCACGTCGGTCGCCACCCGGTACGCGCGCACCGGCTGGATCGGCCACGTGTTCGTGCGGCCTGGGCTCCGCGGGCACGGCCTGGGAACCCGAATGACCTCGGCTGCGCTCAGTCACCTTCAGCGCGCCGGCTGCGACCCGATCCTGCTCGTGTCGACCGAGCTCGGGCGGCCGATCTACGATCGGCTGGGGTTCAAGATCGAGAGCTCCTACCACGAGCTGCGAGGAACAGCGCTGCCGAAGACCGTCGAGCTGGCGCCCTTCCGTCCGCTCATGCCCTCCGACCGAACGGCCCTGCCCGCACTCGACAGGCAGGTCTCTGGCGACGACCGTGGCCCGCTCCTTTCGAGATTCGAGGACTTCGCCTGGGGCGTTTCCAGGGACGGAAGCGTGGCCGGCGCCGTGGTCCCGCTTCCGTGGGGAGGCGCGTGGGCTGCCTTGCTGCCAGGCGCCGGCGACGCCGAGACCGCCGCCATGGTGAGGCTCCTCCGCACCGTGGGCTCGGTTGGGCCGGAGGTCATCGTGTACCCGCCTGACGAAAATCGGCTGGCGCTCGATCTGCTGCGGGAAGGTGGTTTCGAAGAGCTGCGCACGGTGCCGAGGATGGTGCTGGGCAGGCGATCGGAGTGGCTTCCGGCCGCGGTCTGGAACCCAATGAGCCTCGGCCTCGGATGAGCCGCCGCTAAGCGTTCGTCAGGGCCGGTTGGCGTCCAGGTGTTCGCGAACGAGCCGCCCGGCCTCGATCACGTGCAGCTCCATCAGCCGGCGTGCCTCGCTCGCGTCGCGAGCCTCGAGGGCGTCGATGATGGCGCCGTGCCGGTCGCGTGTCGCTTCATTCCAGCCCGGGATGGTCTCGTAGAAACGGCGCGGAACGTAACGGGTGGCGGCCCGCAGGAACCATCTCAGGCGTTTGGCGTCGGGCACATGGTTGATCGTGCGGTGGAACTTGAAGTTCAGCTCCTCGACGCGGAGTGCGAGCTGGCGGTCGTCCCTCGGCTGGCCGAAGCTCTCCAGGATCGCGTCCTGGATCCTGCGCAGCTCGGCGATGGTGGCCGCCGGAATGATGGGCGCTGCCTCCTCGATCAGGAGCCCGGCCACGTGGGCGTGGACTCGGAACGCGTCCTCGACGTCGCGCAACCCCAACGTCGCCACGCGAAAACCGCGTCGGGGGATGACCTCCAGCAAGCCCTCGTTCGCCAGTGTCACCAGCGCCTCCCGGACCGGCATCGTGCTGACACCGAGCGACTCGGCCAGCTGGTGCACCGCCATCCGGTCACCGGGGGCGTACTGACCGCTCAGCAGGGCATCTCTCAGGTAGCGAGTGGTTTCCTCACCCAGCTTCTTCCTCCCCAGGTGCGCGAGCGGGCGCTGGTCGGTTTCGTCGAAGCCGTTGCCGTCCATCAGCCCTGAGGCAGCTCCGCCCATCTGTACCGCTGCTCAAACCCGAGCAGGCGTTGGGCTTTCCGATTGCTCACCAGCGATCCATGTTCGGCAATCTCACCGCGCATCGGCACCTTGGGATAGAACTTGCCTGCCAGCTCGCGTGTGGGCAGCACGTGCGCGCTCTCGCCGGCGAAGGTGTTGAAGACCTGGAACCCCAGGCCGTCGGTGTCGACGCAGAGGCGGACCATCTGCGCCACGTCGCGGACGTCGACGTACGCCCACATCTCGCGCTTGCGGATGGCTGGATCGGTGCTCCACAGAGGGAACTTGGCGTAGTCCGGCGGCGCCATGACGTCGCCGATGCGCAGGCCGTAGAAGTCGCCGCCCACACGTGCGTGAAATGCGGCCGCGGTGCGCTCGTTGACGACCTTGGACAGCCCGTATGCGTCCATTGGCACCGTTGGATGCTCCTCGTCGACGGGAAAGTACTCGGGGTCGAGCTGTTCGTCCGCGAACACGACGCCGTAGGTAGCCTCGCTCGACGCGAAGACCACCTTGCGAATTCCGGCGCGGACGGCCGCCTCCATGACGTTGTAGGTACTCGTGGTGTTGATCCGGAAGACTTCTGCATCGGGCACCAGCTGGACTCGAGGGATGGCCGCGAAATGGACGAGCACGTCGACGGGCTGAGCGCGCAGCGACGGCTGCAGCTCGTCGAGGCCGGTGTACACGCCGATCGCCCCGAAAGCCTGGCCGGAGTCGGTCAGGTCGGCGATCAAGGTGCGGCAGCGGGGATCGGCGGCCGGCTTCAGGTCGACGTTGAGAACCTCGTGGCCTGCATCGAGCAGCTCCTTGAGGATCCAGGCGCCGATCTTGCCCGTGCCGCCAGTGAGAAGGATCCGCTTCATAGCATCGTCAGCCGCTGTGCGAGCCAAGCGCCTTTGACGCGGGATACTGGTCCATGAATGCGCGGGCGAGGTCGATGCGGCGGGCGAACACCGCGTCCCCGGTTTTCTGCGCGTAGTCGATGAACCGGGCCAGGGCGTCCGCCCGGCTCGGATGGCCGCTGAACCGCGCGTGCAGGCCGATCGACATCATCCGGCTGACTCCGTCGCCGTCGTTGCGAAAGCCGTCCAGCTCCGCCTTGGCGTACTCGAAGAAGTGCTCCGGGCTGCCGTACCCCTGCGCAACCACGAATCGCGCGTCGTTCACCACCAACGAGTAGGGCGTGACGAGGTGAGGCTTTCCGTGCACCTTCGTCCAGTAGGGGAGGTCGTCGTTGTAGCAATCGAAGTCATAGACGAACCCGCCTTCCTCGACGACCAGCTCGCGCGTGTTGACGCTCATCTCGCGGCAGTACCAGCCGAGCGGCCGCTCGCCGACGGTGCGCTTGATCGATGCGACGGCGCGCTTGATCGCCTCGCGCTCCTCGTCGCGGGTCATCTCGAAGTGGTTCACCCAGCGATATCCGTGGCCGGCGACCTCGTCGCCCCGCGCCGCGAGCTTCTTGGCCACCTCGATGTTCCTCTCCAGAGCCACGGCCGCGGCGACGCAGGTCACGTTGATGCCGGCGTTGCCGAACACCCGGAAGAGGCGCCAGACCCCCGCGCGCGAGCCGTACTCGTACGCGGACTCGATCGCTAGGTCGCGCATGCCCTCCTGCTTGTACGGCAGCTCGTACAGGTCCTCGTTGAAGTCGTCGCCCATCGCATACGTCTTCTCCGAGCCCTCTTCGTAGTTGAGGATGATCTGGATCGCGACCTTGCCTCCGCCGGGCCAGTTGATCTTGGGCGGGAACTCGCCGTAGCCGACCAGCTCCCTCGGCGGACCGGCCACCCCGGGGTTGTCAGTCGTCTTGAACCACTGTTCGTTGAGGCCTGTCGCCATGGCGGCTCTCTCCTTATTAATGTGGTCGTGCGAAGCCGTTCTGGCCCGCCCCCTTTTTCCGCGTACGAGGTTATGTGATCAAAGATCTAAAGTCAATTGTTGGTGATAGCCTGAAGCACCCGTGAGCAACCATCCAGACCTGTCGATTCTCGAAGCGATCCAAAGCGCCCTCATGGAGGAGATGGCTCGTGACGAGAGAGTGATGGTCCTGGGCATGGACGTCGGGCAGCTCGGTGGCGTCTTCAGGGTGACGCGCGGGCTCCTGGAGAAGTTCGGGCCTGAGCGGGTGGTCGACACGCCGCTCGCCGAGGGCGCGATCGTTGGAGCCTCGCTCGGGCTGGCGATCGGCGGCATGGTGCCGGTCGCGGAGGTCCAGTTCCTGGGCTTCACGCACCAGGCGTTTCACCAGATCGGCCCGCAGCTCGCGCGCTACCGCTTCCGCTCGCGAGGGCGGTACAGCGCGCAGGTGACGATCCGGGCGCCCTTCGGCGGCGGGACCAGGACTCCCGAGTTTCACCCCGATGCGATCGAGGCCCAGTTCGTCCAGGCGCCCGGTGTGAAGATCGTCTGCCCTGCTTTTCCGGACGACGCGAAGGGCCTGCTCCTCGAGGCGATCCGCGATCCTGACCCGGTCCTGTACCTCGAGCCGCAAAGGCTCTACCGGAAGATCCGCGGGCCCGTTCCGGCCGGAGATCACACAGTGCCCTTCGGCTCGTCGAGGCTCGTCCGGGAAGGCAAGGACGTGGTGCTCATCGCCTGGAGCGCGGCCGTCCACCTGTGCCTGGCGGCTGCAGACCAGCTGGCCGAGGAGGGTGTGGCCGCCTCGGTGCTCGACCTCAGGACCCTGGTCCCGCTGGATGTCGCCGGCTTGATCGCGGCGGTGGAAAAAAGCGGCAAGGTCGTCGTCGTTCACGAGGCGCCTGTGACCGGAGGTTTCGGAGCGGAGATCGTGGCTACGATCCAGCAGGAGGCGTTCGGCTCGCTCGACGCTCCGATCCGCCGGGTGGCGTCTCGGGACACCCCGTATCCGCCGGGCTCCCTCGAGGACTATTTCCTCCCGTCGGTGCGCCGCATCGTGGCTGCGACGCGCGCCACGGTGGAGTATTGAGTGATCGAGCTGCTCGGTGTCGATGGCAAGTTGCGCGGATCGTCGCCGATGAGCCTCGATCAGGTCGTCGAAGCCCTTCGCCTCATGCTGCTTTCGCGGGCCGTCGACGAACGGCTCATCAAGCTGCAGAGGATGGGCCGAGTCGGCGTGTACGGCCCGGTGCACGGACAGGAGGCGGCGGTGATCGGATCCGCAATGGCGCTGGATCCCCAGCGGGACTGGATCGTCCCCGCGTCTCGCGAGCACCCCGCGATGCTCCGGCACGGCCTGCCGCTGAAGAACATGTTCGCCACCTACATGGGCAACTTCGATGCCGCCGCCGTCCCGGATGGTGTGCGTTTGCTGCCGCGCCAGCAGTCGATCGGCGCGCAGCTGCCGCACGCAGTGGGCCTTGCGTGGGCGCTGAAGCTGCGGCGGGCCGGCGGCGTGGTGGCCGTGTACTTCGGGGAGGGCGCGTCGTCGGAAGGCGACTTCCATGAGGCCTCTAACCTCGCCGGCGTCATGCGCGTCCCGCTGGTGATGCTTCTGATCAACAACCACTACGCCATCTCGACGCCGGTGCACAGGCAGACCGCCGCAGCAGATCTGGCGGCGCGCGCGGAGGGCTACGGCTTTCCGGGATTCGTTGTCGATGGCAACGACCTCCTCGCTGTTTATGCGACCACTGCCGATGCGGTGAATCGGGCGATTGCCGGAGGTGGGCCGACGCTCATCGAATGCCGGACGTATCGCATGGGATTCCACAACACGTCCGACAACCCGAAGGAATACCGCGATCGGGCAGAGGTCGATGAGGCAGAGCAGCGCGACCCGATCGAACGCGTGCGGCGCTTCGCGATCCGCGAAGGAATCTGGTCGGCCGATCAGGAGGCAGCCGCGCTGAACGAGATCCGGTCCGAAATCGAGACTGCGCAGCGACAGGTCGAGGAGCTGCCAAGGCCCGGCGCGGCGGCGATCTTCGAACACGTCTACGAAACTTTGCCGCCGCGCCTGCAGCAGCAGAGGGCCGAAGCCCTGGACGATGCCAGGCCCAGCTGATCCGGCAATTCTCGCCGGGCTGCGCGTAATCGAGCTATCGGCATTCGTTGCGGCGCCGCTTGGGGGCGCGACCCTGGCGGCGCTCGGTGCGGACGTGATCCGGGTTGACCCGCCTGGCGGCGGAATCGATTTCAAGCGTTGGCCGTTGCACAACAACCACAGCCTTTATTGGGCAGGCCTGAACCAGGGC
>Ga0075522_10003467_pt1 | contig 11495 bp, 9 predicted proteins | sample NGEPerA_FD_74796 | JGI IMG/M metagenome (GOLD analysis project Ga0075522, IMG submission 74796) | Arctic peat soil microbial communities from the Barrow Environmental Observatory site, Barrow, Alaska, USA - NGEE PermafrostL2-A | ecosystem: Environmental > Terrestrial > Soil > Wetlands > Peat ... | reverse complement strand
TAGAAGTCAAAAGAAGACAGGCTGAAGCCTGTCCTACTTTTTACGGGAGCGAAGGAAGGTTTGGATGCGGTCGATCAACGAGTTGGCGAGTTGCGGATCAGCCGGTTTCGCGCCGTATCTGGCAGCCTGATAAATGGACGTCATCTCCACGACCGGCGCGGAAAGATTTCCGTCCGGAAGCGATGTGGCAAATTCCATCGGCGTCTGCGCAACGGATTTGGAAAATCCGCTACGGCCAAGGACGCGAAGCATTTCCAGATATTGCAGCGTCGCCAGGTGAGGCGTCATTTCGTGCGTGGGCAAAATTTTTGTGCGCCATACGATGGTCAGTCTCTGGCGAATTTCCGGACGCAAAATGAGCACGCCAAGCACGAGGATTCCGAATATCACAAAAACTTCCGTGCGCCCCCTGGAGCTGCGCTCCATCCGTTCCTGCAAGTGTTTTAATTTTTCGGTGGCGCGGCTGCGCGCATCGGCCAAGTCCGCGCGCAGGCGTTCTGCCCAGTCGCGGGAAAAGCGCCCTAAATTTTGCGCCACGGTAATCTGGTGAATGAAATCGTAGTTGATGACCCACTCGCTCCATTGCAGCTGAAACCAATCCCAGTAATGGGACATCTTGGAAAAAAGACCCAGCGACCTTTCCTCACCCGAAGGCGGCGTTGGATCAAATGTCAGCCAGCCGAATCCCGGGAAATAAGCTTCCACCCAGCTGTGGGCGTCGCTCTCGCGAACGACAAGATCTCCGGCCACTTCGTTGTACTCCCCCATCTGAAATCCGTTGATGTAGCGCGCGGGAATGCCCTGCGTGCGCAGCATTACGGTCATCGCCGCGGCGAAATATTCGCAATGCCCGGCGCGCTTCTGGAACAAAAAATAGGCCAGCGGATCGTTTTGCGGCGTGCCGCTCAGGTCCAGCGTGTAACCAAAGTGTGAACGAAGATAGCCCTCAATGGCGCGTGCTTTGTCGAATGGATTTGTGTCGGTCGCCGTGATTTGCGCGGCCAGCTCTGGAATGCGGTGATCGAGTTTTGGCAATTGCAAATACGTATCGCGAATAGCGCCAGGATACAACGTCCCCGCCTGACGAACATCGGCTGGCAATGGATTAGGTAGAAGCGAAGTGGCTTCGTACTCCAGGCGAGAATAACTGTGATACGGATTGAATACGGAGCCGGTGAAATCTTCTAAAAGATACGTATGCCGCACGCCGAAAGGTTGCCGCGAAGCATCATCTGTAAAATGCCCGCGCACGGTTTCAGCCTCGTTCGCAAAAAAGAGCGCAGTGCTGCCGATGGGTTCGAGGAGCACGGTGTAGTGAATTGGCGTTCCCGCATTTGCGGCGATTGGTTTTTCCGGATCCAGCTGAAACCATCCGCCTTCTCCCGGCGCGGTCAGCGTTGTCGGCTCGTGCGCATCGTTGTACCAGCGTTTGCCGTCAAAATTGGTGAGTGCCACGCCCCGCCAGTGCACGCCGTGCGCCGACTTCAGACCGCCATCCACCGTTACGCGCATCACCACGGAACTGTTCTTTTTGATCTCGCCGATTTCTCCCAGTTCCACGTCGTCGCTGAACCCGGAAATCATCGTCGGCTGCATATTCAGGCCGGACATGTATCCGCTGCTGAAGCGCGGCAGGATAAGAAAAATGATCGCGCCCAGAGCGAGCGCCGCCAGAGCAATTCCCGCCGAGGTTATGCCCAGCGCGTTGTGCATGCGGTCCGCCGCCGCGGTGCCTGCTTCCAAGGGACGAGTGACCGTGCCTTGCGCGCTGCGCCACATTTCCAGGGCCACGAAAGTGGACACCGCGAGTCCCAGGAAAATAAAGAAGAAGGCGAGGAAGACGGTATCCACCGTAAGGATTGCAGCGGCAAGCATCGACGTGAAACCCATCATCGTCAGGAAAAGATAATCACGCGTGGTGGTGGCGCTGTACAGGCGCACAACGGTGGCGAACAGCATGAGGTGAACCGTCGCAAGCAGGGCCGCATACAATCCGGGACTTTGCGCGCCCGCGGCCAACATGCGGGAAATGACCCACAGATCGAATGGGAAGAAAACAAAGTACCCGATGGTCAACCATGTGGCCACGCGATTGGAAATTTCAGGCCCTTTACCATGCCACCAGCGGTACCCCTTGAAAAGCATGCATGCCGGGAGCACGAGGATGGTGATCAGATCGAGCTTGCCAGTGCAGACGAGGGTTAAAACACCCGTGAGCAACAGAAAATAAAGGGAGATCTCAAAATGACGTCTGACGGCGGAGAGGTGTACTGGAAGCGACTGCCCGGGAATTTGGCTAACAGGGTCCATGGCGCGAACTCCTAGTTTAACATTCCAGATGCGCAGCCGCTTTGCCTGAGACGTATCGGGTAATGGCAGGAAGGAACGAATTTCGAGTAGGACAGGCTTCAGCCTGTCTGGTTTGAGTTAGGCCGAAGGAGCGACGCGCGGAGGCCCGGGTTCCTAGTTGGGATGATGGACGCACAAAACGCAAAAAAGCAGACAGGCTGAAGCCTGTCCTACTTGATGTGGGCAATGGCCGCGCTGGCAATTTTGCGGGTCGCGTTCGAGATGGACATAGAAGGAACGTCGGACAGTACCACGACGCATGTGTCCGCAACTCGCGGCAAGCGCGAGAGGCGAACGAGGTAAGGTTCAAGCCGAATCTTGCGGAAGGTCACCGTGTGGCGAGCTGTGGCCAACGGCACGAGATTGCCGTTGATCGCCAGTCCAAATTTTCCCCGGAGATGCGCGGCGATGGAGGCCGCCGAGTTGGTCCCCGTGGTTTCCAGCGCCGGGAACTGCCACATGCGCGAGAAAAGCGCTCCGTCTCCGCCCAGCTGCCGGATGAGCAACGTGCGTCCGCCCGGATCGATCAACACAGCCGCAGCCAGGGTCACTTCGACGGATGCGCGTTTTTTTCGCACTTCCGGCAAAGTTTCTTCCAGCCCGAGTTTGCGTGCGCGGCACCACGTTTCCGCCGGGCACTCTTCGCAGCGCGGCGATTTGGGAGTGCACACCGTCGCGCCCAATTCCATCATGGCCTGGTTCCAGTCGCCTGGGAATTTTCGCGCTAGCAAATCCTGCGCGGCCGATTCGAGCTTGCGCCACGTTGCCGGCACGCGCAAATCTCCGTGCAACGCAAAAATTCTTGCCAGGACGCGCGCTACGTTGCCGTCCAGCACCGCGTGCGGCGAATCATACGCAATGCTCAGCACGGCGGCGGCGGTGTAGCGCCCGATTCCCGGAAGCGACAACGCGGCCGCGTGTTCGCGCGGAAATTCGCCGGAATGCCGTACCACGATTTCTTTCGCGGCGCTCTGCAGATTTTTGGCGCGGCTGTAATAGCCGAGTCCCGCCCAATTTTTCAAAACATGATCGGTGGGTGCGCCGGCCAGCGAATGCACGTCAGGAAAATTTTCGAGGAAGCGTTCGTAGTAGGGAATCACGACAGAGACGCGAGTCTGCTGCAGCATGATTTCCGAAAGCCAGACGCGGTAGGAATCTTTCGAGCGCCGCCAGGGCAGGTCGCGCTTGCGCCTGGCAAACCAGGAAAGCATGCGCCGCCTGAATTTCGGCAAATCCGTCGCGGGAATTTTCAGCGTCTTCACCGCCGCGATTTTCGCATACCGGCGCGACGAAGGGAATTGAGTAGCGCGGGCTTTAGCCTGCGGGGTTAAATCTTGCAAGGATTTACACTCTCGCACTTTATGCCCAGCTAGGACCAAAAAACCACAGGCAGAACAGGCTGCGGAAAAGGTATTTATTTTGCCATTCTGAGCGAAGCGAAGAATCTCTCTTGATTGTAAGTACAAGAAAACAAAAGAAAGAGAGATTCTTCGCTTCGCTCAGAATGACAAAACTGTGGGTTTTTCCGCAACCTGTGAAGCGTCTGCTACTAATTCCGTGCCACTTCATTTTATTTCCTGGAACTTATAGCGATGAGACGAACAGAAAATACGCGGTGTTCCAGAGAGAGGAGGGGATCGAGCCGCTCGGCTGGTTGGTCAGCACAATTTTAAAAATGTCATGCGTGTCGCCGAGTGTGCTCAGGAAATTTTTGCCGGACTCCTGCTTCAAGGGAGTTACGCTCGCGAGATAGCGCAAAATATCGTAGATCACTTCAGCCGCGCTCATGCGCGGAGTGGCAAATCCGGCGGACCGAAACTCAATCACGGAATTGATTTCGTAGAAATGCCAGGCCAGGCCGGCGCAAAGCGTAACGGCACGCTCAAATTGTTCGGCGGATTTGGCGTTCGATGCCGCGGGATCCACGAAAGGATCGAAGACGAGCATCACGCGGCGTTCGTCCTCGCGTGCGAATTCTTTTACCTGCAGCGCGCCTATCTTGGCGGATGCTTTCCAGTCGACGTACCGCGCGCTATCATTCGATTGATAATCGCGAATCGCATACAAATCGTTTCCGCGCCCTCGCTGGTAACTTTCCAGTTCGCCGCTCACCAGTGGCAGCACTTCATAAAATTCTTCGGTGGGCTGAATCTGCGGATACACGACAACTTCAATTTTGGAATTTACACGGCGCGTTTTTTGGAGAAATCCAAAAGGGAATTTGGTGCGTAAGCCGAGCGCGTCCTGGCGATAAACTCCGCGCATTGGAAACGTCAGTTCGACGCTTTGTCGCACGGTCTGGCGGTGAGGAATGTACGGAAAATAAACAGGCCGGTCGAGAATCTGCGGCATGGCTTGCGCTGCTGCAATTTTTTTTGCTTGCGGCGATGCTTCGCTCACCAGAGAAATGGAAAACGACGGCGTCATCTGCTTTTCATTATGAAGTTCGGCAACCGCGAGGATCGTGCGCCGCGCGAAAATATGTTCCGGCAATTCCAGGTCCACATCAATTCCGCCGAGGACCACGCGCGACAGTAATCCGGAAATCAGGAGGCCCGCCATCAAACACGCCAGAACCATAAACAACAGATTGTTACCCGTGTTGAGAGCCGCGAGCGCCACCACCAGAATTCCAGCGATGTACACGATGCCTTCGCGCGTAACCTTATATTCGATCTGGTAGCTGAGCCACCCGAGCGGCGTGCGCCTCGCGAGCGCCGGAACAATGGTCAGCGCGACCCAACCGGCCAGCACCAGCGCCGCGAGCGCCGAGCCTCCGGCAATAAACAGATGCCCTTCCTCGGCCGCGGCGCCTGAATAGAGCGCCAGAAAAAGTGCGCCTCCGAGCGCGCCCATTGCGATGCCAAAGCTGCGCCAACTGGGGCGATCCAGCGTTTCCCGCAAGCGCGTCCACTGGGCCGCGCGAGACGCTCCCACCACTTTGCGTAAAAGTGGAGAGCCGACACGGCGTTCGACGAATTCAGCGCTCATTTTAGGCGTTCACCGGAAACAAAATATCAAAGAGGAACAGGCGTGGTTTCCATGATCTCGCGCAAAACCATTTCGGATTGCGTGGATTTTTTCTGAGTTGCCGCGTAGCGCGAATTCACCACCACGCGGTGGGCGAAGACCGGAACGACAAGTTGCTTGAAATCGTCAGGCGTGCAGTAGTCGCGCGCTTCGAGGAACGCCCGCGCCTGCGCCGCGCGCTGCAGCATCAGCAAACCGCGGGGACTGACGCCAAGCGTAAGTTGCTCGGAGGTTCGCGTGCGTTCGACGATGTCCAGCGCGTAGTCGCGCAGGCTGTCGTCCACGCGCACTTTTTCGACCTCGCGCTGCATGACTTCCACCTCGCCGGCTTCCATCACGGGCGTGATTTCGGCGGCCGCGTTGCGCCCGCTGGCATGCTGCTGCATGATTTCGCGCTCGCTTTCGCGCGAGGGATATCCCATACCGATGCGCAAAATAAAGCGGTCCAGCTGTGACTCCGGCAGCGGATAGGTTCCGTGATGCTCCACAGGATTCTGCGTGGCCAGCACCATGAAAGGATGCGGCAGCTTGTGCGTGTGGTTATCGACCGTCACTTGCGCTTCGTTCATGGCTTCCAGCAGTGCGGACTGCGTCTTGGGCGTGGTGCGGTTAATTTCGTCGGCCAGAATAATATTTGCGAAAATCGGGCCGGGCTTGAAGTCGAAGCGCTGTTCGATCTGGTTAAATACGCTCGTGCCCACCACGTCCGACGGCAGCAAATCGGAAGTAAACTGGATGCGCTGGAACGTGCAGTGAAAGGAATTGGCGATGGCCTGGGCGAGCGTTGTCTTGCCTACGCCGGGCACATCTTCGATCAACAAGTGGCCTTTGGCCAACAGGGCCACCAGGGAAAGGCGGATGACTTCGTCCTTTCCGCGAATCACGCGCGCAATATTTGCCTGCAACTGCGAGAGAAGATTTACGGTCATGGTGGTCATCGGGTTGAAAATCCCTATCGCTTCTGCTACAAACAGAGCTTGATTTCCGGGCGATTAGCTCAGTGGTTAGAGCGCTCGCTTCACACGCGAGAGGTCCAAGGTTCAAGTCCTTGATCGCCCACCACTCTTCCAGCACCACTATGTTGCCATTGTTTCCCCGGAATCTTTAACACTTGCGGTTCCTGCTGTGCCTAAAAAGTTTCAACGCGGCCCACATCGTGGCACCCGCCACGTGCACTGAATGCTGTCGACGAAGCGTAGAGGCCAGCTGATCCATAACCCCCGCAGGATGAGCAGTCTGCGCGAGGTGTGATACTCTGACGCATATCCGGTCGGCAAGGGCGTCCAAGTGGTCGCCGCTTTCGATCTTTGAGATGGTCTGAGAGATGGTCTGAAAAGGAACATAAAACGTGACGGCGACATTCCGATTTCTTCAGTTCCTCTCGCTTGGCTGCTGGCTCGGCAGCATCATTTTCTTCATCGTCTTCACGGCGGGCATATTTTCCGTGATGCCGACCAAAGACCTGGCCGGACTGGTCGTCGGCTATTCTCTGGCCCGGTTGCACATCATGGGGATCGTAGCGGGGTGCGTGTACCTGCTCTCCACCGCCATTTTGGAGAAATCAGTCGCGGCGCTTGTGCGGCCTGCCTCGCTACTGGTGTTTGCGATGATCCTGTGCACGATGGCGTCACAATATGGGGTCATCGCGCGGATGGACGTGCTGCGCGCGCAAATGGGTTCGGTGGATGCCACATCCGCGGACAATCCCTTGCGTGTTGCGTTCGACCGCTTGCACCAATATTCCGTGCGCCTCGAAATGGTCGTGTTATTCTCAGGTCTGGCCGCATTGTTTCTAACGGCGCGCAGAAAATAAAGTTTCAGGTTTTCGTACAGGCCGTCCGATTTTCAGGACGGTTGATTTTTTGATTTAGCTCGTGCATGGTTCAGGCAACAAACTAAAACTCATAGCCCCCACGGGAGGGATTTCAAAATGGAAGTTTCCGCATTCTGTCAGAAAGCTGAACAGGAAATTGCCAAATACGATTTGCTGAAGCACCCTTTTTATCAGGCATGGTCCGCAGGCGAATTGACCAGGGAAGATTTGAAATTTTACGCCGAGCAGTATTTTTACCAAGTTTCGCAATTTCCCACGTACTTGTCCGCGCTGCATTCGCGCCTGCCCGAAGGGCAGATGCGCCGCGAAGTGCTCGCCAACGCGTATGAAGAAGAGTGCGAAGGCGTGGCGCATTCCGACTTGTGGTTGCGCTTCGCCGAAGGCATGGGCAGCACGGCCGCTCCGGTCGACGCCGATTCGCGCGTGCCTGAAATGAGTGGGCTAGTGAACGAGTTCCGCGCACTGGCAAGTGACGCGCCGGTGGCCGCAGCGTTTGGAGCGCTCTTCGCCTACGAATCGCAAGTGCCGAAAATCGCCACCGAAAAGCGCAATGGTCTGAAGCAGCATTATGGAGCCGACGATCGCGCATGCAGCTATTTTACGCTCCACGAAAAAGCGGACGTTCTGCATTCGAACGTGTGGCGAAAAATCCTTTCGACGCTGGTGGAGCAGGATGATCGCCACGCGGCGCATGCACTGCACGGAATGTCCCGCGCAGCACGGGCGCTGTGGTCGGCCCTGGACGGCATCGAGCGCGAGCGCCCGAATCGCAAACCAGCCAACTGCGCATTGGCAATGATGAATTAGCATGAAGTAGGACAGGCTTCAGCCTGTCTTCTTTTGATTTCTGTTCACGAAAAAGAAAGTCAAAAGCAGACAGGCTGAAGCCTGTCCTACTGTTTTTTCTTCGTGGCCATTCTCTCCGCATTCCTCTCATCGAGAGCGCGCCACAAATACCAGCACGCAATCGAGCGGTACGGCCTCCACTTTTCCGCATGCTCCATCAGCGCCTTTGGTTTCGGCGTATCCGCAAGCCCGTAGATATGTTGAAACCCTTTCAGAATGCCGTAATCTTTTGTGGGCAGCACGTCCGGACGACCCAGCTGGAACATCAGAAACATGTGCACGGACCACTCGCCGATCCCATGCACCTGCGTGCCCGCTCCAGAATTTCTGCTTCGCTCATGCGCCGGATCGCGGCCAGCGTTGGCACGGTTCCGTCAATCGTCTTTTTCGCGAGGTCTTTTACCGCCGCAATTTTTTGCCGCGATAATCCGGCGCGCCGCAGCTTTGGTTTTCTTATGCGCAGAATTTCCTCGGGAGTGGGGCATTTGCCGCTTGTGCCCAGAGCTTTTACGCGGCCGAAAATCGTTGCCGCAGCAGCGCCTGCGAGTTGCTGGTAAACAATGGCTCGCAGCAGACTCTCAAACGGAGGCTGCGATTTCTGCTTCTTCGTGGGGAAGGAACCAACTTTGAGAATGATCCGACCGAGGTGCTGATCTGCGCGCGAAAGTTCCTGCATCACGAGTTCCGCGTCGACGGGATAATGTGTTTTTGCCATGGCGAAATCGAAGCATAGGAGGGAGCTTCGCCTGCGTCAAGCGCGCGCTCAACGTGCTGTAGCTCGACTCTTCGAGGGCGGGGATTCAGCGGCAACGAAACCGTCGACTCTAAAGAGGCAAGCTACAGGAGGCGAGCGATAAAAGGCGGGCTAATCAACTCCCGTTTGTAGCGCGGAATTTTCCGTGGATTCGGCATGGAGCGGGGCAACGTATTTATGGCTCACAGCTTCAATCGTTTTAAACATTTCCTGCGTGCGAATCGGTTTCGAGATATAGCCATCCATCCCGGCGCTGAGGCAATCCTCTTCGTCGCCTTTTAATGCATTTGCGGTCATGGCGATAATCGGAATATGGCCTCCGGTATGCTTTTCTTTCTCGCGGATCGCAATGGTCGCCTCGAATCCGTTCATCTCCGGCATCTGAATATCCATCAGCACGAGGTCATAGCTTTCCTGCTCCAGTTCCCGCACAGCCTCTTTTCCGGTTCCAGAGACATGGACGAAATATCCCCTTTTTTCAAGCAGCCGCACGGCGAGGCGCTGATTGATGGCGTTGTCCTCCGCAAGTAACACGCGCAAGCGGGCCTTTTCCTCGCGCAGGGAATGCCGCGTCACGAGATGGATATTTTCCTCGGGCTTGCGATTCAAAGTGGTTAAAATCGCCTCGAAAAGTTCTCTCTGGCGGATTGGTTTCACCAGATACGCAGAAATTCCAAGCTCGCGGCAACGCGCGCCGTCTCCAATCTGTCCGCTGGACGTGAGCATCATGATCGTGCCGGGAATGGGTTGAGGATCTTTCCTGATGGTTTCAGCCAGCATGAAACCGTCCATTTCCGGCATCTGGCCGTCCACCAGAATCAAAGAAAAGGGTGAACCGGAGTTTTTAGCGTTGTGCAGCTCCTGAAGAGCGTGGCTGCCGCCTTCCACGGCCGTGGATTCCACTCCCCAGCGCGTCAGCGTGCTGATCAGCAGTTTGCGATTGGTCAGATTGTCATCGACGATCAGCGCACGCAGTCCGTGCAGTTGCTCGACCGGAAGATGTTCCGCGGGCAACGCATGCTTGTCTTGCACGATCAATCGAGTGGAAAAGTGAAATATGCTGCCCGCGCCGGCCGCGCTTTCCAGCCAGATGCGCCCGCCCATCATGCCTACGAGCTTGGTGCAGATGGCCAATCCAAGCCCGCTGCCTCCGTATTTTCTGGCCATGGACTCGTCCGCTTGCGAGAACGCCTCAAAAACTTTTTCCTGCTTCTCTAGTGGAATCCCAACCCCGGTGTCCCGCACGGCAAAATGAAGAGCCGTTACATCGTCCAGCCGGGATTCTTCCTTCACCGTTATAAGGATTTCGCCTTTTTCCGTGAATTTTATGGAGTTCCCCACCAGATTGATCAGCACCTGGCGAATTCTTCCCGGATCGCCAGTCAATGCATCGGGAACGGCGGCGTCGATGTCCAAAATAAGGTTCAACCCTTTTTGATTGGCGCGAAAACGCAGCGGCTTTATGGTTTCCTCAAGACTGTCGCGCAGATTGAAAGGTATGGATTCGAGATCCATTTTTCCCGCTTCAATTTTGGAGAAGTCCAGAACGTCATTGACGATCGAGAGCAGAGATTCCGCCGATATCCGCACGAGCCCAAGGTTTTCGCGCTGTTCGGCAGTCAACTCCGTGTCCAGAACCAATTCGGTCATGCCCAGAATGCCGTTCATCGGCGTGCGAATTTCATGGCTCATCGTAGCGAGAAACGTACTCTTGGCGAGGTTGGCGGCTTCGGCCGCCTCTTTGGCATTCCGTAAATCCTGTTCGAATTTTTTACGCTTGGTGATATCGACGATCAGGGCGGAGACCAGCATTCCCTCTTCGCCCTTCAACGGGCTCAGGCTGATTTCCACGGGAAATTCGGCGCCGTCTTTGCGCCTGGCAAAAAGGTCCAGTCCTGCACCCATGGAGCGAATCTTTGGGTCGTGGAAAAAACCGTTTCGGTGCGAGGGGTGAATTCCGCGTAAACGATCCGGAAGGAGCAGTTCCATACGCTGGTTGATTAACTCGGGCCCAGCGTACCCAAACAGCGTCGCTGCTCGCGCATTGCAAACTGTAATAATCCCTTTGTCATTTACGAGGATGGTTGCTTCGGAGGACGATTCGAGCAGCCCGCGAAATTTTTCTTCCGCGCGTTCGCGCCTGCTGAGGTCGCGTATGAAAGCCGCGAAATAACATCTCTTCTCCCTGCACATCGCGGAAATAGTGATCTCCGCCGGGATTTCACGTCCGCCGCCGCACAGAGCTCTTGACTCGAACCGCAGGTTTTGAGTTTGTCTCAGGTCACACCGGCAAAGGCTCTGAATGTTTTTCAGGTACAAATCACGGTGAGAAGCGGGGATAATTGTTTCAGAGAAAATTCTGCCTGCGACTTCGTGGAACGGGCGATTAAAAGTTTTCTCTGCCTGCGCGTTCCAGTTTGTGATCCGCCCTCCCGTATCCATCTCGATGAAGGCGTCAAAAGCGGTGTCGAGAATTTGGCGCGCGCGATTCTCCGAAAACACAAGGTCCTTCGTTTTTACGGCTATGCGGCGGTCAAACATGGAAGTTAAAATCGCCAGGCCTTGAATCATGATGGTGGCGGCAACGATGCTGATCGTTCCCAGTGTTGTTGCGCTTAAGGCATGCGCCAGGTCTTGCTTCATCCCAGGCGCGGTTGTGAAACTGGCCGCGGCCATGGCGGT
>Ga0075522_10003466_pt1 | contig 11497 bp, 8 predicted proteins | sample NGEPerA_FD_74796 | JGI IMG/M metagenome (GOLD analysis project Ga0075522, IMG submission 74796) | Arctic peat soil microbial communities from the Barrow Environmental Observatory site, Barrow, Alaska, USA - NGEE PermafrostL2-A | ecosystem: Environmental > Terrestrial > Soil > Wetlands > Peat ... | reverse complement strand
CATCACCGGGCTGGTTAAGCGAGTTCACAGGAAAACGGCGGCTGCAGTTTGGCTGCAGCCGCCCGGTGAACTAAGAGATTTCCTGCGTAAATGGATTGCCGCGTGCGCTCGTTAGAGTTGGAATGCTCTATTCTCTGCCGCGTTTCCGAATTTCGATATTGAGCCGCTTGATCTTCTGGTTCAGCGTTGAGAGGGGAATGCGAAACTGCTCGGCTGCCTCGGTCTGATTCCAGTTGCAGCGTTCCAGCTTCTCAATAATGATCCGCCGCTCGATGACTTCAAGAATGTCAAAGAGCGACGCATTTGGATTGTGCTCAAGCAGCGCATCCTGAAAGCTGCGGCCAGTAATGTGGCCTGGCAGAAGATCGGAGCCGATGATGGGACCGGACGAGAGCACGACCCCGCGCTCGATGGAGTTTTCAAGCTCGCGCACATTGCCGGGCCAATCGTAATCGATCAATGCACGCAGCGCATCGTTAGAGAGTTTGCGCGGCGCAAGACCGTTCTCGTTGGCGTAGAACTCAAGGAAGTGGCTGGCCAGGAGCGGAATGTCTTCGCGGCGCGAGCGCAGCGGCGGCAGGTCGACGGTGATGACATTCAGCCGATAGAAAAGATCTTCGCGGAAGCGCCCCTCGCGAACTTCCTTGCGCAGGTCGACATTGGTGGCTGCAATAATGCGCACGTCCACCTGGATTTCCTGAATGCCGCCGAGGTGCATAAAGCGCCGGTCCTGCAGGACACGCAGGATCTTGGCTTGAGTGTCCATGCCCATGGTGGCGATTTCATCCAGGAACAGCGTGCCGCCGTGGGCCACTTCAAACAGGCCCTTCTTGGCGGCGATTGCGGAAGTAAACGCGCCCTTGACGTGACCGAAGAGCGTTGACTCAAGCAACTCAGGCGGCATGGCGCCCGTGTTGATGGGCACAAACGGCTTGTCGCGGCGCGGTGAGTTGGCATGAATCGCTTTGGCGATAAGTTCCTTGCCGGTGCCACTCTCGCCCTGAATAAGCACGGTGGAGCGGCTGGGCGCCACCTGGGCTACAAGGTCGAACACCTTGAGCATCGAGTCGCTCTTGCCTACGATATTCGCAAAATTGTAGCGCTGCTTGAGGGTGCGCTTTAGCTGGAGGTTCTCTTCCTCCACGCGATGACGCGCGACGGCAGAACGAATGTCGGCGAGCAGTTTTTCATTGTCCCAAGGTTTCTGGACAAAGTTTTCAGCGCCCGCTCGTACTGCCTCAATCACGTTGTCCACCGTGCCGTACGCCGTGATCATGATGACAGGCAGGTCCGGTTGACGTTCCTTGATTTGAGGCAGAATCTCAAGGCCGCTTTGGCCAGGCATGGCCAGGTCAAGCAGAACCAGGTCGTAGCTGTTCGACTCCAGCATCCGCAGTCCCTCTTCACCATCGACCGCCATGGATATGGTGTAGCCTTCGAGCGAGAGAAGCACTTCAAGCGATTCGCGAATGGATGCTTCGTCGTCAATCACAAGGATGCTCGCTTGCATCTGGGAGCCAGCATTGCCGTTCGCGGCAGATGTGCCGACTGGCGAGCTTAAGGTCAATTCAACTTCAGGCATTTACAGTATTCCTCAATAGCGGAAACTCGAGATGGAACGTTGTACCTGCGCCGATGGCGCTCTCGACCTGGATCTTGCCGGCATGCTCCTGAATGATTCCATAGGAGACCGAGAGTCCCAGCCCGGTGCCGCGCCGGTCGCCCGGCTTTGGCATGGTTTTGGTGGTGAAGAACGGATCGTAAATGCGCTTCATGTTTTCTGGAGCAATGCCGCTGCCGGTATCCGAGATCACGGCCTCAACATGCCCGTTCGCAAGTGTGGCAACGCGCAAATTACCACCGCCGGGCATTGCTTCTTTGGCATTCAGCAACAGGTTGAGGAAGACCTGCTGAAGTTTGCCTGGATTGCCGTGAATGGCAGGGAGTTCGTCGGCCAGATCGAGGTTGACTTCGATCTGCGCGGTCTTGAACTGGTGTTCGAGCAGTGAAAGCGTATCGCGGATCACCTGGTTTAGATCGGTGGAGCGAAATTCGGTTGTAGAGGTGCGCGAGAAGTTGAGCAGGCCGTTGGCGATCTCGGCCGCACGGAAACTTTGTTGCGTGATCTTGTCGAGCACCGGGCCCAGGCGCGCATCGCTTCGCAGCTGTTTTGAAAGCATTTGCGCATACGAGGAGATGACGGCGAGCGGCGTGTTAATTTCGTGCGCGACGCCGGCAGCCAGCAGGCCAATGGAACTGAGTTTGTCAGCCTGCGCGAGCTGCGCTTCCAGCGTAACGCGCTCGGTAATATCGTCGACCAGCACGATGCGGCCCACAGAAACAAAGTCGCGAGACAGCAGTGGCGCGACCGCGATGTTGGCGGTGCGTTGTTCGCCAGCGCGCGTGGTGAGACGGAATTTGTAAAGATGATGAACGCCCTGCTCGTTGCGGAAGCTATTGATCGCTTCGACAAGCTCGGCGGGAAAGACATCGCTCAACCGCTGACCGAGTGCCTCAGCCCGGCTCAACGCATACATCGCTTCCATCTGCGCATTCCAGCTTTCAATGCGATCTTCAAGATCGATAGCGAGAATGCCCACGTTAATGGATTCGACGATATTTTCGTTGAATTCCTTCAGCCGCTCAAACTCGACAATCTTCTCTTCGAGACGCGAATACAGGCTGGCGTTTTGCAGCGCAATGCCGATGTAGCTGGCCAGTGACTCAAGCAGTTCAACATCTTCGCTTGAAAGGAAGTCGCCGCCTATGGTGCGGCCCAAGCCAATGATTGCGATGGTGCGGCTTGAGATAGCCGTGGTGCCCGCCTTACCCAAAGCAATGCGGCATGGCAGGTAATAATTCAGGTCGAGTACCGCGGCAGTGCGCTGTTGCGCTTCGCTCAGGTGTAGAGCCTGCTGTGCATTCTCAAGGAAGATGTGCGAGTGGTCATTCGCTTGGTCGAAGTTGAGAAAACTGAAATCGAGAGGCGTACCGATGCTTCCCACATCTTCAGGCAGTCCGTGGGACGCAGCCAAACGCAAGCGGCCGGAATCCTGCGCCATGAAGACGGCAACGCGCGCCACCATCAGCGTGCGCGGCAACTGCTCAACAATTGAGCGCAGCAGCGTTTGCAGATCCGTCTCTGAGCTAAGGCCGCGACCGAATTCCACCAGAGCCTTGCGGTAGTCGTAGCGATGCCGGTCAAAGGCTCGATCGACCCAGCCCTGGATTCGGCGCTTGAGGGGATCGAAGATGGCCGCGGTGGCCACAATAGCTACTCCGAACGCCCACTCGCGAACAGCCTGCGGCACAGCATTATGAACGATGAGCGAGATCAGCGCGACGGTGCCAAAGTAGCCACCAAGGATTAGGCCGGTGGCCAGGATGTACCCCACGCCGCGCTTGAAAATCAGATCCGTATCCATCAGCCGGTAGCGAACAATAGCCCAGCTGAAGGTGAGCGGCAGGAATACCAGCGACAGCCCCGCAAGGTTGGTCAGGAGTCGAGGCGGATTGAGATCGAGCAGGAACGGTACCGCATAAAAAAGAGTGAAGGGCAGAACCGCCAGCAGCGTGCCGCGCGTAACCCATTTGAGTTGCTGGCGCAGCAGTGGAGAATTTGCCTTGCTGTAGCTGCGGATGAACAGCAACGCCGCCAGCACATAAAACGCGGCATCGTACGCCGTGCCGGTCTGGTTGAGGCGATGCATCAGAAGTCCGGTAGCCATCCGCGTTTCAATGGCCCACAGCCAAAGGCCCAGTAGAACCACGCCCGGGGCGTAAATCAGGGGCAGCAGCAAGCGGCGTCCGAAGGCTTTAAAGCGCTCCTCGGGGAAGCTCAGTGCGAAATGCAGGAACAATGCAGGCTGCAGGGATTCCGCAAGGACATTGGTCCAAAAAACAACCCAATCGAGCGCGTCAAACCTGCTGGTGTATTTAAGGGAGTACAAGGCAAATGAAACCAGGCAGAAAATATAAAAATGGGTGGACCGCGGCGCCCCCCAGCGGCGGAACAGAACGTAGAAGCCAATGATTAGATAGATAAGCCCGATGACCCGCAATCCCATGGCGAGGCTGCGGTCGAGCGGCACGGGAATGAGCTTGACCTGCTGATCGAGCGGAAAGCCGCCGCGCGTAATGCTGTAGTAGATCTGTCCATAGGGGCCAGCATGGTAAAGGGCGCGTTCCAGGCTGGAGAGATGCGTAACGGGCTGTTCCTTGCAGGTGGCTTCGAGGTTGGAGAGGCGCGTAACGGGCTGCTCATTCGAAGTGGCACAGGCGGCGACTGAAGTAAGCACATCGCCTGTCTGAATTCCAGCTACCTGCCCCGGCATATTGGGCAGCACGCGCTCAGCGACCAGGCCATTGGCAGCTTCGCGCCACCAGACTCCATCGTCCGGCTGTGGAAACTTGTGCTCCTCCGTCAGATTCAAGATCGCCAACACGAACAGGGCTGCCGTGGCCAGAGCCAGCAGTGTCGCCTGCACGCGATTGAAGAGACTTGTCTCCATAAGGGAGCTTCCGGGTCGTCCAGCTAATACGGTTGCACGTCTGTTGCCATGCCGGGGCTCTTACGGCAAATCAGACGGGCGGATGGGGCAATCGCAAGAGAAGACGCGAGATATTGACGGTTCGATGCTGCGAAAGGTCAACCTCACATTGAGGATTTCCCGTAACGAAATACAGAAACCTGTAGGCCTGATTCAGGTCCATGGATATTCTATGGTAACTGGTAGGTTCCTGATGTGATTTAGGTTACATGGGGATTACCGCTGTCCGTAGGTCGCTTTTGGACCGTGTTTACGCATGTAGTGGTGTTCGCCCACATAGGTGGGAATACCGGCCTCAGGAGCACCGAGTAGCGTGCTGCGGAACGCCAGGCGCGCGATGTATTCGAGCACGTCAGCGTGCTCAACCGCGGCCATGGCGGTCTTCCCCCAGGTGAACGGCGCATGTCCGGCCACCAAGACACCGGGAACGGCAATGGGGTCAAGGTTTTCCGCGCGGAACCGCCGCACAATGACGGCGCCGGTGTTGCGCACGTAGGCCTCTTCGACCTCCTCCGCGGTCAACGGTTCGGTAACGGGAACGGGACCGTGGAAGTAGTCGGCATGGGTTGTGCCGAGGCAGGGAATCGGCCGGCCGGCCTGCGCCCACGAAGTAGCGAATTCAGAATGGGTATGGACCACGCCGCCAATCTGTGGGAACTCCCGATAGAGCAGTGTGTGGGTATCAAGATCGCTGGAAGGGTTCAACTTGCCCTCAACGATTTTGCCGTTGAGGTCCGTGACGATCAGGTCCTCAGGCTTCATAGTGGCGTAGTCGACGCCGCTGGGTTTGATGACGACAAGCGGTTCGCTCCCGGAGCGGTCGACTCCGCTGGCGTTTCCAAAGGTGTGCGGTGCGAGACCGCGTCGTGCGATCTCCTGATTGGCTTGGAGCACTTGCTTGCGTAGCGATTCGAGCATCATGGCAGTTCCAGAATAAATCCCCCAGGCGGCTCTGGGCGACATTCGCGGGCAAGGCTCTCGCAATTGGAGCGGAGGTTGTAGCGCCCCATGCGAAGGTGTTATTCCAATCTGAAACGCGATACTGCTGGTATATAAATGGATCGTCGCGTGTCATGCAAGTTCACCGGCCAAAGATTTCGGAGGGGGATTCTGAATGAGAAAGTTGTTGCTGCTTGCTGGTTGTCTGTTGATGTCAGCGGTGAATCTAACTGCAAAACCCAATGCGGCTGATTATCCACTGCGCGTTCACGTATTTGGATTTAACGGAACGGAGCACTACCACGGCCAGTCACTTGACCAGGTGGATGGCGATGGGCGCGCGAATCTCTATGAGAACAGCGATCCGAAGGGATTCGATTTCAATTACAGCTGCGGCAGCAGGCTCCGCGTGTCGGCGGGCTTTGAGACCTATCCGGCACGGTGGAAGAAACCTGGTCAGACGCTCGAAATCTTGTTACCTGAGTTTGGTAAGCCGAACGCCGTCGAAAGCTGTGATCTCAAAGTAATCATGAAAGACAAGGCCTATTTCCGCCGCAACGGATTGCTGGGCGAAGAACCGGCGGCGGCGTTCAAAGAGTGGATGGTAAAACACAAGTACGATCCAGAACATGGCCTAAACGAGCCAGTAAAAGCTCAGCAGGATTTGCCAGCCGCCACGCAGCCTGCTGCCGCCGCACCGAATACGCAATGAAAGATGTGGCGTACATGAAAGTTTTTTGTTCCATCGCATTCACAGTCGCGCTATTGCCTGCACAATTTGCGTTCGCGCAGGCACCGGCAACTCAGCCTGCACAGTCGAGCCCAAAGCCGGCCGCAACACAAGCTTCGGTTCCACTGGAGCAGCAGGCGACGAGGGAGCAGTTGACAAAGCTCTTTGAGGTTATGCGGCTGCGGCAGCAGTTCGACGACATGATGAGGGCACTGCCCGCGGTGGTGCAACAGCAGGTACGCATGCAAATGGATCAGCTGACGGCGAAGATGCCGGGAGGGCAGAAACTGACTCCTGAGCAACAGAAGGCGCTGGACAAGCTGATGAACAAGTACATGGAGAGGACGCGGACCCTCTATCCAGCCGATGAAATGATCGCGGATGCGATCTCGGTCTATCAGCGCCACATGACTCGCGAAGACGCGGACGCTTATATTGCTTTCTTCAGCTCGCCCGCAGGGCAGCATTTACTCGATGCACAGCCGGTGATTATGAAGGAATACTTGCCGATTGCGATGGACAGAGCGCAACGGCGCACACGCGCGCTGACCATGGGGATGGCGGCGGATCTCGCAGAGTTTTCAAAGTCCGGGGAGCCGGCGAAACAGGTTCCGGCAAAGTAGCCCCGGCCGGGCATTTTCCCGGAAGCTGGGCCGAGTTGTCCGGTACTTCGCTGAGTTCCCGCTCGACAAGACTCTAATGCCGGCAGTTCATCCTCGTGCCAGCGATTTTCATCAAAGTTGACATCAACCTTATACTTGTTTACTCTAGGCATGTTTCGACCATGCCTTATGGAAAATACTAAGAAGACACCTCGCGATCTGTTTCCCGGAGCACTCGAGATGATGATTCTCGAATCTCTGCGCCGTCAGCCGGCGCACGGCTATGCTCTCGTCCAGCACATTCAGCAACGCTCCAACAACCTGCTTCAGGTTGAAGAAGGTTCGCTGTATCCAGCACTGCAGCGGCTGCTGAAATCGAAGCTCGTCAAGGCTGAGTGGGCAGTCTCGTCTTCAACGAATCGTCGCGTGCGCATCTACGAGATCACCAAAGTGGGCATTCACCATCTGGAGCACGAATTGTCCAGCTTCGACCGCATGCTCGAGGGCATTCAGATGGTGCTTGGTCCCGCGCGGCGTACTGCAAATTCCTGAGAGGGTCTGTGATGAGCTGGTTTGATCGAGTCTTTCGCCGCGGTCAGCTTGAGGGTGAGTTGTCTGAAGAGCTGCGTGTCCACATTGAAGAAAGAACCGAGCAGCTGATGCGTCTTGAGAATATTTCTCGAGAAGAAGCGCGCCAGGCTGCCCTTCGCGCTTTTGGGAACGTGACTCTGCTGCAGCAGAAGAGCCGTGAGGTATGGCAGTGGTTCTGGCTTGAATCGATTCTTGCCGATTTGAAGTTCATCTTCCGCCGCTTGAGAAAGGCGCCCGGCTTTTCGCTGACGGTGTTAATGACGCTGGCCATTGGCATCGGCGCCAATACTGCGGTCTTTACGGTTGTGAACAGCGTGCTTATTAAGCCGCTACCTTATCCGGATTCTGACCGCATCGTATCTCTTTCGCTGAACGCGCCCGGTGCCGCGGGTCTGGCAAATTTCCAAAAGGGTCTGCCGCTTTCCGCTTCAATGTATTTCGCTTTCAGCGAGAACAACAGGACCTTTCAATCGCTGGGCATATGGTCAATGAACAAGGCCAACTTGACTGGGCTGACGCAACCAGAGCAAGTGAATGTCGCTTTGATCACCGACGGCGTGCTGCAGACGTTCGGCGTTTCTCCCTTGGCCGGCCGTGAGCTATCGGTTGCCGATCACGCTCCTAACGGGCCAAAGAACGTCATGCTCAGTTATGGTTACTGGCAGCGACGCTTCGGCGGCGATCGATCTGTTGTCGGACGCACTATTATCATTGATTCCCAGGCGCGGACGATTGTCGGCATTATGCCGCGCGGCTTCCGCGTTGTCGACCATGACTTTGATGTGATGGCGCCGTTTGCGTTCGAGCGTAACAAGCAACCGCTGGCCGGCTTCGGATTTCAGGGGATAGGGCGCCTCAAACCCGGAGTCACGATCCAGCAGGCCAACGCCGACATCGCGCGCACTATCCCCATCTGGATGGACTCATTCTCCAATGGCCCTGGGTCTGATTCGCACTGGTACGTTAAGTGGCGGATTACGCCTGACTTTCACTTGCTGAAGCAGGAGATGGTTGGGAATGTTGGCAACGTTCTCTGGGTCGTGATGGGCACCATCGGAGTTGTGTTGTTAATCGCCTGCGTCAACGTTGCCAATCTGATGCTGGTGCGGGCCGAGGCGCGCCAGGTCGAGCTTTCTGTGCGGGCAGCTTTGGGGGCGGGACGCGGCAGAATCGAGCGCGAAATGATTTTTGAAAGTGTAGTTCTCGGGCTCATCGGCGGTCTATTCGGGATCGTGATAGCGGCATTGGGGCTACGTTTTTTGGTGTCCATTGGTCCCGCTAATCTTCCGCGTCTGCAGGAGATATCGCTCGATCCCAGTTCAATCTTCTTCACGCTTGTTCTTTCAATTGCATCCAGCTTGTTCTTCGGCTCCATTCCAGCCTGGAAGTATTCTCGGAGCAACGCTACCGTAAGCCTGGGTACAACGCGTACCACTGGCGCCACACGCGAGCGCAACCGGTCGCGCAATATTCTGGTGGTCGCACAAGTGGCGATGGCACTTGTCCTGCTGGTATGCGCCGTCCTCATGATCCGCACCTTTCAACAGCTCCGCATGGTCGAGCCCGGTTTTACTGATCCCGCCGATCTGCAAACACTGCGCATTGCGATTCCTGAATCTTTCCTTTCCGATTCGCGCATGGTCGTTCGCCTTGAGAACAATGTTGTTGATAAGCTGGCCGCAGTTCCCGGCGTGACTTCGGTCGGCTTTGCCCAGACAGGGCCTATGGAAGGTGATGGGCACGGGTGGAATTTGATCTATGTGGAAGGGAAGACTTATGCCGGCGATCCGCCGATTCGGTTTTATAACTACATCTCTCCGGGATACCTTCATGCTCTGGGCACGCGCCTGATTGCAGGCCGCGACTTTACCTGGCAAGGGGCCTACGATCTGCGGCCGGAGCTAATCGTTTCAGAGAATCTTGCACGCGAGGAGTGGGGTAGCGCCGGAGCAGCCATCGGCAAGCGGCTGCGCGAAACTCCACGCGAAACTCCAAGTGAACCGTGGTATGAGGTCGTCGGCGTGGTTCAGGACGTTCACTATGATGGCGTTGGTGAAGCGGCCCCGGCCGTCGTGTACTGGCCCGCTCTTATTCATAACCCCTGGATGGGGACCTTCACGCCGCGTTCCAGTGTGTATACATTGCGCAGCAACCGCGCAGGTACGCAGGCGTTTCTTAACGAAGTGCAGCAGGCCGTGTGGAGCGCAAATGCCAACCTTCCCGTAGCTTCGCCGCGCACTATGCAGGAAATCTATTCAAAATCTCTGGCACGCACTTCTTTCACGCTGGTGATGCTGGGCATCGCTGCTTCAATGGCCCTCGCACTTGGCATCATTGGAATCTACGGCGTGATCTCATACGCCGTGTCGCGACGCACGCGCGAAATAGGCATTCGCCTTGCGTTGGGCGCACAGAAATCCGAACTGCGCTGGATGTTCGTTCGCTCTGCCCTGGCGCTCACAGGTATTGGAATTGTCATCGGCCTGGGAGCCGCAGCCGGCGTTGCAAGGTTGATGGGGGCGCTGTTGTTTGGTGTCAGTCCTATGGATCCGGTAAGCTTTGCGGCGGTACCGTTGATACTGGCCGCCGCAGCGGCTCTTGCGAGCTTCTTGCCGGCCCATCGCGCTGCCGATATCAACCCGGTGGACGCGCTCAAGGGAGAATGATGGCGTCCCATTTAGTGCTTCGGTGTGATCAATTTCGATAGCGCGAGGCGTTGCGGTCTCCCACCCTTTGTGCAGAATGCGCACAAAGGATGGGGCGCCCCAGGTTAGTGATGATGCAATATGCGCAACTAAAGCCTTGTCACAACTTGCATTGAAAATGCTCTAGCGCAACCAGAATGGCTTTGGTTCCACAGCGTTCATCTCGGCGAATTCTGCGTCGCTCAGCTTGAAGGATGCTGCCGCCACGTTCTCTTCAAGATGTTTCACAGAGCTGGTTCCGGGAATGGCTACGATAAACGGCGACCGGCGCAGCAGCCAAGCCAATGAAATGACCAGGGTGGAAACGTTGCGGGCTGCGGCGATCTTTTCGACTACCTCGTTTGCTTTGCGCGCCTGCGCCATCGGTCCCCAGGGCAGGAATGCGATGCCCTGCGACTCGCAGTAGTCGAGCACAAAATCCCACTCGCGGTCGCTGAAGCTGTAGCGGTTTTGAACTGACACGATCGGGACCATCTTCTGCGCGCGTTTGATATGCTCCAGCGTTACGTTTGAAAGCGCGATGTGGCGAATCTTCCCCTGCTCCCGGAGCTGTACCAGCGTTTCCATTGAAGCGTCGAAAGACGTAGCCGGATCGGGCGTATGGAGCTGGTAGACATCGATGCGTTCCAGGCGAAGCCGCTTCAGGCTGCCTTCAATGGCCTGTTGAATATGCGCCGGGCTCGAATTGTGTTGCCACACGCCAGGTCCATGACGCATCCAACCTACTTTGGTCGTGATGACGAGATCTTTGGGATAGGGATAGAGCGCTTCGGCAATCAATTCTTCAGAAACGTCCGGACCGTACGAGTCAGCAGTGTCAATAAAGTTGACGCCGAGGTCGATGGCGCGGCGCAGAGTGGCCAGTGCGCCTTCGCGATCGGTGGGCGGTCCCCAGATACCCTTGCCGGTGATGCGCATAGCTCCATAGCCCATGCGATTGATGGTTAAATCACCGCCAAGCGTCACGGTGCCCGCTTGCGCGGCAGGCAGAATTCCAGTTTCAGCAGGCATAGCAAAAGTCTCCTTAAGGAGGTGGAAGATGGCAAAGCTCGACACTTAATTGTAAGAGACAAAAAAGCCTCAGTGAGGTGCGTCCAGGGTCGGATTCATCCCACTGAGGTTCCGGAGTTGCAACACTGTTTGACTTAACCGGTTTCAGAGCCGTTTTATTCCTCAAGGCGATTCTTCCGGGGGCCATTTTTCTTGAAGAAAATGTCACCTGCACGCATCTGCATAGGGCGCGTATACTCTGGAATCGGTCTAGGTGTCTGTCGGGCATAGCGATCATCCCGGCATGATCCGTGCCCTCCAGAGCATAGCGGGAACCTGAGCCTTTCGTTGAAATCCGATGATCTGGTCTGATTCCCGCTCTGTAAGAGC
>Ga0075522_10003465_pt1 | contig 11497 bp, 12 predicted proteins | sample NGEPerA_FD_74796 | JGI IMG/M metagenome (GOLD analysis project Ga0075522, IMG submission 74796) | Arctic peat soil microbial communities from the Barrow Environmental Observatory site, Barrow, Alaska, USA - NGEE PermafrostL2-A | ecosystem: Environmental > Terrestrial > Soil > Wetlands > Peat ... | reverse complement strand
GAGCGCGGCCTCTTCGTCGCCGCCGCATTCTCCGACGCGCTGGCCATCTACCTGCTCTCCCTCGCCGTCGACTTCGACTACACCGAGCTCCGCGAGCGCGAGTACCCGCTCCTCAACCCCACGGCCCTCGCCGCCCGCCTCCGCACGATCGCCGAACTCTTTCCGCCAAATTCGGGGTATGAGTTTGCGGTGCGGTATCGCCGCAGGGCGTAGTTGCCACTGTGATAGTCTGCGGATGGTCAGGCAACGACGTCTGGAGGGTATCTTCAGTAGGTACTGGACGCCGCTTGACAAGGGGTCGCAGGGCTTTAGCCAGCTCTGGGAGTTCAACTCTCCTGCCCTCCGCTGTTCCCGGTGGCCCAAAGTTCTGGACGTGTCAGTCTTTTCCTGCTACTATATCCATACTTGTCAGGCGGCAGCCGAAGTTTATTCGGCCAGTACCGAAATGACAAAAGGCTTCGAGGTGGCTCCTCGGGGCCTTTTGTGTTTTACTTCACCGCCGCCATCGCCGCTCTAAACAGCCTCTCAAAATCCAACCCATCCCCAGCATCCTTCGCGGCATTCTCCACCGCCTTCTGCGCGACCGGCCGCGGATACCCCAAGTTCACCAGCGCACTCAACACATCATCGGCGACAGCGCCCAGCGAACGCGGAGCCGCGCTCGCCGCCGTCCCCACCATATCGTCGAGCTTGTCCTTCAGCTCCAGCACCACGCGCTCGGCGGTCTTCTTGCCGATCCCCGGAATCCTCGTCAGCGCCGCATGGTCCTGCCCGCGAATCGCGCCCACCAGCCGCTCCGCCGAAATCCCACTCAGCACCGTGATCGCCAGCTTCGGCCCAATGCCGGAGATTGTCAGCAACTTCTCAAACAGCCGTTTCTCCGCCAGCTCCGCAAACCCGAACAGCGCCAGCACATCCTCGCGCACATGTGTATGGATAAACAGCGAAGCCTCAGCCCCTTCCGCCGGCAACGCCGTATACGTCGACACCGAAATAGAGACGTCATACCCCACGCCCCCACACTCCACTACAACCGTGCTCGGAGTCTTGCCGAACACCCGTCCTCGCAAATGCGCAATCACACAGCGATTTTAGACGAGACGAGTGCCTGGATACTGAGCCAGCGTTACATCACTTGTGAGCAACGTGAGCTTTTCCACCTGCGCTTGTGCAACCAGGATGCGGTCAAAAGGGTCGCGATGAAGGGTAGGAAGTGCTAGGAGCTCGATAGCGTGATCGCCGTACAGGACCAATTCACTGAACCCGTGCGTTGAAAGCTGTGCGCGTAATTCCGCCGGATGCAGGGTGAAATCTGCTCTGCCCAAGCCAAATTTGATGGCGCACTCCCAGAGGCTTACCGTGCTAAAGAAGATTTCGTTCTGCGGATCTTCAATCAGAATCCGTGCAGTATCGGAAAGCGCTGGATCTCCCTGCGCAAACCAGAGCAGCAGGTGGGTATCGAGCAACAGGTTCATGCTCACCGCTTGTCCGCATCTCCGTAGAACATTTCTTCGATGTCTTGTTGGAACGGAGTCTTGATGTCGTGCGGCACTTTGAACCCATGCGATTTGAGAAATCCGAATCTGCGCCTCGACGCGTCGGGTTTCGGCACATAGGTTTCGTCATTGCTGGTGACTCGCGCGACGATTTTGCCATCGTTGATAAGCAAGACGTCTTCTCCGGAGGCTGCGATACCTGCGACCTCTGCGAGTGACTTATCCGTTTGCTCTAGCAGCACTCTCATGCTCAGGATTTTACTCCTGCGCTGAGGTAAAGGTTTGATGAATGACCTCGCGCAACTTCGCTGTCAACTCATCCGCTTGCTTCGTCGTCATCCCCACCGTCGAAATCGGCTCCCCGACAATCAGCTTCAACGGCCTCGGTCGCATCGCATATACATGGATCGGCAGCAGCTCATACGTCCCCACCAGCGTCAGCGGGACCACCGGCACCTGCGCCTTGATCGCCATCCACGCCGCGCCCGACACCATCTTCTGCGTCTCGCCATTCCACGCCCGCCCGCCTTCGGGGAACACCACCAGCGGCAGCCCCGCTTTCAGTGTCGCCACGCCGCGCCCCAGGCTCGCAACCGACGCGCGCGCCGAGCTCTGGTCCACCGACACCTGCCCCGACCGCCCCAAATACCACCCGATAAACGGTATCTTCCACAGCGGGGCCTTCGCCAGGATCCGAAACTGAAACGGCAGCTTCGCAAACAGCACCGGCGTGTCGTAGTAGCTCAGATGATTGCTCGCATACACGGCCGTCTCGTGCTCGTGCAGCCGTTCCGCATGTTCCAGCGTCACCGGCGAAAGCACAACCCGCAGCAGCACTCTCGCCCACGCGCGCGCGATCGCATGTTGCTGGCTGCCGGACTTGTCCCAAACCCCGCACAGCAGCGACACACACCCAAACCCAACCGTCGCCAACCCCACCATCGGCAGAAAGAAAAGATAATTCGCCCACCGCATCACGAAAGAAATATGCGGATGCGGCACAGCTTCCCGCGGCACATGCTCCTCCGGCTGCACAATCTCTTTCGTCTCAGGCATCAACGCCTATGCTAACCGCTCCGCACCCGTCTTTGCTCACAACTGACAACTCACAACTCACAACTGAAATCAGCCCCCACGCCGAACAGCGGGCCCTTACTCCCCAACCAGCGCCAACGCCCTCAACTCACCCACCAGAAACACCGACCCGGTCGCCACAATAATTCCCTCCGGCGGCGTAATCGCCCACGCCTGCGCCAGCGCCCCCGGCAGATGCGGCGCGGCATGGGCCGGCACATCCAGCTTCGCCGCGGCCTCCAGCAACTCATCCACCGTCGCCGCCCTCGGGTTTTGAATCGGCGCCAGCACAATATGGTCGCGCGCCCGCAGAGGATCGCCCGAAGTCGAATCGAACAGCGGAAACAGCACCTGTGCCAACTCCGCAATCTGCTTGTCCTTGAGACAAGAAAAGATCAGCGTCCGCGGCCGTTCCTCCGGCAACTGCGCCAGCGCCGCCCGCAGCGTCCACGCCCCCGCCGGATTATGCGCCACATCCAGCAGCAGCGGAGCACGCGCCGCATCGGCGGACGCGATCCACTCCAACCGCCCCGGCCAAACCGTCTCCCGCACCCCTTTCTCAATCGCCGCATTCGGAATCGCAAATCCCCGCCCCTGGAAAGACTGGTTCGTCCTCAACTCCACTGCGGTCGCCACCGCCAACGCAATATTCCTCTGCTGATGCTGCCCCGCCAGCGGCGAATCGATCCTCACCACCTGGCCCCCCACCGAAAGCTCATACCGGTTCCGAGCCAGCAGCGGCGCACCCAATCCCTGTTCCCTAATCCCAAATCCCTCCCCCCGAAGCGGCGGCAAAAACCGCGCCGCATCTACGCCCCGCACATTCTTCTCCATCGCCTTCTCGCCGATCGCCTGGTTCGCCTGCGGATGTTGCGACAGCGTCACCAGCACCCCATTCTCGCGCAGAATCCCCGCTTTCTCGCGCGCAATCTCCGGCAGCGTGTTGCCGAGATACTCCATATGATCCAGCGCGATATCGGTAATCACCGACACCAGCGGCTCCACCGAATTCGTCGCATCCAGCCGCCCACCCAGCCCCACTTCGAGCACCGCAAGCTCAACTTCGCGCTCCGCAAAATAGACAAACGCAATCGCCGTCAGCAACTCAAAAAAACTCGGATAGTGCGGAAGAATCTCATCCCCGACAAGCCGCAGCGCCCGCTCATCCACCACCGAAAACACCCGCGCAAAATCCCCATCGCCAATCTCAACCAGCGCCCCACCATCCGACACCCGAATCCGCTCATTCACCCGCAGCAAATGCGGCGACGTATACAGCCCCGTCCTCAACCCCGCGGCATTCGCTATGCTCGCCAGCGTCGCCGCGGTCGACCCCTTGCCATTGGTCCCGGCGATCAGCACCGACGGAAACCGCTTCTGCGGGTTCTCCAGCGCCCCCAGCAGCGCGCGAATATGCGCCAGCGTAAACTTCCGCGCCGCCCCCTTCGCCGCCAACTCCGGCCCCATGGCCGCAAGCCGCTCCAGAGCCTCGTAGTACGTCATTGCATTCTCTTGTGTCATGGTCGCAGTAGCAGCAATCAAACTGGAAACCGGAAACTCGCAACTGAGAACTGATAGCCCCAAACGCTTTCGTTCCTTGCACAGCCGATTCTAAGCGAAAGTGTCCGTCCGAACCGCATGACAAACCCGTCCGCCCTTGCCTCGCAGCAACAACCCATCGCTCCGACCCTTGAAGAACCTCTCCGTCAACCCCGCCCCATCCAGGTCTTCAACCACCTCAAGCCCAACGGCCTTCAGCTCTCCGCGCAACTCTTTCGGCATAAAGAACAGCAGAAACGGCTCTCCAGCCAGCCTCACGCGGTCCGCCAGAGAATCCCGCATCAACTGCTCGTTCTCCGACAGCGCCTCACGCGGCAGCGAGTAATCGAACACCACGCCACTCCGCCCGCCAAAACTCCCCAGCAACCCCACCGTCGCCCGAAACGCCTCAAGGGTCAGATACGGCACAACCCCCAGCCAAGCCGTCATCGTCGGCACCGCAAAATCGAACCCCGCAGCCGCCAACTCATCCCGCAACGACTGCCGCTCAAAGTCCACGGCCACGTGCTTCACACTCGAAGGGACCGAAATCGCCGCGGCCGCCAGCATCTCGCGCTTCCAAGCCTGAGTCGCCGGATGGTCCACCTCAAACACCCTCGCATCCGCATAGGGGTTCCGATAAGCAAACGTATCCAGCCCCGCCCCCAGCACTAAATATTGCCGCACTCCATCAACGCGATGCCCGGCAGCCAGCGCGTCCTCCGCCAGCCTCGCCCGAGCCACCATCCACGCCCGCATCGCCACCGAAAACGGCCGCCGCTCGGCATCGGGAGTATTCGCCAGCTCCCGCGCATACTCCGACCCCAGAATCCGCACGGCCAACGGGTCCTCAAACACCAGCGGACGCTCATCGTGCATCTGGTGCGCCGCCCGCCGCAGCGCCACCCGCAGCGCCGTCCGAGACGGTTGCGCCTCAGTCATCTGGCGCCGCGCCGCAAGCGCCATAAAAATGAACTCAGTTTCGCACCCGGCCAGCCAACGGATTTCTCGACCTTGATTCTCTTCCTCCCGATGGAAAGTGTGCCAGCCCCTTCAGACATCGCGCCGACGACTACATCAAGCGGAGTCAGGCCGGTCCTGATCGGCCGCATTGCCACCATCCACCATCCACCCCAGCGCCTGCACCAGATACCCCTTCAGGTCCTTGCGCTGCACCACCGCATCCAGAAACCCATGCTCCAGCAGAAACTCCGACCGCTGAAACCCCGGCGGCAGCTTCTGCCGTATCGTCTGCTCGATCACCCTCGGCCCCGCGAACCCGATCAGCGCTCCCGGCTCCGCAATATTCAGGTCGCCCAGCATCGCAAAGCTCGCCGTCACACCGCCAGTCGTCGGATCGGTCATCAACGAGATATACGGAATCTTCGCATCGTCCATCCGCGCCAAACCGGACGAAACCTTCGCCAACTGCATCAGCGAAGCGATCCCTTCCATCATCCGCGCGCCTCCCGAAGCCGAAACGATGATCAGCGGATGCCGCGTCGCCAGCGAGCGATCAACCGCGCGAGCGATCGTCTCCCCCACCACCGCGCCCATCGACCCGCCAATAAACGCATACTCCATCACCGACAGCACCACATCGTGCGGCCCCATCTTGCCGATCGCGTTGATAATGGCGTCATTCAGGCCGGTCTTCTTCCGCGCCTGCTCCAGCCGCCGTTTATAAGGCTTCAGATCGCAAAACGTTAGAGGATCGGTAGACCGCAGTTCCAGATCGACCAGCTCATACCCCGGTTCCATCAGGTTCTCAATCCGAGACCGCGCGTCGAACTTGAAGTGCTGCCCGCAGTGCGGACAAACCTGCAGGTTCGCATCCAGGTCGGCGTTGAAGAGCACCTTGCCGCATTTGTCGCACTTGGTCCACAGTCCTTCGGTGCGGACCTCATGGCCCTCCGTCGGAACGATCTGATGGTCTTCGCGCTTGAACCAACTCATAGGCAGGGCCTGATCCTTAGCTGGCCTTAAATAAAGGCGGCCTCCGATATTGTATCGAAGGCCCGCGTCCATCACCCGAACTCGGACTATCTTCTTCCGCGGACGCTGCCTACAATCTTCCCCATGGGCGCGACGCCGATCATCGACCAGCATCTCCACCACGAGCACCACGCCGGCTCGGGCGCCGTCATCCGCGACATGGTCATCGGCCTCGCCGACGGCCTCACCGTCCCGTTCGCCCTCGCCGCCGGCCTCTCGGGGGCGCTCCAGTCCACCCGCCTCGTCGTCCTCGCCGGCCTAGCTGAAATCGCCGCCGGCTCCATCGCCATGGGCCTCGGCGGCTACCTCGCCGCCCGCGGAGAAGCCGAGCACTACGCCTCCGAAAAACTCCGCGAGCAGCGCGAAGTCGTCACCATGCCCGAGGACGAAGCCGAAGAAATCTACGAAGTCTTCGACCGCTACGGCATCTCCCGCGAAGCCGCCGCTCCGGTCCTCGCAGAACTCCAGCAGCAGCCCGTGCAATACGTCGACTTCATGATGCGCTTCGAGCTAGGCCTCGAAGAGCCCGACCCCAACCGTGCCTGGCGCTCCGCCCTCACCATCGCCGTCTCCTACATCGTCGGCGGCGCGGTCCCCCTCGCGCCCTACATCCTCATGCGCCACAACCCGCTCGGCGCGCTGAAAATCTCGGTCGTAGTCACGCTCCTTGCCCTGTTCCTCTTCGGAGCCGCCAAGGGCAAAGCCCTCCGCACCGGAGTCCTCAAAAGCTCCATCCAAACCGCCCTCATCGGCGGGGCAGCCGCTGCAGCCGCCTACGCTCTCGCAAAGCTCCTAAGCGGCCACAACGTATAACGCCTCAACCTGAATCGAAGAACCGCATTTGTCGTTGCCTGTTCTCCTTTGCGAAACTTCGCCACCTTCGCGAACTTTGCGTTAAGGTTTTTGTCGTTGCTTTCGGTGCCTGCTCAGGCAGAAGCCGACAACGGCAAGGCCGCAGGCGCCTTCTTCCTCAGCACCCCAGCGGAAATCAACGTAATGAGCAAACCCACGGGGAACGGTTCGATGAACGTGTAGGCAGCGTTGATGAACGGGTTTTCGTATTGTTGCTTACTCTGATTTATCTGCGCAATTTTTGCCTGGATCTCTGCGGCGCTCGCGCCGGAGGCCCTCGCCTTGTCGATCATGTGAGCGAAGTAACCGTCCATCATTCCGTGCAGGAAGTTGAAGTAAACCACTTCCCATGTCACCACATAAAAAACGCACGAAATCAACGTAATCAAAATACCGATGGCGAACCCTTTGCCAAACGTAATCTGTCCGCCACCGACGTTGTCGCGATAGGAGCGAATGCCGAAGTACACCAGCAGAAACGAGAGCACGATGGCGGTGTAGCCGAGGGTATAGCCTGTGTGTCCGCCGCGGACGAACGGCACGGTAGCCAACATCATGGCCGACGAAAGAACGCCGGAGATCACCCCAAAAATGAGTACAGTCTTTTTCATAAGTCTCCTGTGAATGAGAATGCTGACCCAACCATCGCCGCCGGAAGCAATCTTGTCGTCATCCTTTCGAGTGATTTTGCCCAAAACCGCAAAAATCATCCCTTCGCAGGACAAATATCAGGGCAGCAGCCCAAATTCCTTGCCAAGCTGGACCGCCTGCGTCCGTCTCTTCGCCCCCAATTTATCGAACGCCCGGCTGCAATGGGTCTTGACGGTGTTCTCGCTGACAAACAGCTTCCCGGCGATCTCGCGATTACTCATACCCTGGGCCACCAGTTCGAGGATCTCCATCTCACGCCGCGTAATGCCCAGCCCCTCCCGCTTGCTCTCATCCGGCACAAAAGGTTCAGCCGCCGGGACCATCACTTCCTTCACCACCACCGTCTCCCGCGGCGGCCCCGTCAGCTTCAGCCCCAGCCAGATCCCCAAAACGGCAAACGTCACGGCGGTCAGTCCACCGTATATCCCGGCCGCATGGTCGATCACCAGGAACCGGTACTCCGTCCACTTCAGCAGAGTAATCAGGACTCCGCCAACCAGCCCGAAGATAAGCACTTGCCGCTTCATAAGGTCTTAGGAGGAATGATGCCACGGTCTGACGCCATCTTGTTTTCCATCATATTATGGCAAGGAGAATGAACTGCGAAAATCAAAGCTATCGACACTTCCAGACTTTGGCCCAAGTCTATTGCGAGTGCGTTGAAAATTCTCCAGATACCGGCCTGACATTCCTCAGAAACATTCGTGATCGACTTCTTCCCTTGTATGCCGCCGCTCTACATTTTCCTGAAGTCAAAAATGTCCAATTTAGGGATGATTTTCCGGACAAAGATGACATGACGACGGAACAGCGCTTCTCGCTATCTCGTCGCCTCAGAGGTCTTGGATTCACGGACACATATCGGCTTATCTACCATCCGCTTGAAAATGACCCGGACGACCCCATGCACGGTTCTTTGGTTGACGATCTCTCTGACATTTGGTGGGATATAAAGCCGGGACTCAATTTGCTTGAGCGGAAATCAGATGATTGGGCACCTGAAGTTTTCTGGGATTGGAAAGAAAGTTTTCAAACTCATTGGGGAAGACACGCCATCGAGGCACTACGGGCTCTTCACGAACATCTGCAAGACACGTAGGCGCAGACCATCTATCCTTATAGTGTGAGCAACCCAATCAAAATCCAGCTTCCCGACGGTTCCATCCGCGAAGTCCCCAGCGGCACATCTCCGCTCGACATCGCCAACGCCATCTCCCCGCGCCTCGCCGCCGCAGTCGTCGTCGCGCGCATCAAGCCGCTGACGCCCGTCGCCGCCACCGCCACCGAAGCCGCGCTCGAAGCCTCCGAAGAGGCGATGTACTCCGGCCACGCCCCGCAAGCCGAGCGCGTCGTCGACCTCACCACGCCCCTCACCGAAGACGTCGCCCTCGAGCTCCTCAAAGAAAACGACCCCGCCGCACTCCGCGTCGTCCGCCACTCCGCCGCGCACGTCATGGCGACCGCGATCCTCGAGCTCTTCCCCGAAACCAAACTCGGCCACGGCCCCGCCACCGACAGCGGTTTCTTCTACGACGTCTACCGCGAAGTCCCGTTCACCGAGTCCGACCTCGCCGCCATCGAAACCCGCATGGCCGAAATCGTCGCCCGCGACGAAAAGTTCGTCCGCGTCGAAGAAACCCGCGACAAAGCCCTCACCGACTACGCCGCACAGGGCGAGTTCATGAAGGTCCACTTCATCGAGCGCTTTACTAAACCCGGGGAGGAGATTTCGCTGTATAAGAACGGCAACTTCACCGACTTCTGCCGCGGCCCACACGTCCCCTCGACAGCGCGCGTCAAGGCATTCAAGCTCACCTCGCTCGCCGGAGCCTACTGGCTCGGAGATGAGAACAACCAGCAGCTCCAGCGCCTCTACGGCACCGCATTCTTCTCGCAGAAAGACCTCGACGCCCACTTCAAGCACCTCGAAGAAATCAAGGCCCGCGACCACCGCGTCCTCGGCAAGCAGCTCGACCTCTTCAGCATCCAGGAGGTCGCAGGCGCGGGCCTTATCTTCTGGCACCCCAAGGGCGGCCTCATCCGCAAGCAGATGGAAGACTGGATGCGCGACGAGTGCGTCCGCCGCGGCTACCAGCTCGTTTACACCCCGCACATCATGCGCCGCGAGCTCTGGAAAATCTCCGGCCACGAGGGCTACTACAACGAAAACATGTACCCGCCCATGGAGCTCGACGACGCGGAGTACCGCCTCAAGCCCATGAACTGCCCGGGCCACATTCTCATCTACAAAAATTCACCGAAGTCTTACCGCGACCTCCCACAGCGCTACGCCGAACTAGGCAACGTCTACCGCTACGAGCGCTCGGGCACCATGCACGGCCTGCTCCGCGTCCGCGGCTTCACGCAGGACGACGCCCACATCTTCTGCACCCCCGGCCAGATCGAAGACGAAGTCGTCGCCTGCATCGAGTTCGCTGAGGCCGTCCTCAAGACCTTCGGCTTCGTCGACTTCAAAGTCGAGCTCTCCACCTGGGACCCCACCAAGCCAGCCGACTACTCCGGCTCCGCCGAAAACTGGCAGAGCGCCATCAACTCCCTCAAAGTCGCCCTCTCGCGCAAGAACATTCCCTTCCGCGAAATCCCCGGCGAAGCCGCCTTCTACGGCCCCAAGATCGACGTCAAATTAGTCGACGTCCTCGGCCGCCTCTGGCAGCTCAGCACTGTCCAGTTCGACTTCAATCTCCCCGCCCGCTTCGAGCTCGAGTACACCGGCGAAGACGGCGAAAAGCACCAACCGGTGATGGTCCACCGGGCGCTCTTCGGTTCCGTCGAGCGCTTCTTCGGCGTCCTCATCGAGCACTACGCCGGTGCCTTCCCCATGTGGCTCGCCCCGGTCCAGGTCGGCCTCGTCCCCATCAGCGAAAAACATCTCGACTACGCGAAGTCAGTCCAACAACGCCTCGAAGCCGCCGGCCTCCGCGTCGAGCTCGACGCCTCCAACAACAAGATGCAGGGCAAAATCCGCGACTTCGGCGTCCAGAAGGTCCCTTTCATCCTCATCATGGGCGACAAGGAATCCGCCACCGACTCCGTCAGTGTCCGCGTCCGCGCCAAAGGCGACGAAGGCTCCGTCACCATCGACGCCTTCATCGAACGCGCGAAGACCTTAGTCGCCGAGCATTCCATGAGCCTCTAAAAATGATCGACATGCAGCAATTCGAAAGGGAAGGCTTCGCGATGACGCCTTCCCTTTTGTCTTTAGACCAACTCGCGGAATTCATCACCCTGATTGAAGCCCACGCATCACCGAAACAAAAACGCGGCGGCGTGCGGGACATCATGACACACTTGCCGCAACTCCGTGCCGTTGCCGATGCTCCGCCCTGCGCGAAATCGTCTCGCAAGTACTTGGGCCGGAAGCAGTGGTTATCCGTTCAACACTCTTCGATAAAACAGATGGCGCCAACTGGAAAGTGCCTTGGCATCAGGATGTAACTATCGCAGTGCGCGAGCGCATCGAGTCCGAAGGCTTCGGTCCGTGGTCCATGAAAGAGGGTGTGCTTCATGTTCAGCCGCCCACCGAAGCACTCGAACAGATGGTCACAATTCGCGTACACCTCGACGCGTGTCCTGCGTCAAACGGCGCCTTATGCGTCATGCCCTGCACCCACCATCTCGGTCGCATCAATCAAAACGATGCTCCAAACCACATCATCGAAGCCGAAGCAGTCTGTTGCGAAGCAGCAGCGGGCGAAGCCCTCGTCATGCGACCGCTCCTCCTTCACGCGTCGTCGGTTGCAACAAACCCTTCACACCGGCGAGTCCTGCATTTCGACTATGCCGCAACCGCGCTCCCAAACGATCTCCGCTTCGCGCTCGCCTGACCCTTCATTACTTTGTGTATACGCTGGTATACATAACCTTTTTCT
>Ga0075522_10003464_pt1 | contig 11498 bp, 11 predicted proteins | sample NGEPerA_FD_74796 | JGI IMG/M metagenome (GOLD analysis project Ga0075522, IMG submission 74796) | Arctic peat soil microbial communities from the Barrow Environmental Observatory site, Barrow, Alaska, USA - NGEE PermafrostL2-A | ecosystem: Environmental > Terrestrial > Soil > Wetlands > Peat ... | reverse complement strand
CTCGAATACATCTCGCGGCACGACATCAACTGGACCATCGTCGCCAGTGCAACTCCCGCCTGGGCCTCAGCCGTGTTTCCAAACGACGCGCCTGACATAGCGCTCGCCAAGCTCTGGGACGCCATCTTTGCCGCATCGCGCATTCACACTGCCGATCCCGTAAGCGCATGGAAGCAACATGACTCGATACTGCACGTTCACGCCGCCCGCCTGAATGAGAAGCGTTACTCCGCTCTGCGTTATCGCGGGCCCGGCACCGATCTGCTCCTCGGCCTTGCCGATGATCATATCTGGCTCGGCGGCGGCACTACTGCGGGCAACGGGCTCTATTGCATTCCCAATATCCCTACTGAAGAAGTGTTCAGCATGCCGCACAAGGACCGCGTCGACGGAACCGTGACCGCCACCAAGCCTCTCTCGCATCAGGGAACCATGATCGAAGGAATTCAGGTTCGCTTTGAGCGCGGCCGCATTGTTGAAGCGCGCGCCACCCGCGGTCAGGAAGTTTTGCAAAAGCTCATCGACACCGACGACGGCGCACGGCATCTCGGCGAAGTCGCGCTGGTTCCGCATTCCTCGCCCATCGCCCATAGCGGAATTATTTTTTCGAACACCCTCTTCGACGAAAATGCCGCATCGCACATAGCAATGGGGCAGTCTTACGCCTCCACCGTTCGCGACGGCGAAAAGCTCACCCCCGAACAACTCGCGGCTAAAGGCGCAAACCATAGCCTGATCCACGTTGACTGGATGATCGGGTCAGACAAACTCGACATCGACGCCATCACCGCTTCAGGCAACGAAGAGCCGCTCATGCGTGGCGGCGAGTGGGTCTAAACGGCAGCTGCATGCGACGCGCATTTGCGCATTGCCCAATTCCAGAACAACAGGGTAGGATTCCTCTGAAAATGTTTTCAGGAGAATCCGCCCATGCACGTTGCAAAATCTTTTTTGCTCGCCGTTCTTGCTGTCGCCTCTCTGGCCTCTGTGGCCCAGGCTCCCGTCAAAACTAAAACGGTCCACGCCGTCGCGCCTGTGCTTGCAGCCACTCCACCGATGGGGTGGAACAGCTGGAACTTCTTCGCCGGGAAAGTTACTGACCAGGACATTCGTAACGCCGCCGACCAGATTGTAGCCACCGGCATGAAAGATGCCGGCTACATCTACATCAACATCGACGACACCTGGGAAGGCGAGCGCGACGCCAACGGCGTGCTGCATACGAATTCAAAATTCCCTGACATGAAGGCGCTTGCTGATTACGTGCATTCCAAGGGACTCAAGCTGGGAATCTACTCCGGCCCCGGCACAAAAACATGCGCCGGCTTCGCTGCTTCGCTCGATCATGAGGCGCAGGACGCGCAACTCTATGCGTCATGGGGTATCGACTATTTGAAATACGATCTGTGCAGCTTCCGTCGTGACCAGATGGCAGCCAAGGCGCCCAACGACAAAGCCGAGCAGATGCGCATGATGATCGACGCTTACGTCAAAATGGGCAAAGCGCTCAAAGCTTCCGGCCGCCCAATCGTCTATTCACTCTGCCAATATGGCTGGGACGCGCCGTGGGAGTGGGCACCAGCGCTCGGCGGAAATTTGTGGCGCACTACCGGCGATGTGCAGGCAAACTGGGGCAGCGTCTACAACATCATCAATCAGCAGGCAGGCCTCGCCAAATATGCAGGCCCCGGCCATTGGAACGATCCGGACATGCTCGAAGTAGGCAACGGCCGATTGACTCTGGCTGAAAACCGCTCGCACTTTTCCATGTGGGCCATGCTCGCTGCGCCGCTGCTGGCCGGTAACGACCTGCCCAACATGAAGCCCGAGATCAAGGCCATCCTCACCAACAGTGACGTCATCGCCATCGATCAGGACAAGCTCGGGCACGAGGGAACGCATATCTATTCTGACGGTGAAGTGGATGTATGGAGCCGGCCGCTCTCCGGCGGAGCCATGGCAATTGCAGTGCTCAACGCCGGCTCTGACCGCGTCGCATCGCACCCATTCCACCTGAGCCTCGCCAAACTCGGTCTTCACGGCCAGCAAAAAGCAAAGGACCTGTGGACGGGAAAAGACATCACGCTAACCGACAACATGCCGATTGAACTCGACAGTCACGACACGCTGTTAGTCCGCATTGCCTCGCCAAAATAAATGTGAAGAGTGCGCAGCTGGAAAGTGACTCGGAAAGTTAGTCAATCCACATATGATGGGTGCCCCATTCATGCGCGCAGCGTGCGCATGAGTGGGATAGCACAACCCCATAATCAGCAAGAATAAGCTAAAAACTGCTTTTCACACCCGCGCTAAACAGACGTTGAACCAGCCGCGCTCGTCGGTCCAGCTTTCAGTTTCCGCAAAGCCCGCATCCTTGAGCATGGCTTCAGCCTGCCCAGGAGCGTATTTGTAGCTGCACTCCGTATGGATGGTCTCGCCCTGCGCGAAATTCACTTCCATCTTCAACGCAGCAATCTGCACTTTTTGCGCAGTGCGGCTCTCCAGGTGCATCTCAATGCGCGATTCCTTCTCGTTCCACACAGCGCGATGCTCAAAGCTGTCCAAAGTGAACTCCGCGTCAAGTTCGCGGTTCAGACGCACCAGCATATTTAGATTAAAGTCGGCGGTCACTCCCGCGAAATCGTCGTACGCGGCCAGCAGCGTGTCAGTGTCTTTCACCAGGTCAACGCCCAGCAGTAAGCCATCGCCTTTCTTCAGTCCGCCTCGCACACGTCTGAGCACTCGGCCCGCATCATGCGGTTCGAAATTCCCAATGCTCGATCCGATGTAGAGCACCAGCCGTCGCTCGCCGGCCGGCAAGTACTCAAAGTTCAAGCCATCCAGGCCGCCATCGTTTTTCAGCAGGCGCTTCGTAATTCGACGGCTGTCTTGCGTATAGTCCATCACTTTTGGGCATACCGCAACTTGCGGAATCTCAGCTTCAATGCCGCGCTTGGCCACGTCCAGCGCACTGGCGGAAACATCAAGCGGTTCGTACGTAACCTTGCCCTGTCGCGCAACCGCCGCTTTCAGCAGCAGACGTGTCTTTTCCGCCGATCCCGCACCCAGTTCCGTGATCCGCAACCGCCGGCCATCGGCAGCACGCTCGATCATCCCTATCGCGTGGTCTTCGAAAATGGCCCGTTCCGTCCGCGTCAGGTAGTACTCCGGCCGCTCGGTGATCTCATCAAACAGCCGCGAGCCGATGCGGTCATAAAACAGCCACGGTGGAAGTTTCTTCGGGAAGGCGCTCAATCCTTGGCGCACAGCGGCGGCCACGCGGTCGTTCACTTGCGAAGCGGTCTGCGTCTCTTCTCGTACTCGCTCAACAGTAACAATCCGTTCAAGCTCTTGTGCAAATGTGGGGAAAGTAGTTGTAGTCATGCCGTTTGTTGGATGCTTAACTCCGGGTTAAAGGTTACTAAGTGGCCAGCCGAATGCCGGAGAACTGCCAACGGGTATCCGGCGTAAAGAAATTCCTGTAACTGGCGCGAATGTGTGCAGCGGGAGTTACACAGGACCCGCCGCGAAGCACCATTTGTCCGCTCATGAACTTACCGTTGTACTCACCCAGTGCGCCTTCCAGCGGTTGGAATCCCGGATAGCCAAGATAGGCACTGCCAGTCCATTCCCAGCAATCTCCATAACATTGATGCAGCCGGTCATCATCGTTCAGGCTCTTGCTTTGCTCACTAACCGGTGCAGTCATCAACAATCCGGAATCGAGCAAATTTCCTTGCCGTGCCTGCCCGGCAGCAGCAGCCTCCCACTCGAACTCGGTTGGCAGTCTGTATCCACTCCAGCGAGCATAGGCATCTGCTTCGTAATAGCTCACCTGGCTCACCGGGCAAAATTGCAATTCTTCAAGCGTTTTGTCACCGCGCAGTGTAAAGACGTTCCAGCCTTCGTCTTCGTTTGACCAGTAGAGCGGCGCCTCCCATCCATTCGCTTTCACGGCATCCCATCCTGCTGAAAGCCACAACTCAGACTTCTTGTATCCGCCATCGGCAATGAACTCCGCAAATTCGCCGCAGGTTATGAGACGTTGCGAAAGCGAATATGGCTCAAGCCAAACTTTGTGTTTGGGCAGCTCGTTATCAAAACAAAAACCATCGCCATTGTGCCCAAATTCCAGCAGTCCGCCCTCGTACGATTCAAATTCCAGGGCAGGTCTGCGACTTGCAGTGCTTGCATCCCGTTTATTTTTTGCGGCATCCATGTACGCGGGCCGCAGCGGGTTAGTAAAAAATGCACTCAATATGTCGGTCAGCAACAGTTCCTGGTGTTGCTCTTCGTGGTTCGCGCCCAACACAATGCGCCTCAGCGCTTCCGGATCAGCATCGGTGTCGAGCAATTTCTCAATCCCCGCATCCACATGCTGCCGATATTCGAGAACATCCTCCAGAGAGGGGCGAGAAAATGACGCACGCAGCCTCTTCTCAGGAAATATAGAAAAGCTCTCGTAATAGGAGTTGAACAGCCAGTGAAATTCTGTGTTGAAGGGGCGATACCCGGGAGCAAATTCGCGCAGAATAAACGACTCGAAAAACCATGCGGTGTGCGCCAGGTGCCATTTCGCCGGAGAGGCTCCGGGGATGGACTGCACCATCATGTCCTCGGCCGTCAGCCTGCTGCACAAGGCAAGTGTTTGTTTGCGAACTGCGCGAAATCGTGCGCCAACCTCAACCTGCACATTCACTGCCGTGCTGCTCATGCCAATCATCTCCATTCAAAAAAGATACGCCCCAGGCGGGCATCTCCCGAACAGGCTTTTGCAATCATGCAAAAACCAATTTGCGGGCCCGGTGCTCGCAACTGCTGCCTTTAGTGATCTAATATTGTTGCCTTAAGTCATTGGACGGAACGGCCTGTCGATCACCCCAGGAACACATTCGCGGGGAGGGTTTATGTCCAAGTTCGATGCTGGTTTCCGGACGCCGGGTCTTTTCTTTTTTGTGGCCCTTCTGGCCCTGCCTTGTGTTCAAGCCGCCGCGCAGCAAATCCCTGCGCCGGCTCCTGCGCCGGAATCGGCCAATCAACCCGCTGCCGCCACTCAACCTACCCCTGCTTCCTCAACAAATCAGACGGCAACTCCTTCACCTTCAGGTGGATCCACCTCCCAGCCGGATGCTCCGCTGCATTACGTTTTAACCGGTCCTCCACCCACCCAGGAGCAGATCGGCGATTCCATGTCCGTCCGGCAGCGTTATCAGGCCGCAATCGCAGCCTATAACAAGGCGTCTCCTATGACTGCGGTCATCTGGAACAAGATGGGCATTGCCTACCAGATGATGTTCGACGTTAAAGATGCCATCCGATGCTACAACGCATCGCTTAAGCTCGACCCGCGCAACGCGCAGGTTATGAACAATCTCGCCACCGTCTACGACTCGCAAAAGCAGTTCAGTCAGGCTGAGAAACTTTACCGAAAAGCGCTCAAGATTGACCCGCAATCGGCGCTTATCCACAGGAATCTCGGTTCCAATCAGATGGCCCAGCACAAATATAAAAAAGGCTCCGAATCGTATCGCACGGCGCTGAGCATTGACCCGCACATTTTCAGCTCTCATACGGGTGCCAGCGTCCAAAACCCGGCATCCGCACAGGACCGTGGCGCGCTGCATTACTACATGGCGAGAGGCTGCGTCGGCGCTGGAAACCCCGAGTGCGCCATCCAAAATCTGCGCCTGGCACTGAATGAGGGATTCACGAACGCTCGCAAAATCGCCGCCGACGAATCATTCGCCGGCATTCGCGAGCTGCCCGGCTTCCAGCAACTCATCGCATCGCAGACTTCCCAGTGACCCAGGGAAGTCATCTTCAGGCGCCACTCATCCGTCTATTCATACAGAACCCAAAAGCTCAGGTTCGAGGGAGTTCTATGCGATTCTGCGCTTTGACCGCATTACTCGTTACGCTCATGTTTACTTGTGCAGGGACTGCACAGGATCCAGGCGCCGCCCCCGGTGGCTCCGGCGGTTATCCGCAGCGCGGTGGCCGCGGCTTTGGCGGCGGTATGGGTATGGGAATCCCCGGCGGCCGCGGAGTCATGGGCACAGTAACTGAAATTGCGGCTGACCATTTTACGGTGAAGACTGAAGATGGACAGACGCTCACCGTCCATTTCAGCGCTAACACCCGGATGATGAAACGCCCTGCGGGAACTCGCGGCCCCGGCGAAAGGCGCAGAGGCGGCGATCAGGCGCAGGCTCAAGGGCAAGGTCAGGAACAGGGCCAAGGCCAGGGCCGGGGCGGTTTCGGCGCAGGTGGAGCCCCGCCTGAAACTATCAAGGCCACTGACATCAAAGTCGGCGATGCGATCGGCGTCATGGGCGAGATGGATGAATCAGCGAAATCGATTGGAGCTGTCGCCATTGTTCTGCTTGATCCAGAAACAACAAAGCAGATGGCCGAGATGCGCGCCAACTACGGCAAGACCTGGGTTCAGGGTAAAGTCACAGCAATCGACGGAGTCAAAGTCACGCTGATGGGCGCAATTGATAACGCAGCCCATTCCTTTGTGGCCGACGAAAACACCACCTTCCGCAAACGCCGCGATCCCATCACTCTCGCCGATATTGCAGTGGGCGACATGGTGCGCGCCGACGGTGCCATCAAGGACGGCGTCTTCACTGCTGGCAACGTGGTTGTCATGGGAATGCCTCCTGGAGGAGGCCCGGGTGGCCCGCGCAATTCGCCACCGCCGCAATAATATCGAAGTGCAAAACGGTGTGCGACGAGCTAGTCGAGGTGCTTGATTTCCGTCTCCGGCGGTACTTCAACCTCAAACTGTTCCGGCGGCAGGTCCACGTTGTTCGTCACCGCTTCTACCGTAAGAACAATCTGAGAGTTTTCCTGCGGCCGCTTGATGGTCACCGTGGATGGATATTTCCCTGATCCGAAGTCCTGATAATTTGAATACGTCACGTGCGTCTCAGGATTGCCGTCTTTGTCGTACATATCCTGCTCGTAGGGCAGCAGGTCATCGCGATGAAACGTGATAACGCGCACCGGCTTGTCCTGATGGCTGCCTGCAATATGCCGTGTGATGCTCACTACGTATTCCGGCACAAAATAAAGGTGCTTCTTAGCCGCATCCTCCACCGTTTCTGAATCGGTGGTCACGGAATAGTAGTCGTCCGGGTCCAGGCCCTGCACCACCAGTGCATCCAGAAAAAAGTCAGGCCGCAGGTTCTCCAGTTGATTGGGAGATCGCTTCGTCACCTTGTTGGAGCCTTTGTAGGCGACCTTCTGTGATGGAACGTACAAGGTGAATGTCTTGCCGTCGCTCGCCATGTCGAACATCTTTAGTCCAACCACTGGCACTCGACCCAGCACGCGGAGCTTATCAGGCTTGCTGAACAGAATATTGCCGCCGAATGTCCTGTAATCTGTTGCCTCGCCTTTTTCTGTCTTCAGGAGGCTGGCCTGGATCTCCACTTTTGCCGTCATAGATTTCAACTCGGCCCAGCGCTGATTCAATTGCCCCACCAACTCCTCCGGAGTCGCGTTTTGCGTGATAGCCGGAGGTCTGGGAACCGGCAGACGGCGCGTCGTATAGAAAAGAAAACAGCCCGAGAGCATAGGCGTAAATGCCAGGACTAGCAGACAGGCCAGGCGCTGTAAATACTTCATCGAAGCCCCGCTCTTTTCATCGCCTGCCGGTAAACCGCCACATCGTGATTGTGCTCGTCGAGCGTGCTCTCAAACATCGAGTGCCCCTGCGCATTGGCGCCCGCGGCCACAAAATAGAGGTAATCGGTCTTCGCCGGATCCATGGCTGCGCGCAGCGAATGCAGCCCCGGATTCGCAATCGGCCCCGGCGGCAGTCCGGCGTGCACATAAGTGTTGTAAGTGGTGTTGTGCGTAAGGTCGCTTGCGTACAGGGTGCCCCGCCAGCGGTTTTCGCGCTCCAGCCCATAAATCACTGAAGGGTCCGTCATCAGCGGCATGTTCTTCTTCAATCTATTTAAAAAAACGCTCGCAACCAGCGGCCGCTCCTCGTCGACTGCTGTTTCGCGTTCTACAAGTGAAGCAACTGTGACCACTTGATGTACGTCCTCTTTTAATCCCAATTGTTCTGCCATCAGGCGAAAATGCCGCACCATGGCTGCCACAATCTGCGTCGGTTTCGCAGTTCGCGCAAAACGATAAGTTTCCGGAAACAGATAGCCCTCAAGGCTTTTTGCTGCCGGGTCCAGATCGGCCACCAGACCGGTCTCCTGAGTAGCGGCGTTCAAAAACTCTTCGCGTGTCCCCAGTCCGGCCGATTCCACGCGTGCCGCAATATCAAACATGTTCGCGCCTTCAGGAATCGTCAGGGAAACCGTGTAAACATCTCCCCGTCTGAGGCGCGCATATACCTCTGTCGCTGGCGCCGGATGGTCGAATCTGTACTCCCCGGCCAGCAACCTGCCGCGTTTCACCCAGCGCAGCAGGTCAAAGGCGAACTGGCTCCTTACTACCCCCGCGGCCTCCAGCTTCTGGCCAATCGCCAACGTGGATGACCCCGGTGCAATCTCAACAAAAGTCTCTGTCTCGGGTCCGCAAGGCGTCAGGACCAACCACGCCACCCCGGCAGCCGACAGCACTCCGAGCAGAAAGATCGCCATAATGGCGCCGCCTGCCCCGGAACGCTTCTTTTTTCTGCCTTTCCATCTGCGGCTTACCATCCCGATGCTATTGACCCTTCACTAATTAAAGACGCTTCGGGACCCCCCGAGGACTCTCTATCTTTCGATTGTAACGACTGCAAACCCTCTCTCTGTTGGTTAGTAGGATGCCCTACCGCGACGCCCAACTCGAACCGGATCGGAGCGTTAAGCTTGGATCATGGACATCCCCTCACAGCCCGGCACGCCTCCGCGCTTTATGGGCTTGGACGTCGGCAATCGACGAATCGGTGTCGCTGTCTCCGACGAACTTGGGCTCACGGCCCAGCCGGTTATGACGCTTGAGCGAAAACACAATCGGCGCGATGACCTCCGTTCCCTCGGCCGCCTGGCTCGCAGATTCGGTGTTTCGGCCATCGTGGTAGGCAATCCGGTCCGCCTTTCCGGCGAAGAAAGCGCGCAAACCACCAAAGTGCAGGCCTTTGCGATGGAGCTGGGCGAACTCACCGGCATCCCCATCCACCTGTGGGACGAACGTCTGACAACACACGAAGCTCACCAGATCCTCTACGAGGCCGGCCACCCCCGCCAACAGCACAAGCGCGTCGTCGACCAGGTCGCGGCCACACTCATCCTCCAATCCTTCATCAACGAAGCCGCAACCCAAAATACGCCGCAAACCTAGCCGAAGTTCCCAGGTCACCTGGGCAACTCGTCCCCTCGGTAGTTCGCATACCTGCAGACGCAAAGCTGCCGATCCGCAACCACACCCGCTGCCGTCCTCGCACCAGCAGTCCGCGTATAATTGGAAGTCAGGTTCTTTCATCTTTGCGGTTGGAGCAGCTCCGCTCCCCGCCACGGACAGTGGATGCCCGATCACATTAAGAAAAAGCTTCACGAAGAAATTCAGCTCCTTGAGCACGAACTCGCCCATGAGCTCCCCGCGGAAATCAAGAAGGCCGCGTCCCTGGGTGATTTGTCGGAGAATGCCGAATACCACATGGCGAAACAGCGCCAGGATTTCGTCAATGCGCGCCTGGGCCAGCTCAAGCGCCGCATGGCCGAGCTCTCCCTGGTGAACTTGGCCAATATTCCTCGCGACAGGGCCGGTTTCGGCTCCACCGTGGTGGTCTACGACTCCACCAAGGAAGAAGAAATTGAATACCGCCTGGTCACCAGCGAGGAGTCGGACGTATCCAAGGGTTTGATATCGACAACCTCGCCGATTGGCCGGGGTATAGTAGGCAAGCGCGTCGGAGACGTGGCCACCATCGTGACCCCGAACGGAAAACGCGAATTGGAAATCCTCAAGCTGACCACCGTTCACGATGAGGCCGGCGAAGAGAAAGACGAAGCAGCTGCGGACGCGTAGCAGTAGCAAGGAAGAATGGCAATGACCTGGACCAGCGCCTTTGGCAGTGCTTGTGGCTGGTTGCTCGACCGCATCGTTCGTGGCCTGGCGCTTACCCGCATTTCTCCAAACGCATTAACCTCTATCGGCCTCATGATCAACATCACGGCCGCGTTCCTGTTTGGTCACGCCAACGCGTCCAACAACGACCTCATGTTTTTCTATGCCGGCATGGTCATCTTCGGCGCCGGCATCTTTGACATGGTCGACGGCCGCGTCGCGCGCCGCACCAACAAGGTCACAGTCTTCGGCTCATTCTTCGATTCGGTCATCGATCGCTATTCCGACGTGGTGTTGTTCTTCGGCCTGCTGGTCTACTACGGGCGCATCAATCGCTTCCGCTACGTCGTTCTGGTGGCGTTCGTCATGGTTACGTCGCTCATGGTCAGCTACACGCGAGCCCGCGCTGAAGCGCTCATCGGCTCGTGCAAGGTCGGCTTTATGGAGCGCCCGGAACGCATCGTCCTTATCATCCTCGGCGCGCTGTTCAATCATTGGGGAGCCATGGCCCCGGTACTATGGGTTCTGGCCGTGCTCTCCACAATTACGGTGGTGCACCGCATCGTCTACACCTACCAGAACACTAAGCACCTCGACCCTATCAGCCAGGCCTGACGTCAACGCTCACCGTTTTTCCAGTCCTTGTAACTAATACGCGGAATCGTAATGAATGCATCCCGCGTCCGCACATAATTGCCCAGCCCGTTCATGCGCCCAATCGAGTGCAGATCTTCGGCCTTCACGTACGGCCCTTCCGTATCCACAAAGCGATCCTCAATAAAAATTGAAACCACGCGTCCTAAAATAATGCGCGAGCGGCCAATCTCCATCGTGGTGAACTCGCGGCACTCCATCGCAGCGTGCGCTTCCGCCAGCCGAGGCACCTTTACCTTTTCTGAGGGCGCGGTAGTGAATCCCGCCAGTTCTACTTCGCTTAGCTCGGCAGGAAAATCCGTGGCGCAGATGTTCATCTTCTCGGCAATATCTTCAGTCACCACGTGGATCACAAACTCTCCGGTACGCCGGATATTGCGCGCCGTGTCCTTTGGCACATGCGGTTCACCGGGGCGATTGGTTACGCCGATGCCCACAATCGGCGGATCGGTGCACAGGTAGTTATACGCACTGAAGGGTGCGGCATTCAGCCTGCCCTCTTCATCCAGGCTGGTGATCAGCGCAATCGGACGCGGCGCAACCAGGCCCACCAGCAGCTTGTACGTCTGCGACGCGGGAATCGCTTCAAGATCAAATTTCATAGGAGTGTCTTTCTGGATGAAACATTAATCTTTCTCCCTGCCTGACGCTACTAGGGGAATTTGTACGCGCAGTCAGACTCAGCACGAATGAGCTGGAAGCTGAAAGCTGACAGCTGCCGTCGCCTCAGCAGTTAAGCACCATTACGGAGCAGCCGCCTCGCGGCTCGCGCCACTGCACCAGGAACTTGGTCACTGCCGAGGGTTCCATCTTCTGCATGG
>Ga0075522_10003463_pt1 | contig 11501 bp, 11 predicted proteins | sample NGEPerA_FD_74796 | JGI IMG/M metagenome (GOLD analysis project Ga0075522, IMG submission 74796) | Arctic peat soil microbial communities from the Barrow Environmental Observatory site, Barrow, Alaska, USA - NGEE PermafrostL2-A | ecosystem: Environmental > Terrestrial > Soil > Wetlands > Peat ... | reverse complement strand
ACCCAGGTGTCCGCACCGCCTCGCGGTCGCTGCGCGGTCTCGAGTCCAGCCACACGTTCGCCGACAGGCACATTGGGCCAGACGCCGATCAGCAGGCGAAGATGCTCGCGGTCGTCGGCTACGGCTCGCTGGAAGAGCTCGCCGCGCAGGCGATCCCTACGTCGATCGCCGACAAGCCCCACCGCGACTCGTCGATCCCACCCGCGGCGACCGAGGTCGAAGTCACCGAGGAGCTTCGCGCGCTGGCCGCGCAAAACACCGCGCTGACGCCCATGATCGGGCTTGGTTACTACGCCACGGACACGCCGGCGGTCATTCGCCGAAACGTCCTGGAGAACCCCGCCTGGTACACGGCCTACACGCCGTACCAGCCGGAGATCTCCCAGGGCCGCCTCGAGGCGCTGCTCAACTTCCAGACCGTGATCAGCGACCTCACCGCACTTCCGGTGGCGGGCGCGTCGTTGCTCGACGAGCCGACAGCGGCAGCAGAGGCGATGGCGCTGTGCCGCCGCAACTCCTCGTCGTCCAGCAATCGTTTCTACGTCGACGCCGACGTGTTGCCGCAGACCATCGCCGTGATCCGAACCCGCGCACTACCGATGGGGCTGGACGTCGTCGTCGCGGATCTGACAAGCGGCTTGCCGGAAGACGGTTGCTTCGGTGTGTTGATCCAAGATCCAGGTACGAGCGGACGCCTGCGAGACCACGCCGCCCTGGCTGCGCAAGCGCACGCAGCTGGCGCACTCGTGGTGGCTGCCACGGATCTGCTGGCGTTGACGTTGCTGCGCCCGCCGGGTGAGTGGGGCGCGGACATTGCGGTGGGGTCGAGCCAACGGTTCGGTGTTCCGCTGTGGTTCGGCGGCCCGCACGCGGGCTTCATCGCCGTGCGTGAGAACCTCGCACGCTCACTGCCCGGCCGACTGGTCGGCCAATCGATCGACGCTGAGGGTCGGCCCGCATACCGGCTCGCGTTGCAGACCCGTGAGCAACACATCAGACGTGAGAAGGCAACGAGCAACATCTGCACTGCGCAGGTACTGCTTGCGGTCACCGCCGCTATGTATGCGGTCTACCACGGACCAGACGGTTTGACCGACATCGCTGCTCGCGTGCACCGCAGCGCACTGGTACTCGCTGAAGGCCTGCGCCGTGGTGGCATTGATGTCGCGACGGACGTGTTCTTCGACACGGTGCAGGTGAACGTTCCGGCTCGCGCGAATGCCATCGTCGATGCTGCACGGGAGCGCGGGATCAATATTCGGTTGATCGACGCACACACCGTCAGCGTTGCGTGCGACGAGACGACACAGCGGCAGCACCTCGCGACTTTGTGGGCCGCATTTGGTGTCGCCCTGAGTGTCGATGACATCGACTCGATCGACGATGCCGTACACGATGAGTTCCCCAGCGCTGTTCGACGGACCTCGGATTTCCTTCGCCACCAGGTTTTTCACCAGCATCGCTCCGAGACGTCGATGCTGCGGTACCTGCGCAGCCTGTCCGACAAGGACGTTGCTCTCGACCGATCGATGATTCCGCTCGGCTCGTGCACGATGAAGTTGAACGCGACGACCGAGATGGAACCGATCAGCTGGCCGGAGTTCGCGCAGATGCATCCGTTCGCGCCAATCGAGCAGGCGAAGGGCTACCTCACCCTCATCCGCCAGCTCGAGTCGTGGCTCGCCGACGTCACCGGATATGACGCGGTTTCGCTGCAGCCCAACGCCGGGTCACAGGGCGAATTCGCTGGCCTGTTGGCGATCCGGGCTTTCCACGATGCCGCTGGCAACACAGAGCGCGACGTCTGCTTGATCCCGGCATCGGCGCACGGAACCAACGCGGCAAGCGCTGCTATGGCCGGCATGCGAGTGGTCGTTGTTGCGTGCGACGGCGCGGGCAACGTCGACATGGATGACCTGCACAGCAAGATCGAGACCCACGCAGCGAAGCTTGCAGCGATCATGATCACGTACCCGTCGACACACGGCGTGTTCGAGTCGACCGTCGGCGAGGTGTGCGCAAAGGTTCATGACGCGGGCGGTCAGGTCTACGTTGACGGCGCGAATCTTAACGCTCTTGTGGGCCTCGCTCGGCCTGGCAGGTTCGGGGCCGACGTATCGCACCTGAACCTGCACAAGACCTTCTGTATCCCGCACGGCGGGGGCGGCCCCGGCGTGGGCCCGGTTGCCGTTCGGGCGCACCTGGCGCCGTACCTGCCCAACCATCCGCTGCTGGCTGAAGCGGGGCCGGCGACGGGCCCGGGGCCGATCAGCGGCGCACCGTTCGGATCGGCTGGCGTACTGCCGATTCCGTGGGCCTACATCAGGCTCATGGGCCTGCCCGGCCTGACGAAGGCGACGCAGGTCGCGATCCTGTCGGCGAACTACCTCGCGCGCCGGCTCGCGCCGTCGTACCCGATTCTCTACACCGGCCACGATGGGCTGGTCGCTCACGAATGCATCATCGATTTGCGGCCGATCACGAAGGACAGTGGTGTCACGGTCGACGACGTCGCGAAGCGACTCATCGACTACGGATTCCACGCGCCGACGATGTCGTTTCCGGTCGCGGGCACTCTCATGATCGAACCGACAGAGTCGGAAGGGCTCGACGAACTCGATCGCTTCGTCGACGCCATGGTGTCGATTCGGGCGGAGATCGCGAAGGTCGCGTCGGGGGAGTGGGACCGCATCGACAATCCGCTGCATCATGCGCCGCACACGGCCGCATCGATGACCGGCGCGTGGGAGCACGGCTACTCGCGCGCGGTCGCTGCCTACCCGGTTCCGGCACTGCTGCAAGGTAAGTACTGGTCGCCGGTCGCGCGCATCGACGGGGCGTACGGCGATCGCAACCTCGTGTGCAGTTGTCCCGCGCCGTCCGCGTACGAGTCCTAACTACTGCGACGGCGGGTTAGGTTCGGCCTTCACGGTGCTGAGCGTCGCGTAGCAGGTCTCGTCCGAACAGCGACTGCTCGTCGTCGGCCGGCCGCGGCATCCAATCCGCGTGTTGCACGGTGAAACCCGCGGCTCGAGCCGCGTCGACGACCGAAGGATCGTCGTCAACGAGCATCTCGACGGTCGACTCGCGGCGAAGGCGGCGCAGTTCGTGCAGCTTGACGACAGCACTTGGACGCCGATCACCTTCGGGTCGCATCATGAGACGCCCAGCCGGCAACTGCTGCTCATCGAGCCAGGATTGCGTCGCCGTGCGAAGACGTTCGGGTCTGCCGGTGAGGTAGACGATCTCGTGGGTCGTCGCGGCGCGTTTCGCGAATTCGGCGCCGACTTCGAGTACCCGGTCGTTCTGGGCCGCGGCGAAGAATGCGTCCCAGTTCTTCGGCCGCGTCGCGAGATAGTGCAGTCGGTGCCGTACGTCGGCGAGTACGCCATCGATGTCGAAGACGACCAGCGGAAGTGCCGCACCGGGGGATGCCACGACCCGCAATCTAGCGCGTGTCAGATGAGCGAAAGTTGATCTGCGATAGGCGCGACCGGCGCGACCGTGGGCGGCCGGGGGTGCCTTATCCGCCTCGTTTCGACGGGCTCGTGAGATCCGATGCCCGCGACGCGAGCGAGTTCGCGCACCTGGCCGCACACGTCGTCCTGATAGCTCTTTGCTGCGTATGACGACGTTCGGTAGAGCGTGCGGTAGCGAGGAACGAGACCGGGGTGGGTCGCTTCCAGCCATCCCATGAACCATTCGCGGGCGCCGGGTCGCAAATGCAACACAATCGGAGTCACCGATTGCGCGCCGGCGGCGGCGATTGCTGTCACCGTGCGGGCGAGTTGATCGGGGGAGTCCGAGAGGCCGGGCAGGATCGGCGCCATGAGGACGTCGCACCTGATGCCGGCCGAGTTCAACGTGCGGCACACACCGAGGCGAGCCTTCGGGCTCGGCGTCCCTGGTTCGACCTCGCGCCACAGCACCGAGTCGATGAAGCCCACGGAGACGGCGGTGGACACGTCCGTCACCTCAGCTGCACGCTCGAGTAGCGGGAGATCGCGCAGTATCAGCGACCCCTTCGTGAGGATCGAGAACGGATTCGACGCCTGTGTCAGAGCCGAGAGGATGCCGGGCATCAACCGGTAACGACCCTCGGCCCGCTGGTAGCAGTCGACATTGGTCCCCATCGCGACGTGGTGCCCGCCCCACGAGGGCTTCGCGAGTTCGGTACGCAGCAGGCTCGGCGCGTTCACCTTGACCACGACCTTGGTATCGAAGTCGAGCCCGGCGCCGAGATCGAGATAGGTGTGAGTGTTGCGCGCGAAGCAGTAGCGGCAGGCGTGGGAGCAGCCGCGGTAGGGGTTGATCGTCCAGCCGAACGGCAGCCGGGACGCGCTCGGCACCTTGTTGAGGATCGATTTCGCGTGGACTTCGAAGAACGTCATGCCGGCGAATTGCGGTGAGTCGAAGGTTCGGATGACGGCAGGCCGGGCGAACAGGGTCCCAGCGCTCGAATCCAGCCGTTGCAATTCCCAGCGCACCCTTGCCTCCCACCGTCCGATGCTCCGGCCCCGAAGCTATTAGAACATATGTTCGAACGCGATGGCCGATATCCGTGGGAACTGAACCGTGCGGCGGTTCTGTAACGAACGGTTTGCGCCCGGCTGGTTCCTCGAAAGCTTTGGGAGCGTGAGTGAGTTGACGGCTGGCTCACTCATTGCAGATCCAGTCCGAATCAGCCGTGGACCGGAGGCAGCGCCAACCCGCGAGGGGCCGTCCCGAACGCGCCAGACCGGCCAATATGTGAGACTCCTGGCTGTGGCAAGCTCGCAGGGCATTGCAGCGTACAAAACGTACGATGACGTCAGCCTGGGCAAGCTCATCGCCAGCCACGACGCGGCCGCGCTCGAGGAGCTTTACGATCGGCACGGCGGGGCCTGCTACGGCTTGGCCCGCCGGGTGGTCACAGACGAGCAACTCGCGCAGGACGTCGTCCAGGAGGTCTTTCTGGCAATCTGGCGGGGTGCGGCGACGTATGACGGTTCGAGAGGCACGCTCAATACCTGGCTGTACGCCCTTACGCACCACAAGTCGGTCGATGCTGTTCGCCGAGCCCAACGGCACAGCGGACGACGGGCCTCAGAGGACGCGTTGATCACCGAGGCCGATCCGTCGCCGGCTGTCGACGAGCAGGCGTTGGCGTCGGTGCGACGCGATCAGGTCCGGGCGGCATTGGCCGGTCTGCCGGAGCCGCAACGGCGGGCCCTGATGCTCGCCTACTTCGGCGGCTACTCGCAATCGGAGATCGCCGCGCTGACGGGCATTCCGCTGGGCACCGTCAAGACGCGCACCCTTGCCGCCCTGCGACGCCTCCGGGCGGTGCTGGACGAAGCTCACGTGCACAGTCCGCTGACCGACGGGGAGGGGGTGTGACGCCCATGCCTGACGAACACGAGGAGTGGTCGGAACTCGCGGTCGGCCACGCGATGTCGTCTCTTGATGACGCCGACGAGGCCACGTATCTCGAACACGCCGCGTCGTGCGCGACCTGTCGCGAGCTCGAACGCGAATTCAGCGAAACACTGGCCGACCTCGCGCTGGCGGCGCCCACCGTCGTCCCGCCACCGTCATTGAAGGCGTCGATCATGGCCGCACTCGGCGAGGACGAATCACGCAGCGCTGCGGTGATCCCCATCGACAGTCGTCGCGAGTCTGTCGGGGCTCGCGCGCGGAAGATCCCCTTGTGGATCGGGGGAGTCGCAGCGGCCGTGGTGGCCATCGCCTTGGTAGCGGTCTTCGTCGTGGCGCCGGGGCACAAGCAAGCCTCCATCGCAGCGAGGTGCGCCGCAGTGAACTGTCCGACCATCACCCTGACCGGCGGTGGTCAGTCCGTCGCCGCCGTCATGGTGCTCGACAACACCGCGTACATCGATCCGCATGGCCTGCCCGCGACACCTAAGGGCGACGTCTACGTTCTGTGGGCGCTGTCGACGGGCAAGACACCCGTGGGCGTCGGCGCGTTGCACACGGAGCCGACGTCAGGGCCGGTGCGAGCAGGTTCGTTCACGACGCCGATCGGCAACGTCAGCGGGTTCGCCGTGACCGAGGAACCGGGTGACGCCGTGCCGGCGACTCCGTCAGAACACCTGCTGGCTCAAGGCTCACGCGCCTAAAGGACGTTCGCGGCGATCAGTGCGCCGACCGCGATCAGCACGACTCCGGCCACCCAGTCGGCGCGCCCTTGCATCCTCGCGCCCAGGGTCCGGCCGAGTTCGAGACCGGCCAGGCTCAGGCCGATGCTCACGATGGCGAACACCAGTAAGGAAGCCACCAGCGGTGTCTTTGTGACGCCGAGGCCGAACCCGATCACGAGATTGTCGATCGACAGGGCCAGCCCAGACATCACCAATGCGCCCGAGCTTTGCCCGGCTCTTTGTGACGCGTCGTCGGTGTCTGCTGAATCGTCGTCGCGACGCGCCTCGATGAGAGACCACAACCCGGCCGCGGCGAGCAAGCCACCGCCGATGTATCGCGTTGCCGAGCCGATACCGTGCGCCGAGCTGTGTCCGATGAGCAGACCGACGGCCGGCATCGCGGCTTCGAAGAAGCCGAAGATCACCGCGACCCGCAATCGGGTGCGCGCGTCGACGCCGGCGATGCCGATCCCTATCGCAGCGGCGAAGTTGTCAAGGCCAACGGCGAACGCGCTCAGCACAAGCGCGAGCACAATCACGGCGTGAGCCTAGCGACGCCACAGTAGCCCGCAGGTGCGCGCGAGCATCTGGTCCGGCCTCGGGCACAATCATCTCCAGCGGCATCTCGACCGGCTGTCGATTTCGGGCCTCGCCAATCGTCGTCCCGATGTCAAGCACGTCGCAGTGGAACCGATCGCGGAGGGATACCCATGGCGCAATACCTGATCCTGATCTACGAGAGTGAAGAGGGATACGCGAACGCTTCTCCCGACGACCTCGGTGCCACGATGCAGGCGCACACGCGGTTCGCGGAGCAGATCCCGGCACTGGGCGGCACCATGCTCGGCGGCAACGCCCTGCAGCCAACGACAACCGCGACATCGATCCGTGACGACATCGTGACCGATGGCCCGTTCGTGGAGACGAAGGAAGCGCTCGGCGGTTACTACCTGATCGAAGCCGCAGATCTCGACCAGGCCCTCGCCATCTCAAAACTGTGCCCGGCTCCGTTTGGCGGGGTTGAAGTCCGTCCGATCTGGGATCTCTCCGGCGGGTGAGCACTTCGTCCGACGAGGTACATCGAGCGATCGCCAACGCGCACCGTCGCGAGTGGGCATTCGTGCTCGCAGCGACGGCGCGCGTCGCGGGCGACATCGACCTCGCCGAGGAGTGCGTGCAGGACGCGTACGTGTCAGCGCTGGATGCCTGGACCCGCGACGGCATACCCAGCAACCCGGCCGCATGGCTCACGACCGCGGCCCGCCATCGCGCCGTGGACATCCACCGCCGGCACCAAACCCTGCGCGGGAAGTTGCCGCTACTCGTCGAACCCGACGTGGTCCCGGCCGACGTGGAGGACGCTGAGCTGATTCCTGACGACCGGCTGCGGTTGGTCTTCACTTGCTGTCACCCGGCACTGGGCCGGGAGGCACAGGTGGCATTGACCCTGCGGCTGGTGTGTGGACTCACGACAGCCGAGATCGCTCAGGTGTTCCTGGTGCCGGAGCCGACGATGGCTGCACGCGTCACACGTGCGAAGAAAAAGATTGCGCTGGCGCATATCCCTTATCGGGTACCGGATTCCGCAGAGCTGCCGGACCGCCTCGATGCGGTGCTGACCGTCGTCCATCTTCTTTACACAACCGGGCATACCGCGCCCGCGGGGGAGCAGTTGGTCCGAGCCGACCTCGTGGATCGGTCGCTGGGGTTGGCGCGGATGCTGCTCGTGCTGATGCCCGACGAGCGCGAGGTGCGCGGCCTGCTCGCATTGATCCTGTTGACAGATGCGCGCCGCTCTACGCGGGTCGATGCCACAGGCCGGATGCTCTTGCTCGAGGAGCAAGATCGCGCGCGGTGGGACCGGGCGCAGATCGATGAAGGACTCGCACTTGTGGTCAACGCGTTGCGTGGCGGGGGAGCCGGCCGGTTTGGCGTGCAGGCCGCAATCGCAGCGGTGCATGCAGAGGCTCCCAGTTACGCGGAGACCGATTGGCGCCAGGTGCTCGAGCTCTACGACGAACTGCTCGCGCGCTGGCCATCTCCGGTGGTCGCACTGAACCGCTGCGTCGCCGTATTGATGGTCGACGGCGCTCAAGCCGCACTCCAGGAGGTCGACGCGCTGGATGCATCCGGACGAATGGCCGGCTACCGGTACTTGCCGGCCACTCGCGCGGATCTGTTGCGTCGCCTCGATCGCTTCAGCGAAGCTGCGCAGGCCTACCGGTCAGCCATCGCGCTCGCAGACAACGAACTTGAGCGAGCGTTTTTGACCGGCAGGTTGAACGAAGTCGTGGAGCTGGCCAGTGCTCGAAGCTGAGTCGCGCTAGAAGCTGAACGCGATCAGCGACTCCGGTGAGTCCCAGAACCTAAGGGATCCGGAGAGTGCATTAGTTTACATAATGTCACTTATCGGCACACGCTCCAGACCGGACGGCGAGGGCCAATGCCCGCGTAAAGAAAAACCCGGCACTGACCGAATATCGACCCATGACGTGCGACTTGTGCGGCAAACGCCGCCCGTGCCAGCGCAGCGAATACCTCACCGGCCGCAACACCCGCTCGATATGGACGTGTGCGCGCTGCGAGCACCGCGCTGCGGCCGACAAGGGCCAGCACACGCACCGCCGTTCACCGTCCCGGCGTCCGCATCTCGAGCCGACCCGCGCCAGTGATATCCGCCTGGTGCGCTGGTTCGGGTTCGCCGCAGTCCTCGCCGCACCGATCGCGCCCCATCTGACCCCTGATGAGCGCGAGGCGCTTGCGGTCGCTGGCTGCCTGCTCCTCAGCTCGATCTGGGTCAAGGTCGCCATGCGCGCCTGAGCCACGCCCAAAGTGCGTCTCGAGGCGGCCACTCCACGAAAGTCGCTACACCAGATAACTCAGCACGGCGGTGCGGCAGGTCACCCAGGCGCGCATCCGCGGATCGATCGGTGCGAAATGGTCGACGCCCTTGAGTCGCTGCTCGTCTACGGTGTCACCTGCAGCGATCGCCGCGGCGGCGTAACGATCGCTCTGGTCGATCGGAACCACCTTGTCTTTGATCCCGTGGATCAAAGTCGACGGGACGCCAATTGGTACCAGCTCATACGGAGACGCAACCGCGTACCGCTCCGGGACCTCGGTGGGCGTGCCGCCCAAGAACCGGACGACGGCACCGCCGCCCAGCCCCGCGGCCGCTCCCTGCACGAGGTCAAGGACGCCTGCCTGGGCTACGACACCCCTGACGCGGACCGCTGGCTGCGCACCGGGCGCGTCAGTCGCGAGCTTGTCCCGGCCAGCCAGCCACATCGCGAGCTGCGCGCCGGCGGAGTGTCCGACGGTGACGACGCGCCCGAGGTCGAGCCGACCATGCGTAGCCGGGTCGGCGATGTCGGCGAGTGCGTCCGTGGCCCGCGCGACGTCGAGCAAGGTCGAGGGCCAGCCGCCGCCGTTGCCGACTCGGCGGTACTCGATGTTCCAGGCCGCGACCCCGTGCTTCGCGAGATCGGCCGCCACGCTAGTGCCGAGCGACCGGCCGTAGCCCGATTTCCAGTACCCACCGTGAATCACCACGACCACCGGCCATCGCGCTGGCGCGTTGTCGCTGTCGATTGGCAGGTGAAGATCGGCGACCTGGCTGGGATCAGTCCCATATGCCAGGGTGAGCGGCGTCGCACGCTGCGATCGGAGTCGCACGCCGGCGGCTCAGCCGCGCTGACTGTGGGTGCGGAACCGCGCGAGCCGCGCCCGCGCGACTGCAACGGGAGGCGACGCTTTCAATCGATCAAGCAGCCGCTGCGCAGCCGGATACTCCGTGGCCAACACCGCCAGGCCGACCGCCATCAGGAGCAGGCCCGGCCCTGGCAATACAAGGAGCACGATCCCGACGGCAATCAGGACCACGCCAACGAAGGTGACCACCGGCCTACGTAGCCACGTCGGCGTGTTGTTCAAACGAGCAATCATCATCAATTACCTCCGGCAACCATCGGTCGCCGAAGGTCTGACCGCGATCCGGCGTGGACCGCCGCTGGCCGGGTACCTGTGGAGGCACCGTGTTGACGGCCGCAGACGCGAGGGCTACTCCCCTTCGGTGCCTCGATAATACGTCACGCGCAATCATGGACGCCGAGGAGCGAATCGCGTGCAGGGTTACCGCAGCACTCACCAACAATCGGGCGATCCACGACCCGCTCCGAACTGGCGTGCCATCGCGGCTCGAGTTCGGGTGCAGATCGTCGATCGCAACATCGCACTCCTTGCCGCCGGCACTGCGTTCTGGGCGGTCCTTTCGATCTTCCCGGCCATCATCGCGATGGTCACGATTTACGGCTTGGTGGCCAGCCCTGTGGAGGTAACGAAGGAGGTCACGAGGCTCGGCGGCTCGTTGTCACCGTCGACTCGCGAGGTCGTCACGAATTGGCTGTCTGGACTAACCAACACGAGTCATCAACAGCTCGGCGTGGGCCTGGTCGTCGGACTGGTGGCTGTGTTGTGGGCGCTTTCGTCCGGCGTGCGGACACTGATCAAGGCGATCACCGCGGCGTACGAGCAAGAGGAGACGCGTGGCTACTTCAAGCTCCGCGGGCTCGCACTCCTCACGAGTATCGGGGTCATCGTGGTCGCTGTCATCGCATTGGCCGCCATTGGCGTCGCGCCCGCGATCCGACACCTCGTCCCTAACACACTGTGGCGCATCGCGTTCGACGTCGGCGAGTGGTTCGTTCTCGCAGTGATCCTCACTGCGGCGATTGCCGCGCTGTATTGGCTGGCGCCACCGAAGACGTCGGTCAATTGGCGCTGGGCATCGGCCGGCGCTGTGTTCTCAACGGTCTTCGTCGTGTTGGCGAGCATCGGGTTCTCGCTCTACGTGCGCTTCTTTGCGCATTACAACAAGACGTACGGCACCCTCGGCGGCATCGTCATCTTGATGCTGTGGCTGTACTACTGCGTATTCATCGTGTTGCTGGGTGCATTGATCGACATCGAGGTCGAGCGCGAGCTGACCGGCGATACGAAAGCAGCCGCCGAAGCCCCTGCCACGGCAGGCTAGCTCGTCGCGACCGCCACGCTGGTGATCTCGACCGGCAGGTTCGGCTTGCCGTCGCCATCGCCGTTGCTGTTGTCGGACCCTGCAGCGGCGACCTTCTGGATGACGGCCAGCCCACCGGTGATCGTGCCGAACGGCGTGTAGTTAGGCGCGAGGGTGCTGTCCTTGTAGACAAGGAAGAACTGGCTGCCGTTGGTACCTGGGCCGGCATTAGCCATCGCCACCGTGCCCGCGGGATAGACGGCCCCGGTGAGGTTCTCGTCGGCGAATTGGTAGCCGGGTCCGCCACCGCCTGACCCGGTCGGATCCCCGCATTGCAACACGAAGATGCC
>Ga0075522_10003459_pt1 | contig 11506 bp, 9 predicted proteins | sample NGEPerA_FD_74796 | JGI IMG/M metagenome (GOLD analysis project Ga0075522, IMG submission 74796) | Arctic peat soil microbial communities from the Barrow Environmental Observatory site, Barrow, Alaska, USA - NGEE PermafrostL2-A | ecosystem: Environmental > Terrestrial > Soil > Wetlands > Peat ... | reverse complement strand
TCAAGACATTGCTCACGTGACGGAGCGTAACTCCCCGCCAGTTCAATGTCCCGATTCAGCTATCTCGTTGGCCGGTTTTCAGATGTCCACCTATGGCCGGTTTTGGGTGTCCCCCGAGGGCCAGGCGAATCATCGTGAGCGAAGCCAGAATGGCAGTTCCTTTTATAGCCAGTTCGCCTGATCCGGAAGTGCCGGAGAAGGCACAGCGGCGCAAGTTCAGCGCGGAAGATAAGAAGCGGATTCTGGAAGAGGTGGATCGCGCGACGGGGCACGGCGGCATCGGCGCCGTGCTGCGGCGGGAAGGGATCTACTCCTCGATGTTGCACGCTTGGCGGAAAGAGCGCGATCGAGCTGTGCACAAGGCTTTTTCTCAGAAACGGGGTCCGCAGACTCGGCGGAATCCCGCTGGCCGGCGAGAACGAAAGGCTGCGGCGCCAGAAAGCCCACATCGTCATCGACGTTCAAAAACAAGTGGCCAAGCTGTTGGGTCGTCCGATTCCAGAGATCCCCAGCACGGAGAAGTGATCATGACCGCTCTGGACCAACTCCGTCCTTTGGTGGGCGTGAAGCAAGCCTGTCAAGCACTGTCAGTTCCGCGCGCTACCTGGTACCGGCGACAGAGACGCCGTCTCTCTCCTTGGCCTGTGGCCGCACGGCGGCATTCCCCCCGGGCGCTTTCAGAAAACGAACAGTCCGCAGTGCTGGCGTGTCTTCATGAGGAGCGTTTCAGGACTGCTCCCCCGCGCAGGTCTATGCGGCCCTGCTCGATGAAGGCCGGTTTCATTGCTCGATTCGCACCATGTACCGCTTTCTGAAAACGCATGGCGAAAGTCGCGAACGCCGCGATCAACTCATCCATCCGCCGTATCAGAAGCCGGAACTGCTGGCCACCCAAGCCAACCAGTTGTGGAGTTGGGACATCACCAAGCTGCGAGGCCCGGTAAAGTGGACCGCCTACCACCTCTACGCCATCCTGGATGTTTTTAGTCGCTACGTCGTCGGTTGGATGATCGCCCACCGCGAAAGCTCCGAACTGGCCAAGCGGCTCATCCAACATAGTTGCCACTCGCAGAACATCGCGCCCGGCCAACTCACCGTCCACGCGGATCGCGATTCTTCCGTGAAATCCAAACCAGTGGCCTTATTGCTGGCTGACTTGGGCGTCATCAAGACCCACAGCCGTCCGCATGTTTCCGACGACTCGGAAAGCCAGTTCCGCACCTTGAAATACCGCCCTGGTTTTCCGGATCGCTTGCTGACGCCGGCCATGGTCCATCACGGCCAGGCTCCGCACATCTTGGCGCATCGTCAGGTGGTCCTGGACGCTGCTTACTCGGCTCCCCCTGAGCGCTTCGTTTCGATTCGAACGCTCGTCCGCTCCAGATGCAAGAAGGAACGGGCGTGCACAAGCCGAATTATTTTGACTTGCTATTGCTCGTACCTGGATTGCCAGCCACCGGCGCCTGCCGGTTAACTCGCAAGTCGTTCCACTCGTGATACTGCTTCCTGACGAGGTACAGCCACTACGTAGGTTGCCGAAAATGATAGCATTCGGCAATCCGTTGGCTGATTCGATCTGAGCGTTTTAGTCGCGGCCTTGTCAAATTCCAGAACGCTCCTTGAAATCCACGGAGACCCGGCATCTGCTGAGTACGCAGACGCTAAAGCCTATCAAAATCGGCCCTGGTAGCCGCCGGATGCTGTGCGCGATTTTGGCGTGCCCGAACGGGGCTCAAGAACCGGCTAATTCAGATGACGCATAGGACACACCTGGTCGTGACGAGCACACACGCCGCACACAAAGCTCAGTTGATTTTGCGCAGACGCAAGAAAACGCGAGGCCGGCGGAACCGCTTGCACTGATCCACGCGAATCGGTGGCCTGCGAATCCGTCGCCACACTGACTTCATTCAAAGTCGTTCCTATTGCATGTCGGCGATCATGAGATCAACTATGCAAAGAGACTTCCATCAAAGCGATCGCGATTCGTCCAAGATTCTGTAAATCTGGGAACCATACTTCTCCACGAGCTTGATGCCGACCCCGGGAATGGCCAGCAACTGCGCGGCTGTCTTCGGCTCTTTCTCCGCAATCGCCAGCAGCACTCGGTCTGACATTATACGGAACGCCGGCAAGCCCCGCTTCGTCGCCACGGCTCGCCGCCACGCTTTCAGCATCGCCGCGGCACGTGAGCCATGCCGTGCGTCCTGATCTTCCGGCGCGGCTTCCCGCCCCAGTGCCGGCGGCTTGCGAGATCTCTGCCTCGCCGCGGCTGCGGGCCTCTTCTTTCGGCTCTTCTTTCCTGCCAGCTTTCCCGCGAGAGCCGAGGTCTCGCGAATCCTCAGTTCGAAGGGCGCGTCTTGATCTGCATACTTCGGATCCTCCGTTATACTTGCCAGGCGAAATGGAATCTGTTTCCCGTCCTTCTCGAATACCGAATCCACCAGGCGGAGGAAACCCGAGCGCGCCATCGCCCCCATGAGTTCCTCGAACTCGTCGCGGTCCATGCCCTTGTTCCCACACACCTCCGTGTGCAGCTTTCCGACCGACTTGCGATTCATCCGCAGCGCATTCAAGACATCACGCGCCACAATCTGTTCCTGCGCCGTGGCCTTGCGGAACCGCTGGGCCACGCAGCTTTCCGGCGCGCAGAAATCGCAGATGCCGCAAGGCTTCTGGCTGTCCGCAGTGTCGCCGAAGTGCCGCACGAGGCTTGACATGCGGCATTGGTTGCTCTGCGCATACCGGATCATCGCTTCAATCTGCGACTTTTTCTGGTCTCCCTGGGCGATGTAAGACTCGCGCCAGTCATCCCGTCCGCGACTCAGATTGTCCGTCGCATCCATGATCACGCCGCTGTGCGTCCAAAGCTTCTCCAGCGCTTTCTCGAAGATATCGGACGGGACCCTACCCTGCTTTTCAATTAACTCTCGTGGCTGCGGCTCCGTGCGAAGCCGCTCATAAATCCGGTCAAGGTGCTTTGCGTCCGGATAATCGCGCTCAAAAAAGAAATCGTGCGTATAGCGGTCCGCGTAGGAGTGCATCAGGATCGCGCGGCTCGGCTTGCCATCGCGTCCTGCGCGCCCAATCTCCTGGTAGTACGCTTCGATACTCCCTGGCAACGCGGTATGGATCACCGAACGGATATTCGCTTTATCGATGCCCATGCCGAACGCGATCGTCGCGACGATCACTTCCAGCTTGCCGTTGAGGAATCCGTCCTGGACCCGGCGTCGCCGGTCCGCGTCTAGACCTGCATGATAAGCCGCGGTGGTAAAGTCGCACGCGAGCAACGCGGCGACGCTCTCGGCTTGCTTGCGGCTGGGCGTGTAGATAATCGCTGGACGACGGTCGGGGTCGGATAACAACTCCTGCGCCAGGTTAGGACGCCGCGACGGGCTGGTTTCGACTACTTCAATCGCAATGTTCGATCGCCGGAAACCATGAATAAAACTTGCCTGGTGATCGAGACCCAGTTGATTGCAGATGTCACGCTGTACGACGGCCGTGGCCGTGGCTGTCAGAGCAATCACCGGCGCTGGGCGCAGCGTCGGTAGAGAGCCGCCCAGCAGCCGGTAATCGGGCCGGAAATCGTGACCCCATTGGGAAATACAGTGCGCTTCATCGATGGCAATCAGTGTCGGTTTCCGTTTCGCCAGCATCTCCGGGAAACCAGGCACTCGCAGGCGTTCGGGCGCGATAAAGAGGAACTGCAACTTGCCGTTCAGGTAATCGACACAAACTTGGCGGGAAGCCGCGCGGTCGCGTCCGGAATGGATGCATTCCACCGCGAAGCCAAGGTCCCGCAGCTTTCGAAACTGGTCTTCCATCAGCGCGATGAGCGGACTGATCACCAGCGTCGTCCCGCCCCGCGCGAGCCCGGGCAGTTGGTAGCAAAGCGACTTCCCCGCACCCGTGGGCATGACCAACAGCGCGTCGCGCCCCTCAATCACCGTCCGGCAGACTTCTTCCTGATTTGCACGGAACGCCACGAAGCCGAACGCCCTGTGCAGCAGCGCATTCAATGACTCATCCGGCTCGGCGGTAATGGCGGGTGGAGCCTCTGCGGCGGCCGCGGACACGCGGACACTGGCTGCGTCTGCCGGTGGGTTGGCCGCCGCAGCTTGTGAACTGGCTCCATTACTGCCTCCGTTGCTCTCGCGCGGCGCCGCCGGAATCCGACCCACCTTGCCGATCACATCCCGCACATAATCTTCAATCCCGTGCAGGAATGGCTCCAATTTCGCCTCGCCACGCTGTATCCGCGTCAGATAGGCTTCCCACTGCCCCGTCATCGCGGGGCTCTTCACTTCCGGATGCACCACCTCAATCAATTGGATGCCCTTTCCCGTCGCTTCCAGAGTTTTTGCGTTGCGCACAATATATTCCCGCTTCAGCAGCACTTCAATGATCGAAGCGCGCGTGGCCGGCGTGCCCAACCCGGATTCCTTCATGGCGTCAGAAAGCTCTTTTTCATCGAGCGTCTTCCCGGCTGTCTCCATCGCAGTCAGCAGCGTGGCCTCGGTGAATCGCTTCGGTGCCCGCGTCTTCTTGCCCGTAGCCTCGGAACTCAGCACATCCTGGGCCTGCCCGCGCTCGAGTCCGGCAGGCAAGGCCTGTTGCTCTTCTTCCGAACTTTCCTCGCCAGCTTTCGCCCTCCGGTTACTCGACTTTTTCTCCTCAGTCTGGAAGTCCAGCACTTTCCAACCAACCTGCTGAATCGCTTTTCCAGAAGAGTGGTAGCGATCGATCACCGTGGGGTTCGTGATCGCGGTAATCACCGTCGTCACCGACCACACATGATCCTCATGCCAGCAGGTCAGCAATCGGCGGCACACCAGGTCGTAAATCTTTCGCTCGTCGGGAGACAGATCCACCCGGTCCGGCGAAGTTACGGTGGGGATAATTGCGTGGTGGTCGCTGACCTTCGCATCATCCACATACCTGCGCCCCAGCGGCTTCTCCCCAGTACCGGGAGCCAGATGTTGCCGGAAGGGGCCCGCCACCGTCTGCACGATCCGAGACAAGGTCCCCGCAACATCTTGCGAAAGATGCCGGCTGTCCGTGCGCGGATAACTGATCAGCTTGTGGCGCTCATAGAGAGCCTGCGTCGTGTCGAGGGTGTGTTGTGCGCTGAACCCGAACAGCCGGTTCGCATGCCGCTGCAACTCGGTCAGGTCATACAAAAGCGGCGGTCCCATGCGCTGGGTCTCAGCCTTCACCGATTCAATGGCCGCAACTCCGGTCTTTGCGCGCGCTGCGATCTGACCGGCTTCCACACCATCCGGCGGAAGTCGGGCGGATTTCTGGATCTTCTCCACATCGCGGACCCAGGTGCCCTTATAAGCCCCGGCCTTGGGGCGCGCCGCCGGGCGAAACGTCGCAATCACTTCCAGATAATCTTCCGGCACGAAGCGCCGCACCGCTAGTTCGCGCTCCACCACCATGGCGAGCGTCGGCGTCTGCACACGTCCCACGCTCAGTTCATCGCCATAAGTCAGCGTGTAGGCACGCGAAAGATTCATGCCTACGAGCCAATCGGCCCGGCTACGGCCCCGTGCTGCATCCGCCAGCGGCTCGTAATCCTTGCCCGGTTTAATAGCGTCGAAACCCTTCCTGATGGCCTCCGGCGTAAGAGAGGAGATCCACAGCCGGCTAATGGGCTTCGAACACCCGGCCGCTTCGTAGATGTAGCGGAAAATCAGCTCGCCTTCGCGCCCGGCATCCGTCGCGCAGATCACACGCCCCACGCGGGACGAAGACAGAATCTTTCGCACTACCTCAAACTGATCTTTGGTCTTTTCGTACACGACCAGAGGCCATACTTCCGGCAGCATCGGCAGGGTCTCGCGCCGCCAGACCTTCCACTGCGGATGAATCTCATGCGGCTGTGCGAGCGACGCAAGATGCCCAATGGCCCACGTAACCACGTAGCCATTGCCATGGATGTAGCCTTCACCCCTGGTGGTTGCTCCCAGTACCTTCGCGATATCGCGCGCGACCGAAGGTTTCTCGGCGAGTACCGCAATCGTGCCGGATTCTGAAAGGGACATCTTGAGACTCCCAGTTTAGCGATGCGGCCCTTTTGTAAGTACTTGCCGGAAGATTCACCACGTTATAATCGTGCGCTTGGGACAGCCTCCTCTCTTCGAGCACGATTTCCGGACGGCGCGGCCCGCACAGACGGTGTACTGCCACCAAGAGTTCCTCGATAGGCTCGCGGCCCGGCGGACGGAGCCGGTCGGCACACGAACGGCGTTGCTGATGCAAAAAGATGCAGTGGACATCACCCGGCTGCACTACAAAGGAACCGGTGGGATCAATAGAGGATGGCGGCGTTCGCGGCTCGGTGGCAGCTCGGGATCACACTTCTACGCTTGGTGGGCTCCCGTGGGTGCCGCGCCCCTCAGGCCGGAGGCTTCCTTTGATGAGGCGTAAGCTGAGCGGTTTTCTCGCGTGACATCCGTCACCACGACGATCACGCACCCCGAGCGCCTGGCAATCTGACTACCGACTACCTGCCGATGAGCGTTCCGGATTTGCGCGGAAGCGAATATGCGCCGGAACCGTGGACTTCTTCGCAAGTGCGCTTTGACCGCAGCCGGGCCGTGGCGAGACTTCTCAAAGGTCACCCGGGCTCGGGCAAAACCATGGCGATGCTGCACGCCGCCGACGCTTCGTAAGCAGAACGCACCTGGTACCTGAAGTTTTCGCAGGATTGGCTGCCCTTACCGCAAACCACGATCTCACCCGCTCGCCAGTCGATGTCATCAATCTGGATGGCGATTACTTCCGGCGCCCGCAGTCCAAGACGGGCAATCAAAAGCACCATCGCGTACCCGAGTGCCGGAGAGTAAGCGGCCGAGGTGACATCTGCGGCCGGCGCCGTTGCTCTATGTTTTGTGTTCAGCAGGGTAGGTGACCTGAGTTCCGGTTATCTTGCCCCAAGGTGTTAACGAGTGAGGTTGCGTGCGAGTGGCGCTTGTGATTTCCCGCACTTCGATTCCTCGCGCCAACAACGCATCCGCGATCAGGGAACGATGGCAGCGCCAGGGAACGGCTTCGGCGCACATTATGGCGATCTGCTCCGACCTCGCAAGTTCTATCAAATCGTCCAGATTTTTCCTGAACTCAGGCGTCTGCATGTAATCGGCAAAGCCACGGAAGCTGGCGTTATGCCATCCGGTGTTAAGAGAATCACGGCGCGCATGCCGGAAGCCACCCAAACCGGGCATGTAACGGTAATGAAGGCGAGCGGAATGCAGGGCAGGCGACAATTCGCTGCGGTTGAACTGCGGATTGTGCCGCGAACGCGGGACAGTGCGTACATCGACCAGTCGCTGCACCTGGTGTGCTTTCAGAAGGTGGATGAACTCCTTTGCCGTGCGGGTGGAGTGCCCGATGGTCATGACAATCGGCGGTACCGGTGGTGGGGAGTCCTTCATGCCAGACATACTTCCTGAGCTGCGAGGCAGAAACAATCCGCGCTGTCGGCACTTCGTCTCATTTCCAACTCGCCGGCCTCATTAAGATATTCCAACGTCGCCGAAGGCTAGGTGCCGTAACCGCGATGCTGCGTGGCAAGCAGTTGCTGGTTATCCGGCCAGGAGATGGTCAATAGGAATACGGATTCGTCTAGTGATTCGACCTCGTGCTTGATCGAAGCGCCAACGGCAATGAGGCTCCCCACTTTCAGATCGTATGCCTGCCCCTGTGCGCTGTACCGTACATGCCCCTTCAACACCTGCACGGAACTCGTACCATCGACGTGATGTTCCTTCATCCGGGCGGCAGTCTCCATGGAGATCAGAACGACTCGGAAATCCAGCTTTTTGTAAAGGGTTTTGGCATGGATACCCGAGGGCCAGGGCTTCTGCTGCTCCGAATCGACGATTTCGCGCGCCAGGTCAAAGCACGAGAGATTGCTGATCATGTTGCCGTCATCGCCTGAACCTGGAATTGACATGGGAAAATTCGCTCCTGACTCGCAGTATCCACCCTTTCTGCCTCATCGTGCAATTGTCCTGCGTGCCTAAATCCGCCTCGGCGCCTGCGCATGCGGTCGCGCGCGGAACTCCACCATTCACAGCAAAGCTGGCGGCTTCACTATAAACCCGCGACCGCCGCAGTTCCGAATGGCCTTCTGCCATGATAAGAACCGAACTCCTGGGAACTGCTGGACAGGAATCGAGGAGGACATTTCATGACTGCTACGTCTGCGGACGCTACGAGTATCTCCCCGTGGTGGAGACATTCTGCCATTCTCCTAATGATCGCCGGCTTTTCGGCTCTATAGACCCGCCCAAGTATGCAGGCCACTCACTGCGCGCCGGACACGCGACCAGTGCAGCCGCTAGCGGGGCATCTGAACGCTCGATTATGAACCAGACTGGTCATCGGTCAGTCCAAATGGTTAGACGATATATACGGGAAGGCAATTTATTTAGGGAGAACAGCGCGGGGAGGTTGGGACTGTAGCGTCGCCTGGGGTCAATCGGTAGCGCTGGACGCGATGGCTTTTATAGCCGCCTGTAGAGGGAGCCTAGCCCAAGTAACCCACTCTGTCCGATTCCTTCGCGTCCTATCGGGACCTGGTTTGAACTCGGTAGCAGCGGTTAGGGCAAACGCAGAGGCAAGCGCAATCAGAAGTGCTGTTGCCGTAATAGCAGAACTCTCGGAAACCGCGAAGACAACGGAGCCTACGTCCCCTAAAACCACCAGCGCACCCAGTATCAATAAAAATCGCTTAGTCACGACGGCGACATGAGCCTGCACGCCAACTGCCCAAGCCCCGGCACTACTCCAAGGCATCGGAATACTAATGGCGCGCTGGATTGTGGTTGCGAGTGCGGACATTGGTTGCCAGGACTTAGCCTCAAAACGCATGCCCAAAGTTCGTCCACCGTCCACCATGCCTAATGGATTAGCTTGCAAGCAAAACGTTGCAGTTCAAGTTATTCGTTTTGGGCGAAGATACGCCTAATGGGCCGGGAGGCGCTCGGCAGGAGTGAAAGACGATCTCCGGTCCCCTATGTGGACATCCGTGTGGACATCGGGGACCGAAGCAGGAAGCAAATGCCTCTAACTTACTGAAAGAAGTGGTGGGCGCGGCAGGACTCGAACCTGCGACCTCCTGCGTGTGAAGCAGGCGCTCTAACCAACTGAGCTACGCGCCCGGCGTGGCGGGCAATCCTCTATTGTAAGCTACACAGTCTCCACGCGCGCAGGAGCTGAACTTGCCTGAAGCCTATAATGGGTCCATGTCGAAAACGACGTCGGAACCGACGCCGAACCCGCCCGCCACGTTCGAGGCAGGTCTCCAGGAGCTGGAAAGCATCGTCAAGGAAATGGAAACCGGCGAGCTGCCGCTGGAGCGCGCCATCACGCTGTTCGAACAGGGCATGAAGCTCAGTGAAGCCTGCCGCAAACAGCTGGAAGAAGCGGAAACGCGAGTCGAAATCCTCACTCGCCGCGCGGGCGAAATCCAGCCGCAACCGTTCAAAAACAACGAAAAAGCATGACCATATCGGAATACCTCGCGCAGCAGCAGAAGCGGGTGGATACGGCCCTCGGCCGCTGGGTTCCGCCGGAATCGCAGAACCCTTCCATCATCCATCGCGCCACGCGCTACAGCTTGTTCGCGGGCGGCAAACGGATTCGTCCCTTGCTGGCCATCGCGGCCGCTGAAGCGGTCCGAGATCGCCCCGAAGGCATCGAGAATGCGGCCTGCGCCCTGGAGCTGATCCACACTTATTCCTTGATCCATGACGACCTCCCTGCCCTGGACAACGACGATCTTCGCCGCGGCCGGCCTACCTGCCACAAAGTGTTCGGCGATGCGATGGCGATCCTGGCGGGCGACGCGCTCCTGACTCTGGCTTTTGAGGTTTTGTCGAAGTTGCCGGATGTGGACGCCGAGCGGCGCATTCGACTGGTGGCCGAGCTGGCGACGGCGTCGGGCACCGTCGGCGGGATGATCGGTGGACAGGTGAACGATCTGGAAGGCGAAGGCAAGGAACCCACGGCAGCGCTCCTCGATTCGATCCATCGCGCTAAAACGGGGGCGCTGCTGCGCGCCAGCGTGCGCATGGGCGCGATCTACGCCGGCGCCGACGATACCCAGCTCGCCGCACTGACTTGCTTCGGCGAGCACATCGGCCTGGCGTTCCAGATTGTGGACGACGTGCTCGACGTCGAGCAGCCTTCCGAAGCCCTTGGGAAAACGGCCGGCAAAGATGCCCAGCAGAAGAAGATCACGTTTCCCGCGGTTTACGGCCTGGAGCGTTCGCGAGCCATGGCCGAACAGGAACGGCTGGCCGCGCATCTGGCGCTGCGAACTTTCGGCAACCGGACCGAACGCCTTTTACAGCTGGCCGACATCGTCGTCCAGCGCAACGCATGAAGGGGCTCGCTACGAAAGATCGAGCGACGAAAGTTCGGGTAGATCAGCTCCTGGTCGAGCGCGGACTCGCCGATTCCCGCGAGAAAGCTCGCGCGCTGATCATCGCGGGCGACGTTCTGGTCGACGGCCAGAAGAGCGACAAGCCTGGCCGCTCCGTAGCGAGCGACAGCCAGGTGAGCGTCACGGCGCGCCTTCCGTATGTGAGCCGCGGCGGTGTCAAGCTGGCCGGGGCGCTGGATCACTTCGGTATCGACGTCAGCGGCCAGGTTTGTCTGGACGTGGGAAGCTCGACCGGCGGGTTCACCGATTGCCTGCTCCAGCGCGGCGCCGCGCGCGTGTGGGCCATCGACGTCGGCCACGGCCAGCTCGACTGGAAATTGCGCAACGATCCGCGCGTGGTGGTCCGCGAGGGCGTGAACGCGCGCTACCTTGCGGCGGAAGAGATCCCCGCGAAGTTCGATCTGGCGGTGTGCGATGCCAGCTTCATCTCGGCCACACTGCTGATTCCCTCCATCGTGCCGCTGCTGACGGAAAACGGCCGGATGATCATTCTGGTCAAGCCGCAATTTGAAGCCGGCAAGGGCCAGGTCGGAAAGGGTGGCATCGTGCGCGATCCCGCCCAACATCGCGCGGCGTGCGACCGCGTGCAGGCATGCGTCGAGGCGCACGGCTTCCGAGCGTCTATTATCGAGAGCCCCATTCGCGGAGCTGAAGGGAACCGGGAGTTCCTGCTTTATGCCCAAGGCTCGTTATGAACAGCACCGTTAAGTCCGTCGGCCTCATCGCCAAGCCTCGCAGCGACCGCGGCACCACACTGGTGCCGGAATTGATTGCGTGGCTGGAGGCGCGCGGAATCACCGTCTTCCTGGATGAGGGAGCGGCGGGATATGCGGGACGATCCCCTGCCCTTTCGCGCGACCAGGTGGCCGCGCAATCGCAACTGCTGGTGGTGTTGGGCGGAGACGGAACCCTGCTTTCCGCGGCGCGCGCGTCGCTAGGCCATGAAAGCGGACACGAGCTCCCGCTGTTCGCCGTGAACCTGGGCGGTCTCGGCTTTCTCACCGCGATCACCATCGAAGAGCTGTATCCGCAGCTCGAACGCGC
>Ga0075522_10003456_pt1 | contig 11514 bp, 12 predicted proteins | sample NGEPerA_FD_74796 | JGI IMG/M metagenome (GOLD analysis project Ga0075522, IMG submission 74796) | Arctic peat soil microbial communities from the Barrow Environmental Observatory site, Barrow, Alaska, USA - NGEE PermafrostL2-A | ecosystem: Environmental > Terrestrial > Soil > Wetlands > Peat ... | reverse complement strand
CGATAAATTCAAGTTAATTCAATGGCTTCTACCAAGTGCGTGCCTGGCAACAGCCGGCCCTGATCCAGCAGCAGCGCCCGGTCCATGCGGGCTGCCAGGGCAAAATTGTGGGTGGCGATCAGCGCACCGACACCCTGGGCGCGGGTGATTGCGATCAGCGCGTCGAACACACCGCCTGCGGTCTTGGGGTCGAGGTTACCGGTGGGCTCGTCCGCTAAAAGGATCTTGGGCTTGTTGGCCAGGGCACGGGCGATGGCCACGCGCTGCTGCTCGCCACCCGACAATTGTGCCGGCCGGTGAGTGAGCCGGGCGCCCAGCCCCAACGCGGTCAAGATGCGTTTCGCCTCCACGCCTGCTTCGCCACGCGACTTGCCGGCAATCATCTGCGGCAGGACCACATTCTCCAGGGCGTTGAACTCCGGCAGAAGATGATGCGCCTGATAGACGAAACCGATCATGTCGCGGCGGATGCGGGTGCGTTCCTGCTCGGAGAGATGCGAGACCGCCTGGCCGTCGATGTAAATCTCGCCCGCCGATGGTGCTTCCAGCAGGCCCGCCATGTGCAGCAGCGAGGATTTGCCCGCGCCGGATTGGCCCACCAGCGCCACCACTTCGCCCGCCTGGAGCACCATGTTGAGATCGCGGAAGATTTCGAGCTGGCCCTCGCCTTCCTTGTAGCGGCGCGAGACATTTTCCAGCCGCAGCAATTCACTCATAGCGCAGCGCCTCGACCGGATCGAGCTTGGCCGCCCGCCATGACGGATAAAGCGTGGCGAGGAAGGTGAGCACCAGCGCCATCACCACCACTGCCGTCACTTCGCCCGGGTCCATTTCGGCGGGCATGCGGGAAAGAAAATAGATGGTGGGGTCGAACAAGGTCGTGCCGGTGAGCCGCGACAGCGCCTGGCGGATATTCTCGATATTGGCGCAGAACACCACGCCGATGACAAAACCCAAAAGCGTGCCGGTCACCCCGATGCTGGCGCCGGCGATCAGGAACACCCGCATCACCGCACCCCGCGATGCGCCCATGGTACGCAGGACCGCGATGTCTCGCGACTTGTCCTTCACCAGCATGATCAGGCCCGAGACGATGTTCAGCGCCGCCACCAGAATGATCAAAGTGAGGATCAGGAACATCACATTGCGCTCGACCGTGAGCGCCCCAAAGAAACTGGAATTGGTGTCCTGCCAGGGGATCAGCCTTGTGTTCTGGCCCGCGGCCTGGGCCAAGCGCGGCAGAAAGGCGAGATCATTGTCGGGATCGCGCACCATCACTTCGATCCCGCTCACATTGCCTTCAGCGTTGAAGAACAACTGCGCTTCTTTCAGCGGCATGAAGATGAAGCTGGTGTCGTATTGGGTCATGCCGATTTTGAATGTGCCTGCCACCGTATAGGTCTTGATCCGGGGCGTGGCGCCGAACGGCGTGATATTGCCCTGGGGCGCGATCAGGGTGATGGCGCTACCCGCATGCAGGTCCAGTTTCTGCGCCAGCCCGGCGCCGATGATCACCTGATCGCCGCCGGCGAAACCGTCCAGCGCGCCCGGCGTCAATGTATTGGAGACGATGGTGAGGCTTTTGAGATCGGGCGCTGTCAGCCCTCGCACCAGCACGCCCAGATTGACGCCGTTCTGGCTGGCCATCACCTGGCCGTCCACCATGGGGGCGGCGCGGGTGACGCCGGGAACGGCACGCAACCGCTGTGCGACGATGTCGTAATCGGCCATCGGTCTGGCGACGGCCTGAACGGTGACATCGCCATTGAGCCCCAGAATGCTTTTCAGCAATTCGTGGCGGAACCCATTCATCACCGACATCACGATGATCAGGGTGGCCACCCCGAGCGCGATCCCGACCAGGGAAAAGCCGGAGATCACCGAGATGAAGCTTTCCTGCCGTTTGGCGCGCAAATAGCGCAGCGCCAGCATCCATTCATAGGGTGCGAAAGCCCCGACTTTTCGAGATTCGGCCATGGCGGGCGAGATTAAGGGCGCCTGCGCCCCGCGTCCACTTGCTTATGGACCGGGCCCCAAGCGACCGGCTAAGAGACGCCGGTAACCCGGATTACAGACCGATCATGCAGCGCGCCCTGAACGTCACCCGCGAGCGTTTCGCCGACTGGTATCAGGCGGTGGTGCGCGACGCCGACATGGCGGAAAGCAGTCCGGTGCGCGGCGCCATGGTGATCAAGCCCTGGGGCTATGGCGTGTGGGAACTGATCCAGCAGGAGCTGGATCGCCGCATCAAGGCCACCGGCCACGAGAATTGTTATTTCCCGCTGTTCATTCCGCTGTCCTTCATCGCCAAGGAAGCCGAGCATGTTGAAGGCTTCGCCAAGGAGATGGCGGTGGTCACCCATCACCGCCTGAAACTGATCGACGGAAAGCTCCAACCCGATCCCGAAGCCAAACTGGAAGAACCGCTGGTGGTGCGCCCCACTTCCGAAACCATCATCGGCGATGCCTTCTCGCGCTGGATCAGAAGCCATCGCGATCTTCCCATGCTCATCAATCAATGGGCCAATGTGGTGCGCTGGGAGATGCGCCCCCGCCTGTTCCTGCGCACCACCGAATTCCTCTGGCAGGAAGGCCATACCGCTCATGCGACAGAAGCGGAAGCGGTCGAGGAAACCCGCCGCATGCTGGAAGTCTATCGCAGCTTCGCCGAAGACGTGCTGGCGATGCCGGTGATCGCGGGGGAGAAGCCGGAACATGAGCGCTTCCCCGGCGCGGTGAATACTTATTCGATCGAAGCGATGATGCAGGACGGCAAGGCCTTGCAGGCCGGCACCTCGCATTTCCTGGGCACCCATTTCGCCGAGGCGCAAAACATCAAATTCCAGGACGAAGCGGGCACGCTGACTTATTGCAACACAACCAGCTGGGGCGTTTCCACCCGCTTGATTGGCGGAGTGATCATGACCCATGGCGATGATGACGGGCTGCGCCTGCCGCCCGCCATCGCGCCGCGCCAGATCGTGGTGGTGCCGATGCTGCGCGACAAGCCGGAAGATGCCGAGGTACTGGCCTATTGCGAGAATCTGGTGAAGGCGCTTTCCGGCATGACCGCATTCGGCCAGCCGGTGCGCGCGTTCCTGGACATCAAGAAAATCAAGTCGGCGGAAAAGCGCTGGAATTGGGTCCGGCGCGGCGCACCTTTGATCGTCGAAGTCGGACCGCGCGACGCGGCCGCTGGTCAAGTCACCTATATGCGCCGTGACGATCTGCGCGATGGCGACAAGATCAAATCCATCGCCAAGCCGCGAGTGGATTTCATTGAAGGCGCGGTACAGCTGCTCACCGAGATTCAGGCGGGGCTTTATGCCGAAGCCAAAGCGCGGCTGGACGGCAACATCAAAACCGGCCTCACCAGCTTCGACGACGTGGCGAAATATTTCGGCGAAGACGACGACAGTTTCAAAGGCTGGGTGCGGGTGGCTTGGTCAAAGCCGCAAGGTGCGGCGCTGGACGCGGTCGAGCAAAAGCTGAAAACACTCAAGCTCACCATTCGCAACGCGCCCGAGGACCAGCCGCAATCCTTCGGAACCTGCATTTTTACAGGCGCGCCGGGTACCGAAGAGATTCTAATCGGCCGGGCTTATTAACGAATAAGCATCGCCTCATCGGTTACAAAGCTTTGTCTTGCGGGGTGATTGTCCTTGAGTCACCCTGCTCGTGGTTGACGCGGCTGGGGAGGCGCATCAATGACCAGGTTTGGAAAGTTCCTCGCGCCGGCCGCGTGTGTGATCTCGATCACAGCCGCCCTCCTGATCGGCACATCACCAGCTTCGGCGCAGATTGCCTGCAGCAAATTCGGCGAGTGCTGGCACGTGCGGGAATATTACGTGTTCCGGCCCGAGTTCGGGGTCACCGTTCACCCCGACAACTGGCGCCCCGACCGGCATGAACGTGTCCGTTGGCGCGACCATGCCGGGCGTGGTTATTGGCACGAAGGCATCTGGATCAATTTCTGAGGACGTCAACGCGGGGTTTGATCCTCAGCGCGCTTTGCGCGCGGCGGGACAAGCCGGCTTGGGATTGAGGATCGAATCCACGTCCTTCTGGCTCAACTGCGCATAGGCCTGGGGCCGAGCGGCTTTGCCTTTGCCAGTTTCTCCGGCCAGCGGCAGCAGAACGCCATTGGGCGCGGGAAGCTTGACCTGGGACAGATCGGCGGCGACCACGGGATTGCCATCCACATCCGTCCCAGCGACGTAATCGGGTCCATCCAGCCGGGAATCGCAGGAGCCTTTGGCCTCCGCCAGCAGCGGATCGGGGCGGGGAGCGCCCGCGGCGGCATCCGCCAGCGTGGGCGCCAGTAGCGTTCCTAAGACAAGGAACGCCAAGATCAGCCAGCAATTTTCTTGCGTTTGTTGCACCGCAATATTCCAAATATTTCGTGACAGACCGAGCGAAGCGCATTATCACCGCCGTAGATAAAAACTCGCTAAACGCGAGGGCAGCGCGAAAAAGCGGCCAAGTTCGGGGATACAGGGGAAACAAGGCCGGAGTCCTCTCCGGCCTTTTACTTTTCCGGCGCTAGAGCTCCAGCCAGCCGTAACCAATGGCGAAGTAAAAAATCACCCACAGCACCGCCGCGATCACGGTGGCCCAAAGCGCTTTCTTGCCCAGATTGGCTTTCAGCGGCGCGCCGGTCTCAGGATCGACTTCGCCCAACCCGATCGGCAAGAGACAGAAGAACGCCAGGAACCAGCACACCGCAAAAGCACTGAACAGCACGACGTAATGAAGAAAGCCGGGAATGGTCATGCCTGCTCCAGCTCGATCAAGGTGCCGACGAAATCCTTGGGATGCAGGAACAGCACGGGTTTGCCATGCGCGCCGGTCTTGGGCTCTGGCGCACCCGCCAGCCGCGCGCCTTGCGCCAGAAGCCGGTCGCGCGCGGCGATGATGTCGTCCACTTCGAAGCAGAGATGGTGCACTCCGCCGCCCGGATTGCGGGACAGAAAATTGGCGATGGGGGAATTGTCGCCCAAGGGCGCGAGCAGCTCGATCTTGCTGCCGGGAAGCTCGACGAAGACGGTGGTGACGCCATGCGCGGGTTGGGCCACGGGCGGCGAGACCCTGGCGCCCAGCACATCGCGATAGATCGCTATGGCCTTGTCGAGGTCGGGCGTGGCGATCGCCACATGATTGAGTTTGCCGATCATAATTCCACCACCGTAACACGGGTGACGGGTTTCTTGCCCCAGGCATCCTGTGCGGCGCGGCGCGCGGCGCGGCGCACGGCCTCGCGCAGCGCTTCGCTATTGGTGCTTTTGGGATTGTAGCGGCGCAGCGCCTCGTCCACGACCGTCCGCACTGCTTCCCTCACCGGCTCCGGCATGCCTTCGGCCAGGATCGCGGCATCGGCGGCGGCTCGGCCTTTGCTGTCGAGCACCAGGGTGATGGCGATCAGCCCGGCATAGGCCATGGCGCGGCGCGCCTTGGCCAGGCCCTCGCCTTCGGCCACCAGCACGCGCCCATCCATATGGATGCGCCCCGACGGCACTTCATCGATCAATTCGGCAGGACCGGGCGCCAGCCGGTAGAGCTGGCCATTGGCGGGGACCAGGGCTTCGGGCACCTGCAACGATTTCGCCAGCCTGGCATGTTCGGCCATGTGACGCAGTTCGCCATGCACCGGCACGGCGATGCGCGGCCGGGTCCAGCGGTACATCTCGGCCAGTTCCTCGCGCGCGGGATGGCCGGAGACATGGACGAAATGGTCCTCGGCGGTCAGCACCTCGACACCCAGGGCGGAGAGTTTGTTGTGCAGCTCGAAGATCGCCAGGTCGTTGCCGGGAATCACTCGAGAGGAAAAGATCACCGCGTCACCGTTGCCCAATTGCACATCGGGATGATTGCCCTGAGCGATGCGGGAAAGGGCGGCGCGCGGCTCGCCCTGGCTGCCGGTGACCAGGTACAGAACCTTGCCGGCGGGAAGCTCGCTCGCTTCCGCGGCGTCGAGCACGGCAGGAAAATCCTTGAGATAGCCGGTGGCGCGCGCGGCCTGGACGATCTTGTGCATGGAGCGGCCCACCAGGGCGAGCTTGCGGCCATGGATTTTCGCCGCATGGGCGATGGAGTCGAGGCGCGCCACATTGGAGGCGAAGGCGGTGACTGCGATGCGGCGTTTGAGGCCGCCGATCAGTTGCACCAGGCTGTCGCGCACCTGGGCTTCCGATCCCGAATGGCCCGGCACCAGCGCATTGGTGGAATCGCATACCAGCGCCAGCACACCCTCATCGCCCAGTTTCTGGATCGCGGCAGCATCGGTGACCGCGCCCAGAAGCGGCTCGGGATCGAGCTTCCAATCGCCGGTATGCGCGATCAGGCCCAAAGGCGTGCGGATGGCCAGAAGATTGGGCTCCGGGATCGAATGGGTGATGGAGATGAAATCGATGGCGAAAGGACCAAGCTTCAGCGAGCCGCCCAAACTCACTTCCCGCACCGGCACGGAAAGTCCGGCCTCAATCAGCTTGCCTTCGATCAGACGGGCGGTGAAGGGCGTGGCGTAGATCGGACATTTGAGCGTGGGCCACAGCAGGGCGATGGCGCCGATATGGTCCTCATGGGCATGGGTGGCGACGATGCCCAGCACATCCTCGCGCCGCTCGGCCAGATAGCGGATGTCCGGCAGGATCAGATCGACGCCGGGTGAATCGGTTTCCCGCCCGAACGTGACGCCGCAATCCACCACGATCCATTGCCGGCGGTTGGGCGGGCCGAAGCCATAGGCATTGAAATTCATTCCGATTTCGCCCGACCCGCCCAGCGGCAGGAAAACGAGTTCGTCACTCTTGGACATCAGGGCGTCATATGGTGTTGCGGGCGTGGATCAGCATCAGGCCGCGCAGGGTGAGATCGGGGTCGATATGATCGATCGCGGGAATGTCGGGACGGAAGAGATGGGAAAGACCGCCGGTGGCGATCACGGTCATGGGTTTGCCATATTCGGACTTGATGCGGTCGATCAATCCACTGATCAGCCCCACATAGCCCCAATAGACACCCGACTGCATGGCGGCGACGGTGTTGCGCCCGATCACGGTCTGCTGCCTATGGATCGCAACGCGGGGCAGCAGAGCCGCGGCCTGGTGCAGCGCCTCGATGGAAAGATTGGCACCCGGCGCGATCACGCTGCCGTCGAAATCGCCATTCTCGGCGACGATGTCGAAATTGGTGGCGGTGCCGAAATCCACCACGATCACCGCGCCCTTGTACCGCTGATGCGCCGCCACCGTGTTGCAAAGCCGGTCCGCGCCCACATTCTGCGCCGGATCGACATTGGCCTTCATCCCTAGATCCACCGAGGGGTCGCCCACGATCAAGGGCTCGCATTTGAGATAGTTGCGGCAGAGCGCGCGCAGATCGAAGAACACCGCCGGCACCACCGTGGCGATGATGGCGGCGTCGAGATCGGCGAAGGAAAGCTTTTCCAGCGAAAGCAGCTGGCTCAACCAGACCGCATATTCGTCGCAGGTGCGCTCGGTGTTGGTGACGGCGCGCCATTGGGCGCGTAGGTTCTCACCGTCATAAACGGCGAAAACGATATTGGTGTTGCCGGCATCGATCGCGAGCAGCATCGTTTATCCGAAGAAGATGTCGGCGGCGGGCAGCGTGCTGAGCCGCCCGAAGCCTTCGTTGAGCAGAAGCGCGCCGCTTTCGTCGATGCCTTCGAACATCCCGGACCTTTCTTCTTTCACCAGCCGCGCCCGGATGCGCGTGCCAAGTCCGTGCGCCCGGACCAGCCATGCGTCGCGGATGGCGGCAAAGCCTTGGGCGGACCAGACCTCATACCATTTCGCAAAGTCCGCCGCGAGCCGAGCCAACCCATCGGCCGCGGATGGCACCTCCGTGCCCAATGCCGCCAGCGAGGTGGCGGGAAACTCGGTGTCTTTGGGGTAATGCCTGAGATTGACGCCGATGCCGATGGCAAGCGCGCCATGGGCGTTTTCCAGAAGGATGCCCGCCAGCTTCTTGCCGTCGGCCAGGACATCGTTGGGCCATTTGAGGGCGATACGCGCATGGGGGGCAAAGGATGCCGCCATGTCAGAGGCGGCGATGGCGGCGACAAAGGAAAGCTGTGGCCATTCGCTTTCGCAGCGCCCCGGCAGCAGCAGCAGCGTAGCGGCGAGATTGTCATGGGGTGTTTCCCAGTTCCGTCCCCGCCGTCCCCTGCCCGCGGTCTGGTGGCCTGCTGTCAACCACAGCGGCCCCTGCTCGCCTGCCAGAGCCAGGCGGCGCGCTTCCTCATTGGTGGAATCGATTTCGTCGAAGCGCTTGAGGCCGTAGCCCGACGGCCAGCCTGTCAAGGAAACAGGACCTTGGCGGCCGCGTCGGCGCTGGAGATGATCGGCGATGCCGCGACAATGAAGAAGAGAGTCACTGCGCCGGAAATCACCAGGATCGCCTGGCTGCCCAGCGCCATGCCCCCGTCGAAGGCGGCTGCCGGCTCGTCAAAATACATCACCTTCACCATGCGCAGATAATAGACCAGGCCTATCGCGCTCGCGAGCACGCCGATGACGGCGGGCCATATCAGCCCCGCCTGGATGGCGGCAAGAAAGACATAGAATTTGGCGAAGAAGCCGGCCAGCGGCGGCAATCCCGCCAGGCTGAGGAACGACAGCGAGAAAATCATCGCCAGCTTAGGATCGGTGCGCGCCAAACCCGCCAGATCGGCGATGGTTTCCACCTGGCGTCCGCCCCGCCGCATCGCTTGGATGCAGGCGAACACGCCCAGATTGGTGAAGACATAGATGACGAGATAGATCAGAACGCCGCGCGCGCCCAACGCCGTTCCCGCCGCCAGGCCCAGGAGCGCATAGCCCATATGGCCGATGGAGCTGTAGGCCATCAGGCGCTTGATGTTCTTCTGGCCGAGGGCCGCGACAGCGCCCAGCACCATGGAAAGAACCGAGATCACGATGATGATCTGCCGCCATTGCGCCAGGGCATGTGGAAACGATGTCAGGATCGCCCGGAGGAACAGCGCCATCGCGGCCACCTTGGCGGCGGTGGCGATATAGGCGGTGATGGGCGTGGGCGCGCCTTCATATACATCCGGCGTCCACATATGGAACGGAACGGCCGAAACCTTGAACGCCAAGCCCGAGATCAGAAACACGATGCCGAAGATCAGGCCGATGCCCACCCCCGCCTGTGCCACCACCTGGGCGATGCGGGTGAATTCGACTGTGCCGGTGAAGCCATAGATCAGCGAGATGCCGTACAGCATCATGCCCGACGAGAGGGCGCCCAGGACGAAATATTTCAGTCCCGCTTCAGTCGAGCGCAAATGGTCGCGGTTGAACGCGGCCAGCACGTAAAGCGCCAGCGATTGCAGTTCCAGGCCCATATAAAGGGCGATCAAACTTCCCGCCGACACCATCAAGAGCATGCCCAAGGTGGCCAGGACCATCAGCACCGGCAGCTCGAACCGCGCCGCCGCGGGCTGGAAGAATTCATCCGCCAACAGGATGGAAAGCGCCGAGCCGATCAGGATCAGGATCTGGGCGAAGCGGGCGAAGCTGTCGGCGACGAAAGCGCCATGAAAGGCGGTGGCGTGATCCGGCGTCCACATCACAATAACCACGCCCGTCACCGCCATAAGCGCGATCGCACCCCAGGAAATCAAGGAGGCAGTCTTCTCGCCGCCCATCGCGCCGGCCAGCAGAAGCACCATGGCGCCAACCGCCATGATCAGCTCGGGCAGAAGCGTGAGGAGATCGGTTTGAAGCGTCACTGGACCGCCCTCTTCTGCACTGCCGCCACCTTGCCCACCGAATGATCGAAGGCCAGCGCGGTCTTGTTGTCGTTGATCAGCTTGGCCACCGACGGTGTCGTGACGTCGAATATGGGCTTGGGATAGACGCCCAGCGCGATGGTGATCACCACCAGTGGCGCCAGAATGGCCACTTCGCGCAGGCTGAGATCCTGGATGGTCTTGAGCGCGGGCTTAACCAGGGCGCCGAAGATCAAGCGGCGATAGAGATAAAGCGCATACGCCGCCGAAAGGATCGTGCCGGTGGCGGCAAAGATCGCTATCCAGCTATTGTGCAGATAGGCGCCCAACATGGTGAGAAATTCGCCGACGAAACCGCTGGTCCCCGGCAGACCCACATTGGCCAAGGTGAAGACCATGAAGAAGGCGGCATAGACCGGCATGCGATTGACCAGCCCGCCATAAGCCGAAATCTCGCGCGTATGCATGCGGTCATAGACCACGCCCACGCAGAGGAACAGCGCGCCCGAAACCACGCCATGGCTGAGCATCTGGAAGATGCCGCCTTCCACGCCCTGATGGGTGAGCGTGAAGATGCCCATGGTGACGAAGCCCATATGCGCCACGGACGAATAGGCGATCAGCTTCTTCATGTCGTCCTGTGCCAGCGCCACCAGTGAGGTGTAGATGATCGCCACGATGGAGAGCGTGAAGACCAGCGGCGCGAACATTTCGGACGCCGACGGGAACATGGGCAGCGAGAAGCGCAGGAAACCGTAACCGCCCATCTTCAAGAGGATGCCGGCCAGGATCACCGATCCCGCGGTGGGCGCCTCGACATGGGCGTCGGGCAACCAGGTATGGACCGGCCACATCGGCATCTTGACCGCGAAGCTGGCGAAGAAAGCCAGCCACAGCCAGGTCTGCATCTGAGGCGGGAAATGCACGCCGTTCAGCAGCGTGACGATGTCGGTGGTGCCGGCGTACCAGTACATCGCCATGATGGCGAGCAGCATCAGCACCGAGCCGGTGAAGGTGTAGAGGAAGAATTTGAAGCTGGCATAGACGCGCCGCTTACCGCCCCAGATGCCGATGATCAGGAACATCGGGATCAGGCCACCCTCGAACAGCACATAGAACAAGACCAGATCCAGCGCGCAGAACACGCCAATCATCAAGCTTTCCAGCACCAAGAAGGCGATCATGTATTCAGCGACCCTGGTTTGGATCGACTCCCAGCTGGCGGCGATGCAGAACGGCATCAGGCCGGCGGTGAGGACCACGAACAGCATGGAAATGCCGTCCACGCCCATGTGATAGGAGATGCCGCCGCCCAGCCAGTTAGTCTTCTCCACCAGTTGGAAGCCCTCGACATGGGTGTCGAACTTCGCCCACACCACCAGCGAAAGAGCCAACGTTACGATGGTGGTGATCAGCGCGATCCAACGCGCCGCGTTGGCGCGCGGCATCAAAAGGATCAGGACCACGCCGATCAGCGGTCCGAAGGTGACAAGGCTAAGGAGCGGGAAACTCATAGCCCGCCTCCCGACGCCATGAACCAGGTGGCAAGCGCCACCACCCCCAACAACATCGCCAGCGCGTAATGATAGACATAACCGGACTGGAGACGGACCGCGCCGCGCGCCGCATCCAGGACGCGCGCCGAAATGCCGTCGGGACCCAGGCCGTCAATGATGGTGCCGTCGCCCCGCTTCCACAAGAAACGGCCGATCCAGAAAGCAGGCCGCACGAACAGGAAGTCGTAGAGTTCGTCGAAATAC
>Ga0075522_10003455_pt1 | contig 11514 bp, 12 predicted proteins | sample NGEPerA_FD_74796 | JGI IMG/M metagenome (GOLD analysis project Ga0075522, IMG submission 74796) | Arctic peat soil microbial communities from the Barrow Environmental Observatory site, Barrow, Alaska, USA - NGEE PermafrostL2-A | ecosystem: Environmental > Terrestrial > Soil > Wetlands > Peat ... | reverse complement strand
CCGCAGCTGTGAACGGACCAAGAAGGTGCGCCAGCCAATGCGTTGACGCGACCGATCGGTCGCGTCAACGCATTGGCTGGCGCACCTTCTTGGTCCGTTCACAGCTGCGGATCAGTGGCAGGGCCCGCTGGCCGGCGCAAACGTGTCTATCGCCGTCCACCCGTCAGCGCCCCGGTGGACGGGCTTGGGCGCATGGGCGCGGAACCCGCGGTGTGGCCCCGCCCGACCTCTCGCGGAGTGGGCGACGTGGCGTCGAGCTGACCTCGCACCTGACTTCGCACGGCTTCTACGGGTGGAGCTCGACTTCCCCGAGCCGGCGACGGCGCTCGATGCGGAGGCATTCCTACTCGATCATGTGTGTCGCTTGCTGCACCTCTTCTCGGGCACAGGTCCGACTCCGGGCGGTCTGTGGGATCCCCAAGAGCGGACCGGCCGCCTCGTTGACCTTGGTAAGACCCTGGTCGGCGAGCGACGGAGGATCCTCGACCCCATGGTGACATTGTCCGCGTTTCTGGACGATGTCGCACCCGCGTGGGACGCGTTGTCAGAGGCTGACCAGACGACCGTGAACGTCGGCATGGACGCGTTGGCGGCAATGCCCACGGATTTGGAGCCAGCGGTAGTCGCGGGCTCGATGACCTTGGAGTACCTGGCCGCGTCTCTCCTCCCGCCCGCGACGAACAGTTACTCGCTGACAAAGCGTCAGCGCAAGGACATAACCGACGGCCTGGCTCTTTTGGCTGCGCAGGTTGCCCCCCGGTCGACTGGGAACAAGACCTGTCCCGCATCAGTTCCCGGCTGTTTCAAGCGCCGGCCGGTGACCGGATTTCCGAACTGATAGCAACCTTCGGCGTGACGGCAAGTGCCTCTGACTTGGGCGCGTACAGCCGTGTCAGAAACTCAATCACTCACGGCCGTTCTGGAGAGGTACCGCTCCAAGACAAGATCACAGCGATGCTCTTCGAGCGTCACGCGTGTGGCGTTGTGCTGTTGCGGAAGGCTGGGTACCCCGGACGTGTACGCGACGACCGCCGCAACCAACTTCGCGCCGACCGGCCAGGCTCAAGGGTTAAATGACCCGCGTGCCAATCACTCTTGGCCACATCCCGGAGTCGATTCGGACGCCTGCGGAAGTCGCGCTCTGACGCGAGCCTGCACTGGGAGGATGTCACCGTGGTTGTCGCACGGTGTCCGATCTGCCTGAAGACCGCCGAGTCGGAGTACAGTAGCGCCCTGCGGTTGCACCGTGGTTGCACCGGGGATGGTTTGATGGCCTGGACTGACGCGCGCGAAGGCCTCGGCGCGCTCGGTGAGTTCGGCACATAACGACTGGACTACCAAACGGGGTCCCCTCACCTTCGGCCGTCATGTCCGCGCCACCAGACCATTCTACGACTTACAGCACACGCGTTGATGGCGCAGGACACTAGACAGTTCGACTTCACAGCCAGAGGTCCTCCTCTGTCTCCACGACAGGGCGACATCAGCTCAGTCCTCGACAACGTCCGTGGGCATCACACCTTCTGGGTTCAGCGGGAGCTCAACAGCCGAGCGATCCCAGGTGGCGGCGATCTCCCGCCATGCACCCGTCATCCCGAAACCGTACTGCAGGCTGCGTATCGCCGACTCGTGCAGCTCGCGAGACGTGGCCGCGGTGGCGTCGATCGTCACGAACACCTTGTAACCGAGCTGAGCTGCCGTCCTTGCTGTGCTCTCGACGCAAACGTTGGTGGACACCCCGGCAAAGGTGAGGTGTTCCACCCGCAAGCGCCGAAGGATGAGGTCGAGGTCCGTCCACAGGAACGAATCGTAGCGCTTTTTCTCGATCACCACGTCCTGCTCGTGGGGGGCCAGCTCTCGAACGATCTCGGCGTCCCATTCGCCATTGACCAGACCGCGCTCAGCGATCACGCGTGGGTGGACGTGTTCCATGTCGATGCCGGCATCGAGGTATCCGGCTCGGTAGACGTGGCGGGTGTAGATCACCTGGACTCCGGCGCTACGGGCAGCCGCGCACAACTCGCCCACCTCGGGGATGATCGCGCCGTACGCGCCGATCGAAGCGCCCGAGCGCGCGAAGGATCCGCGACTCGAGCAGAAACCGTTTTGCATGTCGATCACCAAGAGGGCGGGGTTGGTTGTCACGAGCTTCCTCACTCCGTCGATTTCTCACGTGATGATTTGCCTTCCAGTAAGCTCGTTCGAACCTGCGTATCGAGGGCTGCATCGACCACCGTCCACGCCATCGCCAGCCCGCCGTCGAACACGGCTCGGTCACCGGGTTCGCCCTTACAGAAGTGCGCGAACTCGGCCTGGTGGTTACTGAACTCACCTGAGTCGATACCGATCATCGGGTGGATGGCCGGCACATGCTGCGACACGTTGCCGAAGTCGGTCGACGCGCTGCGCATCAGGTTGTCGCGCTCGCGATCAGGAAAGTCACGACCGAGCGCCAGTGCGTTCGCCCGATACAACTCTCCCAGGCCCATGTCATGCCTCAGCGCGTCATACCGCGGGTAGGGCTGGCTGACCTTTGCCTCGGTGCCACTGAGCAGGGCGGCACCGGCTACGCAGTCGCGATACCGCTGCTCGACGTCGGCGAGATCGTCGTTGTCGGCACCACGGACGCAGTAACGAAGAACCGCGCGTGCGGGCAAGACGTTGGGTGATGATCCCTCCGAAACAATGTATCCAGAGAGTCGGTCCGTCATTCGAAGGTGCTGGCGCATCAAACCGATCGCGAGCTGCAATGCCGTCACCGCGTCACCAGCGGAACGGCCCAGTTCGGGCCGCATCGACGGAGGGGTGAAGCCGACGAACTCCACTTCGAGGATGACCATGGAGAGAATCAACGGTACGAGGACGTCGTGTGGTCCCGGATGCACCATCAGCACCGCGTTTAGCTCGTCAAATGCGCCCGCGTCGAGCATTGTGATCTTCCCGCCACCGCCCTCTTCTGCTGGCGTACCGAACACCCGTAGAGTCACATCGAGTTCATCCAAGAACGGCCTAAGCGCGATTGCGGTAAGAACTGCGGCGCCAGAGATGACGTTGTGTCCGCACGCGTGGCCGATGTCGGGAAGGGCGTCGTACTCGGCACAGATGCCCACGACGAGACTCCCACTGCCAGCGGTAGCCGTAAAGGCTGTGCTTAGACCTGCTGTCCCTTCGGAGACTGAATAGCCGTACTCCGCCAGCACACGGCAGAGGCGTTTCGCGGCCCGGTGCTCGGCAAATCCCAGTTCCGGATCGTCTGCGAGCGCATGGGATACCGCTGTCGCCACTCCCGCGTACTCCCGGGCACGAGAGTCAACCGCAGCCTTCATCTGTTCCATGCGGTACACGTCCTTATTCCTTAAGTCACCGAGGCTCGCGACACGCTACCCCAGCAACGAACGGTCCGAGACGATCTCATCCCCGCTGGCATCGTGAAACATGCGTACGAGCGCTGGTACGTCCAAAGCCGCCTTGTCATGGCCGGCAAGGTCGAGCACTATCCGCCCGCGGTGCATGACGATTAGCCGATCCCCGTACTGAAGCGCGAACTGCATGTTGTGGGTGACCATCAGCGTAGTCAGGTCCAAGGACCTCACCAAGCGCTGCGAGATCTCCATCACCGCCACTGACGCTCGTGGATCGAGTGCGGCGATGTGCTCGTCCAGCAGCAACGCGGCCGGTTCAGCAATGGTTGCCATAATCATTGCGAGCGCCTGCCGCTGCCCACCGGACAAAGTCCCGACCTGAGCTTGGAGACGCGATTCCAGGCCCATGCCCAACTCTTCGACCTTGGCTCGGATCGTCTCCCGTCGGGCGGGCGACACTGCGCGCCGAAACCAGCGGCCCCGTTTACGGAGCATCGCCATGGCCAAATTCTGTTCTACGGACAGTGTCGGCGCAGTGCTGGCGAGCGGGTCTTGGTCAAGCCTGCCGATGAGTTTGGAGCGCTTGTAGTCCGGCTGATATGTAACATTGCGCCCGCACACGCTCACGTTGCCACTATCAGATCTAATCACGCCTGCGATCAACTTGAGCAGCGTCGACTTGCCCGCGCCGTTACTGCCGATCACCGTCACCCACTCACCCTGGGGGATGCTGAGCGAGAGATCACGGAGCGCAACCGTCTCCTGTGCAGTGCCACGGAAGAACGTCTTCGAGAGCCGTTGCACTTCGATCATTCAGTCACGTCCGTCGACGAGTTAGGAGGCGGGTCAAGAATCCCGAACCCGGGCCGTCTTCGACCACGAGCCTCCCAACGCCAGATGCGTCGCGTCCGCCAACCGCCGAGCGCAAATGGTGTGTACAGCGCAACGAGTACCAGCATGGCAGTCAGCAGTTGAAAATAGTTCGGCGGTAGCCCGGTACGCAAGGCTAGGTTCAAAAGCAGGCGATACAGAACAGATCCTACTGCCGTGGCCGCGATCCACATTTGTAGAGAACGTCCATGCACTATTGCCTGGCCGATCACCAATGAGGCGAACGCTACCACCAGCGCGCCAACGCCCATATTGACGTCGGCAAAGCCTTGGTCCTGACCCGTCAATGCACCACACCCGGCAACCAGTGCGTTCGACAGCACCACCCCAAGCATTTTCGTCCTATCCGTATTCACCGCCAGTGCACGTATCATGGCTTCGTTACTGCCTACTGCCCGGACGGTGATACCCCAATCCGTGTTAAGGAACCAGAACAACACGATCGCCGTCAATGCAAACAGCGTTCCTGTGATGCCAATTCGAGTCCACGGCGACGTAACCGACAGGCCTAGTGCGTCGGCCACATAATCGTAGAAGCCTCTTATGCCGAGCAGGGAGACGTTTGGTCGTCCCATGATTACTAAGGCGGCCGAGTATGCGGCGGCACTGGTCAATAAGCCTGCGATGATCGCATTGATCCCCATCTTCGTGTGCATGAGGGCGGTACACGCGCCGGCCGCCGCGCCCAAGACGCTTCCGGCCGCCATGGCGTAGATCGGGTTATGGCCGCCCGCGACTATCGACGCACTGATCGCGCCACCCAACATGTACGAACCGGTTACGGTCATGTCAGGAAAGCCCATCAACTCAAACGTGATGAGGACCCCCAGCACCATGAATGCAGTGATGAGTCCTTGACCCAAGGAGTTGGTCAGCATCGCATACATCCGGGCTCCAGCTCACCTCAAGTAGTTTGGTCGCCACTCTCTCGAGCCGCGGATGCCTCGGCTCGAGCCGAGGCATCCGCGCTAGACGGACTACTTGCCGTCCGTCACCACCGTGGCGCGGCTTAGCACCGATGCCGGAATGGTAAACCCGGTAGCCGACGCGGCAGTCTTGTTGACAAATAGATCAGCTTTAGGCTCGGGCTGGAGCGGAATGTCACCAGGCTTGGTGCCCTTGAGTTCCTTGATGATCATCTGAGCAAGCTCCTCGCCAGTCGCCTTGGCAGAGGCTCCAACGCCGACGATCGCGCCCGCCGTCACGGAGTCTTCGACGGTCGTGAAGACGGGAATGTGTGCTGCACGCGCGACTTGGAATACGCCCGCCTGGCCCGTCACAACCGTGGTGTCATCGATGACGATGATGGAGCCCACCTTGCCAATCAGACTCTGAGCGCCTGACTCGACGTCGTTGCTGCTGTTGACAGGGGCCTTAACTATCACCATATGGCGTGCTTCCGCGTCCGCGATTGCAAGCTTCATCGCTGTGACGGAGTTGGACTCCCCAGGATTGTAGAGGATTCCGACTTTGTTGTTATTGGGGACCATTTCCTTCGTCAGGTCCAATACATCGCCGATGGGATTGACGTTGTAAATACCTGACACATTGGTGCCGGTAGAGCCGTTGAGGCTCTTTACGGCGCCAGCAGTCACGGGGTCCGATACGGCCGCGAACATGACGGGAATCGTTTTTGTCTTGTTTAATACCGCCTGCAAGGAGGCAGTTGCAACGGTAGCGATTACGTCTGGCTTATCTCCGACGAATTGCGACGCTATCGTCTGAGCTACGCCGACATCCCCGTTGGCATCCTCGCTGTCGATCTTAATGCCGTTGGCACCGTACTCCGCCTTCAACCCGGAAGTGATCCCGTCGACGATGTCAGTTAGTGCGGGCACATTCGCAAGGTTGAGAATGTCGACCGTCGGCACGCTCGTGCCGGATGAGCCCGACGAGCTGGCCAAGCCCGAGGAGCCCGACGAGCTGGCCGAGCCCGACGAGCTGGCCGAGCCCGACGAGCTGGCCGAGCCCGACGAGCTGGCCGAGCCCGACGAGCTGGCCGAGCCCGACGAGCTGGCCGAGCCCGACGAGCCCGACGAGCTACACGCGGTGAGCATGCCAATACCAACAACAAACATGATTTCCGCGGCGAGCCTCTTGGTCGTGGTTCGTTTCACGTCACTCCTCCGATGTTCAGATTCTCTTGACGTAACATGCTGCCTAGCAACCTGGTTGAACTGCCGCGTACCGACACCTCTACGCGCAAAATGACGAACCCAGACGGGTCAGGCTTGCATCGGGCCGAAAGACTCACAATCGATCTGTCTCAATGAATGGACTGTTGCCTAGTTGTTATCCCGCTCGGTCAGCCAGCACCCGCCATGAGCAGAGAACGCAGGCTTCAGCCCGCATTGGCCCTGACCCGATCCGTGGACACCGGGTTATGCGGCTTGTGAGCTGTCGTGGTCTGGTTGCAGTGTTGCATCTCGACGCTGACGGGGCTGACTTGACCCGATCGAGGAGTGCCTTCGTCGTCGGTTGTAGCGGTCCTCGATCCATGCCCCGACCGCGACCGTCGCGCCGACCTTGGTGGGCCAGATCCGGCGGTAGTAGTACTCGGTTTTCAAGGTCGCGAAGAACGACTCGGCCATGGCGTTATCCCAACATATTTCGGTCAATCACATCGACCGGGTGATCCCGTTAAGGTCGGCAAACTCGGTGATCTGGGCCGCGCGTATTGCCTGGGCTCAACCGGTCGTTGCAACACCTGCGTTGTGGAGCAACCGTAGCTGCTCGTCGAGTGCCTCGGCTGGGTCTTCCAGCCGAGGGATTTGCGCGGTCTGCTGTTGCGCAGCCTGCACAGCGAGGAGGTCCTCGTTGGCCAACGCGAGAGGTCGGTCCCTTTGGGGAAGTACTGGCGCAGCAGGCCGTTGGACGCTCCTATGTTTGTCAAGCGGCGGCTTCGGTCGGTCGGATTGCTGCTTCGATTCGGCGGTAGAGGCGTCGGGCAAGAGCGCGTTTGATGGAGCGTCGGACCTCCCGCTGCTCCAAGCCAAGCTCGAGCCGCAAATGCGCCACGTACTGCGACACCGTCACCTCCGCCAACGTCGCCCCATGCTCGACGACCAGCCGCTGCCAGACCCGGCGCGCAGTATGGCGTTGCTTCTTCGGTGCGTCCCTGTCATCGAGCAACCAGCCGTCGATCACCGACGCAAATGGGTCGATCGCCGGCTTCCGCCGCGGCGGATAGGTCTTACGCGGTGGCGGTAACGCTGCATCCAACGCCTGGCGCACCGTGCGCCGGTGCACCCCATGCCGGTCAGCAAGCTCCCCAATCGACAACTGCTCCAGCCGCCGATCCCTCCTGATCTGCTCGAACACTTCCACCCGGGACCGCACCTGACCGACCTCCCGCCGACAACCGACAGGGATGACCTGAACGAGGGTGGGGCCGGGACTGTACAGTAAACGATGTTTCTGGCCCGACACGCTGACCGTCGGTCGGCGGAAAGGTTGCCGTGATGACCGCAACACTGGATGACGTGACGAAACGCAAGCAGGCGGAGGACTCCGCTGAACAGCAAGCCGCGAAAGAGCTGGCGTGAAGTGGCTCTTCTCCGCCAGCATAAGTGCGAACGTTTCTCGTTCGTATCCGAGGCTTCCTGGGCGAAGAAGAGCGACGCATATTTAGGAACCCCCGGTCCATCTTCAGTTCCGAGATCTCCTTGCGCAGACGCGCCAGCTCGGCCCGTTCGGTCTCACTCAAAGCCCGGTCACCGGCCTCCTGGCGGACCCGATAGGCCTTGACCCACTTGCCCAACGTCTGCTCGACAACGCCCAGCTCTCGGCTACCGTAGCAACCGTCCGGCCGGTGTCGATCACCAATTAGACGGCTCGTCCTTGTACTCAGGAGTGAACTCTCGACGCTGACTTCCCATGATGAACGTCCTCTCTTACGAGGTGTCCACCGAAAGGGGACAAAGGAAAGGGGACAAATCCAGTTGACGTGGTTCAGCCTGCGTAGACGTCGATCGTGCCGTCGAATGTGAGCGCGGTCTCACTCGTCCAGGGTTATTGCCTTGGTCGGACACATCGTGGCGGCACGGCGCGCCTTCTCGTGCAGTTCAGGCGCCGGCTCTTCGTCGAGCACGATGACCAGCCCGTCATCGTCGAGATCGAACAGCTCATCGGCGGCCGCCACGCAGTTGCCGTAGGACATGCACTTCGAGTGGTCCGCAACGATCTTCATGGCTTCCTTCCGGGCATTGCGCGCTGCCACCGGGTCATCAGCTGGCTGCAGCAAGGATCAGGTCGTCGTCAAGGGTTGGCTGCTGGTTGAGACGCCGTCGGATGTTCAGCAGAGGTTTCACCGCATTGACGCCAAGGATGCCGGTAATTCTACCGTCCTGGCGGTACGCGAGCGCGAACCGCGATCCGTCAAAGCTCCCCCAGATCACCTCGGGGGTGTCCGATACAGCGGGAAGACCGATGACCTCGATTCGCAGTCCGAACTGATCGGACCAGACGTAGGGCTGATCAGTGAACGGACGCGCGTGGGCTCGGCCGTGGATCAGATTGTCGGCCGCCACAGCTGCCTGCGCGACCGCGCTAGTCCAGTGCTCGAGCCGGACGGTTCGCCCAAGGTCGGGGCGGAGCGCTCGAGCGACATCTCCCACTGCGACCACTCGCTCGGCGGCGAACAGTTTTTCATCACACACGACTCCGTCGCCGACCACCAGACCCGAGTCAGTCAGCCATTCAGTGTTGGGTATCGCTCCCACGCTTACGAGAAGGCAATCTGCTTTCAGCTTGGATCCGTCGGACAACGTGAGCCTCAGTGCATTCTCCGGTCCGGTTGCAGTAATGGACTCAACGCCGGTATCGAGCAGCAGTTCGATGCCGGAAGCACGCATGCGATCTGCAAGCCATTGGCTCACCCGACCGCCGAGGACGCGCTGCATCGGGCCGGCTTGCGGTTCCACGACCGTGACCTGCAGTCCCAAACCCAACGCTGTGGACGAGACCTCAGAACCGATGAAACCTGCGCCGATGATCACCACGCTGCCCTGGAGGTGAGCGGCGAGTCGGATGCTGTCGTCGACCGTGCGCAGCAGATGGATGCGATCGGACTGTCCCGTGGTCAGGTGCTGCAGCGTCCTCGGCCGGGATCCGGTCGCAATGACGAGCGCTTCGTACGTGATCTGCTGTCCACCGGCCCGAGTAACGGTGTTGGTAGCGGTGTCGAGCCCGATGGCCGGCTCACCGAGTAGCCACTCGGCATCCAACTGCGCGGGCTGCTCAGAAATCAGCTCGATTCGCGACCGGGCCCATTCCCCCGCGAGGAACTGTTTTGACAGGGGCGGCCGGTCGTACGGCAGGTACGGCTCGTCGCCGATGAGGGTAAGCGGCCCGGTGAACCCACGCGATCGGAGGGCTTGCGCCGTCCGCAGTCCAGCGAGCGAGGCGCCGACGATGGCGACCCGGTCTGTGGCACCCAGCGACTCACCACTCATAGGGCAACAGGCCAATGGGGATGACAGCCCCGGTCATGAACGTGCTGTTCTCGACGACGTCGAATATTCCCTGCGCGACGCCATTCGCTGATAGGACCAGTCCCGTTAGCGTCCGGGGCGATTCCTGTGTGCTGTCGCTTGTGGCCGACATTCCTGTGATGGCTTCTAGCATCGGCGTTGCAGTCGTGCCCGGCAGCACGGCATTGACCCGGATGTCGCTGCGGGCATGGTCCAGCGCCATGCACTTCGTCAAGGCGATAAGACCAGCCTTCGACGCTGCATAGGCGGCCAGCTCGCGTCGACCGTATCCAGCGGCGGAGCAGACATTGACAATGATTCCGCCCGGTCGAAGTGTCGGCAGGAACGCGCGGTTAACGAGATACGCGCCAGTGAGGTTTACGTCCAAACACCGCCGCCACTCGACCGGGCCGGTCCGCGAGATGGACCCGACGGGACGTACCGCGGCACAGTTGATCACCACGTCCACGGCCCGGCCGGCGGCGACTGCGGCCACCGCGTCGGCGTCGGTGATGTCGAGGACCACCTCGTCGACGCCGTCCGGCGCCTTGTCATCGCCCGTAAACTGCAGGTCGATGGCGATCACAGAATAGTCCGCCCGCGCGAGTCGCGCGACCAGTGCCAGACCGATGCCCGAGCCCGCGCCGGTTACCACAGCCACCTTGGGCTCAGCGCCGCCGTCCCCGCCCGTGGAGCTCCCGACCGTCACTCCGCAGCCTCGTCGGCCATCAGCTGCGGCCACGTCTCGCCGGCGACAAAACGTGCCCAACGGCGGTAGAAGTTGCGCGCGTTTTCCTCGGTGGACCACGACGTCGATTCGACCGCACCTTCGAGCGATGCGGGCGACGTCATGCCAAGCCCTTGGCTGTAGTTGTAGCTGTATCGACGAGCGATGACTCCGCGGCTGGCTTCGGTGGCGTAACTCCAATTCTCCATGTCGTCCTGCTCGGTGAGCCCTGCGGGACCCGAGTACCGCAAATAGTAGTGGCGCAGCCAATCGCGCACGTTGTCGGGCGCGTCCTTGTCTACGATGAACCAGCGCCACATTTCAGTCTGCGTGGCGCTGACGGGATGGGCGACCAGGATGGTGCGAGGGAATCCGCTGGCGTGGAAGGACATCGACGGGAACAAGGTCGCCGGGCCGTGCGCGCCGAGCGGCCGGCCCCCTTCGAGCCGGCGGGCGTGCTTGAGTCGGGATAGGCCTGCGAAGTACTCGGTCAACTCTGGATGGTCCGCAAACACCGGCGGCACGCGCTCCTCGTACACCGTGTCGACCGAACCGTGCCCGAGCAGTGTGAAGGATGTCGCGTGCTGGGTCGTGCGCCGTTTCGCCAGGGTTGCCGGGTCGTTGCCGTGTCGGCTTGCCCCCGCACCGGCCGGGCCGATTCCGGCGGCTTCGACGCTCGCATGGCTCGTTTCGGCGTGGTACATGTCACCGAGGAAATTTTCCCCGATGAATTTCCAGTTCGCGTTGACCCGCCACTTGAGCACGCCGTCGAAGACCATGGTCCCACCCTCGACACCGGCCAGGCTGTCGGTCAGGCTGTCCAGCCAGTGCCGGAACTCGCCCACGTACTGATCGAACGGGACCGCTTCGGGATCCCAGCTCGCGAAAATCAGGCCTTTGTAGTTGCGCATGTGCGGGACAGGGACCAGGCCCCACTTCGCTCGGTCCAGCTTGCCGCCGTAGGTGGCCTTGAAATGCGGAACTCCGAACAGTTCACCGGGTGTGGAGACGAGGGAACCGTCCACGGAGTAGGACCAGCCGTGGTACGGACAGGTGAACTGCA
>Ga0075522_10003452_pt1 | contig 11521 bp, 15 predicted proteins | sample NGEPerA_FD_74796 | JGI IMG/M metagenome (GOLD analysis project Ga0075522, IMG submission 74796) | Arctic peat soil microbial communities from the Barrow Environmental Observatory site, Barrow, Alaska, USA - NGEE PermafrostL2-A | ecosystem: Environmental > Terrestrial > Soil > Wetlands > Peat ... | reverse complement strand
CAGCGCCTACATGCAAACGCCGGACGGCGCCTTGCCGCAGAAACTGACCGTGGCGCGCGGCAAGGTGCGCGTCAGACTGATCATCGAGACCTGGCATTCGCCATGACCGCGGCGACCTCATGGCCAGCGCCCGCCAAGCTCAATCTGTTCTTGCAGGTGACCGGCCGACGCAGCGATGGCTATCACGATCTGCAGACGGTGTTTCAGCTCATCGACCTGGCCGATGACATTCATATCCGGGTGCGCCCCGATGGGGTGATCGAACGGCACGCGGGACCTGAGGGCGTGCCGGCGGAGGAGGACCTGGTGATCCGGGCGGCGCGGGCGCTCCAGGCGGCCCGCCCCACCCGGCTGGGCGCAACGCTGGGCGTCACCAAGCGCATTCCCATGGGCGGGGGCCTCGGGGGCGGCAGTTCGGATGCCGCAACGGTGCTGGTAGCGTTGAATCACTTATGGAATTGTGGCCTCAACGAGAACGATCTTGCTGCCATCGGTCTCAATCTTGGGGCTGATGTGCCGGTGTTCGTACGGGGGCGGTCGGCCTGGGCCGAGGGCCGCGGGGAGCAGCTGACGGCGCTGGATTTGCCGCCAAGCTGGTTCGCCCTGGTGCATCCGCCGGTCCATGTCCCCACCGCCGCGGTGTTCCAGGCTCCTGAATTGACACGAAATTCACCCCCCATCACAATGGGCGGCTTTTTACGGTCGGGCGGACGGAATGATTTCGAACCGGTAGTGCGGGCGCGCTACCCTGAGGTCGCGCGCGCGCTTGACTGGCTGGGACGCTTCGCACCGGCGCGGCTGACAGGCACGGGGTCCTGCATTTTCGCACCCTGCGCAAGCCTGAACGAGGCACAAGACATTGTTACGAGGGTCCCGGCGCCGTGGCGCGGCACCGTGGCCCGCGGAATGAATGTCTCGCCGCTGCTTTCTTTGCGGACTTGAGATGGGACTTTTTATGGTGGGGTGTCGCCAAGTGGTAAGGCAGCGGGTTTTGATCCCGCCATTCGGAGGTTCGAATCCTTCCACCCCAGCCACGTCTGTTGCAGGGAGAAGCGCGTCGTGACTGACGACACCATGGCGTTGTTCACCGGAAATGCCAACCGGGCGCTCGCGCATGAGATCGCGCGACACCTCGGTGTGCCGCTGGGCGAGGCCGAAGTGGGCCGTTTCAGCGACGGTGAAGTCAACGTCGAGCTGATCGACAACGTGCGCGGCCGCGATGTGTTCATCGTGCAGTCGACCTGCCCGCCCGTGAACGACCATCTGATGGAGCTGCTGGTGCTGGTCGATGCGTGTCGGCGCGCCTCGGCCGCGCGCATCACGGCCGTGGTGCCGTACTTCGGTTATTCGCGTCAGGATCGGCGTCCGCGGGCCACGCGTTCGGCGATCACAGCGAAGCTGGTGGCGAACATGATGGCCGGCGCCGGCGTCGACCGGTTGCTCACGCTCGATCTGCATTCGGACCAGATCATGGGGTTCTTCGATATCCCGGTCGACAATGTGTACGGATCGCCGGTGCTGCTGGGCGATGCCTGGAAGCGGGGCGACGATGAGCTGGTGGTGGTGTCGCCGGATATTGGCGGCGTCGCCCGCGCACGTGCGTTCGCGCGCCGCCTGGATGATGCGGATCTGGCGATTATCGACAAGCGACGTCCGCGCCCCAACGAATCCCGGGTGATGAACATCATCGGTGAGGTCTCGGGCAAGAACTGCGTGCTGGTGGATGACATGGTGGATACCGCCGGCACGCTGTGCCTGGCGGCGCAGGCGCTGAAGGATGCGGGTGCATTGAAGGTCACCTCCTATATCACCCACGCGCTGCTGTCGGGCACGGCGCTGGACCGGATCGCGAAGTCCGCGCTTGATGAGCTGGTGGTGACGGACACCATTCCGCTGTCGGCCGCGGCGCAGAAGATCGGCCGCATCCGGCAGCTGTCGGTGGCGGCGTTGCTGGCGGAGACCATACGGCGCATACGCGCCGAAGAGTCCGTCAGTTCGCTGTATGTCGACTAGAAACTGAATTGATAAGGCCGGCTGCCACATTGGGTGGCAACCGAGCCGTGTTGATCACGCCCCTTTGGTCGCGGGGTGGCGTGAAAGCCGCATGGTGCGGCGAAGTGAAGAACGTTTAGGAGTTCGAACATGCGCATTTCATTTGTGATCGGCGCGGAATTCCGAGACACGCAAGGCAAAGGTGCGAGCCGCCGCCTGCGAGTCGAAGGAAAAGTTCCGGCCATTCTGTACGGCGGGGGTCAAGACCCGCGTGCCCTGGTCCTCGATCAGCAGAAGCTGCTGACGATGATCGACAACGAGAAGTTCTACTCATCCATCGTCCAGCTCAAGGTGGCGAACGAGACGCAGGAAGCCATCGTCAAGGATGTGCAGATGCATCCGGCCAAGAACCTGGTCGTGCACCTGGACATGCAGCGCGTGCTGGAGCACGAGAAGCTGCGCATCCGGTTGCCGATCCACTTCCGCAACGCGAATGTCTCCCCCGGCGTCAAGAGCGAGGGCGGTATCGTCTCGCATCTGATGAACGAGGTGGAAGTCGTGTGCCTGCCCAAGGATCTTCCGGAATATCTGGAAGTCGACATGATCGACATGAGCCTCAACGACATCAAATATCTGGCCGATATCAAGGTGCCCGAAGGGGTCGTGCTGCCGCAACTGGGCCACGGTCGCAACCCGGCTGTCGTGTCCATCCATAGCCCACGTGCCGAGGAGCCCGAGGCGGTTGCCGCCGAGGCTGCGCCGGCCGAGGGTGCCATTGCAGCCCCTGCTGCCGCCGGCGCCGCGGGTGCGGAGGCGAAGAAGGACGACAAGGCGGCGCCTGCTGCCGCTGCTCCGGCCAAGAAGGACGCGGGCAAGAAGTAGCCGTGAGAAGGTCGCGCGGGCGGGGATTGCCTTGCCCGCGCTTCCCTTGCTATTCAAAGCAGGCGTGCGTTCATGGATGCCGTTCCACTGAAGCTGATCGTGGGGTTGGGCAACCCCGGTGCCGAGCACGAGCGCCAGCGCCACAATGCGGGCTTTGCGTTTGTCGAGGCGCTCGCCGCCCGACATGGCGGGACGTTCCGCTACGAGCCGCGGCACCAGGCCGATCTGGCACGTGTCCGGCTCGCCGAGCGCGACGTATGGCTGGCCAAGCCCATGACCTATATGAACTGCAGCGGTGGCCCGGTGGCGAGCGTTGCAGGGTTTTACAAGATTGCCCCGGGCGAGATGCTGGTGGCCTACGATGAGCTGGATTTCCCGCCCGGGAATGCGCGGCTCAAGTTTGGCGGCGGCCATGGGGGGCACAACGGCATGCGCGACATCCTCGCGAACAGCGCTGAAGGCTTCTGGCGCCTGCGGCTGGGGATCGGGCATCCCGGAGATCGCAGCAAGGTTCTCCACTACGTCCTGAGCCGCCCGTCGAAGGCGGACGAAGAATTGATTGGCGTTGCGATAGCCGCTGCGGCGGACGCGGTGCCGATGATGATGCAAGATGGAGCGCAGCGCGCCATTCAGGGCCTTCACGGCCGGCCTGTTTGAGCTCAAGGTAAAGCAATATGTCGATTAAATGCGGAATCGTGGGTCTGCCGAACGTCGGCAAGTCGACGCTGTTCAATGCCCTGACACGCGCGCAGATCGCCGCCGAAAACTATCCGTTCTGCACCATCGATCCGAATGTCGGTGTCGTGCCGGTGCCGGATGCGCGCCTGCAGCAACTGGCTGACATCGTCAATCCCGACAAACTAGTGCCGGCCGCGGTCGAGTTCGTCGATATCGCGGGCCTGGTCGCCGGCGCCTCGCAGGGCGAGGGGCTCGGCAACAAGTTCCTGGCGCATATTCGCGAGGTCGATGCCATCGCACACGTCGTACGCTGCTTCGACGATGGCGACATCGTGCACGTCGCCGGCAAGATCGATCCGCTGTCCGATATCGAGACGATCAACACCGAACTTGCGCTGGCCGATCTCGCCAGCGTGGAGAAGGCCCTGGATCGTGCGGCCAAGACGGCCAAGAACGGCGACAAGGAATCCGTACGCAAGGCGGCACTGTTTGAAAAGGTAAAGGCGCAGTTGAATACGGCTCAGCCGGTTCGCGCCATGCAGCTCACCGAGGATGAAGCCAAGGACCTCAGGGACCTGCACCTGCTGACGGCCAAGCCCGTCATGTATGTGGCGAATGTTGACGAGCAGGGCTTTGCCAACAACCCCAAGCTCGCTGTGGTGCAAAAGCTCGCCGCTGCCGAAGGCTCGCAGGTGGTCGCCGTCTGTGCCGCCATTGAAGCGGAGATCTCGCAATTGGAGGAGGCGGATCGCGCCGAGTTCCTGGCCGAGATGAATCTGACTGAGCCCGGCTTGAATCGCGTCATCCGCACGGCGTTCAAACTGCTGGGTCTGGAGACCTACTTCACGGCGGGCCCCAAGGAAGTGCGCGCCTGGACCGTTCGGGCGGGCTCGACCGCACCGCAGGCCGCCGCCGTGATTCATACGGATTTTGAGCGCGGCTTTATCCGCGCCGAAGTCATCTCCTTTGCCGACTACGTGTCCTATCGCGGCGAAGGCGGCGCGCGTGAAGTCGGCAAGCTGCGCCTGGAGGGCAAGGAATACATCGTCCGGGAGGGCGATGTCATGCATTTCCGGTTCAATGTCTGATCAGGCATTGAACGGCAGTTTCAGCCCGGGGCGCGGCCAGCGGGTATGGAACAGCTTGCCGGTGGTGGAGCAGGTGATATAGGCATCGCGCATATCGGCGCCGCCAAAGCAGATATTGGTGGTCACCGGATCGGGGCAGGGGAAATGCTCGTAGGCCCCGTTGGGCTCAAAGGTCGTGATGCCGCCATTCCACAGCGTACCCACGCAGATCCGGCCGCTGGCCTCCACTGCCAGACTGTCCAGCCACTGGTAGCCGGGCAGGGTGCACACGACGCGACCAGGCGACGTTGGCGGTCCCGAAGGCGGCGCCAAAACGCCGGGTGCGCTAAGCTCGAAGGCGTACAAGCGCCCCACGTTGCAGTCCGCCATGTACACGGTGCGCTCGTCGGGTGACAGCCCGACCCCGTTCGGGGAGAACATGTCGCTGCGCCAACGGATGATTTTCGAGCCATCGGCCTTCGCGTAATAAAGCGCGCCCATGCGACGTACCTCGCCGTCCGTCTGGCCCAGGCAGGTGAACCAGAAGCCACCCTCGCTATCGAACACCAGATCATTCGGACTGTTCAGCGGCTTGCCGTCGCACTGATCATAGAGCGTCGTGAACCTGCCCGTGGCAAGGTCGACCCGCTGGATCGCTCCACCGCGATACTCAGGCGGTGGGCCATTGGGCATGTTGATCTCGCCGTCCTGCCAGGTCCAGGCGGAACCGTTGTTGCACACATAGATGGCCCCGTCCGGCCCGACGGCCGCCCCATTGGGTCCCCCGCCCAGCCTCGCCACGGTGCTGCGCTTGCCGTCCGGTGCGACGCGACTGAGCGTGCCGCGGCGAATCTCCACCAGGATGATCGAGCCATCGGCCAGAGCGATCGGCCCTTCGGGAAATTGCAGGCCCTCGGCCACAAGATTCAGATCCATCGCGCCCCCTATGCTCTTGATCCAGATATATATTCCCGGCTTCTTGACGCCGAATACGGGGGCGCTGACAATGCGCGCCCGGTTTCCTGCCGGTAGCAGCCCGTAGATTGGAAAGGTAGCTCAGCTGGTTAGAGCACGGCACTCATAATGCCGGGGTCGAGGGTTCGATTCCCTCCCTTTCCACCAAATTAAATGGTTACGATCTCTTGGCGTAGTACCGGACCTTCGACATTCCCTCGAAGTCCGCATCCTGAGTCCAAAGCGTGGCACGGTACCGTCCTGCAGTGGCAAGCATCACGCTGTCCGCCATCGCAAATCGGTGCTGTATGGACAGTCGCGCCGCTTCCAATGCCGTCGCGCGGTCGAGGTCCACGACCTTTCCTTGCTCCATGATTGCGATGGCCCGTAGCGCTTCGTCTTCATCGCGTTGCTGACAGATTCGCTTGAATACCTCGTAGAGAGAAAGTGACGGCACAAGCAGTGATCGCGTTGCTTCAATCGGTTTGGCGAATACTGACGCGTTGGGTCCGTCGGCGAAGTACTCCAGCCACGCCGAGGAGTCCACAACATTCATGTCCGATCGGTGTCGCGGGGAACATCCGTATCAATCCCCTTTAGAGAACCACGTGCGGACTTCATTGATCGTACCGGCACAAGTTCGATTCGGCCTCGATACTCGATGGCGTGGAGTTTCTCGCCCGGCTTGATGCCGAGCGAATCGCGCATCCGGGAGGGAATCACAATCTGATACTTAGGAGAAACGGTGATGGTCGTCATACAATAATCCCATCGATCATATAATCGTAAAAAATTCAGCCTATCACCGCTTCAGCTTAGAGTCACGATGGTGAGCGCTCGTGCCGTAATCACCTTCCGGCTGACATAAATGCGGTTTGATTTGCCAGCGCGGAGAAGCGCTCCGCACACGTGGGGGATTTCGTGCGGACTTGGCGGGATTTACCCGCCTGAACTAGCACCTTATCTTCCTTTTGGCGGGTCAGCGAGTAGGATAAGTATCTGAATATAAACGCCAATTATAGCATCCACTTCCCTCATAATGCCGGGGTCGAGGGTTCGATTCCCTCCCTTTCCACTATTTCTACCCTGAAGCTGGCTTCGCGATCATAGCGTTCTCGCGTTTCGAACCCGGAATCCAGCCTTCTGACCAGCAAACTCACTTGACGACTAATGTATGAGCGCGAGCCCTCAGGTGCGCTCAAAACCTACCGAACCCGCAGTTATCGCGACCTGCACTCTTGCATGAGTCGTACTCGAGCTTGTGAATCTGCGCGAAGACCTCCGCCTCCTCACGGTCTACGGCCTTGCTCTGTCCATGAAGCCACAAAATTCGTTGCGCAGAATTGTGGAAGGTGATCCCTGTCGGATCGCCGCCCATAAGGATTGCACCAAAGCGCAATTTGCCCGCCAATACGACCGACTGTTCGAATTGATCGCGAAAGCCAATGTTATTGGTTCTGTCGCGCAACCACTTTGCCCAATAGTCCGCCTGGGCGTTACCCTGCGCAGCAGATTTCTCGAACCAGCTGATAGCTTGCTGGCGATTCTGCGGAACACCGATGCCGAACTGATATGCACGCGCATAGGCCGCCTGTCCCTTCATCCACCCCTGCAGCGCGCTGGCAGCGCGCAAGCGGGCGGACAGATCCCAGTTCTCCTCAACCCCTTCGCCCAGCTCGTAGAATGACCCAAGCTGGTTCTGTGATTCGGGTTCTCCTTGCGCCGCGGCCAGCGTGTACCAATGAAACGCCGTCTTTGCGCTCTGCTGAACACCATCACCTTGGTCATAAAGCAATGCGAGGCGCAGCTGGGCCATAGCGTTGCCTGCCTCGGCAGCCCGTGCAACAAGTTGTGCTGCGCCGGCCTTGTCGCCTGACTGGTAATGCTGGCCGGCCTGCTGGTACAGATCATTGCGCGGTAACTCGGCACAATAGCGCTGCGTATCGGGACCGCGCGCCATCCGGTCAGCACCGGGTACGATTCCGATACATTTCTGCAGGGCGCCAGAGGCCAACACCACAGGTGACACGTCAGCAGCAAACGCTACCGGCCTGCTCTGAAGCAATGAGAGGCTTGCCAAAGCGACATGAAATAATGAAGACCAGCGGGACATACCTTTGCCTCCAATGAAGCGGACGTCAAGAACCGATTCCTGCTCTTCCGAGCGGTGTTCCACGGCGCTCAGTTGACCGTGAGCCTGAAGGTCTTGCTGGCCGAGGCCGATCCGCCGGTCGCGGTAATGGTAACCGTGTAGGTGCCCGCAGGCGTTCCGCCGCTGGGGCTGCTGCCCCCCGTACCGCTGCCTGATCCGCCGCCGCCACTGCCGGCACCTCCTGAGGAGCCGCCGCCGGAACTCCCGCCGCCACAGCCACTCAGAACTGCAAACGCAATCAGCACGGCGATAATCCGGTGCTGCGGTGCCGTCAGCCGCGCGCTCCCCAGGGTCCCCAGGGGGAGGAACAGCGCTGCGAGGACAACGCATCGGTAATGAGGGTATCGAGAGTCTTCGGCTGCATAACGGTACGTCCGGCGGATGCTCTTAACCGGACGTCTTCTTCAGACCCTTGCGGGCACGCAGCTCATCAATCGCGCGCACCATGAGCTCGTTGACCGTGGTGTCCTCATCGAGCGCCATACGCTTGAGCTCCCGATAAGCATCCTTATCCATGCGGAACGCCACCTGCACACGATTGGTGTTATCTTTATCACGTGTTACTTTACTAACACTCTCGTCAGGTCCCGCGCGGCGCTGTCGTGACAGTTTCTGCGCCACCGGTGCATTCACGGCCATGTCAGCCAATGACACCTGTTTCATAGCTCTTTCCTCGCTTTCGAAACGTTCTTGAGTAACTTGGCCACCTCCTCCGTGGCCACTTCATCCCCCATCTCATGGCCGGCTAATCCCGCAGGCAAGCCGCGCGAATACGCAATGCGGTCTCCCAGCGACCCGATGATGGGCAGCTTGTATCCGGCCAGAATCGGGGCGATCTCGCGGGCCTCAACCAGATGTGGTCGGAAGGCATTCAGCACGAACCCCGCAGGCCGCTTCGCGGCATGCACCAAATCAATCGTCTGCTTCAGAGTCACCAGATCCGTGGCGGTTGCCCGGGTCGGCACGAGAATGAGATCGGCCTCCCCGAGCAGCCATGCCACCTGGGCGCTCGAGTGCGGGGGCAGATCCAGGATCACATTCTCGATGGACTCCGCGCGCGCCAGCTCCAACGCCCGGGTTACGGCATTGCGCCCGGTACAGGGCACCGTCAGGGGGCTTTTGAGATCTGCAGGCCTGCGCCTGAGCCATTCCGCAGCGGTGCCCTGGGGGTCCACATCGAGGAGGGCAGTGGGGGAGCGCTGCGCGTAGCCTACCGCAAGATGCACGGCGACCGTGGTCTTGCCCGTGCCGCCCTTGTTCGAAAAGATGCAGATAACCGAGGGTTTCGCCATAGCCAATTATGTTATCATGTTAGTTAGTCAACAAGACAACTTGTTTTCTGGAGCCGCATTTCCCTCAAGGACCCCATGAAAGTGCCCCGCATCCCGCTGCATGATTTTCCGGACGTGGTGCTGCACGCTCCGGAGTCAGCCACCAAAGGCCATGCGGAATATCAGGCAGGGAAGGGGGGCGATCTCAGGGCCGCTGACGTGCTGACCGCACAGCTGATCTGTGCAGCGGCCGTGGAGCAGATCAGCGCATTATTGGCCGGGCAGGCGATTGAGCTCGTGCCGATTCATGCCTTGGAGTCGGCAGGCGTCAATGAGATTCCCGCTGCTTTGGCCACCGTGCTGTCGAGCCGTCTCGGGATGCCGGTGAACCGGTCGATCGTACAATTGAACTCGGTGGGGCATACCGGAGCGGATGGCTTCAGGCGCCTGGCCAACCAGGCGCTATTCAGCGGCTCCGTTACACCCGGTCAGCGATATCTGGTGGTAGACGATTTTGTCGGCCAGGGCGGACGCTGGCCAATCTCATTGGATTCATACATTCGCAGGGTGGCGAGGTGCTGGGCGCCACGGTCTTGACCGGCAAACCGTACTCGGCAAAGCTGGCCCCAGATCATGCGCAGATTCAGGCATTAAGGACGAAACATGGACCCGAACTTGAAGAGTGGTGGCAGCAGAGTGTCGGGTTCGGCTTCGAATGCCTTACCCGGTCGGAAGCTCGCTACCTCGACAAAACCTCGGATGCTCACACCATCCGAGATCGACTTGTTGCGGCAGGACTTGCAGGCGGCCCTTAAGCTGCTGGGCCAAGACGAGATCGATGATGCCCACGAGCTGCTGCGCGAGCATGGCTTTCGCCCGGACGATTTTGAGATCGTTCAGCACTCGGATCCTTTGCCAACATTCCCTGGTGCCATCACCGGCCGGGTCATCTTGCTGCGGAAGAGCAATCGGATGGCGAAGGCCTACGAAGCCGGCCACGGCTCTTCCTGGCTGGTGCGTCTCGAAAGCGATCTGAAATCCGGTGCTTTTGGACAGGCGCCTAATAAAGTTAGCGTGTTATAAAGATCACTAGTTGTCTAAGCTCAGAATTGAGGGGACGGTGCCCGCCGGCACAGCAGAGGAAGTTGATCAACCGCGGGCTATCATCGGCGTCATCTGCGAAGCCGCAATGAGCCAGTCAGAACCCATTCTGACCCAGAAATGAGAGTAGCGGTATTTACCGGAAAACTTCTTTTCACCAAGATTTCCGGCTAGATCCATTGTTCCAAATTCCCACGCCGAGTCCTGATGCGCCCTTACGGCGATGTCACTCAACCTGAGCGTATCCAAATTGAATCCGCCGCTGCGATAGCGCCCAAGGACCGTCGCTTTGTCGATTAAGTCTCCAGACGGATCTATACCCACGTAGTCCTGCGTAAGGTATGGGGAGACCGCGTCGGCATCCTTTCGCCTTTCGGCTTCCGAAACAATTCCGCTAAGACGGATGACTTCTTCTTCGACAATTCCCATATTAGCCTCCAGTTTTTGGGTCACGCCCTTTATGGCTTGTCCGCTCACTCCAAGTGGCGACAAGGAAGGCCGCCATGGAGCCCGCCAAATTGACTGCGAGCTCCGCGTGCCGCGGCTTCGCCTTCACGGCTCGCTTTCCCTGGCCATGAGCATCGCCGACTTTGTTCCGAATGGCTGCCAGGCTATTCACGATGGACTGGCAGTTGCCAAGAATCGATTTGAATACCACTTCCGAGTGCTGGCTCGGACTTAGGTTCAGATGGTCGGCACACATCGCCCACAGCTTCCCTGGATCGGCGTCGTCGGGTAGGGCGCCTGCAGTTCGTCGAGCACATGCTTGCAGGCGCTCTCCAGCAGCGCACGCGCCGCGGTGATGGCGCCTTCAGGATCCGATATCCGCCGCTCCATGGCCTTCTTCCAAACCGCGCTCCCGTTTGCCTGATCTAACGACGTTAGCGCGGCCTCTATGGGCTTCGCAGCGGGATGGCCCTCATCGGCTTCCAGCTGATCAAGCAGCGGCCGGAAGTTCTCCCACAAAAACTCCCGACGTTCGCCATAGTGCTGAAATTTATTCTTGATAAATTGCCAGAATGACGCGAGATCACGATGCCGTTTGACGAACGCGGGTTCCAATTGATCGACGCCGGCAATCGCCAGCACTTCGGTTCGAAGGTTACGGAACGCCGCGTCTTCATCACCTCGAGGACCTTCTTCCAGGCGGTGGTGCGCCCAAATTTCCACAGCAGGGCAGGGGAGATCTCTTTCTTGATTTTCTTCTTCCGATCCTTGAGCCCGTGGACCATCGCCAACATTTCCAGCACCACCGGCGGCACGGGCACGGCGCGATACACACCCTTGCGTCGTTTCTTCAGCGTCTCGAACACGATGGCGCCGGCGTCGAAGTCGACCCGCTCCCCGACGAGCTGCAGGGCCTCCGAGATTCGGCTGCCGGTGTGCGCGAGGACATAGCAAAAAGAGCGCACCTGGCGCTCCTC
>Ga0075522_10003450_pt1 | contig 11528 bp, 10 predicted proteins | sample NGEPerA_FD_74796 | JGI IMG/M metagenome (GOLD analysis project Ga0075522, IMG submission 74796) | Arctic peat soil microbial communities from the Barrow Environmental Observatory site, Barrow, Alaska, USA - NGEE PermafrostL2-A | ecosystem: Environmental > Terrestrial > Soil > Wetlands > Peat ... | reverse complement strand
CACCGTCACGGTGCCACTGGGTTCCGCGCCCGTGCACGCCCGCTACGTGCGGCTGACGGTGAGCGACAACACCGGTTGGCCGGCCGCCCAGTTCTCCGAGATCGAGGTCTTCCCGTAGCAGGGAGTCCGGTGCCGGGCCGGTTTAGGCGTATTCGACCGATTCGATCTAGTCCATTCACTCGAACGTCACGATTTTGCAACAGCTCGTCAATCTATTGCTCCTAGGCGTCGGTATCTGTACCTTCGGTGCAACTCAGCTGGCACGGACGGCGTGCACCCGTCCGTGCCAACCGGGTTCGAACGCAAGGTCGCCGTTGTTGTCGGTGCCTGCGTGACTGCCGCGGCGAGCGACGCCCCGGACCGACTTTCCAGGAGGAACGTTCGATGAAGCACCAGAGATTGATGGCGCTGCTCGCAGTCGCGGCAGTTGTCACCGTGGCCGGCTGCTCAAGCAGCAAGTCCAAAGCGGGTGCGCCAAGTAGCGCTGCACCGAGTACGACTGCCAGCGCTCCCGCAACCTCTACTCCGTCCGCCGCATCCAGTGCACCCGTAGCGGCAAGCACCCCGGCCAGCCCGGCGCCGGCCAGCTCCGCGGCAGCGGACGTCAGCGCTCCGACCACGATCACCGTCAACTGCGAGCCACCGACGACGGCCGCTTCGCAGCGCACGCAGTGGCTCGACGACGTTGCGTCGTTCGAGAAGCTGCACCCGAACATCACGATCAACAGCAAGGACGAAGCGCCTTGCGACGACCCGAACACCTTCTCCGCGAAGCTGGCAAGTGGCCAGGAGGAGAACGTGTTCTACCTCTACCTGACCGACACCCAGCAGGCGATCGACTCGGGCCAGGTGCTCGACATCCAGTCCGACGCCGCGAGCATTCCTGGCCTCTCGGACATCCAGACGTCGGTGTTGGACGTGTTCAAGAAGGGCGGCGCTGACAGCGGCGACCTGTACGGCTTGCCAAAGACGAATTACACCCTCGGCCTCGTGTACAACCGCGCGTTGTTCACGGCCGCGGGCCTTGACCCGAACAGCCCGCCCACCACGTGGGCTGACGTCAACGCTGACGCGAAGAAGATCGCCGCGCTCGGAAATGGCGATGTCGGATACGCCGACTACAGCGCTGGCAACACCGGTGGCTGGCACTTCACGGCGGAGATGTACTCCCAGGGCGGCGACGTCGTCGACTCGACAGGCAAGAAGGCCGACTTCGACAACGCCAAGGGCCTCGCAGTCATCAACAACCTCAAGCAGATGCGCTGGACCGATAACGACATGGGCTCCAAGCAGCTGCTGCAGTACCAAGACACCATCAACATGATGGCGGCCGGCCACCTCGGTATGACGATCGGTGCGCCCGACTACCTGACTAACATGCAGCAGACCGACAAGGCCGACCTCACCAACTTCGGAATGGGCGCGATGCCCGCCGGTGCGAGTGGTAGCGGCACGTTGCTCGGTGGCGACGGCTACATGTTCAACAAGAACGACTCGCCCGACCAGGTGAAGGCAGGCTTGTTGTGGCTGGAGTACGAGAACCTGACCCCAGGTACTGGTCAGTTCAACTACGCCCGCGCCAAGTCGCTCGGCAACCCGGTCGGTCTGCCGGAGCCCGACCTCTTCCAGGGTGCGACGGCTACGACGGACGCGGCTGACAAGGCGGCATCGGCGAACCTGCCGCTGGCCAACTACCAGCCCTACGTCACGGTGACGCCGAACCTGAAGGGCAACGTTGAGCCGCCGGACGCGCAGGCGATCTACAAGGTTCTAGACGGTCTCATGTCGGCCGTGCTGACCAACAAGAGTGCCGATCCGCAGAAGCTACTGGATCAGTACTCAGCGCAGGTGAACCAGGTTCTAGCTCAGAGCTAGGAACCCTGGAGCACGCGGCCGCCGCCGGCCACAGCTCCTTCCGAGCGTAGGGACTGCGCTCGGAAGGAGCTGGTGCTCCGGCACGCGAAATATTCCTTCGCCCCGCAAACAGCGAAATCCTTTCGCCCCAAACCGTTTCGCTCAACAGAAGTCTGGAGTCCGTTCCGTTGGCAGCCATCAGTGTCCCGGCCGCATCGACTGCCCCTTCGGGGTCGGAGCGGATCGTGTCATCGTCGAAGTCGCGGACGCGGCGCAAGGTGCCGCTGCGGGTGCGTGTTCGGGACAATCTCACCGGCTACCTGTTCTTGCTCGGCGCGGTCATCTGTTTCGCGTACTTCTCGTGGTACCCGATCGGCCGCGAGATCGTCATGAGTTTTCAAAAGACCAACTTCGCCGGCAACACGAAGTGGGTTGGAACAGCGAACTTCACCCGCATCAGGCACGATCCAGAGTTCTGGACGGCGTGGCGTTCCACCGTTGAGTTCACGTTGTTCGCGCTCGTGTTCGGCTACGCGGTCCCGTTCATTGTGGCGGTGGTGATCAACGAGCTACGGCACGCACGGTCGTACTTTCGGCTGCTGGTGTACCTACCGGTGATGATGCCGCCCGCAGCGGCGGCGTTCTTGTGGAAGTGGTTCTACGATCCGGGCGACGGGGTGTTCAACACCATCTTGCGAGACCTCCACCTCCCAACGTCGCAGTGGCTCCAATCGACGTCAACCGCTCTCATCTCGCTGGTGTTCTTTTCGACCTGGATCAACATGGGCACCGGAACACTCATCTACCTCGCCTCACTGCAAAGCATCCCGGGTGAGTTGTACGAGGCCGCCGAAGTCGAGGGAGCGGGCGTGTTTCGGCGGATCTGGCACGTCACGATCCCGCAGACGCGGCTGATCCTCTCGCTGCTCTTGATGCTGCAGATCGTGGCCACGATGCAGGTCTTCCTCGAGCCGTTCATCTTGAGTGGTGGTGGTCCGGAAGGTAAGACGACCACGGTCGTCTATCTCATTTACGAGTACGCGTTCCACTTCAACAACTACGGGAGCGCGGCCGCTCTCGGGCTCATCTTGCTTGTCGTGCTGGCGATTTTTGGCGGCGCGTATCTCGCCATCAGCAGTCGCGCAGAGAAGGCCTGACCATGGCAACCGCAGAGCAGTACCACACGAGAACGCTGATCTCACAGGCGCAACTCTCGCGCCGCAAGGGCAAGGTCATCTACTGGACCGTGCTCAGCATCTTCGTTCCTGTTTTCGCGGTGATCTTTGTCTTCCCGTTTTATTGGATGGTGACCGGCGGATTCAAGTCCGCTCAGGAAATCATCCAAGATCCACCGACGTGGTTCCCTCATGGATTCGACTTTCACAATTACGTCGAGGCGTGGCAGCAGCTGCGACTTTCCAGGCTGCTGGTCAATACGACAATTTACGCCGTAGGCGCCCTGGCGTTCCAACTCGTCTTCGGTGTCGCGGCCGCCTACGCGCTGTCGAAGTTGCGCCCGAGGTTCGGCAACGTGATCTTGTTCATGATGCTGGCCACATTGATGATTCCGGCGACCGTTCTGGCCTTGCCGACGTTCCTGACGGCATTTCACATGCCGCTCATCGGCGTCAACCTGACGAACTCGCCGTGGGTGATCTGGCTGCCTTCGGTGGCGAACGGCTTCAACATCTTCTTGCTCAAACGATTCTTCGATTCGATCCCTGACGAGCTCCTGATGGCGGCCTCGATCGACGGCGCCGGCCCGATCCGCGCGTTGTGGTCCGTGGTGCTGCCGATCTCGCGGCCTATCCTTGGTGTGGTTTCCATCTTCGCGGTGGTCGCGGTCTGGAAAGACTTCCTCTGGCCGCTGCTGGTTCTCACCGACCCGACGAAGCAGACCGTCAACGTCGGGTTGTACCAACTGAGCACGGGTGCTGCGCAAAACCTCTTTACCGCAGCACTGGTCATTGCCTCATTGCCAATGATCATTTTCTTCCTGATTTTCCAGCGCAACATCATGTCCGGCCTCACCGCAGGTGGCGTCAAGGGGTGATGTCAGGTAGGTCCGCAATGAGTCCGCAGTGAAGGACGAAACGAATGAAGGGATTGCCACGGTGTCCGAGCTCCACCCGCCTGCCTTGGACCGACAGATCTTGGACGGGCCGAGATGGTGGCCGGGCGCTGCCATTTACCAGGTCTACATACGCAGCTTCGCCGACGGCGACGGTGACGGGACGGGCGACATCGCAGGTGTGCGTTCGCGGTTGCCGTACCTAGCTGACCTCGGAATCGACGCCATCTGGTTCAACCCCTGGTACGTGTCTCCGATGGCCGATGCCGGCTACGACATCGCCGACTACCGCAACATCGAGCCGCTGTTCGGTTCATTGGCCGAGGCCGAAGCCCTTATTGCCGAGGCGCATGCGCTGAACATCAGAGTCATTATCGACGTCGTCCCGAACCACGGATCTGACGCACACGTGTGGTTTCAGGCCGCTCTCGCCGCAGGTCCTGGGTCACCAGAGCGCGACCTCTTTTGGTTTCGGCCCGGTCGCGGTGAGCATGGCGAACTGCCCCCCAACGACTGGAACTCGATCTTCGGTGGGCCGGGCTGGACGCGTATCACCGAGGCCGACGGCAGCCCAGGGAAGTGGTACCTGCATCTGTTTGCGCCCGAGCAGCCCGACTTCAACTGGGGAAATCCTGCCGTACACGCCGAGTTTCTCGACGTGCTGCGCTTCTGGCTCGACCGCGGAGCGGACGGGGTTCGCATCGACTCCGCAGCATTGCTGGCGAAGGATCCGGAGTTGCGCGAAGTCCCGGCCGAGGGTTCGGGGAAGCAGCACCCGTTCATCGACCTCGACGAAGTGCATGAGGTCTATCGCGAATGGCGGCGTCTCACGGACAGCTACCCCGGTGATCGGATCCTGATCGGTGAAGTGTGGTTGCCCGACCGCGAACGGTTCACTCGCTACCTCCGCCCTGACGAGTTGCACACGGCCTTCAACTTCGACTTCCTCGGCTGCGCCTGGGAAGCGGATCGCATTCGCAGCGTGATCGACGAGACCCTCGCCGACCACGCGCCAGTGGGCGCGCCCCCGACGTGGGTGCTGTCGAATCACGACGTCGTGCGTCACGTCACGCGCTACGGCCGCGGCGACACGTCGTTTTCGATGGACAACCGCCGCCTTGGCGAGTTCAGCGACCTCGAACTCGGAACGCGTCGTGCTCGCGCCGCCGCATTGGTCACCATGGCGTTGCCTGGGGCGGTCTACATCTACCAGGGCGAAGAGCTCGGGCTCTGGGAGGTCGAGGACTTGCCGACCGCACTACTGCAAGACCCGATCTGGTCGCGCAGTGGCTACACCGATCGCGGGCGTGACGGTTGCCGGGTGCCGATTCCGTGGGACGGCGATGCGTCGCCGTTCGGATTCGGCCCAGACGGCAGCGATCCATGGCTGCCGCAGCCGGCGGGCTGGAAGACCCTCACCGTCGCGGCGGAGACCGGCGATCCAGAGTCGATGCTCGAGTTGTACCGCGCAGCACTGCACATTCGCCGAGCGATTCCCTCGCTCGGTCCTGGGGCGTTGTCATGGCTGCCGTCGGCTCCGGGCGTCGTGACGTTTGCCCGGGGCGACGACTTCGTGTGCATCGCCAACACGTCGCAAGTGCCGGTCGCGCTACCCAAGCACGACGCGGTGCTACTGGCGAGTGCGCCCATCGAGAATTCCTTGTTGCTCGCTGACGCAGCTGCATGGTTGCGGTGCTGAAGCGCGTGCTGATCACCGGCGCCGGTGGTCGGCTAGGGCGCCATGTACTCGCGATCTGCGCGGATGCGGGTATCGCTACGAAAGCACTCGCGCTGGCGCAGGACGCGACGCCCGCAATCGAGGCCGATGAGGTCTTCATCGGTGACGCCCGCGACGTGTTGCTGGTCAGCAACGCCGTCGCTGACGTTGACGCGGTCGTGCACCTCGCAGCAATTCCGTCTCCCGCCGGCGGCACCGCCGAGGAGGTGTTTGCCGGCAACACTGCCGCGACCTTCACAGTTCTCGAGCAGGCTGCCCGCGCAGGTGTCCGGCGGGCGGTCATCGCGGGTAGCCATTCGGCGACCGGGATGCCGTTCGCGCCAACGAAACGGGTGCCCGCCTATCTCCCGATCGACGAGCAGCTCCCGCTTCAGGTAGAAGATCCTTATGCGCTCTCCAAGCACGTCGACGAACTGACCGCGGCGATGATGTGGTGGCGCCACAGCCTCAGCGTTGTCGCCGTCCGTTTTCCCTTCCTGGGGGACGTCGACGACCGGCTGCCGCGACGGGCGCAACAGTTCGCGACGGATCCCGCGACGGGCGCAGCTGACCTGTGGGGTTACCTCGATTACCGCGACGCCGCCGCAGTTTGTCTCGCCGCGCTAACCCCTCGGCGTCCCGGTTGTCATGTCGTGACTGTCGCGGCGCCCACGACGCTTGCCCCATATCCGACCGAGCAGTTGCTCGACGCCTTCTTGCCACATGTGCCGCGCCGCACCCGGTTCCCTGGTCGCACTGCACCCTTTGACGTCTCCCGTGCTCGCGAGCTCTTCGGCTTCGACCCTCGCCACATCTGGCCGGTCGGTGCGCGCGATCTCGACGAGGCGTCGGCATGACCACAATGTCGGCATGACCACAATGTCGCTATGAACACTGCTGTGAATGAGTCGCCGTGGGTTGACCGCGACGCCCTGCGCATCACCGCCGTTCGTGCCATCGTCACGGCGCCTGAGGGCATCCCGCTGGTGGTAGTGAAAGTCGAGACATCGGACGACGGGTTGTACGGGCTTGGGTGCGCGACCTTCACGCAGCGTTGGCAAGCGGTCGTCGCCGCGGTCGAGCAGGGTGTCGCGCCGCTGGTGATCGGCCGTCACCCGGCCGACATCGAAGACCTCACCCGAGCCGTGTATTACTCGTCGTACTGGCGAAACGGTCCGGTGCTGAACAACGCACTGTCAGGTCTCGACATGGCGTTGTGGGACATCGCAGGCAAGCGCCATGGCGTGCCGGTCTATGAGTTACTCGGCGGCCGCGTGCGCGCCGCAGCACTCACCTACTTGCACGCCGCCGGCGCCACGGTGCAAGACACGATCGAGCACGCGGCCGCCATCGTCGCGCGAGGGTGGACGCACGTCCGGCTGCAGACCGGCCAGCCGGGGCTCGGCACCTACGGCGCGCCGGGGTCCGCGAACGCCTACCCGAATGCGCCGTATCCGGACGGCTGGAACGTCGAGCATTACCTGCGCACGACGCCGGAGCTGTTCGCACAGGCCCGCCGCGAGCTCGGCGCTGAGGTCGAACTCGTGCATGACGTCCATAGCCGGCTGACGCCCACGCAGGCCGTGCTGCTCGCCCGGCGGCTGGAGGAGCACCGGCTGTTCTTCCTCGAGGACGTCGTCGCGCCCGAGCATTACGACCGGCTGGCAGAGGTGCGGGCGGCCTCACCCGTACCGATCGCCGTCGGCGAGCTCTTGTCGTCCGTCGGCGAGGCGGCGGCACTGGTGCGCGAGCACGCCATCGACTATCTGCGCGTCCACGTGTCGGCTGTCGGCGGACTTACGCCCGCACGCAAGCTGGCCGCGATGTGCGAGCTGGTCGGCGTCCAGACGGCTTGGCACGCGCCTGGCGACGTCTCGCCGATCGGGGCGGCGGCGAACGTGGCGCTCGACGTGACGTCGCATGCCTTCGGCATCCAGGAGGCCCACAACTTCGCAGACGCCGCTCTTGAGGTGTTCCCGGGCACATTGACCGCGGTCGCCGGCTACCTCACCCCATCGCCGGCACCCGGCTGGGGCGTCGACCTCGACGAGGAGGCGGCCAGCCGGTTCCCACCCGGAGCGCCTGCGTACGGAGGTTCGGCCTTCGTGGTGCGGGCGCCCGACGGCGCGCTGCGCGCTCCATAACCTGGCGCTGCGCGCTCCGTAGCCACCGCGCCGCGCTCGTAACCGCCGCGCCGCGAACCAATTGGGTGATCCGAGCGTCGGATCGGGTAGAAGCAGTGCAGGTGTGCGCCCGGATTATCGCCAATTTTCGCTTCTCTGAGCGTGACGTCAGGAACATCAACCGTCCTGAAGCGTTGTAAGAAGAGCACGAACCCTATGAAGGAGACAGCCATCACTACGCGTGACCGCCAGCGGACAGCGAACCAGCCCATCACCAGCGACCCGAAGGTTGCTCATGATGAGGCCGAGCTCGCGCTGGACGCTGGCACCATAGATGATCTTGAAACAAATACTGTTGCTCTTGAGACTGACGCTGTCGAAACCAGCGTCATCGAGACCGAAGAGCCGGATCTGGACGCCGACGAGCCAGGCGTATCGGCCGACCCGGTCCGCAACTACCTCAACGAAATCGGCCGGACGGCGCTGCTTGACGCAGCCCAGGAAGTCGAGCTGTCGAAGCGGATCGAGGCCGGCGTCTACGCCGAGCACAAGCTCGCCGGAAAGGTCACGGCGCGGCAGCGGCGTGACCTGGAGGCGATTGCCGCCGACGGCGCGCTCGCGAAGGCGCACATGCTCGAGGCGAACCTGCGCCTGGTCGTGTCGGTGGCGAAGCGCTACTCCAACCGCGGCATGTCGTTCCTCGACGTCGTCCAGGAAGGCAACCTCGGCCTGATTCGCGCTGTCGAGAAGTTCGACTACACCAAGGGCTACAAGTTCTCGACGTACGCCATGTGGTGGATCCGGCAGGCCATTACCCGCGCGCTGGCCGACCAGGCTCGCACGATCCGGCTGCCTGTCCACGTTGTCGAGCAGCTCAACAAGCTCGGCAGGCTGCAGCGTGACATGCACCAGCGATTTGGCCGCGAGCCCACTCCCGAGGAGTTGGCAACCGAGCTCGATCGCACTCCTGAGCAAATCGAGGAGATGCTGCGCAACGCTCGGCAGCCGGTCAGTCTCGACAACCCGGTCGGCGACGACGAAGACACCAGGCTTGGTGACCTCATCGAGGACTTCGAGGCGCCGGCGGCGTCTGACGCGTTGGAGTACCAGACCATGATCGAGACGGTGCACCGTGCACTTGCCGGTCTCGAGCCGCGAGAGGCGCGGGTGCTAGCGCTGCGCTTCGGGCTCGCCGAGGGTCGGCCGCACACGCTCGACGAGATCGGCCGTGACGTTGGCCTGACTCGTGAGCGGATCCGGCAGATCGAGAAGGAGGCGCTCGCGAAACTGCGGGAGCCCGACCGGCCAGACTCGCTGCTCGACTGGGCTAGCTGATCTGTTATCCAGCTGATCTGATATTCACTGGGGTATGAGCGAACTTGTAGAGCCGCTGCCGCCAGGTGGTCGCGTCCAGCTTGAATCCGCCGTGGCTGAAGGCGCCGTCCCGGCAATTCCCGGGGCGCCGCCTGTCAGCACGTCGGTTCCGGTGCCGGCCGAACCACTCGGCAAGCTGCTCCCTGGCGTGCAGCTGGCGCAACGCCCGCGGCATCGCGGCGATACGTTCGGCTGGCCGGCCAATGCTGCGCCCGGCAAGCCCGAAGGCGAAGTCGACACCCGGCCATGAAGTACGATCGCAGCCATGTCTGACCCGCCTGCGGACGACCTCGGAGTCGATGAGCACTTCGGTCACATCAAGGGCCGGCCGGTGTCGTGGGTCGTGGTGTTCCTCGTATGCGCCGGGTTCCTGGTGGCTGGCATCGGTCTGATAGCCGCGATCCCTGTCGTGTTCTGGATCGGCGCCGGGGTGGTTGCGGCCGGCACCATCCTCGGCGGCGTCACGCACGCGATGGCTGACGTCACATCTCAGGTCGACACAACAGGGACAGTCGTCGACAGCGAAGCGGTGCGTTAACTGAGTTCCGCTCGGCTGCGGGCGGCAATTGTGCTTGGCCGCGTCGCTGGCGGCCTTTCGAAGTCCCTGGGCCGCGGTGACGGCGTCGCGATCGGCGGCCGCGTTGTCGTGGCGGCGTGTCCCAACGCATTCCGCCTGCTCGTCGATGGCCGTCGCGTCGTCTTCGTCTCCGCCACGAACGGCAAGACCACGACGACCAAGTTGCTCGCCGCCGCGTTGCGCGCAGCCGGACCTGTGGTGACGAACGCGTCAGGCGCGAACATGCCGGCCGGAATTGTCGCTGCGCTGGCTCGCCCGCCTGTCGGCGTCCGGGCTGATGCACTCGCCGTACTCGAAGCCGATGAGACGTACCTACCTGGCCTACTGCCGCACACCGAAAAGCCGTTGCTCGTCCTGGGCAACCTGACTCGCGACCAACTCGACCGGGTCGGTGAGGTGGCGATGGTCGCGCGGCGGTGGCGCACTGTTTTCGCTGCCACCAAAGGACTTTCGGCGGTCGCCAACGCTGACGATCCGCATGTCGTGTGGGCGGCGAGCGTGATCCCGGATGTCACTTGGGTATCGGTGGGCCAGCGCTGGACGGCGGACTCCGCGGTGTGTCCCGCGTGCGGGTCGATCCTGCAACGTGACAGCGCCGGACACTGGAGTTGCACGTGCGGCTTCCGGCGGCCCGAAGTCAGTTGGTCGGTGGAGTCGGGCGAACTCGTCGGCCCTGATGGCGCGCGCTACACACTCGACCTGCAATTGCCGGGTGCGGCCAACCAAGCGAACGCGGCGATCGCCGTCGTTGCCGCCGACCTGCTCGGCGTGCCGCCGTCCGTTTCACTGCCCGCTATGCGCACGGTTGCTTCTGTCGGCGGTCGGTATCAAACGGTGTCGCTCGGCGGCCGTCAGGTGCGGTTGCTGCTTGGAAAAAACCCGGCGGGCTGGTCGGAGATGTTCGGCATGCTCGCACCTGCGCCAGCGCCGGTCGTGATCGCGATCAACGCACGCGCGGCCGACGGCAAGGATCCGTCGTGGCTTTGGGATGTGCCGTTCGAGCGGCTTGCCGACCGCGAGGTCATCGCGACCGGCGACCGGCGGCACGACCTCGCCGTCCGCCTGATGTACGCCGATGTGTCGCACACGACCGTGGCCGATCCTTGGGTTGCCGGCGGGTTGCCGTTCGACGCCGGACTGCCCGGCCGGCCCACTCTCGACGCGGTCGGTACGTACACCGCGTTCCGCGAGTTGCTGCGTCGCGGGGGAGGCGCCGACGATGGCCGCTGAGTCGCGACTTCGTCTCGTTTCGATCTATCCGGTGCTGCTCGGCACCTACGGCGACGGTGGCAACTTGCGGGTCCTCGCGATGCGTGCGAAGGCACGCGGCATCGACGTCGAAGCCATCGAGTTGGACGCCGGGGAGCCGGTGCCCGACGGCGCCGATCTGTACGTGCTCGGTGGCGGTGAGGACGACGCCCAGGTCGCAGCCGCGCGTGCGTTGCGTGCCGACGGAGGGCTAGGTCGAACTGCCGCGCGGGGAGCTGTGGTGTTCGGTGTGTGTGCCGGCTACCAACTGCTCGGTTCGGTCTTTCCTGGATCGGACGGCGTGCCCGAGCCGGGTGTGGACCTGCTTGACGTGATGACCGATCGGCTGCCAAAGCGGGCGGTAGGAGAGCTCCTCGCCGTGCCTAGCACGACTGGGCTCGAGCAGCCGTTGACCGGTTACGAGAATCACGCGGGAGCGACCCATCTTGGTCGTCACGCCCAGCCGCTCGCGCGAGTCGAGCTCGGCGTTGGCAACGGCACCGGTAATGCCGCTGGTTCGTTTGAGGGTGCGGTCCAGGACCACATCCTTGGCACCTACCTGCA
>Ga0075522_10003448_pt1 | contig 11530 bp, 11 predicted proteins | sample NGEPerA_FD_74796 | JGI IMG/M metagenome (GOLD analysis project Ga0075522, IMG submission 74796) | Arctic peat soil microbial communities from the Barrow Environmental Observatory site, Barrow, Alaska, USA - NGEE PermafrostL2-A | ecosystem: Environmental > Terrestrial > Soil > Wetlands > Peat ... | reverse complement strand
TTCCGGGTTTGCATGATTCCTACGATTCTTCTGATCGACGACAACGCGATCCAGGCTGCAACCCGCCAGGCAATTATCAAGCGAGCAGCTTACTTCGTCATCGCCGTACTCAGCCCGGAGCGCGCGCTCGAACAATTCCGCAACCGCGAATTTCCCGCCGAAATCGACCTCATCATCACCGACCACGTCATGCCCGGCCTCACCGGCGCGGAGTTTGTGCGCAAAGTGCGCGAGTTTTCGCCCGACGTCCCCATCCTGGTCATCAGCGGCATGGAAGAAGCGGAAGAAGAATACGAGGGCCTCAACGTCCATTTCCGCCTCAAGCCGCTGCTGCCGGACAACCTCCTGGCCATCGTCCATCAGCTCACCCACAAGCCCGAAGCGGAGAATCCCGGTCCGCCGCTCGAAGCCGAATAGCGCACACCCCTCCCCACCACCCCGCATAGTTTGAGAGAATAGCGCAGAAGGACTCCGCGCCCGCAATGTCTCATCCCATGCCGTCGTTCGGCAGCTTCTCCCTCATCCTCGCGCTTGCGCTCAGCGTCTACACGCTCTGCGCCGGCACTCTTGCCCTGTGGGCGATCGCCAAGGGCCGCACGCTCGCCATCTCCTCCGAGCATCTCCGCGAAACCGCCCGCCGCGCGGGCATCGCCAGCTTTATTGCCCTCTCCTGCGCCGCATTCGCGCTGGTCTGGGCTTCCTTCACCAACGACTACTCCGTCGCCTACATCCTGCACCACACCAACCGCGCTCTCGAATCCAAGTACAAATTCTCCGCCCTCTGGTCCGGCCAGGAAGGCTCGCTGCTGCTGTGGGCGTGGCTGCTGTCGGCTTACGGATTCGTCCTGCGCCTGCGCCACAAGGTCGATGTCACACTCTCGGCCTACGCTTCGACGATCCTCGCGGCAATTCAGATCTTCTTCCTGCTGCTGCTGAACATCGCCGCTCCGCCGTTCTCAATCGCCCCCGGCCCGCTGGCCCGCGACGGCTTCGGCCTCAACCCGCTGCTCCAGTACGCCGAAATGATCATCCACCCGCCGATGCTCTACCTCGGCTACGTGGGTTTCTCGGTCCCCTTCGCCTTCGCGCTCGGCGCTCTGATGATGCGTTACCCCGGCGAAAAGTGGATCCACATCACCCGCAAGTGGACGATGGTCACCTGGCTCTTCCTCACCTGCGGCATCTGCCTCGGCATGCACTGGGCCTATGCCGTCCTCGGCTGGGGCGGCTACTGGGGATGGGATCCGGTCGAAAATGCCAGCTTCCTTCCCTGGCTCACCGCGACGGCCTTCCTGCACTCGGTGATGATGCAGGAAAAGCGCGGCATGATGAAGATCTGGAACGTCTGGCTCATCTTCATCACCTTCCTCCTCACCATCCTCGGCACGCTGCTCACGCGCTCCGGAATCGTCAGCTCCGTCCACGCCTTCGCGCAGAGCTCCATCGGCAGTTGGTTCACCACCTTCATGGTGCTGATCTTCGTCGTCTGCCTGTTCACCTTCTTCTACCAGTACGACCACCTGAAGTCCGAAAACAAGCTTGAATCGCTGGTCTCCCGCGAGTCCAGTTTCCTGTTCAACAACCTCATTCTCCTGGTCGCCTGCTTCGCCGTCCTCTTCGGAACACTCTTCCCTGTCCTCAGCGAGTTCTACAACGGCACCAAGGTTACGATGGGCCCGGACTACTTCAACCCCGTCATGGTCCCCATCGGCCTCTTCCTGCTCTTCCTCACGGGAGTAGGCCCGCTGCTGCCGTGGCGCTCGACCTCCCTGCGCGCCATTCGCCGCAACTTCATCCTGCCGTCGATTGCGATCCTCGTCACCGCCATCGTCCTCATGATCGCCGGCGTCCGCCCCTGGACCGACGACGAAGCCGGCGGCGGCATCTACGCGCTGGTCTGCTTCGCGCTCAGCGCCGGAGTCATCACCGCCATCACCTCCGAGTTCCTGCGCGGAGCCGGCGTCGTCCGCACCCAGTCCGGCAAAAACCTGTTCCTCGCCAGCATCCTGCTGGTTCGCCGCAACACTCGCCGCTACGGCGGATATCTCATCCACTTCGGCATTGTCGTCATGTTCATCGGGCTGGCTGGCTCGGCGTTCAAGCAATCCAAAGAGCTGGAAATGGCCTTCGGAGACACCCTGCAAATCGGCTCCCTGCGCATCGTCTGCCAAAGCTACTCGCAGGATTCCAACGCCAACTTCGACACCGACTACGCGATCCTCGACGTGTACAACGGCAATAAGAAGATCACGAGGCTCACGCCCGAGAAGCGTTTCTACACCGCGTCACAAACCCCGCTGACGGTCGTCGCAATCCACTCCACTTTGGCGCGCGACCTCTACACCGTCTTCATGGGCCGCAACCCCGAAACCGACCGCCCCATTATCAAGGTCTTCCTCAACCCGCTGGTCAACTGGATATGGATCGGCGTCTTCATCGTCATCCTGGGCACCGCGGTCGCGCTCAGACCACCGCTCTTGCCCGCCGCCCGCCGCCCCGAAGCTGCGGTCGACGCGTCCGCTGGGAGCGCCCATGCCTAAGCGCCTCTTCCAAACCCTCGCCATCGTGATCGTCGCGGTCACCATGCTGGGCGCGTCCAACCCCGACGCCCGATACGACAAGCTCGGCCACAAACTCGTCTGCCAGTGCGGCTGCAACCAGATCCTGCTGGACTGCAACCACGTCGGCTGCCCCGTCTCGCCGGTCATGATCGCCGAACTCCACGCCCAGATCGCCTCGGCTCTCCCCGACGCCGGGGTCCTCAACTTTTTCATCGGAAAATACGGCCCCATCGTCCTCTCCGCCCCCATCCGCGGCGGCTTCGACGACGTTGCCTGGATCGTCCCCTTCGCCGTCCTGATCCTCGCCACGTTCGGTGTCGCGCTCCTCATCCGCTTCTGGAAACGCCGCAACGACCGCCTCATCCCCGCCGGCCCGGCGATCCCTCCCGCACCCACCGGCAACAGCCTGCAAGACCGCATCCGCCGCGATACCGACTACGATAACTGGAGCCAAAAATAATGGACGCCCAGACCATCATCCCGCCCATCCTCCTCGCGATCGCCTGTTTCGCTTATGTCTTCTGGCCGCAGCCCCGCCTCGCCGTCGAAGTCGAGAAGACGCGCCTCGACTATCTCCGCGAGCGCAAGGAAGTCATCTACGACAACCTCCGCGACCTCAACTTCGAGTACCGCGCCGGCAAGTATCCCGAGGAAGACTTCAACTCGCAGCGCAACTCCCTCGAAGCCGAAGCCGCAACCGTCCTCGCCGAAATGGAATCCCTCGGCGGCTAGTGCAAATTTCCTGTGAAGAAGCCATGGCGAAACTTGGCGCATTTCTTCGCGAACTTTGCGTTAAATTACTCCTGCCCGGGCACAGTTGCCGACCGCGCAGCAGTGGGCGCCGAAGTCCCCTTTGGAGAGAGCAAAAGCCTTGACGCAAAGTTCGCCAAGTTAGCCAAGTTTCGCAACGGGCGCCGTGGATGAAAATCAGAAGTTGACCCTTGTAACGAGGGCATGCGGCGCTCACCTGAAGTATCCTTAGCTGTGCCCTTCCTTCGCAAAATCCTCACGCTCGCGCCACTCGCGCTCTTCCTCGCGCTCCCTGCCTTCGCCGCGACGGCTATCACCGGAGTAGTCACCAACAAGACGACCAACAGGCCCTCCGCCGGCGACGACGTTGTCCTGATCCGCCTCCAGCAAGGGATGCAGGAGTCGACTCGCACCAAGACCGACGCCCGCGGCCGTTTCACCCTCGACGTGCCTGACGAAGGCATCCACCTCGTCCGCGTCACGCACGAGAAGGCCAACTACTTCAAGCCCGCGCCTCCGGGCACCAACACCGTCGATATCGATGTCTACGATGTCGCCGCGCACGTCAAGGGAGTCAGCGGCGAAGCCGAGGTGATGCGCATTCAGACCGACCCCGGCGGCAAGGCACTCAACGTCATCGAAAACTTCTTCATCAAGAACGAGTCCAACCCGCCGCTCACGCAGTTCTCCGAACGGCCCTTCGAGTTCACACTCCCCGAAGGCGCCGTCGTCGAAGGCGCGGCGGCGCTTTCGCCGGGCGGGATGCCCGTGCAGGCCGCGCCGGTCCCGCTGCCGGAAAAGGGCCACTACACCTTCCTGTTTCCCATCCGTCCCGGCGATGGCGGCGAAACACGGTTTCAGGTCAAGTACCACGTCCCGTACAGCGGCAGCTTCGCCTTCTCGCCCAGCCCGTCGATGCCCACCGACACCATCGCCATCATGCTGCCCAAGAGCATGACGTTCACGCCCAACTCCCCATCGCCCTACAGCCCAGTCACGGAAGACACGACGGCCCAGACCTACGTCGCCCGCAGCGTCACTCCCGGCGAGGCGCTGGGCTTCTCGCTCTCCGGCATCGGAGAACTCCCCCGCGACACCGAAAATCCCGACCAGGGCTCCGGCGCACCCGGCCAGACCCCCGCCGATGCCAACGCCGCCGCCGGTGTGGACGCCAACGGCAATCCCGACACCACCAAGTTCGGCGGAGGCATGGGCAAGCCCATCGACCCCGGCGACGAACACAATCCATTGGGCAAATACATATGGTGGATCCTGGGCGGCCTGGCCCTGCTGATGGCCGCCGCCGCCGGCGTTCTGCTGCGCCGCCCGGCACCATCCGCCGCCCAGCCGTTGCCATACGCGCCGCCGCTGCCAGCGGGCCAGGCCGGCATCCAGCAAGCCCTCAAGGAAGAGTTTTTCGCCCTCGAAACCGATCGCCTGCAAAAGAAGATCGGCGAAGAAGAGTACGCCGCCCATAAAGCCGCGCTGGACGCCGTGCTGCTGCGCGCGCTTTCGCGCGGAAAGGACGCATCGTGACGACTTTCTTCCGCATTCTGCGGCTGTTCTCGCTTGTCGCCTGGGTTGGCGGCCTCATCTTTTTCGTCGTCGCGGTCGCTCCGACTGCCTTCCGCACCATGCCCGACCCGCACCAGGCCGGGCTTATCGTCCGCGGAACGCTGATCGTCCTGCACCATATCGGCTTCATCGCCGGGGCAATTTATCTCGTCTCTACGCTGACGCTCATCGCCACGCAGCGCGACAGTCATCTCTTCCGCGCGGTCGAGGTCCTGGTCATCCTGGTTATGCTGGCCATCACGGCCTACTCTCACTTCTCCGTGCTGCCGCGGATGGAAGCCGACCGGCTGACGCTCGGCGGTGTGGTCGACGCCGCGCCGGCCGACGCTCCCGCGCGACGGCACTTCGACCGCCTGCATGGGCTCTCCGTGAAGCTGGAAGGAACGGTGCTGCTGGGCGGCCTGCTGCTGGTCTGCCTGGCGCCAGTGCCTCGCCGCGACGACCTGGACCGCGTGCAGTTTTAGAAGCGAAGCTCGCGATGCGGGAGGCGGAAGGCCCGATACCGCTTTCGATTGTTGGACTTCCGTGAGCTGAGTTGAACTCTTCGGACGGATCGTGCCGCTCCGGTGGAGCGAAAGCGCCCATTTTTTCTTTGAGGTTATGGTCGCAAAAGCGACCTTTTTGCGCGAATTGATGTCTTTATGTGCCACTTCGTGGCATTTTGTCGGAAATAGCGGGCTTAGTGGCTTTTGATGACCATTTTGCGCAAAAAATGCGCTTTTGTAGCGGTCTTGGAAATGTGTTCCAGAGGGTCTCAATTCAGTTTTGAGTTTTGAGTTATGAGTTTTGAGATGACGGCCACGGGTGAGCCGCCTTGCCGCACTATCCGGGCTTCGAGCTACGAGTTGCCAGTTATGGGTTGCCAGTTGCCGGTTCGGGCTGTGGAGAGCCGCCGCCGACGAAGTGGACAATCTCCAGGCGGTCGCCGCCGCGCACCATCGTTTCCGCCCACGCCGAGCGCCGCACGATCTCGCCATTCAGTTCGACCGCAACCCGGTCGCTTTTCAACTCCAGCGCGCCAATCACCGCATCGAGCGGAGCGAGACCACCCACTCCCTCAAGCGTCCGCGCTTGTCCGTTCAACTGCACCGTAAGGGTCGAAACCATACCTTTCAGCCTAGCAGTTGCCGCCGCCACGGCAGGGCGGGAATTTTTTCTCGCACTAAATTGGGCCGTCGCGAGACAGCGGCGTATCCTTCGGGTTGAACCTGTCAGTGGCAGGAGATTTCTCCCATGCGTTCATGCGTCATCCCGGTTTCTGCGCGTCCTCTGCTCGCCGGCCTGCTGGTGCTCCAACTGGCGCTGCCCGTGACGCTTGCGGCCCAGATGCAGCAGGAACCGGCAATGCAGGTCCCCACGATGCAGCCGGCCCCCAAAGCGGCCACATTCGAACCCGGTCCGCGCCTTAGCGGCGACGACAAGCTCCTGCAAGTCCTCAACCGCTTCACGTACGGCCCGCGCCCCGGAGACCTGGAGCGGCTGCGCTCCATGGGCCTCAATGCCTGGTTCCAGCAGCAGCTTTATCCGGCCTCGATCGACGACAGCGCCCTCGACAAGCGCCTGGCCGACTACCCGGCCATGGAGCTTCCCCTCAACCGGCTGATGGAGATGTATCCCAACAACCAGATGATCCGGCAGGCCATGAACGGGCGCGCCGGGGCTCCCGGCGGGGCCGCCGAGCACGCCATTTACGCCGACCAGATGGAGCGTTATAAGCAAAAGAAGAAGAACGGCAAAGATGCCTCATCCGGTGACGCGGACGCCGTTGCCCTGCCCAAACCTGCCGCGGAAATCCTCGCGCTTCCGCCCGACCAGCGATTCAAGGAACTCTGCAAGCTCAATATCCCGCAACTCCGCGAGTTCCGCCGCTCGCTGGCCCCTGCGGAGCGCGACCGCATCACCGACGGCATGACGCCCGCGCAGACCGAGGCCCTCGCCGCGTTTGAGGGACCGGCCCGCGTGGTTGAGGCCGAAGACATCCAGGTGAAGCTGCTGCGCGACATCTACAGCGAGCGCCAGCTCAACGAGATCATGGTCGACTTCTGGCTCAATCACTTCAACGTTTACATGAGGAAGTCACAGGAAGCACCGTATTACATTGCCGCTTACGAGCGCAGCGCCATCCGACCCTACGCCCTGGGGAGCTTCGAGAACCTGCTGCGAGCGACCGCCACCAGCCCGGCGATGCTCAACTACCTCGACAACTCCTCCAGCATCGGCCCTCGTTCGGACTATGCCCGCGGCATTCGTCCCCGGTTCGAGCAACAGAAACAGGACAGCGGCCTGAACGAGAACTACGGCCGGGAGTTGATGGAGCTGCACACCGTAGGCGTCAACGGCGGCTACACCCAGCACGATGTCACCGAGGTTGCGAAGGTCTTCACGGGATGGACGGTCGGCAAGCCGCAGGGTCAGGATGTCGACGCCCAGGCGCAGTACGACCCCACCAAGCACGAGCCGGGCGACAAGATGGTGCTGGGGCACAAGATCAAGTTCGACGGGATGGGCGAAGGGCTCGCCGTGCTGCACATGCTCGCGACCAGCCCCCAGACCGCGCGCTTCATCTCGACCAAGCTGGCCGTTCGCTTCGTCAGCGACACGCCGCCGGCAGCGATGATCGACAATATGGCCGCCACGTTTACGCGAACCGAAGGCAACATCCGCGCCGTGCTTCTGGCGATGATCAACTCGCCCGAGTTCTTTACGTCCGGGGCGTACCGGGTTAAGGTGAAGACGCCGCAGGAGTACGTCGTCTCGGCCGTCCGCGCCGCCGGTTCGAACGTTCAGAGCACGGCCGCCATGGCCGACATGATCGCCCAGCTCGGGATGCCGCTCTACGGACACCAGACGCCGGACGGCTACTCGATGAAGTCGGACGCCTGGAACAATACCGCGGCGCTGGTCTCGCGCATGAACTTCGCCCTGGCGCTGGCGACCAACCGCGTCGCCGGCGTTACGACCGACTTCAACGCCCTGCTGGGTGGCGACGCGGGCAACCTCACTCCTGAAGAAAAGGACACCGCCCTTGAGAACGCCATTCTGCACGTCGCGGTCAGTCCGCGGACGCAGCAATTGATCTTCGCTCAAACTTCCGGCGAGGAATCCGAGCAGGCCGCCAGTCTCCGCCAGGTGCGCGCGGTCAACGGCAGGGGCGACGCCCTCGCCGCCCGCGGGCTGGTAAAGCGGCCCGGCAATCCCGCCGCGATGGATACCCAGGCTGCGGTTGCCTCTGGCCTGATCTTCGGCTCGCCGGAGTTTCAGCGGCGGTAAACCCGATGAGCCGATGGTGTGCTGCGCGCTAGTATGGGCCGGGCCTTCAGCCCTCCGACCCTTTTCTGCCGCGAACATGGGGCTTCGCCCCATGCTGGTATAGCGCGGGCCTTTGGCCCTCTACAGCATGGGCCTCCAGAGGCATCCACGAACGTCATGCTGGTATAGCGCGGGCCTTCGGCCCTCGACAGCATGGGCGAATCCACTGTGCGAATCCCTCTCGACGGCATGGGCGAATTCGCCCTAAACGATATACTGGCGCAGATGGACACCACTTCACCCACCGTGCAGGTAGGGTTCTCGCTGGATGTCGGCCCCGGTCGCCTGGACGCCTCGGCGGTCGTTCCCGCGGGAGAGACCAACCTCACCCAACTGCTGCCGGTCCTGCAAGACCTGAGCAGCAGCATCATCGGTAGCGCCGTCCAGATCGCCGAGAGCGAGGGCTACAGCGTCTCCTGCCGTGCCGGTTGCGCAGCTTGCTGCCGGCAGTTGATCCCGCTCAGCATTTTCGAGGCGGAGCTTCTGGCCGGATGGATAAGCACGTTGCCCCCGAGCGCCAGGCCGAGCTTGCCGCGCGGTTCGACGCCGCGCTCGTCCGGCTCCACGATTCGGACATACTGGGCCGCCTGGATCCTTCGGTGCGGGCCACCAGCAGCGGCCCCGAAAAGAAGGCGTTGGCCATCGAGTATCTCCGCGAGTGGGTCGATTGCCCGTTTCTCGAAAATGAGATGTGCAGCATCCACCCCATCCGTCCGCTCAGTTGCCGAGAATACCTTGTGACGTCGCCCCCGGAAAACTGCGACGACCCCTCTGTGTATCCGGTCGTCGGCGTACCGCTGCCGCTGAAGCTCTCGCACGTCCTCTTCGAGATCGGCAGCCAGGTCGATCCTGATAGCGGCGGCTGGATGCCCCTGGTGTTCCTGTTCGCCTGGATGCGGATGCGCGGCGGGCATCCCGGCCAGGCAGTCTCCGGAGCAGGGCCGGAGCTGCTGCACGAAATCGTAAAACGGCTGGTTAAGCTTTCGAACGCTGACGGAGCGGCCACAGCAGATTAAGCGGCCCATTTCCGCGGCCTACTCCCGGCGCCTGTCGCAGCGCCTCGGTCACATAGGCTTTCGCCGCGGCTACGGCGGCCACCGGAGCGTCTCCCAGCACCAGCCGCGCCAGCAGCGCCGACGAAAACGCGCAGCCTGTGCCGTGGGTCGAGGTCGTCTGTATGCGCTCGCCTTCAAAGCGGTGGAGTTCGCCAGCCGCCGTCAGCAGGAGGTCGACGGTGGCCGGACCGATGTGGTCGCCTCCGGTGGCGACGATGTGGAGGTGCGGATGGAACCCCGCCAACGCCTGCAGCCCATCCTCGACCGTGCTTTCCACGCCGCTCAACGCAGCCAGCTCGTCGCGGTTCGGCGTAATCCAGTCCACCAGCGGAAGCAACTCCCGCTGCAAGGCGGCCAACCCTTCCGCATCGAGCAACGCCGCGCCGGAACTCGATAGGAACACGGGGTCCAGCAGCACCGGAATTTTTCGTCCGCGAAGCTTTCGTAGATATTGCGCCACGGCCCGCACGGCCTCTGCGGTTGCCAGCATTCCAATCTTGATGCCTAAGGGCGGCAGGTCTGCGTCGAGATGTTCAAGGGTCGGAGCGATAAGACCGGCAACGCTTTCAACCCGGGTAACACCGCGTGTCGATTGCACTGTCAGCGCGGTAATACACGCCGTCGCATAGAGTCCATGGGCGGCGAAAACCTGCAGGTCGGCGGTGATCCCCGCGCCAGAAGAGGGGTCGAAGCCGGCAATTGTTAGAAGGACCGGCGGGTTGGAAGGGGTTGTGATGGCGTATCCAAAGCGGCGGGTGAGTTGTTTTGACTTACAGTTGCCAGTTGTGAGTTTCCAGTTGCCAGTTTTGAAGCCCTTGCCTGCTCGGAACTCAGACACGGCGGGTTCTCAGGCGCGCAGAGCTTAGAGCAATGAGCTTAGAGGAAAAGCGAACCTTCCAGCAGCATCTCCTGGCTTACCCCCGGACGCTCCTGCCTGCTGGTGTATGTGTTACCGGCAGGTCGCTCAGGCGTAGTGCCAGCGATTTCGCTCCGCCGCCGCTCTTCAGGAACTCTCCCAGCCGCAGGCGTTTGACCGTAAAGCCATGCGCTTCCAATTGGGCGGTCAACGTGTCGGAAATCTCGCTGGTAAAGATCGTCGTGCCGACATTCAACGCCGAGCAGGCCAGCCGGGTCGCATCCTGCTCCGTGACCGCCAGCCGCTTCTCCGCCGGAAACGCGGCCTCGATCACCGCCAGCGAAGCCGCGTCGAACGCCCCGGGATAGTACATCAGGTGTCCGCCGACCAGCGGCGCAAAGCATGTATCCAGATGATAGAACCGCGGGTCGACCAGGTGCAGCGAATGCACCGGCACATGCCAAGCATCGGCCACATGGCGATGCGACGAGCGGCAGGTCCTCACTCCATGCGCGGCCCACAACTCGGTGCCATCGGCGTTGAACAGCACATCGCCTTCGCCCTCGAACGCGGTCTCGCGCGGGGTGTTCCAGACGAGGAAGCCATGCTCCTCCATCCATGTCCGCAGAAAGGGCGTCTCCGTCCGGCGCTGGCCGTGGTTGAAGCTGGACAGCGCAACAACGCCGTGGTGGATCACCGCGCCATGGGCGAGGAACGTCATGTCCGGGCAGCCCGGCTCGGGATGCAGCAGACGCACGTCCGCCACGCTTTGCAGCGCGACGTAGAGGTCTTTCCATTGCGAGAAGGCTGTGTCCCGGGAGGAGCCGTGCAGGTTGCTCGCCATCCAGGGATTGATGGCATAATCCACGCCGTACCACTGTGGAGGGCACATCAGGAAGGTGGGCCGGGTGAAGTGGGGAGTGGACGCGAAGGCTTGCGAAGGTGATGCAATGCTGCTCAGTGACATAAGAAACAAAGTCCTGCTTTCCGTCGAAGAGTTTCACCCCGCGAAGGTGAAGTCGTCAAGTCCCCGACGTGGTACTTTCGATTCCCCTACAGTACCGTCCGTTGCATAACCGAGGTGTAAACGGCGTATCAAAACGAAACACCCGCCGGATTGGGCGGGTGTCGGGGATTGGGGCGGATGTCAGTGCGGCCGGCTTTCGCGTTACAGCTTCTCGAAAAAATCGCACGCGGAGCACGAAATGTAGACGCCGCCGGGGATGTTGCGCTCGCGGTCCTTGACGCGCTTCACGATGCGGGTGGGCTTGGAGCACTTGGGACAATCGGTGCTCTTCTGGGTATCCATGACCTTCTTGCGGTCGCCGGTCTTGGCAATCTTCGCCATTGCTGTAAATCTCCCTCTTGCGAATGTGTGGCTGCCCTGCTGTGTGCGCAGATTTTCTGCGGAAATCTTCGATGCG
>Ga0075522_10003446_pt1 | contig 11531 bp, 11 predicted proteins | sample NGEPerA_FD_74796 | JGI IMG/M metagenome (GOLD analysis project Ga0075522, IMG submission 74796) | Arctic peat soil microbial communities from the Barrow Environmental Observatory site, Barrow, Alaska, USA - NGEE PermafrostL2-A | ecosystem: Environmental > Terrestrial > Soil > Wetlands > Peat ... | reverse complement strand
GGACGAACTCTGTAGTACCCAACGTGGGTAATACAGCGACGCCGCGCTAACCCCCAACAAGAACAAGTGCTTACAGGTGTCCCGTCTGGCTTACGAGTAAACTCCCGCTAGTATGCGGGAACGCCGAGAATTGCAGGAGGCGATTCGTCAAACAGACGATCGGCTGGTTATGGCCGAATTGGAAGGCTTTGAGGTACAGGAACGTGCGACGCTTCGCGCCAAACTCGACAGCGTCCGAGGAGTTGATTTGGCGAATCTTCTCTTTAGGGAATACGGCATCGATCTGCCGACCGCACGGAGACTCGTCATGGATCGTAACAACGGCAACGTCGATCTTGAACACCTTCTGGATCAGGTCCTTGAGATACACCGTCGTCAACGCGGCAGATAACTTACGCAGTGCCGTCTTTCGGGCGCAATCGGGCAGACCGAATCAACGGTCAGTGATTCTCGCACCCTATTCCCAAGTTCGGGAGATTCGGCTCAGATGATCTCGCATCAGCAGCTTTTCCCGCTTCCTTCGACGTTGAAGTACGACTCGCCCGCCAACGATTGAAAAGGTTAACGCCAGCGCCGTCGCAACTACGAAGAGCCACACGACCAACCAGTTTATGAGATCGGGGGCGCGCTCTCGATGACGATTCGTCCCGGTCAGCAGCGGACCGGATAACCATTCGAAGTCAACAGCCAATTCAGGTCGGATCGGAGGCAGGGAAGAGGTGCAACATGAAAACGCTAGCCCGTGCCAAGAGCGCCATCCACAACAAAACCGGCGAAAGGACCTGTGGTGAGGAGGCAATAGAAACTGTTCGGCGCGCCTTGCGCGCAGACTCAAAACCTTACCGAGAAACTGAATTGCATCTGGCGGCCGTCCAACGCCGAGTTGGGCTGGCCGAATAGCGGTGATGTGATTACTCCGACGTAATTATTGAAATTCACATGGTTCAGGACATTGAACGAATCAATACCGACCTCCGCCTCGACTGGATGATCGCCGCCTCGAAGCGTTAACTTGCGGCCCAGATGGACATCGACCGAGATCTGTCCCGGTCCTTCTCCGGTGTTTCGCGAAACGCCGGGGGGTCTGGCGATCGCCACTCCATCGCCGATATCGACCTGTCCCGTGGTGATATTGAAAGGCAGGCCCGAACGAAGGGATAGCAAGGTGCCAAACGTCATACGCCAGGGCAGGTGTACGCTCCCCGACAAGCCGAAACGATTTCGAGCGTCATTGTTCGCGCGGCCCCATTCGGGTCGCAGATCGTAGTTATTGGCTGGCAGGAGAGACAAGAAAAGATTTCCCTGCGAAGCAGCCGAGCCTGGCGGAGGTGGAAACGCGGCACCGGTATCGTCGTAAAGCCACGAGAGCGTGTACTGCGCGAAGAATTGGAACCTGCGGCTCGCAGCACTCCGCAACGTCCAGTTCAGAACGTTGCCACGTGAAGAGGCAGAGGATTCGATCTGGTAGATGTAGCCCTGATCAGGATACGGCAACAAGCCCGTGCCGGGCAGAGGAGCATTGATATTCCGGGCGCGAAAAAGGTGGGCTCCTCTTTCATATGTGTAATCGGAAGCCAGCACAAAGCCACCCGGTAACTGACGTTCGACTGTCGCGCTCGCCTGATAAACCCGCGGGAATGTCAGGCCAGGATCGATCCGCCACACCCCGGTCGATTGAACCGTTCGAAGTGCCGCCGGATCTGTAAGCGGGTACGGCGGATTGGTTACGATGTACTGCTGGGTTCGGATGCCGTTGAATCGGAGAGCCTGTTCCAGAAGCGGCGGCGGCCGGCGGTCGTAGAAGACGCCCGCGCCTGCTCTAATGACGGTACGATGGTCCCGGCCAGGCGCTTATGCGATGGCGAGGCGCGGCGCAAGATTGCCGAAGCGGGACACACCGGACTGAAACTCGTGGCGCACCCCGGCGAAGACGCTGACATTGCCTATCCGTCTCTCGTATTGCGCGAACCATGCGTAATCGTTCTGCTGAGATGACAGCATGGGGTTGCCCGTCGCCAATGTGAACAGAGCTGGTTTGTTCGCCTCATAGTCGGCAAGGGATGCGAAGGTGTATGTTCCCCCAAAGTTGTCTGCGTTGTAAGTCTGAAAGGGATGAAAATTAGCCACCGCGCCGAACTTCAAAGTAGTCGGCCCATTCGAATAACTGACTGTGTCCTGAATGTCGGTACGCGGCTCGCGTCTCCACTCATTCAACTGCGCACCGCCCTCGGAGAACGCCCCCTGCACCGTGATCATAGGCGCATCGCTGGCCGACGCTATTCGCTGGTAGTTGGTGCCTAAGGCAATTCGGAAAGTGTTGAAGATGTCGGGCGACAGCACGTACTGATCAGAAATCTCAATCCGATAGTCGCGGTGCAGGATCGAGGTCGCTAAATCCGGCAATGCGAAACCACCGACGCCCACGTTCGCGGATTGATCCAGGTTGAGTTCATATTTCACACCGACACGGTTCGACTGAGTGCTCTGCCAATCCAGCCTGCCGAGGAACCGGTCGTGAGTGACAGGCGCAAGCAAATCGGTTTGCAGCAACCCGGAGGGAAGGTAAGCGAGCACAGGTTCACTTTGCGCCTGCTGCTCGCGATTCGCATCGATAAAGAACCAGATCCGCTTTCTGATAACAGGGCCTGCAAGATTGAACTCGTAACCGTAGCGGTAAAACGGGAGTTTGTCGTCGGCCGGCGGATTGCGCGCGTCGAAAACCGAATTGCGCGCGCGCATTAGCAATCCTCCGTGGTAATTGTCCGTGCCACCGCGCGTGTCGATCTCGATACGATCCTTCCCTGGTTTGGGAAACTCGGCCGAATAAGCGTTGTTGTTGATCCGAACCTGTTGGATAGCGGACATTGGCAGATCGGCGGCGGAGCGTTCCATCCCGTCGACGATGTTTGTCGGCGATGCGCCCCCAGCCGGGTTGACGAAAAGGCTCAGAGTATTGAGCACGTCACCGTCTTTGATAGGCAGATTGCTCAGGTTTTCCGGACCGAGTGTGAGGCCGTCCGCGCGCGAGTCGCTGCCAACATCAAGCTGCGACTTGCCGACATCAACAGTAATGGAAGATTGCTGCCTCGCGAGGGACAGCCTGATCCGGAGGGCGATGTTGTCAGCCCCGACCTGAACGGCGCTCTCAAAGGTTTCGAAGCCACTGTGGCTGACTACGATTTTGTAAGCTCCTTCGGCGAGCACGGCGGTGTGAAACTGACCGCGGGAATCGGTTTGAGTTTGAGCGACTATCCCTCGTCCCGCCGCGACCAACTCGACAGACGCTCCGGGGATCGCCGAGTCGGAGGGGTCGATAACACTCCCGGAAACGGAAGTGCCTGCGGCGCAGACAATGCCCGCGAAAGCGATGCCCAACAGTAATACGAAGCGCACGTCGGGGATACCTCAGGCTGCTCTAATGCAGCGGGCGTTCCAATGGGTCGCGTATTGTTTTGTTGATGGTCCGCGTGCTCGTCTGAGCGGGAACCGCACACTTACGTTCCGGAACCGGACGCCTAATTCGACAGGAATGAAACGGCAAGAGTCGAAAGAAACAATGCGGGAGGCATAACCACAAGGCCGGTCCGGAGGAACTGCCAGGCGCTGATCTGTTGTCCCTCGCGTCGTAATGCGATCAGCCAGAGGACGGTCGCCAGAGAGCCGGTTACCGAAAGATTCGGCCCAAGGTCCACACCTATAAGAACCGCGTCCTTCACATATGGAGGCACGTGCACGGTCTGCAGCGCGCCACCCGCCAGCAAACCCGACGGCAGGTTGTTCATCACGTTCGACAATCCGGCAATGCCAAACGACGCTGTCAGCGCGCCTGCCAGCCGGGGGATCCCGGCACACCATTGCAGAACGCCGCCAACATCCGTAAGCGCACCTGCGTGGTTGAGCGATTCAACCAAGACGAACAAACCTGCCACAAGAGGAATGACGCTCCAGGAAACGCCTTTAACGATTTGACCCGTGGCGCGGCTGCTGCCTCGCGTCGTGACCAGTACAGCAAGTATCGCGGAGACACAGGTGGGCAGACCCAGATCGAGACCGAACCCCGACGCAGCAATCAGAATCGCTCCAGTCCCAAGGATTCCCCATGCCGCCATACGTCCTTCCCGGGACAACTCCGCGGGCTCGCTGCCGTCTTCAATCTTGCCTTCCAGTTCGTTGCGGACGGTCCAGCGTAGAGCGACATAGGTGGCAACGATAGAGCAGAGCGAGGGTATGAGGAAGGTCCGCAGCCATGGCAGCAGCGGAGGTAAATTCCTGCCATAGACAACGAGGTTCGCCGGGTTCGAGATCGGCAGCACGAAACTTGCCCCATTGGCGATAAATGCGCAGATAAGAAGGTAGGGCAGAGCCTTCGTGCGCGCCTTTTGGACAGATGCATAGACGGCCGGCGTCAGAACCACGGCAGTGGCATCGTTCGACAGGAACACCGTCACCACGATCCCAACGATATACACCAGGCTAAACAGGCGTGGCCGGGAGCCTCTCGCAGCCGCGACGGCCAGTGCCGCGAGCCAGTCGAAAACACCTTCTCTGCGAGCTAACTCAGAGAGCAACATCATGCCCGTCAGGAACAGGTAGACATCGGTTCCTTTCGCGACAGCAGTGCCCGCTTGCGATAACGGGAGAAGTCCGGAAACTAGCAGAATGAAGGCGCCCAGGCACGCCCACACGGCCTCGGGCCAGTCTTTCGGCCGGAACAAAACACCCGCAATCGTTCCCGCGACGATTGACCAGACGAGAACTGTGCTCACCCGGTCACGCGATCCCGCTCGCGGCGGGGCGGCCATGGGTGGCCGTTCTCATTGGGACCGAGCTGCGTGCCGAGAATATGTTTTTCGGGCCACTCGCCGAGTGCGTTTTCGTAGTCCACATGCCGACGCGCCGGAGGGTCGTATTTGCCTTTCTGATTTACATAAATAGTGATGCTGTCCTCCCCCGTTTGACCGTCTGTAGTCCGAGCGCTGACCGTGAGCACGTGCGAGCCGTTCGCAACGTGTTCCGTGTCCTGATTTGCCTCCCAAGTGCAATCGTCGAGCGCTTCCATTACGACCGGTTTTTCGGAATCAAACACCATTGTTACGTCCTTGACCGAATCTCCCCAAACGCGAGCGCGCACCCGCAGCGCACCTCGAACAACCTGCACCGGGCTGGATGGATTGATGATCAGACGCTGGTCGGACGGTGATGTAACCATAACGAGCGGCCATTCTCCGATGGGCTTGAACTTCCAGCTAACTACGTCGTCATCCAGAGTCGTGACGGAGAAGCCGGCCGGCCCTTCCTCGATTTGTCCGGTAGATCGTGTCGTGGCGTAGACGATGTTGCCGTCGTTGGCAAGTTCGTTGTAGTGGGTGTGCCCCATCTCGACAAGCAGCACGCCGCTGCTGCGGAACAGCTGGCGCAGTTCCGCAGCATCGGTTCCGTGTTCCGACGGGTACGCGTGCATAAAGACCACGGTATGTTCAGGTGTGCGACGAGCCAGCGACAATTCTTCGCGTAACCACATCATCTGCTCACGCCCAAGGCCAAACTCCGGCGGCCGCCATTGGGCAACGCTGTTGAGAAAGGCAAAACGATAGCCTCCGATCCCGAAGCTCCTGTAGAGATCGTTCGAGAGATGCTTCCGGAAGAAGGTGAGGCTCCCGGCTGCCATATCGTGATCGCCGGTGATCGCGTGAACCGGAAACCGGCGTCGCGCGACAGCCGCGCTCACGAGCCGGTATTCGTCCTCCTCGCCATCGTCGGCGTTGTCACCAGGTAAGAGCGCGAAGTCGATGCTCCCTCCCATGTTGCGGTTGGCTTCGTCGATTAGGGCGAGAAAGTCGGTATAGTTTTGCTCGTCGGGTCCGGCGATGTGAAGATCGCCGAAGTGAATCCAGGAAATTATTCGATTCATGATTTGATCCTCAGTGCTTTAGTGCTTTGCGATCAGAGCGACGCCACCGACCAACAGCAACGCTCCGATAATGCGCCAGTGATTCAGGGTATGAACAGGAAGGCGGAACCAACCGTAGTGATCCAGCGCGAGAGACATGACGAGTGCGGCGGTCACGGTAAGACCGACAAAGGGTCCGACTCCTACCTTCTGGACAAGCGTCAGGCCGGCATAGACCTGAACGGCTCCAACGAGGCCGCCCAGGGGAGCCCACCACGGCATCTTCGAGAGACTGTCGCTGGTGGGAAGAGGGTTTGGGAACATGGCGAACACACATACAAAGAAAGCAAGGATTAGCGCAAATGAGACGGCATTCGCCAGCCACTTGTTTCCCAACGAATGAAATAGCTGTGCATTCATAGCGGCGCCACAGGATTGTAGTGCACCGCCCAGGATGATAAACGGATAGATCCAACTCACATTCATAAGTTTCCTCTTTAGCGATCTGGCTTAAACAGCTTCCGGGGTAGCGACAGCTATGTCCGGGATATCCTCAGAGCCTTCCGTTTTGACGGGTCGGGTCTCTGGTACAAACTTCGTGAACACGGCGGCCCCGACAGCCGCGAGCGTCGCGAATGCGTAAAAAGCAATCCGAAAGCCGAGGTGCTGCACCAGCAGGCCCGAAGCGAGCGGACCGATGACGCCGCCGACCGCGAGCGCGGTGGCAAAAAGTCCCATGAGGGTGTTGAATCCTCCCTTGCCGCGCGTCAGGTCCGCGCTGAGTGCGACTACAGCCACACCGTAGATACCGGCTCCGATTCCATCCAAACCCTGCAGCCAGACCAGGGCTGACGGTGTACTCACCAGAGAGTAGGATGCAATGCGAAGCGGCAGAATCCAGAACGCGATTGCCATAACCGGCTTGCGGCCCCAGGAGTCGCAAAAACGCCCCGACAGGAGAGCGACGGGAACCATGACGACCTGCGCGGTGAGTACTGTCGCGGTCATCCAGTTGTCCGACCCGCCCAATTTCTTCACGTAGAGCGCGACGGCGGGCAGGATGGGAGCGTTCGCGAGATGAAACAGGAAAATGGAGAGCAGCAGGTAGCGTACGGTTCGATCCTTAAGCAGGTATGTCGACGAACCGGGTGCTTTTTCTTCGTCGTTTGTCAGACCGGTCGCGACACGCTCATTCAGGTCTTTTTCGCGAATCAGAAGCACGGAGACGCCTGCCAGAAGCGAACACGCGCCCACCGAATAGAAAATGGAAGTCAATCCAAGCGTCGACACCAAGCCCATCGCAATTACGGCCGCGACGATATTACCCGCATGATTCCAGCTCTGGTTCGTCCCCATGACCCGGTTGAGGTATTTGTGACCCGCCAGTGCGAGCGCCAGAGCCCCCAGCAAGGGTCCAAAGAAACTCTGAGACACGCCAGATACGAACAGGAGTGAATCGACCCACACCCGGGTACGCGGCAGAAACGGAATCACGGCGAAGCACGCCCCGGTGAGCAGCGCTGCCAGCACGAAAAGGGTTCGCCGGCATGTCAGCTTGTCCGTGAGCCATCCAGCCGGGGCCTGGAAGAGCAACGTTCCCAGGCCCGCCGCGGCTGTGGCGAATCCAATGGCGTCGTACCGCCAGTTGGCCTCTTTCAAAAAAGCGCTCAGGATCGGAAGAATGACGCCGACCATTTCAGCCTGAAAGAAGTTGGCCGCGTTGAGGCCGATCAAACTGCGCTTCGGAAGTCCCGGCTGGTCTGGTCGCATGGTCTTCGCCTTGTGCGTGTTTACCGATCTGGTGGAGGCGGAGGCGGCGGGCCGTCGGGCGGAGGAGGCGGTGGTGCTGCGCCCCCTGGTCCCCGTCCTCTTCCGGGTCCCCGGCCCGGTCCGCGTCCGGGGCCATCAGGCGGCCTCGAGGACATCGCAATCGTCTGGCCGTTGGCTGTTATCGATTGCACCTCGACGACGGTTCTGCCGGAGGGCGTGGCCCGCGCAAAACCGGAAATCGAAATAGTGGCACCTGGTCTCAAAACCGAAACGTCACTCACGGCAAATGACGGTGTGCGGGCAATAATGCCGTTCTGCAGCAGGAAGCCATTTACTTCGCCCTGCCTGCCGTAGTTCAATGAGCGGATCACACCCGTACCGGCATAAGGCACCGGCTCGGAAGGTTGTACCATCGCTAAAGTCTTTCCGGCGACATCGACGCTGATCGGGTCGATGATCTGAATAGCGGATGCCGTTGGCATTACTGTGCCGGTCACCCTTACCTGGTTGCCGATTTTGGCCAGCATCTCAACCTGAATGGCCCAATCGGGTGGCAAACTCACCAAGGTATTTGGAGCAACCACCAGACCCTCAACCCGACCCTCTGGCCCATAGGTGAATTGAGAAATGCTGCCTGTTACCGTGCTTGTCGGCCCGGCCAACGGTGCCGGAGGAGGAGACGGCTGAGCCATCAGCAGCGCCCGGCTGCAAATAAGTATTCCGAATAGTATTTGTGTCTTCATCTGGAAACTCCTTGCGCCACTTCAGCGCAACCTGAGAAAGGCACTTGTCAGACCACAGGGAAAAACGTGGATGCTGCCTTCGAATGATCGGCTTAAGGCCGCGATGGCCCCTTATGGCCGAGCGTAAACCGGACAATCTGGATCGGGAACCGTACAGTCACTCCCCCACTCGACGGGTGTACGTTTTCGGCCCTTTGGTGTCCGGAAACCGGACACCATGCTGGGCGGAAGTTCGTCAATTCATAGAGATCGTGAATGGCCGTCCTTCTGCATCTAATGTTTGGAGTGCCTCGCCCCTTCACAACACTCTTGCTGGGAATTGTGATGCTGATGGCGGGTCTAGCCTTCCTCGTCGCACAGCCCCCGCCGCCTGGGCGGGATGATCCGAAGGCGGTCGAGCGCCGAATTGAAGAGATTCGAAACTGGCTGGAGAGAAATCCTCCCGGCAATCGGGAGCAGAAGGAACTATCCTCATTCGTTCAGCGTTATCTCGACGAGGCGGCAGCCGCTTCGAATGCGGGGCGGCGATTCCAGGCGCAACGGTTCACGGATGCGGCGGATGCCTGCCGGCGTCCGATTGACCACCTTCAACATATAGCGAGCCCGAATCAGACGCCATTGCCTCCGGGACCACCCGAAGATCCGGGAGATCATTTGCGGCAGGTCTATTTCCGTCTTCGCCTGGCGGGTTTCTTCCTGCAACAGATACCTCCGCCCGCGCCGGTAAAGCTTTTGGATCTGGCACGCGAATTCTACGAGCAAGCGGTAAATGCCGGACAAACGAAGAAGGCCTTTGTGGAAGACGAGTACACAAAGGCTGCCGATGATCTTACGCACGCTCTGGAGAATCTTGCTCAGGCCGCCCTTCCTTGAAAACCAATATGAGAACCATCCTTCAAAAGCGATTCCAATTGCAGCTTCTCTTTGCACTAATAGCTGCGGTCTCGGTTGCGGCGCTGGCTATTGAACTGGTGATCAATGCGGTTCGCCACGCCGAAAGCTTCGTGCTCTCCGATACAGATCGCACCTTGAATCACGCACTTCAGGAACTGGACCACGAATATCGATTGCGCAGAAACAATGACGCGACCTGGCAAGGGCTTCCCGCCAGCGCGCAGAGTCTCACGCTCCGCGCTATTTCTCAGGTTGTGCTCGCATCCTATCCGGGCGTGGAAGGCGGATTCTGGGCGTCGTCACAGTTTGTCGGTTATTCCTATCCGACCCATGACGGCGCCTCACCCAAGATTGGATGTTCCCGCAGCCGAGCGACCAACTATCGAAGAGGTCATCGCGCGAGCGCAGCGAGACGGCAAGAGCGAGCGAGTCCTTCGCGGCAAACATGATCTCGTGGTCATCTCAGCCATCTTCGATGGCCCCACTGGCGCCTGGGCCATGAAGAGGCTACCCGGCCAGGCAGAGCCGGTGCAACGCACTGCGAGCATTTTGCTTGTCGCACTTATTGGGGCCGCACTCCTTGGTGCTGCCGGCGTACTTGCGACAGGCATCGGACTCAATCGAGGAATAGCGCAGATCACCAGGGGATTGGCGGCTCTCGACACAAACTTCGTCCCGGGCCTGCCGGTACGTCACGACGAACTGGGAAAGATCAGTGCAGCAATCAATGAAATGGCACAAAGTCGGCGGCGTCTCGAGGCAGAGGTTCGCCGCGAGGACAGAGCCCGAACAATCGGCCGCCTCGTGGGACGCATAGCACATGAGATGCGGAATCCACTGAACAGCCTGCGGCTCTCGCTCCAGATGCTCGCGCAGCGGCAGGAGTCGAATTGCCTTCGCTCCGAAGATTTTCAGATGGTGATCGATGAAGTGGATCGCATGAATCGTTTGCTCTCCGACTTGCTTGCCTTTCAACAACCCCGGCCACCTGAGATCGAAGCACGAACAGTGGGCTCGGTGCTGGAGAAATGCGCGCAGCTTGTCAGGCCGCAAGCGGAGAAGCGCGGAGTGGATCTTGTGCTGTCTGGCGAGTTGGCGCGGAATACGCTCGTGGATGAGCAATACTTTCGGCAAATTGTGATGAACCTGATTCTCAACGCAATCGATGTTTCAAAGAGCGGTGACCGAATCGAAATCAACGCCACCGGCAATGACGGCAACGTTGCAATCGAAGTCTCCGATCAGGGGCCTGGCCTGACTCCCGAACAGCAGGAGCACATTTTTGAACCCTTCTACACGACTAAGGCGGCTGGCCATGGGCTGGGCCTGGCCGTGTCGCGTGAACTCGCACAGAGTATGGGAGCGAGCCTTTACTGGAGTAAAACGCCCGCCCGCGGGGCTACGTTTATTTTGCAACTCAGGAGGAACGACGATGGACAGTAACAGAACGATCCTGATTGGCGAGGATGAAAGAACGGCGCGGACATCGCTCTCGGAATTGCTGGCAAGCCGCGGGTATCGCGTCGTTGAAGCGGAAGACGGACCACAGGCGCTGGCCGCCCTGATGCACAAAGCTCCAAATGCGCAAATCTCTGACACCCCAATTATTGACGCGGGGCTTTTGGACATTCGGATGCCGGGCCTCGACGGGCTCGCCGTTCTCAAGCGCGCGAGAGAGTCCGGAAGCGACGTGCCCCTCATCGTCATGACAGCGCATGGTGACAGCGGGACAGTGATCGAAGCAATGAGGCTTGGAGCATACGACTATATTGCGAAGCCCGTCGACTTCCAGCAGTTGGTAGCCCAACTCGATCGCGCGGTTTCCCGCCACAGAATGACTCGCGGCGTGAGCCCGGATTCGAAGCAGGATTTGGTTCACGAACTGCCAAAACAGGCGATCATCGGCTACAGTCCGGCCATGCAGCATGTTTACAAGCTGATCGGGCAAGTCGCCGGCACGGATGTGACCGTCCTGGTTCGCGGTGAATCTGGAACTGGCAAGGAACTGGTAGTCAACGCCATACACCACAACAGCGTGCGGGCGAAGGGACCGCTCGTGAAGGTGAACTGTGCCGCCATACCCGAATCACTTTTGGAGTCGGAGCTTTTCGGCCACGAAAAAGGTGCGTTTACAAATGCCATGTTGCGTCGCATCGGGCGCTTCGAAGAAGCGAACGGCGGGACCCTGTTCCTGGACGAAATTGGAGAACTGGCGCCGGCACTCCAGTCAAAGC
>Ga0075522_10003441_pt1 | contig 11541 bp, 13 predicted proteins | sample NGEPerA_FD_74796 | JGI IMG/M metagenome (GOLD analysis project Ga0075522, IMG submission 74796) | Arctic peat soil microbial communities from the Barrow Environmental Observatory site, Barrow, Alaska, USA - NGEE PermafrostL2-A | ecosystem: Environmental > Terrestrial > Soil > Wetlands > Peat ... | reverse complement strand
CGCTTGTCCCGGCCATCCACGTCTTTCTTGCTGCGGCGCTGTCAAGACGTGGATGCCCGGGACAAGCCCGGGCATGACGGTGTTTTGTGACGTGACGAATTACAACGCCGGCTTATCCCGGAAATACGGCTCGACCGGGCCGTGAACTTTTATCGTCAGCGGATTGCCGTAGCGATCCTTGGCGTTGCCGGCGGTGACGCGGACCCAGCCCTCGCTGACGCAATATTCCTCGACGTTGGTCTTCTCGTTGCCCTTGAAGCGAATGCCGACGTCGCGCGCCAGCACCTCTTCATTGTAATAAGGGCTCTTCGGATCGGTCGAGAGACGGTCGGGCAGTTGATCGGTCATCGCTTCATTCTTCTCGTTCACAATAGGCCCTCGATTTCCTTCACCAACCCTTCGGGCTTGGCGGTTGGCGCGTGCCGCGCCACCACCTGGCCGGCGCGATCGATCAGGAATTTGGTGAAATTCCATTTGATCGACGAGCCGAGCAGCCCGGACTTTGCATTCTTCAGATATTGATAGAGCGGATGGGTACCAGAGCCATTGACGTCGATCTTGGCAAACATCGGGAACGTGACGGCATAGTTGCTCGAGCAGAACTGCTCGATCTGCCTGGCATCGCCCGGCTCCTGGCCGCCGAACTGGTTGCACGGGAATCCCAGCACCGAAAAGCCGCGCGGCTCGAGAGCCTGTTGCAGCGCCTCGAGTCCCTTGTATTGCGGCGTGAAGCCGCAAGCGCTCGCCGTGTTGACGATCAGCAGCACCTTGCCCTCGAACCGCTTCAACGGCACCTCGTCGCCGGCAAGCGACGTCGCGGTGAAATCGTAAATCCCGGCCATCTCCGCTCTTTCAGTGTTCGCCTCAGCTAACGGGATCGACCGGCGCCGACGGCGTGCCGCCGGCTTCGATCGCTTCGCCCGCCAGCAGGCACAAATCTTCACGGAACCGGCCGGCCACCAGTTGAACGCCGACGGGCACGCGGCCCACCAATCCCGTGGACACCGTTAGCCCGGGCAGGCTCAGGAAGGGAATAGCGATTTGCGTCAATTGCGCGCGCCAGACCCGCGCGAAAGACGCCTCGTCGCGCATGTCGAGCTGGTCCGGAAACGGCAATTCGCCGGAGACCGGCATCAGCACCACCGCATATTTTTCCAGGAATAGCAGCCATTCCCGCGTCAATGTCGCCCGCCGCGTCAGCGACCTGGAGAAGTCTGCGACATCGAAGGGGGTTACCTTCGATCTGTTGCCGCGCAGGCAGGCCAGCGCGCCGGGATCGCCTTCGCGTTCGGCGGCGGCCAGTTGCGCTTCATAATTGTCGCCGATCCACAGCTTGGTCTGCCAATCCGCGGCCTCGCGCAGCGGCGGCGATTCCACTTCCTCAATGGTCCATCCGGCGCGCTCCAGCCGCTTGGCGGCGTCCTTCAGCGCGGCTTTCACTTCGGGCACGGTCTCGAGGCCATCGGGCTGCAGGCAGAGTGCCGCGCGCTTCGGCACGGCTGGGCCTTCGAGCGGCGCCGGCACCCACCAGGTGTCGCGCACGTCCCTGCCCGACATGCCCTCGAGCGCGATCCTGAGATCGCCGATGGTGCGCGCCAGCGGACCGGACACCGCGCTGCTTTGCGCGGCGATGGTGCGCTCGGGGACCGAGGCGTTGAAGGCCGGAATGCGCCCGACCGTCGGCCGCAGGCCATGGACGCCGCAGGCATAGGCCGGATAACGGATCGAGCCCGCGATATCGGTGCCATGCGCGATATGGCCGATGCCGCTAGCTACCGCCGATCCGGCGCCGCCGGACGATCCGCCCGGCGTGATGCCGGGATCGCGCGGGTTTTTGGTGTGGCCGTGCAGCAGATTATTGGTGAACCAGCGATAGGAGAACGCCGGGCAATTGGTGCGGCCGAGAATCACGGCGCCGGCCTTGCGCAAATTGTCGATCACCGGCGTATTGCTGCGCGCGATCAGGTTGGCTTGAGTCTTCAGCCCGTTGGTATTCGCAAAACCTTCCTGGTCGACATTGACCTTCATGGTGACGGTGACGCCGGCCAGCGGCCCGACCGTTTCGTTGCGCGCGATCGCGGCATCGACGAGGTCGGCCTGCGCCAGCACGTCTTCCGGGCGATGATCGACCACGGCGTTGATGGCCGGGTTGACGGCGTCGAGCCGGGCCAGCGCCGATTTTGCCACTTCTCTCGCCGAAACTTTTTTTGACCTAACCGCGGCGGCGACATCGGTGGCCGACAGGCGCCAGAGATCTTCCATGGACTGCTCCGTTTGATCGCCCGGTTGTAGCGCCGCGGGGACCACAGCGCTACCCGCGATTCCCTGGGCAAAACAGGCGGTCCGAACCGGATGCCCCCGGGGCTCAGTGCACCCGGGCGATGTAATAAGCGAGATCGGCAATCTGCTCCGTGGTCACCGGCTGCAGCACCTCGGCCATGGTGCCGTCATAGCCGTGGCGGGTGTTGTCCTTGTATTCCCGCATGGTCTTGGCGAGATAATCCTCGCGCTGGTCGGCGAGGCGCGGGACGTTGTCGCCGCCCGAAAAATCCGGCTTGTGGCAGGAATTGCAATGGTTCTGCGTCACCAGCGCCTGCGCCCGCGCGATCCGCGCGAGATCGCCGGCGTCGGTGGGCGGCGCCGGCTTCGGCAACGTGGCGATGTAATCGGAAAAGGTGCGAAGGTCATCGTCGGTGAACGATTTCGCCATGTCGTTCATCGGCTCGAACACGCGCAGCTTTTCCCGAAACATGAAAAGCTGGATCAGCGTATACGGCGCCTGCTGGCCGCCGAGCGAGGGAATGTTTTCGGTCTGGGATTGTCCATGCTCGCCGTGACAGGCGAAGCAGGCCGCCGCCCGCTCCGCGACGGTCTCGGCGCTGAGCGGCGACGAGAGGGCGATGAGCGCCAGGAAGGGAAGTATTTTACGCATCGGCAATCCTGGCGAGACTAGAGATTATCGTCATTGCGAGGAGCGCAAGCGACGAAGCAATCCAGCCTTCCTTGTGGCACTGGATTGCTTCGCTAACGCTCGTAATGACGTTTCGGCCACTCCGTGTGAAGCAGCCCTCTTTCTATTCTACTTCGCGGCTACCTTGGCCTTGCCGTAGCTGACGCGATAGACCGCGCCGTTCCAGTCGTCGGAGACCAGGATCGAGCCGTCCTTCATCTGCATGACGTCGACCGGCCGGCCGACATATTTGTTGTCCTGCAGGAAGCCGGTGATCAAGGGCTCCATCGACTTCACGGTGCCGTCCTTGTTCAGCTTGACGACGACGACGTCGCCGCCGGCCTTGTTGGTCCGGTTCCAGGAGCCGTGGCGCGCGACGATGATCGCGTTCTTGTAGCTCTTCGGGAACATGTCGCCGGTGTAGAAGCGCATGCCGAGCGAAGCGGTGTGCGGTCCCATCAGGCCGGCCGGCGCGACATAGTCGGAGCAGGAATGGCCCCAGCCGAACTCGGGATCGGGGATGTTGCCCTGGTAGCAATAGGGCGCGCCGAAATCCTGGCCGGCCTTGGTGACGTGGTTGAGTTCATCCTGCGGCACGTCTTCCGACAGCCAGTCGCGGCCGTTGTCGGTGAAGTACATCTGCTTGTTCTCGGGATTCCAGTCGAAGCCGACGCTGTTGCGGACGCCATAGGCGTAGACTTCGGCGCCAGTGCCGTCGAGATTCATGCGGCGGATCTGGCCATGGGCGTCGTCATGCAGCACGTTGTTGCCGGGCTGTCCGACCGGAACGTAGAGCTTGTTGTCGGGCCCCACCGCGATGAACTTCCAGCCGTGGGCTTCGTCCTTCGGCAGATTGTCGTAGATCGTGGTCGGCTTCGGCGGATTGTCGAGGACGTCGTCGACCTTGTCGATCTTGTCGATCTTGGAGAGTTCGGCGATGTAGAGCGTGCCGTTGTGGAAGGCGACGCCGTTCGGCCGGTAGAGGCCGGAAGCCAGCACCTTGACCTCGCGTTTGCCGTCCTTGTTGGTGATGGCATAGACCTTGTCGACCAGGCGGCTGCCGACGAACACCGTGCCCTTGTCGCTCTTCGCCAGCGAACGCGCGTTCGCCATGCCGGCGGCATAGACCTCGATGTTGAAGCCGGCCGGCACCTTGAGCTTGGCGATCGGCAGCTTGTCCGCGGCGGCGGCGAGCGGCGGTGCGGCGACCGGCGCGAGCTTGGCGGCAGCTTCGCTGTCCGGCCGCCCGATCAGCGGCGAGCCCGGCGGAAGCGCCGGCGCGGCCGCGGGCGCAGCCCCTGCCGCCGGAGCGGCGGCCTGCTGCGCGGACGCGGCAAACGTGAATGCACCGAAGAAAGCGCCCGCGAGCAAAAGGCTGCGCGACGCAGATAGGCTGATCGTCATGATTGTCCTCCCCTGTGTGGAAGCCTTGTCTTCGCGCGGGTCCTGGCGCGAACGAGCACGACCCGGCGCGGATGGCTTTCCCGGCCGGCACTCTCCGATATTTTTCTGTTCGAACGCAATCGGAAACATTCTGGCCACGGCCATTGATGTGCGATGGCGGAATAGACCCCCGAACCGGTCGGCTAGCTAGTGCCGGGTGGCCGAGTCGTCCGGGATGTCGAGGATCGCTTCGGTGAACGGAAACTCCAGCACGATCTCGCCTTCGTCGTCTGTCACCTCGATGGTCGCATTCAACAGGGCGCGCTCGGCGCCTTCGGTCTTCAGCAATTCCCGGATCATGGCGCGCGCGACTTCCCAGGCGCGATCGGGGTTGCGCAAATCTTCGCCTTCCGGATCGGCCACCAGTTCGTCACCGATCCGGGTGTTGAAGTAATAGCGTGGCATGGGTTCAGGCCCACTTTCTGTTAGCGGTCCCCGGGCGGGAACCGACATCGCTCACAAGTTGTTTATTCGGGTTTCCGAGTTTCCCCCAAGCCGGCCCTGCCCGCCCGATCGACGCCGGTCAACGCGACCGACCCTGAACCTGTTGATCCCACGCTGGTTTGACAGCAGCCCCCACGAATAAGTGAATTTATTTTGCAATGCAGCATAACGAGTTAGGGTATCCGGGAAAAAGATTTCACTGGCGAACTTTTGCAAGCGCATTAGTTTATCTCACGAGGGCGGCTTTCGCCCTGTGCGAAAAGGAGAGCCGAATGGCCTGGAAAACCCCGAAGATCGTCGAAGTGCCGGTTGGCATGGAAATCAACATGTATGCCTGCGCCGCCCGCAAGTAAGCGGCAGCGACAGCCTCACGTTTAACGCAGGTGGACCTCCGGCTGGAATGCGCTCCCAAAAGGGGGCGTATGCGGGCCGGTGTCCACCTTCGTAATGTTTGGGGACGCGAATTCGCTGTTGCGAAAATTCCCGTCTCGAAGCTGAAACCCGGCGTTCCCAGTTTTCCAATAAAAGTGTTCCAGGAGACCGATCATGCTTCGCGTCGTCGTCCTGGGCGCCGCGGCAGGCGGTGGCGTTCCCCAGTGGAATTGCGGGTGTCCGGTGTGCCGGATGGCGCGAACCATACAACCGGAACTTCAAAGCACCCAGGCTTCGATCGCGGTCAGCGCCGATGGCGATCACTGGTTCCTGATCAACGCGTCGCCCGACCTGCGCCAACAGCTTATTGCCACGCCGCAGCTTCATCCGGCTGAAGGACAACTGCGTCACAGCCCGATCGCGGGCGTGATCCTGACCAACGGCGAGATCGACGCGGTCGCGGGCCTGTTGTCGATGCGCGAAGGGTGGCCCTTCACCATCTATGCCCATGAGCGCGTGCTTTCGATCCTTGCGACCAACAGCATCTTCAACGTACTGAACGAGAAGACCGTGAAGCGTCAGCCGATCGAGATGGACAAGGCGTTCGAACCGGCGCTGCCCGACGGCTCGCCGTCCGGCATCGAAATGTTGCCGTTCGCCGTCCCGGGCAAAGGCGCCTGGTATCTCGAGGGCAAGGCGCATCCCGCCGGCGCCGATGGGGTCGGCGACACGCTGGGGCTTCGGATCGCCGACAAATCGAGCGGCAGGCATTTCTATTTCCTCGCCGCCTGCGCCCATGTCACCGCCGATCTGAAATCGCGGCTTAAAGGCGCCTCGGCGATCTTCTTCGACGGCACGGTGTGGCGCGACGACGAGTTGATCGCAGCCGGCCTCGGCAACAAGACCGGCCAGGGCATGGGCCATATCGCAATGTCGGGCCCGTCAGGCGCGATCGAAAGCCTTGCCGGCCTCGATATCGACAGGAAGATGTTTCTGCATATCAATAACTCCAACCCGGCTTGGCTGCGCGATTCCGCCGAGCGCAAAATCGCCGAGCGCGCCGGTTGGCAAATTCCCGCCGATGGAACGGAGATTACGCTGTGAACGTCCAGGCCAAGACCAGCAAGACCACCGACGGCATCACCGCCTATTCGGTCGGCGAGGCGTTTCCGCTCAACAGCGCCGAGGAACTGGAAGCAGCTCTCCGCCATATCGGCGCGACGCGCTATCACAGCCTGCATCCGTTCCACGCCCTGCTGCACGGCGGCAAGCTGAACAAGGGCCAGGTGCAGGCCTGGGCGCTGAACCGCTATTTCTACCAGAGCACCATCCCGCTGAAGGATGCGGTGGTGATCTCGCGCTTCCGCGACCGCGCCACCCGGCTGGAATGGCGGCACCGGATCGAGGACCATGACGGCAATGTCGGCGCCGAGGGCGGCATCGAACGCTGGCTAAAGCTCACCGAAGGGCTTGGGCTCGACAGCGCCTATGTCGAATCCACCGAAGGCATTCTCCCCGCAACGCGCTTTGCGGTCGAAGCCTATGTGCATTTCTGCCGCGACAAGACGCCGTTGGAAGCGATCGCCTCTTCCCTGACCGAGCTGTTCGCGCCGAACCTGCACGAGGAGCGCATCTCCGGCATGCTGGCGCACTACAATTTCGTCAACCCTGATATCATGAGCTATTTCAGCCGTCGCCTGCAGCAGGCGCCGCGCGATGCCGGCTTTGCGCTGGACTATGTCAGGAGCCATGCCAAAACGCCGGCCGAGCGCGAAATGGTCTGCAACGCGCTGATCTTCAAGACCAATGTGTTATGGGTTCAGCTCGATGCGCTGTATCATGCCTATGTCGAGGGCCACATTCCGCCGGGGGCGTTTGTCCCCAAAGACTGATTGAACACGAGGCGACCCCCAAGAGGCTAATCAATGCCAGCCGCGCGCAGCCGCAACATCAGTGTCAGCGAGACCAGCCGGCCGGTTCTGCCGCGGCATGCCAAGCTGAAATTCGATGAGACGCGCCAGGTCTGGGTGATCCTGGCGCCGGAGCGCGTGCTGGCGCCGGACGAGATCGCGGTCGAAGTGCTGCAACTCTGCGACGGCGTTCGCCATGTCGCCGACATGGTCGACCTGCTGGCGGTGAAATATGCCGCCCCGCGCGAAGCGATCGCGACCGATGTCGTCGCGATGCTGCAAGACTTGGCCGACAAGGGATTCCTTACCGAAGCCCGCGAGAAGACCTCATGAGCACGCTGACTACAGACAGCAAAACGGCGGCGACCGACCCGAAAGACGGGTTGTCGGTGTTGGAGAGAAGTGGTTCGATCGCCGAGACCTATGGCATTCCGCTCGCCGTGCTGGCCGAGCTGACGCATCGCTGCCCGCTGCAATGCCCCTATTGCTCCAATCCGGTCGAGCTCGACCGCGGCGGCAGCGAGTTGACCACCGAGGAATGGAAGAAGGTACTGACCGAACTTGCCGAAATCGGCGTGCTGCAGATCCATTTCTCCGGCGGCGAACCCACCGCGCGCAAGGACCTGGTCGAACTGGTTCAGCACGCGAGCGACGTTGGCCTCTATTCCAATTTGATTACGTCGGCCGTGCTGCTGACCAAAGAGCGGCTTGCCGGGCTGGCGGACGCCGGGCTGTGTCACGTACAGATCAGTTTCCAGGGCAACGAGCCTGTCGTGGCTAACCGCGTTGCCGGCTTCAAGCAGGCGCACCAGAAGAAGCTCGAAGTGGCAAAATGGACCCGCGAGCTCGACCTGCCGCTGACCGTGAACGCGGTGATGCATCGCCAGAACCTGTTTCAGTTGCCGGACATCATCCAGATGGCGGTCGATCTCGACGCCGACCGGCTCGAGGTCGCCAACGTACAATATTACGGCTGGGCGCTGAAGAACCGCGCCGCGCTGATGCCGACCGTCGAGCAGATCGAGGAGTGCAGCCGCATTGTCGAGGAAGCCGAGACACGGCTGAAGGGCACGCTGGCGATCGACTTTGTGGTGCCGGATTATTACGCACTGCGGCCGAAGAAGTGCATGGGCGGCTGGGGCCGGCAGTTCTTCAACATCTCGCCCGCCGGCAAAATCCTGCCCTGCCATGCCGCGGAGAGCATCACCGGACTCGAATTCTTGTCGGTGCGCTCGAACCATTCGATCGCCTGGATCTGGCAGAACTCGGAAGCCTTCAACCGCTATCGCGGCACCGGCTGGATGCCCGAGCCGTGCAAGAGCTGCGAGTTCAAGGAAGTCGATTTCGGCGGCTGCCGCTGCCAGGCCTTCGCGCTGACCGGCGATGCCGGCAACACCGATCCGGCCTGCACGCTGTCGCCTCTGCATGAGCAGATTTTCAAGATCGCGGAAACCGAAGCGGCCGCCGACAACAACCGTTTCATCTATCGCAATTTCGCGGGCGGTACGCCGGAGACGGACGGCGACCATGGCGCCTGACGCCGACGCGGGCAAAGCTGCGCATCGCGCCGATCCGTTCGCGCCGCTGACCTCGGAGCAGCTTGCGGTCGGCGACGGCCACGAGATTTATGTCGAGGGCGTCGGCCGGCAGGGCGGCATTGCCGCGGTCTATCTGCACGGCGGCCCCGGCAGCGGCTGCCAGCCCGATCATCGCCGCCTGTTCGATCCCGAGCGCTTTCATGCCGTGCTGTTCGACCAGCGCGGCGCCGGCCGCAGCCGTCCCAAAGGCGGCCGCAACCACAACACGCTGCCGCATCTGATCGCGGACATGGAAATGATCCGCGAAAAATTCGGCTTCGAACGCTGGCTGGTGGTCGGCGGCTCCTGGGGCGCGACGCTGGCGCTGGCCTATGCGCAGGCCCATCCGGCGCGCGTCAGCGGCATCGTGCTGCGCGCGACGTTTTTGGGCACCCGCGCCGAACTCGACCGCGCGTTTCTTCAAACGCTTCCCCTGCTCTATCCCGGCCTCGGCGAAGACTTTATCGACGTGTTGCCCGCGGAAGAGCGCGGACAACCGCTCGAGGCCTATTGGCGGCGGATTCTCGACGCCGATGCCGCCGTACATGGCCCGGCGGCGCGCGCCTGGGGCGAGACCGAGCGCATTCTGTCCGAACATGCGCCCAACCGTTCCCGACTCGATGTCGCCGCGCTGCGGGCGAGCCGTACCCTGCCGTCGACGCCGTTCATGGAAGCGCACTATTTCCAGAATAACTGCTTCATGAAGCCGGACCAGTTGATGGCGGACGTCAAAAAGCTCGCCGGCATTCCCGGCATCATCGTGCAGGGCCGTTACGACCTGTTGTGCCCGCCGGCGACATCGCATGCGCTGGTCGCGCGATGGCCGAACGCGGAAGTGCGCGTGATCGGCGGCGCCGGCCATTCGCTGTACGATCCCGGCATCCGGGACGCCGTGATGAAGGCGATCGCGGACCTCGCTTCCAAAATCAAACCGTAGAGGCAATCGACATGCCATTGGCCGGAAAAGGCATGCTGCTGACGTCGATGGATGTCGACGCCGCCGACGAAGCCAACTTCAATCATTGGTACGATCGCGAACATCTGGAAGAACGGGTGGCGATCGCGGGCTTTCTCGAAGCGAGACGTTATGTCGCGCACAAGGCGAGCCCGAAATATCTCTGCCTCTATTCCACCGAGACGTTCGAGGTACTCGACAGCCCGGCCTATCGCGCAAAACTCGTCAGCCCGACCGATTGGTCGGTCAAGACGCTGGCGCGCTTCCGAAACATGATCCGCGCGGTCGCCCGCATCACGGTCAGCCGCGGCACCGGACGCGGCGCGGTGCTGGGCGTCGTTCGGCTGCGTCCGCACGCCGCCGAGCAGCACGCCTTGCGCGCGACCTTGAAAGATCGGCTCGATCCCGGCGATCGCGCTGGCATCATCTCCATGCATCTGTTGGAGAGCGATGCCACGCTTTCCAAGCCGATCGCCGACAATCCCGGCGCTTCCGAACTCGGCGCCGGCGACTGGTATGTGTTGATCGACGGCACAGATGTCAGCGCCATCGAGTCCGCCATCGTCGCCTGCACGGCCGCGCTCAAATCGCGTGTCATCGCCAGCGGCGTCTATCGCCTGATGTGGGATCTCGCGAGCAGCGATATTTCGGCGGCCTGATGCTACCGGAAAACCGCCGGATGCATGCTGCACTGCCGCAAAACGCACGGTCTTTCGCGCATGAAAGCCGGTGATCGCGCAAATTTGCCTTTGTGCCTGCTCTGGATTGGCTCTAATAAGATAAGCCTATGATCCAATTCAGAAACCGCAAGGACGCCGCTTGAGCGTCCGCACCAAAAAGTAAGGCTGCGCTGCTCTCTAATATCAGTGCGGACATGGTAGGAATGAAACCGACCGATATCTCGGCGCCTGACTACTTTCACAGAGTTGTCGACTGCCAGTGGGCCTGCCCGGCGCACACACCCGTCCCAGAATATATCCGGTTGATCGCGGAGGGGCGTTACAGCGACGCCTACATGATCAATTGGAAATCCAACGTGTTTCCGGGAATCCTCGGACGCACCTGCGATCGTCCGTGCGAGCCCGCGTGCCGCCGCGGCCGGGTCGAGGAAACGCCGGTCGCGATCTGCCGGTTGAAGCGCGTCGCCGCCGACTTCAAGGACGACGTCACGGCCCGCATGCCGAAGGTAGGGCCAAAGAACGGCAAGCGAATTGCAATCGTCGGCGGAGGCCCCGCCTCGCTCGCGGTCGCCCGCGACCTCGCACCGCTCGGCTATACCTGCACCGTGTTCGATTCCGACCCCAAGGCCGGCGGCATGATGCGCTCGCAGATCCCGAAATTCCGGTTGCCGGATTCGGTGATCGACGAGGAAACCGATTACATTCTCAACCTCGGTATCGACTTCAAGGGCGGCCATCGCATCGACAGCCTGAAGAAGCTGCTGACCGAGAATTACGACGCGATCTTCGTCGGCTCCGGCGCCCCGCGTGGCCGCGAGCTTGATGTTCCCGGCCGCAAGGAAGCCGCGAAAAATATCCATATCGGCATCGACTGGCTCTCCAGCGTGTCGTTCGGCCACACCGACAAGGTCGGCAAGCGCGTCATCGTGCTCGGCGGCGGCAACACCGCGATGGATTGCTGCCGCACCGCACGCCGGCTCGGCGGCGAGGACGTCAAGGTCGTCGTGCGCTCCGGCTTCGAGGAAATGAAGGCCTCGCCGTGGGAGAAAGAGGATGCCATGCATGAAGGCATCCCCATCCTCAACTTCCTCGTCCCCAAGGAATTCCGGCACGAGAACGGCCGCCTCACCGGCATGGTGTTCGAGAAGGTGAAGGCCGAGCGGGACGCCTCTGGCAAGCGCAACCTCGTGCCGACCGGCGAGCCCGACCA
>Ga0075522_10003440_pt1 | contig 11542 bp, 9 predicted proteins | sample NGEPerA_FD_74796 | JGI IMG/M metagenome (GOLD analysis project Ga0075522, IMG submission 74796) | Arctic peat soil microbial communities from the Barrow Environmental Observatory site, Barrow, Alaska, USA - NGEE PermafrostL2-A | ecosystem: Environmental > Terrestrial > Soil > Wetlands > Peat ... | reverse complement strand
ACGTTGTTCACTGTAAATCTTTTTGGCGGCGCAAAGTTATTCACCGTTGGCTGCGGAGAGGAGTCCCTGCGGCTCTCCTTGCAAACGATGAATAACTTTGGGGCAACTATAAGGTAACGAAGGGATCTAATCCTTTGCCGCAGGGTCAGTCTCGCCGCAACCGCACTCGCACAAGGAGATCGTTCAACTACTGGAAAAATTCTGTCCATCTGCAAAGTTTGTTGCCGCATCCAAAAAATCGTCCATTATGAAAGTCCGGTGAATAAAGCTGGAACCCGTTGCACGAGACTATGAGCATTATGGAGAATATTCGCCGCCGGCAGGCCCTCGCCGCGCGGGCGCCCCGCCCTGTGCCGCTTTCGCATCGGCCCGAGATGCTCTATATTGGCTGCCCGGACGCGCGGCTCGACCCGGTGAGCGATATCGGCATCGAGCAGGGCAACGCGCTGATCTTCCGCAACATCGGGGCGCTGGTGCTGCGGGAGAATGCGAGCATGGGCGCGGTTTTGGAATATTTTCTGCATCACCTTCCACCCAGCGCGAGCCGCGTCAAACATATCGTCGTCTCAGGCCACACCGATTGCGGGGGGATCAAAGCGTGCCAGCACGGCTGCCACGAGGCGCGGGATCATTACCTGCCGCTCTATCTGGAGAGCCTGAGTCCAGTGCGCGCGCGAATCATGGAAGAAGCCAAAGCTCAAAAATGGAATGACGAGCAGACTCTCCATGCGCTGGAACAAGAATCGGTCCGCCATAGTTTGGGCAACTTGATCACCTACCCAGTGGTCGCGCAAGCGGTGAAGGAGGGCCGGGTCGAGTTGCATGGGTGGATCATCGACACCGCCACAAAGTCCATCGCCGAAATGAATCCCAAAACGCGCCAGTTCGAGCCGATGACCGGTTAACCGTCATGGAAGAACCCAAAACTGGCCCGATTGACAAACGATGGCCGTGAAGTTACGGGTTTTATGAGGGGAGTGATCCCGAAAATTCAGACATTAAACCCGCCATTATGAATACCACGAACAGAACTCAAGCCCCAACGTTCCGGGGAAATCCAGCGAGCAAGCATCTCCGTGAACTTTTCCTCGACGAATTGGCCGAGATGAAGGATGCCGAGAGCCAGCTTACCATGGCCATTCCGCTGCTGGTCAAAGTCGCGCGCTCCCGGGACCTCAAAACGCTCCTGCAAATACACCTTAAAGAAACCAGGGGCCACGTCGAATGCGTCAAAAATATCGCGGAATCTTTGGGCGTTAAATTGCCGAACAGGACCTGCCATGCCATGGAAAACCTCATCAAAGAAAGCGTGGCATCAGTGGTGAAAAATGTGGCTTCTCCCTGCCGGGACATTGCTCTTATCGCGGCGGCGCAAAAAATCGAACACTACGAAATCGCCTCCTACGGCACCCTTTGTTCTTGGGCCAATAAAATGGGCTATACTCATGAACTGGCTCAACTCGCCTCGACACTGCAACAGGAAAAGACGGCCGATGCCCTCCTCACCGGAGTGGCCCGGGGCTCGGCCTCGCTCCAACAGGTCGTCGAGGGCATTTCCCTTCACAAGGCAGGTGCGCCCGCGCCGCCGTCCGCACTGACCCGCGCGGCGAAAAAGCGAATTCCCGCAGACGACCTGAATCTCGTGCAAAAACGAAGGCGAAAACAGGGCAGTTAACTGCCTCGCCGACTCATAATTTTCTCCTTTGCCGAAAAGCTAAACTTCGGTTAACTGGACCTTGGCTATTCGTCACCTAATCGTCACCGTTTGTTCATCCATTTGACACATGACCGTGCCAAAGTCTGGCGTGACGACTCAAACGATGAATGGGCGACAACTAACCACGGTCAGGAACACTACCCGTTCCGCGCCGGTGAAATTTTATTCCCCCGGAGGAGCCTTCTATGTTGCAATCGAAAAAACACGCGCCAACCATGAAAGCAAAAATTCTTGTCGTCGATGATGAACCGGACGCGATTGAACTGATTCAGTTCAATCTGATCGCCTCAGGTTATGACGTGATGGTTGCGGATAATGGGCGGGAAGCGCTGCAACAAGCGCGCGCCTCCATGCCCGATTTGATCCTGCTCGACGTCATGCTGCCCGAAATGGACGGCTTGGAAGTCTGCAAATCCCTGCGACGCGACCCCGCCACCTCCGCTATTCCCATCATTATGCTCACGGCGCGGGCGGCCGAAATGGATCGAGTGCTGGGTTTGGAATTGGGGGCCAACGATTATCTCACCAAGCCCTTCAGCCCCCGTGAACTCATCTTGCGCGTCAAAAATCTATTGGAGCGCGCGGGCGCGCCCGAGACGAAATCTGAGAAAATCCGCCTTGGTAATTTGATCATCGATCAACCGCGCCACCGTGTGACCTATTTAGGCAAACCTCTCGAACTGACTGCCACCGAATTTAAATTGGTGACGGTTCTTGTCCAACGCCGGGGCCGGGTGCAATCCCGCGAGCAACTCCTGCGCGACGTCTGGGGTTACGAAAACATCATCGAAACCCGCACTGTGGACACGCACATGCGCCGGCTGCGCGATAAACTGGGCGGCGCGGCCAAATATCTCGATACCGTGCGGGGCGTCGGCTACCGATTTCTGGAGGACTAATGCCCATAATGAATCTTAGCTCCCGGATAACGTCAGTTCTGTTTTTAAAATAGTTTGACCGCCGACGCTGGCGGTGGCCGAGGCCTGCACCAGATTTCCCATTCGGCCCAGGATCGTGGCTTGCAAGGTGATAGTTTCTCCAGGCTTCGCAGTGCCGAGGATTTTGGCGCCTTTGATTCCGGTTAACCTGAGTTTCGCCAAAGGCAGGACATGCGGATCGCTTTGCGCGACGCAGCCGGCGAGTTGCGCAGCGGCTTCGACCAGGAGCACGCCGGGGAAGATAGGTTGAGCGGGGAAGTGGCCGCGCAGGAAGGGTTCGTCGCCGCGCACGGTGTATTCGCCGGCGCCGGTTTGGCCGGGTTCGAGCGCGATGATTCGGTCGAGGAAGCGGAATTCGGGGCCGTGCGGCAAGGCGTCGAGCGCATTCATTGGGCGGCGTCGGCCAGTGGCTCGGTGATTTTGTACTCGGGGCCTAGTTGCGGATGGAAAAGCGCGTCGTCGATTTTGGGATTCATTTGCGGATTGCTGAATTCGTTTTTCAGGACTGAGCCGTCGATGAATTTCATGGCGGTGGCCATTAGCATGGAATCGGGCTCGCTGATGTCGATGGTCAGTTCCGGCATGTATTTTTTGACCAGGCTGGATTTGGGATCGATCAGCAGGCGGTGGCCGCCGGGGACGGAAATGATTTCTTTGACGTGGAAGCGCTGGTCAAATTCGGCTTGACTGCGCGGGAAGCCGGTGTCAAGCAGACCCATCAAATCCTTCCACTGGCCCTGGCGCAGTTTGGTCAGAGAATATCGCTCGGCGCGTTTTAAGCGCGGGAAGATGACCAGCAGCTCGTCCTCGGCCCTCACGGCAATCGTTGGCACGGGCTTCATGATTTCCCAGCGAAAACGGCCTGGCGCGGCGAACCAGAGTTTGCCGGTGGCGACCAGCGGCTCGGTCAGGGCCTTCAATTCGCGCGTCTGCTTGAAATCGGCCGTCCACGTTTGGACGGTCGCTTGCGTGTGCAGCCAGTTGTCCAATACTTGACTGTCGGGAGCCCCAAAAAGGCTCGAGGCCGTCAAGGTGAATAGGAAAAGTAATCGCTTCATTGTTTTGGTGCTTCGGGCCAAATCGGCACAAAATGATACCACTGATTGGGATATTGGCGAATGGCGGGTTCAAAGGCCCGCATGATTTGCTGGGTCAGCCGCTGCCGCGCCTCGCGATCCCCCAAGTCGTGGCGGTTATAAATAATCTCGGGCGCGAGTTCGATGCGATACCCCTTTTCGGTGCGAGGCAGGAAGACCGGCATGATGGCGCAACCGGACGCGCGCGCCAATTCCGCCGCCGCCAGCGCCGCGCGAAACGGTTTGTTGAACAGCTCAACCATGGCGCTGACGGATTGCTGCGGACGGTCGAGCAAAAGGGCCATGACCGCGCCCTCCTGCAGCAGCTTGATGATGTGAACAAAAGCGAAAGGATCCTCGCCCACCACAATTGTTTCGATGCCCTGCCGTTCGCGCGCCCGGGAGCGAAGTTCGGTCAGCCCCTCGGCGGGTTCGGCCAAGGTCACGACGCGCAATTTAATGCCGCGGGCGGCCAAAGCGTAGCCGCCGACCTCCCAATTGCCGAGGTGCGGAGTCACCAGCAGCACGCCTTGTTTTCGCTCGTGCGCGGCAAAGACGGTATCGGCTCCAATGAATTCGGCAATGAGCGGGGCTGAAGGCAGGCCGGCTTCGCAACGCCACAAATCCACCAGCTTTTGTCCGAAATTGCGAAACAACCGGCGGCATTCGGCCTCGGCCCTTTGACGGTCTCCGCCCACCACGGGCAGAAGATTATTGATGACAATCTCCCGCCGATCTTCATTGGTTGCCTCATAAAGAGCCGAAGCGGATTCGGCCAGCCAGTAAAGAAGTCCCTGTGGAATAATTCGCACGGCGAACAGGCCCAGTTTCCAGGCGGCGGCGCGGTAGATTTTTGGAGGGCGCGCCGGGATGGAGGGTTTATCGTCAATAATAGCAAACCGCCGCCACCAAAATGGCAAAAGAAAAATAGCGACAAACCCCGTCCCCAAAATTCCCGCCGCGCAAACCCGGCCCAAGCTGGCCAGTCCGCCATTGCTCGCCCAGGCCAGGGAACCAAACCCGACCACCGTCGTCGCGCAACTGAGAACGAGCGCCACGCCGATTTCGTGATGGACGGCGGCCACGTCGCCGCGATGCCGGCGCAAGGCCAACTGCATGAGAATGGTGTAGTCCACGCCCGCCCCGAGCAAAAGAGGCAGCGCCATGATGTTCATCAGATTCCAGGACCAGCCGCTGAATTGCATCAGCGCGCATAACCAAAGTCCGCTCAACCCCAAAGTGACGAAGCTGAGGATAACTTCCGTCCACCTGCGAAAAGCCAGCCACAACGCGACAATCAAAAGCGCCAAAACTCCGGCCAGCATCCAGACCACCTTGTTGGCCATCGTTCGCAACAGTTCGCCAGCCAGCGGTTGCCAGCCGGTCAGCCACGTTTCATCCTGGGGCAGTTGATGAGACCATTTCGCCGCCGCGCCCGCCGAAATTCCCTTGCGCGGATAGACTGCTCCCATCGCCAGGAAGCCATTGCTTTCACGCGCGACGACTTTTTGCAGTATCCAGCGGCTGAGTTCATTGTCCGGCCAAAAAGTATTTGTTGACTGCGCTGCGCGTCCCCAGGTTTTCAACAATGCGTCGGCCAGCACGAGCGCGTTGGTGGAAAAACCGTTGGTCAACGCCATCTGCCGCAAGAGGGTTTGCCGCCCCGCGAGAATACGCGCCGTTTCGCGGTTGGCGAGTTGCGCTTCGGGGCGCGGCCAGAGCAGAGTCGGAAGCATGAACGATGCGATCTGCTTTTGTTCCTTGGCCTGCGTCAAAGCGAGGTCAAGATTAGTCAGGCGCCGCCACACTTCCTGTTCAGTCGCGCCGCGGACGAGTGCGATAAAAGGTTCGTCGGGCTGGTTCAGTTTGTGCCCCATCTCCTTCAAGCCAGCGTAGGCGGAGCTATTGGCGGGTTCGAGGGCGTCGCCGGTGTAATCGATGACCGGCAATTTATAAAGCCAGCCTGCGGCGACAAACAAAATCACCGCCGCAGTGGCCAGCGTGGCGAAAGCGCGCTGGCGAGTGAAAACGGGCAATCGCGGCACTTTATAATTTCGTCCGGCGAGTTTTAAAGGAGCGAGGAAGGAAGTCAAAATGATGACCGCGCCAAAGACAATGCCCAACGCCACCAAGGTGCCAAGCTGGGCCAAGCCGGGAAATCCACTGCTGCGCAAAACTATAAAGGCTCCCGCCGTTGTCACGGCTGACCAAAGAATTCCACTGCGCACTTTGCTGCGGACCGCTCCGGCCGGCTGGCCGGGATTCGCCAACGACGCCTGATAAAGCACCAAGGCATAATCCGCCGTAATGCCGAGCAAGATTCCCGCAAAGCCCAGGCTGACCACATTAAGCTGGCCGAGAAATAATCCTCCGAGCGCGAGCGCTCCGGCCAGAATCAAGGTCAACATGGCCAATAGCCAGAACAACGGCAACCACCGGCGATAGGCCAGCCAGAAAAGCAAGCCGATCAACACCATCGTCCCCATCACTGACTCAGTCAGATCGTGCTGCATCCCTTGCGAGGCTTCGGCGACGAAAGCCGGCGGTCCGGTGTAGGCAAGCCGCACTGCCGCATAAGATGGATTTTTTTGTTTCCACTGGCCGGCCAAACTTTGGACATGGTTGACCCACGCAATGCACTCGCGATAATTGGCCAGCGAACTTCGCGACTCGACAAACATCACCCGGAAGGTTCCATCGTCCGAGGCAAACCAGTTCTGGTCGCGCATCGACGCGGGGATTTGAGCGGTGGTGCTGGCGGGCAGATCGGTCAGACCATAGGGATCGTAGGCCAGCCTCGCCAAATCGGTCGGAGAAAAGGAAGTGGCCAGCTTTTCTTTAGTTGACACGAGAACGTTGACCAGATTCGTTTCCGTCAGGCGATCGGCCAGCGCGCGGAAATCGGCGGGCGCCTGGTTGAACCAAATGTAACCGAGCAATTCCGCCGAGAGGGAGGGGTCTTCAAACCACACGGGCCGCCAGCGAACACTTTCAATTGAATTGCCGTCGGCGCGAAGCGCGTTGGCCAGCGACTCGACGGCCGCTTCCGCTTTTTCGGTGTCGGCGGCCGTCAGGGTGACAATGAGTTCGCGAGTATTGGAAAAATGTTCCTGATAAAGTTTCAACCCCTCGACAACCTTCAAACGAGGCGGCAGCAAATTGAGAATTTGCACATCGAAGCGCAGCCGCAGGCAGCCGATGGCGACCAGCAAAACCAAAAGAATAAAAAGCCCGCGGCGCGAAAACCTCATGGAGGGAGAAGATAACCATGAAGTGTTTCGCCCGTCAGCCGGCTGCGCAAGTCGAATTGGGCCAAGCCGCCGGTTTCCGTCCAGCCTTCGGCGAGAGGACGGCCTTCCGTCAGGGCGGGCAGTTGCAACCAGGCGAAATAACGCGGCAATGGATAATGGCCTTTGTAGATGCGATGATCCGGGAAGTCGATCTGCCAGCGTTGCCCATCGAGGCGGGCCATGGCGAAGGGCAGCGTTTTGGTAAACTGGATAAAGGCGCTTCCATTCGTATTGACAGCCAGCAGGACGTCACCGGTCAATTCGGGAATGGATCGGCGCGGTTTCCAAACGGCCTGGCCGTTCCACACCTTCCAGCCGGGCTCAGTCACATCAAAGGCGGCCCACACATAAGGATGGCTCGTCTGACAACCGCCGCAGCAAAGCGCCGCCGCCAGCAAAAAAAAGGAAGCCCAGCGCCGCGCGATTAACCATTTATGCATTGGGACAGATAGCCGAGAAAGAGATTTTTGGCAAGAAGGGCCGGCGGCCTTGCAGCTTGACCAAGAGGAAAAAGACGCGCATCCGCCAGCGCAAAGACCAGTCGCCGCGCAGCTCGCCAGCCAGGGCGGCATTGACGGCGGCCGGCAGGTTCCATTTTTCGCGCGGTTCCAGGAAAACTTCCATGAAGGGCGTGGTGTAAAAACCTTCGATCATTTCCCAATAAAATTTCATCGCCGAGAAGAATCGTTCTTCATAACGGGCGAATCGGCGGGCATAAGAACCGTCTTGCAAAGACGCCACAATCGCTTCCGCCGCCAGCTTGCCCGAAAGCATCGCGATATAAACGCCGGAAGAAAAAATGGGGTCCAGAAAACCGCCGGCATCGCCGACGCGAATCAAACGCGGCCCAACCAGTTGCTTGTTGTAATATGAAAAATCCGCCGCCGTGCGCATGTCACCCAGAGGCTGCGCATTTTTCATACGACGCAAGACGGGGGGACTGGAATGGACCAATTGATTGAAAAGCTCTTCGGGCGAACCTTTCCAGCGCTTGAGCGCATCTTGGTCCAAGACGCAACCCACACTGGTTTTTTCCGCCGAAACAGGAATGAACCAAAACCAGGAATTTTCAAGGCGGGTGATAACGGTATCGCCCCGGCGCTCGCCCGGATCCAGTTCGACATTGAGAAAGTGCCGGAAGATGGCGATTTTTTTCAAGCTGGCGTGCATGACCCGCAGGCCCTGCTGCGTGCCCGTGAGATTCCCGCGACCACTGGCATCGACCAGGTAACGCGCCTGGAATGTCTCCACTTTTCCGGCGGGATCGGACGCTTGGACAATCGCGCCGGATTCGTTGGATTCGGCTTTTCGCACCGTCCAACCCTCGCGCGCATCGACCCCAAGACGGCGGGAATTTTTCAGGAGAATGTCGTCGAAGATTTCGCGTTCGACTTGGAAGGCTTGGTGTTCCTTGGTGAATTTGCCCTGGCGAAAGACAAAGCCGACCGCTTTGGAACCGTCGCCCAATTCAAATTGCGCGCCGAATTTATTGGGGAAGCCGGCCGCTTGCAGGGCAGGCATCAGGCCCAGTTCGGTGAAGAGACGCACGTTATAGGGCAAGAGCGATTCGCCGACGTGAAAGCGGGGGAAGATTTCTTTTTCGAGCAAGAGAACCTTCTTGCCCGCCCAAGCCAGATAAGCGCCCGCCGTGCTTCCACCCGGCCCGCCGCCGATGACGATCGCATCATAAATCTCTTGGCTCACACCCTGATTTAAGGGCAATTACGCCGGGAATTCAATTGTGTTTTCAGCCTCTCAGAATCACCAGCGGCGGCTGATTCAAAATGCCCCGGCTCATCCCCAGCCCGACGAGGGTCGTCAAAGCCGGCGTTCCCAGCAGGACGCAGACCAGCGGCCCGGCTGCCGGCACAAAATGAACATGGAAGACAAAAGCCGACATGGCCCACGCGCCGGCCAAAGCGAGCAAACTGCCGGTCAAGGCCGCCAGCAAGCCGAGCGAAAGGTATTCGACTGCGACGATGCACAAAATTTGCCGGCGCGACGCCCCCAGCGTCCTCAACAAAACACTCTCCTGCACGCGCTGAAAATGCCCGCTGACCAGCGCGCTGGCCAGCACAATAATTCCCGTCAGCACCGTGAAAAGCGCCATGAATTGAATCACGAAAGAAACTTTGCCCAGAATGGAATTCAAGGTTTGCAGAACGAGTGTCAAGTCTATTACGGAAACGTTGGGAAAAGCCTGCACTACCCGCCGTTGCAGTTGGGCCGACTGCGCGCTGGAGCGGACGCGGGTGACCAGGACATCCATCTTGGGAGCGCTCTCCAAAACGCCCAACGGAAACAACACGAAAAAATTGGGTTGCATCCGCCGCCAACTCACTTCCCGCAAACTGGCCACGCGGGTCGTGACCGGCACGCCTTGAACGTCAAATACAATTTCGTCGCCCAAGCCAATCCGCAGGTCTTTGGCCATGCCGCTCTCCACCGAAACCGGCACGGCGTTAGTGGAATTGTCCGCTTGCGGAATCCACCGGCCCGCCACGATTTTTTCGGCTTCGCGCAAATGATCGGTATAAGTGCTGCGATATTCCCGGCGCAACATCCAGGCTGGGACATGGCTTTCTTTGTCGGCCAAAAGCGACTCAATCGTCCGACCCCTGACCGAACTCAGGCGCATGGTCACGATGGGCAATTCGTCCAAGACCGGCAGTTGCAAAGAGCGCACCAACTGGGCGGCAGCCCCGGCTTGCGAGGGCTGGATATCGAAGAGCACGGCGTTGGGTTGATTGACGCCATCTGAAACCATCAATTCGGTGGTCAAGGTTTGTTGCATGAGGCGGATGGTGAGAATCAAAAAAACGCCCAACCCAAGCGAGAGCAAAAGCAGTTGAGTGCGGTTATGGGGGCGATGCAGGCTGGCCAGCCCCTGCCGCAACGTAAAGGGCAGGGCGGGACCGGCGAATTGCTGCGCGAGGAAAACGAGAAGGCGCGCCATCCCCGCCAAAAGCGCAAAGACCGCAGCCAGACCCGCGGCGAACCCAAGGCCAACCCGCCAATCGCGGCTCTGCGAAATGGCGAAAACGACAATGCCTCCGGCCAAGCACGCGCCGACTATCCAACGCAGTGGGTCAGGGCGTTGCGCCGCATTTTCATAAGCAAGCCGCAACGCAGCCAGTGGGGAAACCCTTCGGACAGTCAACAAAGGCAACAGCGAAAAAAGAAACGACAGACAAAAGCCCATCCCAGCCGCGCGTCCAATGGCCAGCCACGACGTTTGAAATCTGAAGGCAAAAGGGATGAAATCCGCCAGCATCCGCGGCAGCGCAGTCTGAACCATGACGCCAAGCGCCGCGCCGCACAAAGCACCCATCAGGCCCAAGGCAACTCCCTGCGCCAAATAAATGGCAAAGGTTTGGGAAATTGAACCGCCAAGGCAGCGCAAAATCGCGACGGTTCCCAGCTTTTGTTGGACATGAACGTGAACCGCACTGGCCACTCCAATGCCGCCCAACAAAAGAGCAATCAATGCGGTTAAATTAAGGAAGTGATAGAGGTTGTCCATCGCTTGACCCAGGTCGCGCTTGCGAGTCTCGACGGTTTCAGCGCCGAAGTGAAAATGATCGAGACGCGGTTGAATGGCGGCGACCATTTTTTCCACGTCTGTCCCGGGTGGGAATTGAAAAAAGACGCGATACCGCACCAATCCGCCCTGGTCGAGCAAGCCAGTGCGGACGAGGTCTTGCATGGGCAGATAAACGCGAGGAGAGATGACGGCCACAGCGGCGCTTTCACCGGGAACTTTTTTGAGTTCACCGATAACCGGCAAGGTCAATGTCCCTAAGCGAATCTTATCACCCACTTTAGCGCCAAATTGAATCAATAAGTTTACTTCGACCAGCGCGCCGTGGCCGACGCGGAATTGATCGGCCGCGCTGGGCGGCTCGGTTTCCAACCGGCCATAAAAGGGGAAGGGTCCGCTTAACCCGCGCACTTGCACCAACCGGGTGCCACCGCCGGCTGGAAAATAAATCATCGAGGAGAAGGAAACTTCCCGCACCTGCCGCCCGCCGAGGCTCGTCAATAGCTTTTCTTCGTCGCTCGAAAATGGCTGGCGCGAGGAAATGGCGAGGTCCGCCCCCAGTAAGGTTTTGGCCTGTTCCTCGACGGCGCGTTCCAAATTTTTTCCCAACGACCCGATGGCTGCCAGCGCGGCCACACCCAGGACAATGGAGAGGGAAAATAGCAGGAGGCGTCCGCGGCTGGAGCGGCTGTCCCGCCACGCCATGCGCCATGTCCAGGCCGAGACAAGATATTTCAAAAAACTTTTCACGCCTCGGAAACCACTGCGCCGCCTTTTAGACGGATGATTCGGCCGGCGCGCTGGGCCAGTTCCGCATCGTGGGTCACAATGACCAGCGCAGTCCCAAAAGCGGCATTCAAAACGAACAGATTCTCGATGACCAACTGGCCGGTTTCGGCGTCAAGATTTCCGGTGGGTTCGTCCGCAAAAAGAATTTTGGGCTGGTTGATGAAAGCGCGGGCCAGGGCGACGCGTTGCTG
>Ga0075522_10003439_pt1 | contig 11543 bp, 11 predicted proteins | sample NGEPerA_FD_74796 | JGI IMG/M metagenome (GOLD analysis project Ga0075522, IMG submission 74796) | Arctic peat soil microbial communities from the Barrow Environmental Observatory site, Barrow, Alaska, USA - NGEE PermafrostL2-A | ecosystem: Environmental > Terrestrial > Soil > Wetlands > Peat ... | reverse complement strand
ATGCATTCGCCGCCATATTCTGCCGAGAGTTCCTTTGCCGTCGCCTCGCAAGGACCGGCTTTGCGCGCCGTGATGTAGACCTTCGCCGCACCTTGGGCGAGAAACCCGGCCGCGATCATTTTGCCGATGCCGCGCGAGCCGCCGGTCACCAGGGCGACACGGCCATCAAGCGAAAACAGGTTTTTGAACATGCGCTTCTCCCTCAGCTTTGCCTGAGGTTTTGAGGGTAGGGCGTCGGTGAGTCAAGGAAGCGAACTCTCTCCGTCCTCATCCTGAGGAGCCGCGCGCGCGGCGTCTCGAAGGACGAGGGCGGCCCATCCTTCGAGACGCGGCCAAGAGGCCGCTCCTCAGGATAAGGTCTGAGAATGCTGAAAGAGATGTCTAAAATAATGGCTTACGCCGCATCGACGCGGCGGAAACCGTTCCACATCGCGGTCGCGGCGCCGGAGGTCAGCACCGGGAGGATGCGGGTGTCCTGATAATTGCCGTTGAGGGAGACCCGCGGCAGCGCGGTCAAATGGTCGGCGCTTTCGGGGAAGATCATGCCCGGCCGTGTCGTCACCGCGGTCTTGAAGCCGGCGGTGCGAGCAAGCGCGAATTCGCGGCGCGCGGCCGCATGCCTGTCGCCATAGGGATAGGCGAGATGCACGACGGGGCGCTGCAGCACGGCCTCGATCCGCGCGCGGCCGACCGCCATCTCCTGGCTCGCGGTCTCTTCGCTCTGCCGCGCCAGATTGCAATGGGTGATCGAATGCGCGCCGATCGTGACCAGGGGATCGTCGGCGAACGGCCTTAGCTCGTCCCAGGACATGCAGAGCTCGCGGCAGATCGCGGCTTCGTCGACGTCATGCCGCTCGCACAGCGTCGCGATCTCGCGCTGCTTGTCCTGCTCGGTTGGCAGTGCGCGCAGCCAGTCGTGCAGCCGGTCGAACGCGGCCTGCTTGGCGGTGGGTGTCGAGGTATCGAGACGCGCGGCAACGCCACCGATTCGGGTCTCGATCGAGGAAGCGGCGGCGATCGCCCGCTCCAGCGCGACCCACCACAGCCGCCCGGTACCTTCGGCGAAATCGCTGACGACATAGACCGTGAAGGGTGCGTCAAATTCCCGCATCACCGGCAGCGCGACATCCCGGTTGTCGCGATAGCCGTCGTCGAAGGTGAAGCAGGCGAACCGCCGCGACGATTTGCGCTCGATCAGCCGCTGGTGCACCTCGTCCAAAGTGATGATGTCGATATGCTCCGAGCGCAGGTGCGACAACATCGCGCGCAGGAACTCGGGCGCGACCTCAAGATGATGGTTGGGCTGGAACGCGGCGTCGCGGCAACGTCGCACACTGTGCAGCATGAAAATGGCGCCCATGCCCGCGAATATCGGCCGCATCAGAACATGCGCGCCGGTGACGTAAAAGGCTCCCAGTCCGGCACGGATGATTTGGTTGCGAAACTGCTTCATTCTCGAATGATCGGCCGGTTCGGGTGCAGGTGCGAAACTAGCGGAAAATCGCTGAATAAACAGTTAGTCGGGCAACGCTGCGCGGCATGACCACCCCTGTTATTTCGGGTTTGACAGCCCCGCAAGGGTTTGTTTTCTCTCAGTTCCCAGACCCCCGCGGGACAGCGAATGCGTGGACTTTTCAGGTGGAGCAGCAAATGGTGGCCGGGCACGATTATCCTGGTCGTCTTTTGGATAATTGCCGCCTGGACCAACACGACACCCCTGGAATCCGATCTCGGCGCCCGCGCCAACGCGGCGTTGAAGGATACCGTGCTCGACAAGACGCGGATCGAGGTGTTCGGTCGCGACGTCGACCTTGCCGCGGATGCATTTTCCGACGAGGGCCGGCGCAGCGCGGTGGCCTCGGTGGAGGCGGTTCCGGGCGTGCGGCTGGTTGACGACCAGACCCACCTCGTTCCCGAAGCGAAGCCCTTTGTCTGGTCCGCCGAGCGCGATGTCGCCCGCGTCACCCTCGGCGGCAATTCGCCGTTGCCGGCGAGCAAGGCGCGGTTGGTCGAGGCGGCGCGCGCGGCGTTGGGCGGTGTCGAGGTCGTGGACCAGATGCATCTGTCGCGCGGCGCGCCGCCGCGTTTCGACAACGCGGCCATGCTGCTGCTCGATCAGATCGGCAAACTGAAGGACGGCAAGATCACGATCTCCGATACCAAGGTCGACCTTGCCGGCATGGCGCGCGACCTTGGCGGAAGGGAAGCGATCGCGGCCGCGCTGAAAAATCTGCCCGAGGGATTTTCGGTGGCTACGAACGAGATCAAGGCGCCGCCCTACATCTTCCAGGCCTATAAGGATCCGGTGGCGGTGACGCTGACGCTGACCGGCTATGTCCCCGACAACAACGTCCATGCGACGGTCACGGGAGCGGCGGTGCGCAAATTCTTCAACGAGAAAGTGGTCGACAATCTCAAGGCCAGTATCGGCGCGCCCGGCGGATTCGCAAACGCGGTAGTGCCGGCGCTGGCGATCCTGTCGCGGCTCTCGACCGGCACGCTGGTCGTGACCGACCGCGAGATCAAGCTGTCGGGCGACGCTTTCTACGACGCGGCGGTGCCCCAGATCCGCGCCAGTATCGCGAAGGATTTCCCGCAGGGCTGGCAGGTCAAGGCCGACATTTCGGTGAAGCCCGCGGCGGCGCCGGTCGATTCCACCGTGTGCCAGCAGCTGTTCTCGGACTTGCTGGCCAAGGGAACGATCCGCTTCGATTCCGGCCGCTCGAGCATCGATCCCGACTCCGCAGGCCTGCTCGACCGCCTGATCGAAACCGCGTTGCGCTGTCCGACCGCCGAGGTCGAAATTGCGGGCCACACCGACGGCGACGGCGAGGATGGTTTCAATCAAGCCTTGTCGGAGAAGCGCGCGCAGGCCGTCACCGACTATCTCGTCAAGGCAGGTCTGCCGGCCAACCGTTTCACGGCGGTGGGCTACGGCAGCACCCAGCCGATTGCGTCGAACAGCACCGATGCGGGCAAGGCGCAGAACCGCCGCATCGTATTCCTGGTGAGGTGAGGCAATGGCATTCCTGCTGACATTCCATTGGGGCTGGCTGACGGCCTCGCTGCTGCTCGGTCTCGCGATGGGTTGGATCGCGGTGGTCCAGCGCGGCACCGGCTTGTCGAAAACGACGAAGCGGTGGCTGGCCGTGCTGGCGGCGGCGTTGGTCGCCGCCGCGCTGGCGCGCGTGATCCCCGGGCGCCCCGGCTACTGGCTCGATCTCGGTCTCGTCATGTTCCTGGCCTATCTGATCGGCTGCGCCGCAGGCTCGTGGTTGCGCGACTGGGTGGTCTCGCGCAACGCGCCGGTGGCGTGAGCATTTCTCCAACAAGGCGCGAGGTGTCGATGTCTGCCGCAGCCCACTACCGGATGTTTGCGCACTACAACGCCTGGGCCAACGGCCGGCTCTACGACGCCACGGCAAAACTTTCGGACGACCAATATCGTGCCGATCGCGGCGCCTTCTTCAAATCGGTCCACGGCACGCTCAACCATCTCCTGGTCACCGACCGGATCTGGATGCGGCGCTTCACCGGCGAGGGCGACGCGCCGGACCGGCTCGATGCGATCCTGTTCGAGCGCTTTGCGGAACTTCGCGCCGCGCGCGAGGCCGAAGACCGCAGGATTACCGCATATGTGGAGGGGCTCGACGATCGCCGTATCGAGGGGGCCATCAAATACCGCCGCGTCTCATCGCCGCAGGAGTTCGAGCAGCAATTGGCGCCCGCGCTGGCGCACTGGTTCAATCACCAGACCCACCACCGCGGTCAGGTCCATGCGCTTTTGACCGGCCTCGCCGGGCAGGCGCCGGAACTCGATCTCTTGTATTTCCAGCGGCTGTCGGCGCGGCCGGCAGCCTGATTTTCCGAAAACTTCACCATGTTATGCGCGGCTTTTGGGCCTTCGGCCGCGGCGGGGATCGAACGGAAGCCCGCTAAACAGTGCATTCCGCCGCCGTCAACACCCCTAATATATTGACGCAGCGGGGTATTATTCACCTCAAGCGAATTCCACTCCGGCGCAAAACACGCTACCACATGGCCAGGGAGCAAATGGAGCGTCGGCGGCGGCGGGATTCGCTTCAGGCACAGTCGTCGCAGGATCGCAATTCGAGGTGGAGATGCTGGAAGCAATACGCAGGGCGGTCTCGTTTCTGCGCCAGAAGCAAATCCTGCATAGATTGGGTGTCGTCGTCAGCGTCACGGTCATCGGGATCGCGTGCTACGTGCTGTACCACATGCTCCGCGGCATCGACGTCGATGAGGTCATCGAGGCGATCAAGCAGACCGAGACGCATCAGATCGCCGAGGCGGGCCTGTTCGTGGCCGCGGGCTATTTCACCCTGACCTTCTACGACTGGTTCGCGGTTCGCGCGATCGGCCGCACCGACATTCCCTATCGCGTCAACGCATTCGCCGCCTTCACCAGCTATTCGATCGGGCACAATGTCGGCGCCAGCGTCTTTACCGGCGGCGCGGTGCGCTACCGCATCTATTCCGCCTGCGGGCTGAATGCGATCGACGTCGCCAAGATATGCTTTTTGGCCGGCCTGACGTTCTGGCTCGGCAATGCCGCGGTGCTGGGATTGGGGATTGCCTATCACCCGGAGGCCGCCACCGCGATCGACCAGCTACCGGCCTGGTTGAACCGCATCGTCGCGGTCCTGATCATCCTGTCGCTTCTGGGCTACGTGGTCTGGGTCTCGGCGCGTCCGCGCGGGGTCGGCCGCGGGCCGTGGACTGTGACCCTGCCGGGCGGCACGCTGACGCTGCTGCAGATCGCCATCGGCATCGTCGATCTCAGCTTTTGCGCGCTCGCGATGTACGTGCTGGTGCCGGATGAGCCCAATCTCGGCTTCGTCGTGGTCGCCGTCATTTTCGTTTCGGCAACGCTGCTCGGCTTCGCCAGCCATTCCCCCGGCGGGCTCGGCGTGTTCGACGCAGCCATGCTGGTCGGGCTGTGGCAGATGGACCGCGAGGACTTGCTGGCGGGGATGCTGCTGTTCCGCCTGCTTTATTATATTACGCCGTTCGTCATATCTGTAATCTTGCTGACGTTTCGGGAGGTCATACTGGGTACCCGAATGAAGCAGCTACACGAAGCTTCGCCATCGCTCGAGGCCGGGCCGCCGCGCGAGGCCGCCTATGTCAGAGAGCGCAGCGACAAGGGCGTCTGATCGAGCTTGCGTATGGGGAGAGAGCCTGCCGATGGCAATTGACGCTCCTTCTTCTTCGATCTTCTCGCCGTGGCCGGACCGGCTGCGGCATTCGGCCATCATCCTTTTGGCCGCCGGCCTTGCGCTCGCCGTGGTGGTCGTGTTCGGCGGATTGTCGCCGGTCCGCGCCGCCGCCATTTTCGGCTGCATCGCCGCCGCCGCGCTGGTGCCGTGGCGGCTGCACGATGCCGCGGCGTCCCGCGATGATGCGCGCATCAACAACCCCGTCGAGACCGCCGCCGTCAGCGCCATCGTCGCCGGCATGCCGGATCCGGCGGTGCTGCTCGACCGCGCCGGGCGCGTCATTCACCTCAACGCCGCCGCGGCGCAACTCGCGCCGGCGCTGCGCAAGAACGAACTCGCCCAGTTTGCCTTGCGATCGCCCGAAATCATCACCGCGTTGCGCGAAGCCATCGCCACCACCGAATCCCGGCGCGCCACCTATCTCGACCACGTGCCGGTCGACCGCTGGATGGAGTTGATCATCACGCCTGTGCCGGTACCGACATTGTTCGGCGGCACCGAGAAATGCATGCTGATGACGTTCCACGACCAGACGCCGCTGCGCCGGGTCGAGGAGATGCGCGCCGATTTCGTCGCCAATGCCAGCCATGAATTGCGCACGCCGCTGGCTGCATTGTCGGGCTTCATCGACACCCTGCAGGGCCCGGCCAAGGACGACGCCAAGGCGCGCGAGCGCTTTCTTTCCATCATGCATGCCCAGGCGACACGGATGGCGCGGCTGATCGACGATCTCTTGTCGCTGTCGCGCGTCGAACTCTCGGCCCATGTCCGCCCCGACACCCTCGTCGATATCGTCCCTATCATCCGCCAGGTCGCCGACGGATTGGAGCCGCTGGCGCGGGAACGTCAGGTCGCGATCGACATCGACCTGCCGGAGACGCCTGTCTTGATTGCGGGCGATCGCGAGGAATTGTTGCGGCTGTTCGAGAACCTGATCGAGAACGCGCTGAAATACGGCGCCTCCGGCGGCAAGGTGATCGTCTCGCTCAGTTCGGCGCTGTCGGGCGAGGGAGCCCCGGAAGTCCGGGTCATGGTGCGCGATTTCGGTCCCGGCATCGCGCCGGAACATCTGCCTCGGCTGACCGAACGCTTCTACCGGGTCGACGTCGGCGACAGCCGCGCGCAGGGCGGCACGGGGCTCGGTTTATCGCTGGTGAAACATATCGTTAACCGCCATCGCGGCCGGCTTTTGATCGAAAGCGTGCCCAAAACGGGTGCTACCTTTACCGCCTGTTTTCCCCAGGCCAAGGTTCCGGCGTCAGCCTGAAGTCGAGCTTTTCCAAGTGCTTGGGCCTGTCATCTAGCCGTCACGAAACCTTCGTAAAAGCAGCATTGACCGCCCGTAGAGGAGCGGCGTGAGCGCGATCGGGCGCAATCGGCGCTTCGCTCACCTGACGGAGACAGCAATGAATTTCATGAAAGCTATCGTCGCTGCGGGCCTTCTGGCCGCATCGACGTCGGCATATGCCGCCGACATCACGGGCGCCGGCTCGACCTTCATCTATCCGGTCCTGTCGAAATGGGCGGACGCCTACAAGAAGGAAACCGGCAGCGGCGTAAACTACCAGTCGATCGGTTCCGGCGCCGGCATCAAGCAGATCCAGGCCAAGACCGTGACCTTCGGCGCGACCGATGCGCCGCTGAAGGCCGACCAGCTCGAGAAGGACGGTTTTGCGCAATGGCCGATGATCATGGGCGCGATCGTGCCGGTGGTGAATATCGACGGCATCAAGGCCGGTGACATGGTGCTCGACGGCGTGACGCTCGGCGACATCTATCTCGGCAAGATCACCAAATGGGACGATGCCGCGATCAAGAAGCTCAATCCGAAGCTGAACCTGCCTTCGGCGGCGATCGCCGTGGTCCACCGCGCCGACGGTTCGGGCACCACCTTCAACTTCACCGATTATCTCTCCAAGGTCAGCCCCGACTGGAAGTCGAAGGTCGGTTCCGGCACCGCCGTCGAGTGGCCGGCGGGCGTCGGCGCCAAGGGCAATGAAGGCGTCTCCGGCAATATCGGCCAGACCAAGAACTCGATCGGCTATGTCGAATATGCCTACGCCAAGCAGAACAAGCTGAGCTATACCGCGCTCGTCAACAAGGCCGGCAAGACCGTGCAGCCGACCAATGAAGGTTTCCAGGCGGCGGCCTCCAACGCCGATTGGGTCAACGCGCCCGGCTATTACCTGATCCTCACCGACCAGCCCGGCGACAAGTCCTGGCCGATCGTGGCCTCGACTTTCATCCTGATGCACAAGGACACGACCGACAAGGCGTCCTCGCAGGAGGCGATCAAGTTCTTCAAATACGCCTTCGGGAAGGGCGGCAAGATGGCCGAGGATCTCGACTACATCCCGATGCCTGATGCCGTGATCAAGCTGATCGAGAAGACCTGGTCGGCCGAGATCAAGAGCTGATCGCGCGCCGAAGCCGGCAGCCCCGGATTCGGCGACCACCCCACGGGTCACCGGGTCCGGGTTCGCGCTCTGCCGCCCGAGGCGGAAAATCTGCCGGTGAGGATCGCCCGGTGCATGGCGACTTTTTTGTAGCGTTGAATTAGACAGGGGATTGGCGTGGCAGACATGGCCGTTCAGAGCGATGTAATGGAAGCGACCGGCCCCTACGATCGTGCCCGCGCGCTCAACGCCTTCAAACTCGGCGACGTTACCTTCTACTGGATCACCCGCGCCTGCGCGATCTCGGTGCTGTTGATCCTCGGCGGCATCATCCTCTCCTTGATCGTGGGCGCCTGGCCGGCGATGCACGCCTTCGGGTTTTCATTCCTGATGACGGCGCGCTGGGCGCCTTCGGCCGATCCGCCGGTGCTCGGCGCGCTCGGCCCGTTGTACGGCACCATGGTGACCTCGGTGATCGCCATGGTCATCGCGATTCCGGTCGGGCTCGGGATCGCGATCTTCCTGACCGAGCTGTGCCCGCAATGGCTGCGGCGGCCGATCGGCATGGCGGTGGAACTGCTCGCCGGTATTCCCTCGATCATCTACGGCATGTGGGGTTTCTTCGTGCTCGGCCCGTTCCTGGCCAATTACTTCCAGCCGTTCGTGATCGACGCGTTCGCCAATGTGCCGGTGCTCAACACCATCTTCGGCGGGCCGCCGTCCTATCTCAGCCTGTTCAACGCCGCCCTTATTCTCGCGATCATGGTGCTGCCGTTCATCACCGCGATCTCGGTCGACGTGTTCAAGACGGTGCCGCCGGTCCTGAAGGAAGCCGCCTACGGCGTCGGCTGCACCACCTGGGAAGTGGTGCGCAATGTGGTGATCCCCTACACCCGCGTCGGCGTCATCGGCGGCATCATGCTGGCGCTCGGCCGCGCGCTCGGCGAGACCATGGCGGTGACTTTCATCATCGGCAATGCGTTCCGTATCACCGGCTCGGTGTTCTCGCCCGGCACCACGATCTCGGCGGCGATCGCATCCGAATTCGCCGAAAGCGACGGGCTGCATCAGTCCGGCCTGATCCTGCTCGGACTATTGCTGTTCGTGCTGACCTTCTTCGTGCTGGCGGCGGCGCGCATGATGCTGATGCATCTGGAAAAGAAGGCGGGCAAATAGCATGAACCCGATTTACCGCCGCCGCCGCCGCAACGACGTCATCATCCGGCTGCTCTGCGTTGCCGCCGCGGTCTTCGGCGTCACCTGGCTGGCGCTGATCCTGTTCACGCTGTTCTATAACGGCCTTGCCGGCATCAGCCTGCAAATCTTCACCCAGAACACGCCGCCCCCGGGATCGACCGAAGGCGGACTTCTGAACGCCATCATCGGCTCGATCATCATGACGGCGATCGGGGTCGGCATCGGCGCGCCGCTCGGCCTGTTCGCCGGGACTTATCTGGCCGAATACGGCCGCAACGACCGCCTCACCTCGGTGATCCGCTTCATCAACGACATCCTGCTCAGCGCGCCCTCGATCATCATCGGCCTGTTCGTCTATGGCGCGGTCGTGGTGCCGATGGGCGGCTTCTCGGCGCTGGCCGGCTCGCTCGCGCTCGCCGTCATCGTGATTCCCGTGGTGTTGCGCACCACCGAGGACATGCTGCTGCTGGTGCCCAATCCGCTGCGCGAGGCGGCGAGCGCGCTCGGCCTGCCGCGCTCGCTGGTCATCAAGCGGATCGCCTACCGCGCGGCGCGTTCCGGCCTGATCACCGGCGTGCTGCTCGCGACCGCGCGCGTCGCCGGCGAAACCGCGCCATTGTTGTTCACAGCACTCTCCAACCAGTTCTTCAGCCTCGACCTGACCAAGACCATGGCCAACCTGCCGGTGACCATCAATAACTTCGTCCAGAGCCCCTACGCATACTGGAAGCAGCTCGCCTGGAGCGGGGCGCTGTTGATTACGCTGACCGTACTTGCCCTGAACATTGGCGCCCGCGTGCTCGGCGCCGAGAGGACCGCAAAATGAGTGATGTGTCGGTTTCGATGAGCGCCGCGGGCGGTTCGGTTCCCCAGGTGGCGTTGCCGGAGGCGCCGGCCAAGGTCACCGCGCGCGGCCTGAATTTCTATTACGGCGATCACCATGCGCTGAAGAACATCAACCTCGCGCTCGGCGCCAACCGCGTCACCGCCTTCATCGGGCCGTCCGGCTGCGGCAAGTCGACCTTGCTGCGGATCTTCAACCGGATGTACGACCTTTATCCGGGACAGCGCGCCACCGGGCAATTGATGCTCGACCAGACCAGCATCCTCGATCCCAAACTCGATCTCAATCTGCTGCGCGCCCGCGTCGGCATGGTGTTCCAGAAGCCGACGCCGTTTCCGATGACGATCTATGAGAACATCGCCTTCGGCATCCGCCTCTATGAGAAGATCGCGAAATCGGAGATGGACGGAAGGGTGGAAAAAGCCTTGCGCGGCGGCGCGCTGTGGAACGAGGTCAAGGACAAGCTCAACGCCTCGGGCTTAAGCCTGTCCGGCGGCCAGCAGCAGCGGCTCTGCATCGCCCGCACCGTCGCGGTGCGGCCGGAGGTGATCCTGTTCGACGAACCCTGCTCGGCGCTCGATCCGATCTCGACCGCCAAGGTCGAGGAATTGATCCAGGAACTCGCCGAGGACTACACCATCGCCATCGTCACCCACAACATGCAGCAGGCCGCCCGGGTCTCCGACAAAACGGCCTTCATGTATCTCGGCGAATTGATCGAATTCGACGACACCAACAGGATATTCACCTCGCCGAGCGACCGGCGTACCCAGGACTACATCACCGGACGCTTCGGTTAAGGGAGAGCGACAATGGCTTCTGAACATACCGCCAAGGCGTTCGACAGCGACTTGCAGGAATTGACCCGGCTGGTCGCCGAGATGGGCGGGCTCGCCGAGCGCATGATCGTGGATTCCGTCGACGCGCTGATCCGCCGCGACGTCGCGCTCGGCAGCCGCGTGGTCGCCGCCGATACCGAGATCGACAATCTGCAGCGCACCATCGAGGAGCGCGCGGTCCTGACCATCGCGCGGCGCCAGCCGATGGCGGTGGATTTGCGCGAGATCGTCGGCGCCATGCGGGTCGCCACCGATCTCGAGCGGATCGGCGACCTCGGCAAGAACATGGGCAAGCGGGTGGCGGCGCTGGAGAGCGAGTTCCAGCCCTTGAAGCTGATCCGCGGCCTGGAGCACATGACCGACCTCGTGCAGTCGCAGGTCAAGTCCGTGCTCGATGCCTATGCGGCGCACGATCTGCCGGCGGCGATGGCGGTCTGGAAGGGCGACGAGGAAGTCGACGCCATCTGCACCTCGCTGTTCCGCGAACTCCTGACCTACATGATGGAGGATCCGCGCAACATCTCGTTCTGCATTCATCTGATGTTCTGCGCCAAGAACATCGAGCGGATCGGCGACCACGCCACCAACATCGCGGAGACCGTGTTCTACATGATCGAGGGCCAGCAGATCATGGACAAGCGGCCGAAGGGCGACATGACGACGTTTGCGACTACCGTACCCGGCAACTAGAAAGATCGCAGAGATGAGCGCCCGTATTCTGGTGGTGGAAGACGAGGAAGCGCTGACCACTTTGTTGCGCTACAACCTCGATGCCGAAGGCTACGACGTCGAAACCGTCGGCCGCGGCGACGACGCCGATATCAGGCTGAAGGAGCGCGTGCCCGACCTGATCGTGCTCGACTGGATGCTACCGGGCCTGTCGGGCATCGAGCTGTGCCGGCGCTTGCGGGCGCGCCCCGAGACCAGATCGCTGCCGATCATCATGCTGACCGCGCGCGGCGAGGAAAGCGAGCGGGTACGGGGGCTAGCTACCGGCGCCGACGACTACATCGTCAAACCCTTCTCG
>Ga0075522_10003437_pt1 | contig 11550 bp, 9 predicted proteins | sample NGEPerA_FD_74796 | JGI IMG/M metagenome (GOLD analysis project Ga0075522, IMG submission 74796) | Arctic peat soil microbial communities from the Barrow Environmental Observatory site, Barrow, Alaska, USA - NGEE PermafrostL2-A | ecosystem: Environmental > Terrestrial > Soil > Wetlands > Peat ... | reverse complement strand
CCGCCGACGAGGCCGGCGCCATCACCGGCTCGACGCTGACCATCAATGGCGGGCAGTACATGGTGTGATGACAATCTGACCGCCAGCCTCCGTCATTGCGAGGAGTTCTTGCGACGAAGCAATCCATGCACCGTCATTCCGGGATGGTGCGCAAGCACCAGACCCGGAATCTCGAGATTCCGGGTTCGCTCGTTTCACTCGCGCCCCGGAATGACGGAGTAAGATGACCTCCCGCACCGCGACCCTGATCGGACTGACGGCGATCCTGATGTGGTCGCTGCTGGCGGTGTTGACGGTCGCGACTGGAAAGATCCCGGCCTTTCAACTGGCGGCGATGACGTTTGCAATCGGCGCGTTGACGGGATTTGCGACCTGGATCGGGAGACCCAGAGCGATCGTCGCCTTGTGGCAGCCGCTCGTCGCATGGGCGGTCGGGGTCGGCGGTCTCTTCGGTTACCACGCACTGTATTTTCTGGCGCTGCGTTTTGCGCCGCCAGCCGAGGCCGGCCTGCTGAATTATCTGTGGCCGCTGCTGATCGTGCTGTTCTCCTCGCTACTGCCTGGCGAGCGGCTGTTGCCGCATCACATCATCGGCGCGCTCCTGGGCCTCGCCGGCACCGCGCTGCTGTTCGCCGGCGACACCAGCGGCGGCTTCGCCGGAGATCAAGCGCCGGGTCTGGTTGCGGCTTTCGTCGCCGCCTTTGTGTGGGCGGCCTATTCGGTGATGTCGCGCCGGCTGAAATCGGTGCCGACGGATGCCGTGGCGGGCTTCTGTCTTGCCACCGCGCTGCTCGCGTCCCTCGTGCACCGGCTGGTTGAGGTCACAGTGTGGCCGGAGACGCCGGCGCAGTGGCTCGCGATCGCCGCGCTTGGCATCGGCCCGGTCGGGGCAGCCTTCTACGCCTGGGACATCGGCATGAAGCGCGGCGACATCCGCGTGCTGGGCGCTGCCTCCTATGCGACGCCACTGCTGTCGACTGCGTTCCTGGTTCTGGCGGGTTTTGCAAAGCCGAGTGCGAACATCGTCATCGCGGCCGTGCTGATCGCCGGCGGCGGATTGATTGCGGCGAAGGATATGTTCCGGAAGCGTTGAGGGCCGTCATTCCGGGGCGATGCGAAGCATCGAACTATGATGTGCAAATTGCACATCTGAGAATCTCGAGATTCCGGGTCTGGTCCTTCGGACCATCCCGGAATGACGCTATTGAGCAGGCACCCATCCCTTCGGCGCCAGCTCGAATTTTGCAAACTCAAATCCGGGTGCCACGGTGCATCCGACCAGCGTCCAGTCGCCGGTCGTCTCGGCCGCCTGCCACGCATGCGCAGGCACGATGGCCTGCGGCCGTTCACCGGCTGCCACGTCTGCGCCGAGCCGCACCGTATGCGGCGCACAGCCGTCATGGGCGATCTGCAGCACGAGTGCGCTGCCGGTGTAATAATGCCAGATCTCGGTCGCATCGATGCGATGCCAATGCGAGGGCTCGCCGCCTTTCAGCAGGAAATAGATCGCGGTGGAGAACGCGCGGCCGTTGACGTCGGTATGCTTGTCGCGAAAGGTCTCGCGATAGTATCCGCCTTCGGGATGCGGCTTCAGTTCGAGCCGCGCGATGATGTCGGCTGCTGTCGGCATTCTTTTCAAGACCAGGCTTCAGGATTTGTTCTTGCGTTCGCGCAACTCGCCGAACACCTCGGCCGCACTTGAGCCCTTCATGTGCAGTCTGGCGGCGACCAATGGATCGTCGGCGCGCAGGAACACATTGGCCTTCTTCTCTTCGCCGAGCGTCACCGGGATCGTCGGTCTATTGGCGGCGCGCAGCTTTGTCACTTCCTCGGCGCGCGCTTTCAGCGCGGCATTGTCGGGCTCGACAGTAAGCGCGAATTTGATGTTGGAAGCGGTGTATTCGTGGCCGCAATAGAGTTTGAAATCGTCGGGCAGCGCGCGCAGCTTCAACAGCGATTCCCACATCATCGGGTAATTGCCCTCGAACACCCGCCCGCAGCCGATCGAGAACAGCGTGTCCGCTGCAAACAGCGCCTTGTCGGTATCGAACACATAGCTGACATGGTCGAGTGTATGGCCCGGCGTTTCCAGCACGCGGGCCAACAATCCCCCGACTTTCACAACGTCGCCTTGGGCGACGCGCAGATCGACGTCGGCGATCTTGGCGGACTTGTCATGAGGCGCGACCACCCGGCAGCCATATTTCTGTTTCAGTTCGGCGACGCCACCGACATGGTCGTGGTGATGATGGGTGACCAGGATGTCGGTCAGCGTCCAGCCTTCGCGCTCCAGCGCCTTGAGGATGGGGGCCGCTTCCGGCGCATCGATCGAGGCGGTCGCTTTCGTGGCCGGGTCGTGAATCAGGTAGCCGAAATTATCGGAAAGGCAGGGGAACAGGCGGACTTCGGCCATGACATCTCCATCGGTCTGGTGAGGCGAATGCTGGCATCGCCTCATATGGGAATGAAATATGTCCTTACGGCTCTATCGGCAATGCAATAATTCCGCATCCCGGGCGTCGCGGCGGCGTGTTACATTGCCGTCATGACCATCGACGTCATCGACCTCAGGGATTTCTATTCGCAGCGCCTCGGCATCGTGGCGCGGCGGTTGATCAATCGCGGCATCCATGCGCGCTGGCCGAGCGCGCAGGGCCAGCGCGTGCTCGGTCTCGGCTACCCCACCCCCTATCTCGGCCTGTTTCGCGAAGATTCCGAACGCTGCATCGCCTTCATGCCGGCGGCACAAGGTGTTTTGAAATGGCCGACGGCGCGGCCGACGCTGGCAACCCTGGTCGACGAATTCGCGCTGCCGCTGCCGGACGCCGCCGTCGACCGCATTCTTCTCGTCCATGCGCTGGAAATGTCCGACGATCCGGAGGGGCTGTTGCGCGAGGTGTGGCGGGTGCTGGCGCCCTCGGGGCGGCTGATGGCGATCATCCCGAACCGGCGCGGGGTCTGGACGCGCACCGACAACACGCCGTTCGGGCACGGCCGGCCCTATTCACGCTCGCAGATCACGCAATTGCTGCGGCAGACCTGGTTCACGCCGACGGCATGGGGCGAAGCCCTGTTCATGCCGCCGGTGGCGGGCGGCTGGTTCCTGCGCTCGGCGATGGCGTGGGAGCGGGTCGGTGCGGCGCTGTCGCTGCCGTTCGCCGGCGTGCACATCGTCGAAGCAACCAAGCAGGTCTACCGCGCGATTCCGGCCCATCGTGAACGCACGCGCCTGATCCCGGCGTTGGAGCCCGTGCTGGTGCCGTCGTCATTGCAGCGGCGGGACAAATTATAGGTCTTCGCCGGGACGACAATTATCGGTGCAGCTCGGTCCGTCATCCAGAGGTGCGCGCTCTTTGCGCGCCTCGAAGGATGAGCCACGGGCACGCAAGCCAATCATCCTTCGAGGCTCGCCGAAGGCGGCGAGCACCTCAGGATGACGGCGGTGTGTGGCGCGGCAATTGGTGGGTACGGCGCAAGTGCGCCTTCCCACCTTACGTTTTCTTACTCATTCCCCGGATTGAAATCGTCACCCGGCGTTGCCGGCGCGGGGGCCAAGCCGTCGGGACGCGGGCCGTGCGGCCGCCGACGCCGGCGAGGGAAGCGTTCACGATCGCCGTTATCGAAGCCACCCGGCGCGCCGCCGGTCTGCGGCTGCGGTCCGGTGATGAAGGAGGGCAGCCGGTCGACACTGGCGTTGTCGGGAATCGCCGGCTGGGGCTGCGATTGAGGCTGGAACGGCGGCTGCGGACGGTGCTCGCGATGGCCGTCATGTTGGCGCGGCTGGTGCTGATCGCGCGGCTGATAGGGTTGGCCCTCGCGCTGGTAGTCGCGCTGATTGTTATCGCGCTGCTGATTGTTGTCGCGCGGCGCCACGAACGGCTGCGCCTGTACTGGCGCGAAGCCCGGTTCCTGGCCGAAGTGCGAGAAGCTCTCGCCCTCGTCCTCGCCATCCTCCGCGGCCATCTCATTCTCGGTGCGCGGCTGCGGCTGGTTCTGACGGAACTGTTCCTGGGCGGCGGCGATGAGACGGAAGTAGTGTTCGGCGTGCTGGTAGTAATTTTCGGCGGCGACGGGATCGCCGGAGGAGCGCGCGTCGCGCGCCAACTGAACGTATTTTTCCGCCACGTGGGATGCGGTGCCGCGAATCTTGATGTCGGGCCCGTTTGATTCGAACACCCGGGTCATCGGGTTCTGGCCGCGCCGACTATTGTTATTGTTGTTGTTGTTATTATTGTTGTTGTTCCGGTTACGCATCCGCTTGTTGTTCTGACCGTTTCTCATGTCTTGCCTTTGATTCCAGCCCTGAAGTTACTTTGTCAGCCTTGGTCTATCGAATTTGGATTGCCCGAATTGGGATTGTCGTAGTCCCGCTTGCGCGCAAGCGCGACATGCCTCGCGCGCGACGAATCGCAAGCAGGCTTAATTCCAGACAAATCTGCCGTGACGCTGCCGTCCGCAAAGACGCGCTCCCCAGCAACCCGGTTAATCCTCCGGGCTGCATCAAGTCATTTCCCCTGCCAAAACAAGCACAGGTTTCTCGCGTGAATTTTCAAGCGCAATATCAGGCTTTCGTTCGCTCTGCGGTCGAAGCGGCGCAGCTTTTTAAAGCTATCGCGCTCAATTGGACCTGCGTTCTGGAACCTTTCACTCGGGGCGGGCTCTCGCGTTTCGAGAACTCTGGCCTCCCCCCATGTGACCTACACCTGTACCATCTACCGGCGTCATCAACGGGGTATCTACGGAGCCAGCAACCCTGGACCGATGTTGTGAGCAGAACGTAGTCGCTCCCGGGCAATATTCCAAGTGGTTTTTTTGGCTCCCAATCGGACATTATGGGGGCAATTTCCGGCCCGCCACGGCCCGCCGGATGCCGGCCAGATCGGCCTTGGCCGGAAGCTCGAGCGTTAACCCTGCCTTTATCATCAGGCCCTCGATATCGCCGCTCTGGCCCTCTCCTGATTCGACGACCAGCGCGCCTCCCGGCGCGAGCAGCGGAGAGACCTGCGGAATGAGGGCGCGATAGGCGTCAAGCCCGTCAATGCCGCCATGCAGCGCGCGAAGCGGGTCGTGGTCGCGGACTTCCGTGGCGAGGCCGGCGATCTCGGCCGAGCGGATATAGGGTGGATTGGAAACGATGAGGTCGAACGAAGGCGACAGTGCCGCCGCATAGTCGCAGGCGACGAAAAAGGCGCGGTTCGCGAGCCCCAGTTCGACGGCATTGCCATGTGCCGTTCGTAACACTTGTTCGCCGATGTCGGTGCCGACGCCGTCCGCGCCGGGCAATTCGGACAACAGCGCCAGCAGAATCGCGCCTGAGCCGGTGCCGATGTCGGCGATTCGCGGCCGGTGATTCGCGCTTCGCACGGCGCGCAGCATTTCCAGCGCCAGTTCCACCACCGTTTCGGTGTCGGACCGCGGCACCAGGGTTGCCGCGGATAGTTTCAGCGGCAGTCCCCAGAACTCCTTCTCTCCCGTGATGCGCGCGACCGGCTCGCCCGCGAGGCGTCGCCGCGCGAAGGTCTCCAGCCGTGCTGATTCGTCTGAAGTGAGATGCCGGTCCGCTGCCGCGATGATGCCGGTGAGATCGAGCCCCAGCACCGCGCCGGCCAGCATTCGGGCGTCGAGCTCCGGCGAATCGATTGCGGCGGTCCGAAGCCTCGCCGTCAATGCGCGCCGCGCGGCTTCGACGGTTGGTCTCGTCATTTGCCGTCCCTGCGAACGCAGGGATCCATGCGCCGCGACGGTGCGATATCGGCGGAGGTTGTTGCCTTCCTTGAGAACGACGAGCTGTGGTTATGGGTTCCAGCTTTCGCAGGGACGACGCCAGATTTGTTGCCGCCCCTCACGCCGCCGCACCCTGCGCGGCGAGCTGGGCGGCCTGGTGTTCGGTGGTCAATGCATCGACCAACTCGCCGACCGCTTCGCCGGCCATCACCTGCGGCAGCTTGTAGAGCGTCAAATTGATGCGGTGGTCGGTGACGCGGCCTTGCGGGAAATTATAGGTGCGGATGCGCTCGCTGCGGTCGCCGGAGCCGACCTTCTCGCGGCGGTCGGCGGAGCGCGCGGCATCGATGCGCTGGCGTTCGGCATCGTAGATGCGCGAGCGCAGGATGTTCATGGCGGACGCGCGGTTCTTGTGCTGCGACCTCGAGTCCTGCATCATCACCACGATGCCGGTCGGGATGTGGGTGATGCGGATCGCCGATTCCGTCTTGTTGACGTGCTGACCGCCGGCGCCCTGCGCGCGCATCGTCTCGATCCGCAAATCGTCCTGCTTGATGTCGACGTCGACGTCCTCGACTTCCGGCAGCACCGCGACCGTCGCCGCGGAAGTGTGAATCCGCCCTTGTGTCTCCGTGTCGGGGACGCGCTGCACCCGGTGCGCGCCGGATTCGAATTTCAGTTTGGCGAAGGCGCCGCGGCCCTTCACCTCGGCGATGATTTCCTTGTAGCCGCCCATGGTGCCTTCGCTCGCCGAGATCACCTCGACCTTCCAGCCCTGCAAGCCTGCGAAGCGCTCATACATCCGGAACAGGTCGCCGGCGAACAGAGCCGCCTCGTCGCCGCCGGTGCCGGCGCGGATTTCCAGCACCACGTTGCGGTCGTCCATGGCGTCCTTGGGCAACAGCGCAAGCCTGATCTGCTGCGCCAGTTCGAGGCTGCGGCTTTTCAGCGTTTCGCGTTCGGCCTCCGCCATGCTGCGCATCTCGGGTTCGGTCGCGGGATCCGAAATCAGCGCCTCGGTATCGGCGACTTCCTTCTCGGCGGCGCGGTAGGCCTTGACCGCGTCGATCAGTGGATTGAGCTCGGCCAGTTCGCGCGTGATCCGCACATAATCTTCCGAGCTGACCTGGCCGAGTAACTGGTTCTCGAGCGAAGCGTGGTGCGCCAGCAGGATGTCGAGTTTGGTTTCGGGGAGTATGGACATGGTCGGGTCTCGAATGGCGAAGGGGAGGGCATTGTGCGGGCAGGAGCCTCGCTACAACGACAGTCCCTCGGCCTCGGCAAATTCCGTCAGCTTCTGGCGGATCGATATGCTGCCGGCGGGCGCGTCGATCAGCGGCGTCATCATCGCCTCCGCCTTTTTGGCGTCGAGGTCGAGAATCAGCGCCTTGACCGGGCCGTGTGCGGTGGCCGACAGCGACAGCGAGCGGTAGCCGAGCGCGATCAGCGCCAGCGCACCGATCGGCTTCGAGGCCATCTCGCCGCACAATGAGGCGGATTTCTTCGCTGCGTTGGCCTTGCGTACGATATCGCGCAGTGCCCGCAGGATCGGCGCCGACATGGTGTCGAACCGTTCCGAGACCTTGGCGTTGCCGCGGTCGACCGCGAACAGGAACTGGAACAGATCGTTGGAGCCGACCGAGACGAAATCGACCTTCTTCAGCAGTTCGTCGAGCTGATAGAGCAGCGCCGGCACTTCCACCATGGTGCCGACGTCGATGCGTTCGGGCAGCGCATGGCCGTGCTGGCGCAAGTAAGTCAGTTCGCGCTCGACGATGGCCTTGGCGGAATCGAATTCGGCGATTTCGGTGATCATCGGGAACATGATGCGCAGCGCGCGGCCGCCGCCGGCGCGCAGCAGCGCCCGGATCTGGCCGCGCAACAGCCCGGGGCGGTCGAGCCCGAGCCGGATCGCGCGCCAGCCCAGCGCCGGATTTTCCTCGATCACGGTCTCCATATAGGGCAGCGCCTTGTCACCGCCGATGTCGAGGGTGCGGAAGGTCACCGGCTTTGCCCCGGCGGCGTCCAGTACCGCGCGGTACAGCGCGAGCTGGTCGCTCGAGCGCGGCAGGCTCTGGCCGACCATGAACTGCAATTCGGTGCGGAACAGGCCGATGCCGGCGCTGCCGGTGTCGTCGATATGCGGCAGGTCGATGGTCAGCCCGGCATTGATCATCAGCTCGATGTGCTGGCCGTCTTTGGTGAGGCACGGTTTGTCGCGCAGCGCCGAATACTGCGCCTGGCGGCGGGCGCGGAAACGGACCCGCTCGGCATAGGCCGATTCGATCTCGGCGGAGGGGCGCACATAGATTTCGCCGGAAGTGCCGTCGACGATGATGGCGTCGCCGGGATCGGCGATGCCGGGCGCGTTCGGCACCTCGCCGACCGCGGGGATGCCGAGCGCGCGCGCCACGATCGAGACATGGGAATTGGCGGTACCTTCCTCCAGCACCAGCCCGCGAAGTCTTTTGCGATCGTAGTCGAGCAGCGCCGCCGGCCCCATCGCGCGCGCGATCAGGATGGCGTTATCGGGCAATTGTTCGCGCGACGGCGCGTGATCCTGGCCAACCAGTTGCCGCATCAGGCGGTGGCCGAGATCCTCGAGATCGTGCAGGCGGTCGCGCAGATAGGGATCGGTCGAGCGCAGCATGCGGGCGCGGGTGTCGGACTGCACGCGCTCGACGGCGGCTTCCGCTGTCAGGCCGGTGGCGACCGCCTCGTGCAGCTTGTGCGACCAGCCGTGGTCGTTGGCGAACATCCGGTAGGCTTCCAGCACGTCGCGGTGCTCGCCGCCATCGGCGACGTCGCCGCGCTCCAGCATGCGGTCGAGATCGGAGCGCAGCTTTGCGAGCGCAGCGTCCAGCCGCTTGATTTCCTTCGGCAGGTCCTCGGCAATGTAATTGGTGATGACGACGCGCGGTTCGTGCAGCACGACATGGCCGAGCGCGATGCCGTCGGAGAGGATGGCGCCGATCTTGTGCAGCGAGTGCCGCGCCGCCGGCTCCGCGCCGGGCTGGGCCAGCGCGGAGAGTTCGCCGGAGGCGATCATCTCCGCCAGCACCATCGCCGTGGTCTGCAGCGCCTCGACCTCTTCCTCGACATAGGTGCGCTTGGCGCGGTTCTGCACCACCAGCACGCCGAGCGTGTTGCCGGCGCGCAGGATCGGAACCCCGAGGAAGGAGTGGTAAATTTCTTCGCCGGTCTCCGGGCGGAACGAGAAGGCCGGATGGCTTTGCGCGTCGCTCAGGTTGAGCGGCGTCGCCTCGCTTGCGACGAGGCCGACCAGGCCCTCATGGGCGCTCAGCACGGTGCGGTGGACGGCGTCGCGGTTGAGGCCCTCGGTGGCGTAAAGTTCGAGCGTGTTGTCGACGCGCAGCACATAGGTCGAGCAGACCTCCGCCACCATGTTAGCGGCGATCAGCACCACGATCTTGTCCAAGCGTTCCTGGGCCGAGACCTGTTCCGCCATGGTTTCGCGGAGCCGTCTCAACAAGACGCGGGGGCCTCCCGACGCGCTCCGCATGCCTTAAAATCCTCCTCCGCCTGGCCAGCCCGCCTTGTGGCCGGCAGCTGGCGTTAAACCCGGAAAAAACGACAGTTTTATTCATTCGGCGACGCCGCGAGCCCTGCAATACTGGCCGAATCAGGATAGCCAAAACTGTGGCACAGTTTGCGGCAGCCCACCCATCAGGCCGTATAGCGAATCGAGCCTTGTTTTGCCAAGCAAAACGCCTGCCAGAGCCGATAACGTCTCCGCCAGTTCAATGCTGCGCCCGCTAAGGGAAAATCTTTCCAAAGATTGCCGGGCATGCGGGGTTTCGGTTGTGCCGCGGACTCGACGTCACCTCTCCCATCGGAAGGGGTCGGATCGCGTGAGCGATCCGGGTGAGGGGTTCAGGTCCATCGATAGACCGTACCCCTCAAGGCCGGGACAAGCTTAGAAACCGCAGATGCACCACACACCGCCGTCATCCAGAGGTGCCCGCCGTCTTCGGCGAGCCTCGAAGGATGGTTGGCTTGCGCGCCAGTGGCTCATCCTTCGAGGCGCGCAAAGAGCGCGCACCTCACGATGACGGACCGCGCCTACGCCGCTCATTCGAGAGGGAGTTAACCTCCGATGACGCCGCATCGAGGCAGGCAACGATTCTACACCTGATCCAACCCATAGAGCGTGTGCAGCGTGCGCACGGCGAGTTCGGTGTAGGCGCCGTCGATCAGCACCGAGAATTTGATCTCGGAGGTGGTGATGGCGCGGATGTTGATGTTGCGCGCGGCCAGTGCGGCGAAGGCTTTCGCGGCGACGCCGGCATGGCTGCGCATGCCGCTGCCGATGACCGAGACCTTGGCGACGTCGGTGGCGCTGTCGAGCCGGGCATAGCCGATTTTCGCTTTCGCCGAGGCGATGGTGTCGCGGGCGCGGTCATGATCCGCGGCGGGAACCGTAAACGTCAAATCGGTGGTGGCGCCGTCCTCCGAGACGTTTTGCACGATCATGTCGACATTGATATTGGCGTCCGCCAGCGGTCCGAAGATCGCGGCGGCTACTCCCGGCTTGTCCTGGATCTGGCGCACGGAAATCTGGGCCTCGTCCCTGGAAAAGGCGATGCCGGTGACGACGTGGGTTTCCATGATCTCCTCCTCGCTGCAGATCAGCGTGCCCGGCGGTTGATGGGCGTGCGGGTCGATATCCTCAGGTCTGTCGAAACTGGAACGCACGAACACCGGCATGTTGTGCACCATGCCGAGTTCCACCGAACGCACCTGCAGCACCTTGGCGCCTTGCGACGCCAGTTCCAGCATGTCCTCGAAGGCGATCTTGTCGAGCCGGCGCGCCTTCGGAACCACACGCGGGTCGGTGGTGTAGACGCCGTCGACGTCGGTGTAGATGTCGCAGCGGTCGGCGCGGATGGCAGCCGCAATCGCCACCGCCGAAGTATCCGAACCGCCGCGCCCGAGCGTGGTGATTCGGTTCGTCTGCGGATTGATGCCCTGGAAGCCGGCGATCACGGCGACTTCCTTGCGCTCCCTGAAACGGTTGATCAGATCAGTGCCGTCGATCTCGAGGATCCGCGCCGAGGCATGGGCGTCGCTGGTCAGAACCGGGATTTGCCAGCCCTGCCATGAGCGCGCCTGGATGCCCAGTCCCTGCAGCACGATCGCCAAAAGTCCCGCCGTGACCTGCTCGCCGGAGGCCACCACCGCGTCATATTCGCGCGCGTCGTGCATCGGGGAGGCCTCGCGGCACCATTCCACCAGCTCATTGGTCGTGCCGGCCATTGCCGAGACCACCACGGCCACGTCATGGCCGGCATCGACCTCGCGCTTCACATGGCGCGCGACGTTGCGGATGCGGTCGATATTGGCGACGGATGTGCCGCCGAATTTCATCACGAGGCGGCCCATGACGATTGGTGCATTCCCTGAAGAGGTTGAGTATTCTGGCCGGCGCGTGAAACGACGCGCGCCGGGGCCAAAAGGCGCGTATACATAGCGGCACGGTTTCCGGCAAGCAACCGGTTCCCGCATGGCAAACGGCAATCCCGGATGCCGTTCCGGAATGCATCGGCGTTAAGGCAATCGAGGCCAGCGTATGGGGCGTTATATCGACGAAATCCTGCAGCCCGGCGAAAAGGTGCTGTATTCGACCAATGCGCACTGGATCTTCTATCTGCCGGCGATCGGGGCCTGGATCCTGGCGCTGATCCTGCTGATCCTGTCGCGCCTGACCGTAACCGAGAGCCTCATCCTGTTGTGCCTGGCGTCCGCGGCCGTGGTTGCGCTGGCCGCGCTGTACTGGACCATCAAGGCCTGGTTCCACCGCTGGAC
>Ga0075522_10003436_pt1 | contig 11551 bp, 8 predicted proteins | sample NGEPerA_FD_74796 | JGI IMG/M metagenome (GOLD analysis project Ga0075522, IMG submission 74796) | Arctic peat soil microbial communities from the Barrow Environmental Observatory site, Barrow, Alaska, USA - NGEE PermafrostL2-A | ecosystem: Environmental > Terrestrial > Soil > Wetlands > Peat ... | reverse complement strand
CGCATTGTCGAGCTCCATCAGATCGACCTTCGAGACCGCGTCGAAAGAAGGCATCTCCGCTAGTGTAGGCGGAAGTGGCTGCCGGCGAGACGGATAAAGCGCGCGGCGCGGCTGGCCGATATCCAGGAATGGCGGCCATACTGAAAACGATGGGCCCAATCAGCGCGAGATCGGCGGCGAGCCCGTCCGGTGAGCCGGCCCCGCCCGCCGTGGCGCGTTTCGTCCGCGCCGACCACCTGCCCGCCAACTACCGGCCGGGCCGCCACATCGCCCAGACCCTGGCCATCGCCGCCGCGCTGGCCGGCCTGGGCGTCGCGCTGGCCTGGCGGGCCCGAGCGACCGATTGGCTGCTCATGCCGGTCTTCTTCGTGGTCGCCAACTTCATCGAGTGGATGGTCCACCGCAATCCCATGCACCGCCCGCTGCCCCCGCGGATCATGTACCGCAACCACGCCCAGCTTCACCACCTGGCCTTCACGGAGATCAACCTGCCCGTGACCTCGCCCCGCGAGCTCGGCCTGGTGATGATGCCCTGGTACACCATGCTCGGCATCTTCACGATCGCGTCGCCAATCCTGCTGCTGGCTGGATTCCTGCGCGGCCCCGGCCTGTCGGGCGTTTTTCTGCTGGCGGCGGTCGCCTACTTCTTGATGTACGAGGCGCTGCATGCGCTCTACCACTTGAGCGACGCGACCCTCGATCGCGCCGGCATCGGCCGTCTACGGGCCTTTCGCCGCCGTCAGGCGCACCACCGACACCACCACGTCCTGGGACGCATGGCGCACGTCAACTTCAACGTGACGTTCCCGTGGATGGACCGCCTCTTCGGGACCGCCGAAAAGCCGGAGTAGGGCCGGCCCTGGGCCCGGCCTACGTCGCCCGAAAAACGACTGCTTCGCCTGGGTACCGGCCAGCTTTGCTCGACGGAAACCCGTCGCGGGAGGGCCACGGAAACCTCCCAGGGTTCCCTACTTGATGCTGGGCGCGAGCTTCTTGGCTTCGACCTTGGTGCAGACCTTGACCGAGGCGTTCACGCTGACCGAGTAGCCCTTGCCCGGCATGTAGAGGCCTGTCTGCGCAACCAGCATCGGCGCCGACTTGGGCGATTTGGCTTTTTCGGTGACGTAGACCTTGCCGACTTTCTTGTAGCTGAAGAACGGGTCATTCGGTTCCTGCAGGACCTCTTTCTGGGTCGGCGCGTAGACCTGCACGTAGGTGTTGTCTTCCTTCTCGCCCGCCACCTTGAACACGTACTTACAGGTGTCCTTCTCCGACCCATCCTCGCCCAAGTAGGTCGCGTCCGACTCGCCGCAAGCCTTGTAGACCGCCTCTTTCGGCAGGTGGGCCGCGATCGCCGGATCGCAGCACTTCTTGCCGTGCAGCTTGCAGGTCGCCGCCGCCGCCGCCGGCTTGTTCTCCGCGCGGGCCGTCATGCCGGGGACATAAGCCGCCAAGAACCCCAGCGCCGCCGCGAGCGTCAGGCCAACAAAAATCTTCCGATGCGCCATGGAGTGCCTCCTAGAAATGTGGCGCGCACCGTACCACAGCCCGCCTCGACCGCACCCTCCGGTTGACACTCCAGTCATCAACAGGTAGATCCAGCGCCGCATCGGGCAGCACCAAGCCCGCCGCAAGCAACATCTGGGGTGGTAGTTAAGCTTGGTTATAACGCCGGCCTGTCACGCCGGAGGCCGCGGGTTCAAGTCCCGTCCACCCCGCTGAAATCATTTGGTTTTATGGACTGCGGTCCGAGTTCCGCTTCTGCCGTACTCTGCAGGTACTCCAAAACCTGCATAATGGAGGACAGCAGTCATGGGACGAATCCTGTCGAGGGGCACGCGCGACAACCCCAAGTTCTACGCCGATTACTACGACTTCGACGGCACCCGCAGGACGAAGCTCCTGCGCGGCGCCCAGAACAAGCGCGAGGCCAAGGAGCGCCTGTCGACTATCGAAGGCCGGGTCGCGGCCGGGCAGCCCGGCATCGACTCCGCGCTGCGGGTTGGAGTACGGATTGGAGTACAGACCAGCCGGCAGCTCTTCGATCAGTGGCTAGAAAGCCTCCAGAATCGGAACGCCGATGACGACCGGAGCCGGGCCAAGCTCCATCTGATCCCCGTCTGGACCAAGGTACCGCTCGAGGAGGCCCAGGAGATGACCGTGGTCATGCGGTGGCTGGACCAGATGCGGGCCTCGGAGAAGCTTTCCGAGCAGTCGATGCGTCACAACCTGAACCTGCTGTCCCGGTTCTTCGCGTGGGCCATCGAACGCGGGCACGCGAAGGTCAACCCGGTGCGAATGATCCCGCAGGGTAAGCGACCCAAGTCGAGCGCCGGTGGGGGCAGTGAGGCGCCCTGGATCCGAGACGACGAGACAGTGACGAAGCTCCTGGCCGTCTTGCCCACGCCTGTCAATCTCATGTTCCTGCTCGGCAATCGCAGCGGCATGCGACCGGGTGAGGTGGCGGGACTCCGGATCGAAGACTTCGCCTGGACGGCGGAAGGGATCATCCGAGTCGCCCACAGCTATGACGGCCCGCTTAAGGAGGACAAGCACGGCGCGGGCAAGGTGAAGTGGGTACCGGCGCCGGCGCCCGGCGATCTCGAACGCCGGATCACGCCTTGGCTCGAACGACGGCGCAGCGAGGGCGCAAAGCCCTCAGACTTGGTTTTCCACTTCAAGCCGGTCAAGCCGCAGAACCGGCGCCGGACCTCAACCTGGGTCGGCTACCGGAAGGAGTACGTCGAGGCGAAGTGGTCGGACGCGACGAAGACGCTGAAGCTCGACCTTACCCTCTACGAGGCGACACGTCACAGCTTCGTGTCACGCAACTTGGCGGCCGGTATTCCGCTCGACGAAGTCTCGGCGGCGGTCGGTCACTCCTCGCCCGAGATTACGAAGCGGTTCTACGCGCGGTACGTCAGGAAGTCGTACTCGGCGATGATCCGACAGGAGCTGAAGAACTCTTAGTGGAAACGCCGGCGACAAAGCGCGCCCCGCCGGCCCCGCCGAGCCCGGCCCTTCGAGAATCAAAGTCCGCGTGATCGCTCGAGGGTCCGTCTGGCTTGCGCCGGCGACCAGCGCGGGCCGACATCCAGCGTAAGGACACCGGCGTCTCCACGTAGCGTCCTGGCCCGTCTGACGACGCGAACCCTGGCGTCCCCGGCACCCATGCGCGTTCCGAATCCGACGAACCCAAACGAGGTGCTAAGCGAGCACTGGCTACACAACGCGACGGCCTACCTCCAGTTCTTTGACTGGCTTCAGTGGCTCACCGCGAGGTGGCCGAAGGTGGCGGCGCCGGGAGGTCTGGGGCTTCTTCGCGACCACGCGGTGGCGATGCTCGGAGCGGCCGACGTGGTGACGGAGGCTTTGAAGGCACACGTAGCCTATTTCTCGGGCAGCGATGTGGATTGTCGGGCAGCCAGGAGCGCGCGATGGGTATCGATCTTTCGAAACACCGCCTCAAGAGCGGGCAATACTTCTCGAAGAACCCTAAGGTCGTTCTTCTCGGCATCCGTAAATTCTAGGCCGTGGTTCTGCTCAAGGGACTCCGCGAGTTCGAGGCCGTCCCGCACGCCTTGTAACCATTTCAGCGTCTTTTCGTTGTCTTCGGTCGTCATCGACTCCCTCCCGGCTAGGACTTCGCGGCCGGCTTCTTGCCGTCGAGTTCCTTGAACTTCTTGCTCGTCGACTTGATGGCCTTCTTCACATCCTTGATGGGCGCCGACAGCTTGAGGTCTTCGGGCTTCGATCCAGTGTTCTTGATCATGAGCTTCCGAACTTCTTTTCCGACGCCCTGCGCGGCGGTTTCTAGCTGTCCCTGGCCTTGGAGGTTTTGATTCTTGATCCGCTCCTCGGTCTGGGTGATCCGGAATAGGTTGCCGGCCAGTTCCACCTTTCCCATCCTGTCGAGCAACACCTCGCCGGTCGGCAGGCCCTTGGCCAGCTTCAGGCGATTCAGATTCATGTTGTACATGCCGCGATAGCCGGCGTTCTGAAAGTATGCGTAGTTCACGACGCCGTGGGCCTTAGCGGTGCTGTCCAGTGACTTCATGCCACCGGTCATTTCGTCCCGAATCGCGACGCGCTCGACTCCATCGGCATGCTCCAGCGCATTCTGGAAGGTCTCGGCGATCGTCGCGAAGTAAACTTGTGCCGCCGCGACCTGAGGTTTCTTGGCGTCCGCGTTCATCGCGATCAGGTAGCAAGCGAAGCGGGTCAGCTTGTACCCGTCGTCCGTCTTGATGAAGTTCTCTTCCGTCGGTATCCCGATCGAAATGCACGCCTGCATCGCGCGACCGATCGCCTTCCGAAAGGAACCTCCCTCGGCATACCCGAGGGACATTTGGACATCGGCTTCCTTCCATGTCCGGGTGCCGTTTTCCACGCCCAGATCTTCAAAGCGAGTCTTCCCGCCCTCGCTCTTGAAAACGGTTAGATCGCTGTCTGCCATCGCTCGGCTAGCGTACCACTGAGCCTTCCTTGGGCATACGCCCGCAGTGAGGACACGTTTCGGCCTCGGGGTACTTTCCGGCCTTTAGATCCACGACCGAGATCGTCGCCACTTTCGCTACGTTCCGGGCCAAATAGAGGCGCACCGGCCCCCGTCCCGCACGCGGCGCACCGTAGCCCGCTTGACGCGCACCGCCCTGGCTACCGCTACCCACGTCCCGAGACGCGCCCGTAAGTTCCCGCCGCCGATCGTGTTCCGAAGTACCCAGCCAAGATATCGTAAAGGGGATCTGTGACCTCAGCGCGTGGGAGTGGGGAGCAGCTCAGCAATTCGGCCCCCGACCGGAAAGTGAACGAGCTGCCTAGCCACCTTCTTGGTACCGGCCGCATCAAGAACTCGGCGGTACGCCATCAGCTGCGGCGCATAGACCCGCGTCCGCGTCTCCCAATCGACGCCGGGGTAGGTCTTGTGGTCTACGACGACCCATCCCTCTTCTACTTCAAGCAGCAGGTCGATCGAGCCAGTGACCTGGCGGTTGCCGGTGGAGGAAGCGACCTTGCCCACGACCGGAACCTCGCGATACCAAACAGCGTCGGGATATAGCGCGACGAGGAACTCGCGCAGGCGGTCGTGGGCCGCTACCAGGTCCTCCGGGCGGGCGACCGCGGAGAAGCCGTTCGCCTTGAGGATACGCTCGGCCACCCCTTGTCGTTCCGAACTCGAGCGATCCATTGGATCGGCGACAAAGAACGCGTGGACGGCGTTGCCGATCTCGTTTGCAGCCTTGCCACCAGCTGCGAACGGAAGTCGCGGGCCGATGGTATGGAGTTTCACCGACGCATCTGGCGTTGCGTCCATACTCTCGGGCCAGTCTTCGGCAGCGCGCGAAGGTGCGATCGCGTAGCGAGTCGCCGACGCAAGGGCGGAGACTGTGTACCACCGCCGCAGCGCCTCCGGTGCCACCGCGTTTGCGGAACCTATCGCACTCAACCACCAAACTCGGGCAGGGACCGATCCCTTGCTCCCGTCGACCCCTCGGATCGAGAGTACCTGCAAAACGTCTTCGCCGCAGGGCAGTTCGAGCAGGGCGGCCTTTCCATCGTGGATCGTGTCGAGCCACTGCGCCGACAGTGTCACGTCCATAGTCTTGGCTTCTGGCTCGTCTACGACGTCCAGTACCTTGCCCTTGCCGACGCGCTTCGCCTTCGGCGCCTTCCTTTCTTTCTTCGTCGCACGCGCGGCGAGGATTAGATGGTCGCGGGCGCGGGTAAACCCCACGTAAAGGAGGCGCAGGGATTCGCGGGCCGCGGCGTCGACCACCAGCCGCGACTCGGGCGTTTCAGCGACCTGATCGACTAGATCGGTGTTCTTGAGCCCTCCGTACGGCCAGGGCCAGAAGCGGAGCCAACGGCCGGCAAGCGGCGCCATGGCGTCGAAGTGCTTGGCGTCGCTCTCGGGGACAGCCGAGAAGAGCTGGGACCGCCCCCCGCGCTCGAGCCTCATCGCCGAGGCGTCAGGCGGGATTCCGAACGCTCGCGTCTTCGAGTGCAGGCTGGCGAGGATCACCACGGGCCATTCGAGCCCCTTCGCGCGGTGGTAGGTGCAGATCTCAACCGCGTCGACGCCACCCGCGTGCTGATCGTCGAGTCGGTCACGGTCCGAGTCGGGCCGCGACGAGGTCGCCGCCTCCCCGAGGAAATGTAGAAAGCCCACCATCGACCCTGCCGTACGCTCCGCCTCACACTCGCCCTCATATCGGCCAGCGAGGGCGCGAAACGCCTCGATGTTGGCGAGACGCTCTTCGGGACGAGGCCAGCGCGCACAACGCCCCCCCAGGTCCAAGAGGCCGATCAGCTCGTCGACCGCCTCTGTCGGAGAGAGCTGGATCGAATGCGCCCGCTGTTCATCGAGTTGCGCCACCAGCTTGGACGATTCAGTAGGAACCTCCGCTGTCTTGGCCTCGATCAACCGCGACAGCCATTTGTCTGGCCCGTCAGAGTCGAAGCCATCAAGTGCGTCGAGGTGCGCGCGCGCGACGCCGTCCCGCTCGTCGACCAGTACCCGCAGGGCGGCATGGAGAAAGGTACCCTCTGGGGTCTCGAGCAGGCCCTTTCGCGGTACGGCCGCGAGGATCCCGCGTGCCCCGAGCGCCTTCGCGAGCCGAGTAGCCTCGTCATTCGTCGCTGCCAAGATTGCGACATCGGAGGCACGCACGTCACGCATCTCCCCGCTTGCACGATCGACCACCGGCGTCTCTGTCGGGCACGCCAACATCTGCCGAACCCCCTCGGCGATGGCATCCGCGTCCGCCTCGACCCTGGTCGTCTGGAGTAGCCACAGGCCGACAGGTGGTAACTGAGCGAGTCGAGGCGCCTCGGCTTCGCGATTGGCAAGAACTCGCACCTGTTTCTCTTGATACCCCTGCGGAGCGAATGCTCGCACGAATAACTCCGACGTAAACTCGACCAGCGCCTTCCGCGACCGGTAGTTGGTCGAAAGGACCTCAGTCTCGCTCCCATCCTTCTCCGCCGCTTCGACGACGGCGTCCATCAGGGCGGGATCGGCCCCCCGAAAGGCGAAGATCGACTGCTTGCGGTCGCCCACCCAGACCGAGCGTCGGCACAAAGCCTCGACCTTGAGAAAGAGGGCCAACTGGATCGGGCTCGTGTCCTGGAACTCGTCGACGACGAGAAGGTGCAAGCGTCCTCTCAGATCTTCGGAAACCTCAAGGCGGTCAAGAAGATCGAGAGCGCGCTCCTCCATGTCGACGTAGTCGATGTACCGCCGTTCTTCTTTCCAGGACGCATAAGCGCCGAGGCCCTTCTCGACGGCCAGGTAGAGCAGGCGGATGTATTGGGTTACATCCTCATGAAAGCGTGGGTGCTCCCGATGACGTAAGGCTGCAGCCTGGACCTCGACCATCACTTCCTCATGCGCCTTGGCCGCAGACAGTCCACCGAGCTGCGCCCAGGTCGCCCATGGCAGCTCGTCAGAGACAGCAAAGGTCTTCTTTGCGTCCCTGAGTGCATCGATAGCCTTTTGCGTGACCTGGGTGGTATCGCCGCTACCGAGGTGCTTCAATGCGCGTTCGATTTGATCTCGGAGCCCGTCTTCGATGGCCTCAGTGTCGTTACCGCGCCGTCCGAGCAGCGGAACCAGTCCTTCAATCGATCGACGCGCCATTGCCGACAGGTCGGCCGGGGCGATGCGATTCGATCGCGCAAGCTCGATGAGGTCCTCGGCATCCGGGGTCCAGCGGTAGCGACGGACCGTCGCGTCCCAGTTGGGACGAAGGCGACGGCACACGTCGTCGAGTTGTTGCAGGTCCTTCGGATCGAGAGCGGCTTCGAGCGCCTCATTGGTGGCGCGTTCCGACGACGTCTCGGGCAGAACGTCCACGGCTGGGGACAGTCCCGCCGCTAGTGCAAACTCGACCAGGAGGCGTTTACAGATGGCGTGGACGGTCCCCACATACGCCAACGGCAGGCGCTGTGCCTCGTCGTAGGCTCCCCGCTTTATCAGAGTCTGACGGATTCGTGTCTTAAGCTCGGCCTCGGCCTTGTGCGTGTAGGTGACCGCAACGAGTCCCTCCACGTCGATCCGCTGCGACCCGGTACCACCCAGCGCATCTGCCACGACGCCCGAAAGCCTTTCGGTCTTGCCCGTGCCGGCGCTCGCGCTGATGACGCGCAGATTCATCGCTGCGCCTCCCAACGCAGCCCACACACTGGATCGAATTCGCAGTATTGGCAGGCAGCATCGGGCGCCAGCATGAGGTGCTTTGTCGGGTCGACGTCGCCCCCGCAGGCCTGAACCACAGGAAGGGCGCCCGAGACGCCGGCTACAGAGACCCGCCCCTCGTCGAGATGTCGCTCTATCAACTTGAGCGTCACCTCGGTTCGCCTCCACGTGGTCTCTGAGTCGTCGCCCGCAAACACTTGTGTGCCAACGAACGTCTTGTCGTCAGTCGCGAGGGCTACCCCGCGGGACAGCGAAAAATAGGCAACCGCCGGGAACACCTTCCCTTTTGCCGCTGTCTTGCGGAGATAGGCATAGACGGCAAGTTGGACTGCCGTGCCCTCCTTGAGCTTGCCGGAATAGGTGGTGCGCCCCCACTTGAGGTCGAGAACGACATCCTCCTGGTCTCGATTGTTGAGCAGCACGTCGAGGTGTCCCTCGAGTGCGCGCCCCTGCCAGTCGACCCGCTCCTCCTTCTCTACATCGACGATCTCGAGCTTCGAGCGTTGAAGAATGTCGGCCAACCGTAGGACGGCAGTAGTCAGCTGGTCACGCACCTGCGTCCGCTCGCCGCGCCGGCCGGGAAGGAGCAGCGTCGCGCCCTCCTTGGGCAAGATGTCGTCGAGCGTCGAGAGGGCGCGAACGCGGAGAGCATCAGCTTGGAGGCTGAAGGCGCCCCCTCGGTGAAGGAGCTCGACCAGACGGTGACCGATCTTACCGTAGAGCTTGTGTTCCTCGGGAAGCGAAACCATGTTGCCGGAACGCAATCCAGCGCGATATTGCAAAGTCCAACGTAGAGGGCAGCCAAGGAGAATTTCGAGGCTACTCGCCGACGCGTGGTCGCCCCGTGCGAGGTCTTTCGGCGGCAGCCGCCACTCGTGCCTACTCGCTGGAAGCGAGATCTCCAACTTCTCCTCCGTGTCGACGAGACGTGCAATGAGCGGTGACGTGCCGCGGAGAACGTCGTGAGCACTGAGATTGACGCGAGCCAGATCCCTGCGCTGACCGCCCATCCGCGCAGTGAGCTCGTCCCACACTGGATGAACTGCGACCGGCTCGCCGCATTGGAAGCGTGGGGCAACCAGCACGAGCCGATCAGTCGCGGCGAGCGCGGCCCGCCGCCAAGCGGCGGCGGTCTCCGACATCAGAGCTTGCCCATCACTGAGCTGGACGCCAGCTGCCCCCAGCGCGGCCCGTTCGGCCCGACTGAACGGCAGCGGCCGTGGCGCCTCGGCGGCCTCGGCCGTGCAGCTCCACCACAGCACCGTCCCGCGCGGGCGCAGCAAGGCGGCCGCACTATCCACGTGATCGATCCGCCCGGCGGTCTCATCGCGCAGATGAATCGCGCCCCCTGTGCTGACCACGGCCTCAACAAGCTGGCGTACGTGGACGAGGCCGAAGGTGGTCCGAGGATCAACGGTCAGTGTCTCTGCCAGAGCCGCAGCCTGTGCGTAGGCGATCCTGAGCAAGGATTCATCGTGTTTGCCAGCGTCGGTTTCGATCTCGCCCTGGGCGTCGTGTCCCGCGCCCATGATCCGCGCTTGAAGCCACGTCTTCACCCGCTCGACGACGGTGACTAGAGCTTCGCGGGGCGCTGCGGCCTGGGGATGGCCCGGAGCCTCGATCCATTCGGCCACACGTCCCATGGCGCGTTCGACTGCCAAGGTGACTTCAGCATCACTCGCCGGCAGCTTGGTCTCGACCGCCTGGGCTTCGGAAAGCATTCCCTTGCGGATCTGCTCGCCTGCTTTCCTCTTGGCATCCTGCCAGGCGGCGCTACCAATCCCAGGCATCTCCGCCAGGGCACCAGCGAGTTGGCGCGCTACGATTCCTCGGAACGGACCCTCGGGAAGCGCGACCAATTCGAGAACGCGGTAGGGATTCTTCGGCTCGAAGGCGAGTTCCAGTGCGAGGGGCAGTAACTGTAGGAGCGGCCGTAGCCGACTCAGGCTACAGATTCCCTGAGTGGGCAGGCCGGCCCGTTCGAGCGCGAGATCGAAGGGCAGTCCATCGCCGTTTCGTATGACGACGGAGCGACCGGCCTGCTCGCGATTCCACGACTGTAGAAGGGCTGCCGCCGCGTGCGCCGTCTCCCAGACCGTTTCGCCACGCAGAAAGATGATCGTGCCATCGCCTATAGGCGGCACGAGCTCCCCACCTTGGACGAGGTGCTGCTGCATTCGGCCAAGGTCACTCGCGGGGGAGGCGTGCGGCTGGAGTGCCTCCAGTGTTTCGAGGCTGGCACCGGTCGGCAGAACCTTTGAGAAGATCGTCTGCCAACGATGAGGCCACAGTGCGGCCTGTTCGACGACGCGGATCCGGACGTAGCCGGGCTTTGCGCCAGCTTCAAGCGCAGCCGCGACCGCCCGCAGGCGGTCGCCCGAGCCTGGCGGCAGGGCCGGATCGTTGCACGCCTCCGCTTCGAACAATTGAGAGAGGCGCTCCCCGCCCTCATGAAAAGCAGCGCCATCCCACCCCGCCTCGACCAGCATGTCACGCATGCGAAGCAACTCGGCGGCGGTGCCCCAGGGATCGACCTCGTATGATCTCGAGTAGAACCTGCCGAGAGGTGCAAGCTTCGCTAAGCGAGCCGACCAGCGCGCAATACGTACAGATTGGGACGCGACAACGGGGGCAACGCCGAGTCGCAGCTCAAGGTCGCGCAGGAAGCCGGAAGGTCCGAACACCGCACATCCCACCATGGCCTGCCCGACGGCGAGATCTTCGACCTCGGTGAGGCGAGCGCCATCGAGCGACAGACCACACAATAGCTCCAGTCCGCCATCCATCGCCGGGACTCCTGTTCTCCCCCTCACAACTCTGCGACGGACATCGTGGCAGAAGACGTCTCATCGACGCAAGGCCGAGCGGACCTAACAACCACGCCAAGGCTGTCCGCTCTGGCGCAGATGCCCTTGCCACACGCTTGTCCACTCGCAGCAGGACACGATCGATGGCCCCAGGATGGTAGATACCCATTGGTGCTCTGCCACCCGAGCATCCGCTGCGCGAACCTGAGCGGGAGAACAAGACTGCCTGAGCGAGCGTAGGTGAGCGCGGGCTCGCCACCGGGCACGACCACCACGGGGCGGTTTTCTGAAATATCCACCTTGGTCTCCGCAGACTGTCGATCGGTGGTCAAAAGCACCGCCTCCGTTTCCCCTAGGCGAGGTGCGCGCCCTCCTCAACACCGGCGATGGCGCGAGCAGGTCACCGAGGGGTCGGGTTGATCCGCGGGGAGCCGACGCGGGTGCGGATCTTGTTCGATGCGAAGGTCGCGAGGTACGTCGAGCGGGCCATGTGGCACCCGACGCAGAAGTTCAGGCGGACGGGGGCGGGGTTGGAGATGACGAAGGA
>Ga0075522_10003435_pt1 | contig 11554 bp, 9 predicted proteins | sample NGEPerA_FD_74796 | JGI IMG/M metagenome (GOLD analysis project Ga0075522, IMG submission 74796) | Arctic peat soil microbial communities from the Barrow Environmental Observatory site, Barrow, Alaska, USA - NGEE PermafrostL2-A | ecosystem: Environmental > Terrestrial > Soil > Wetlands > Peat ... | reverse complement strand
TGGTGGGGTCCTCTCCATTACGCAACGCCTTTTCCACCTCGTCCCAGTAGCGAGAAACGGCTGCGTGGTCTTCCTCGTCAGAATTCTCGAAACTCTTCACGCGGTTGTTGCGGAAGTACCAGTCGACGGCATCTTTAGGGCCCTTTAAGGTGTCCAAGAACTCGGCTGAGACGCCTTGACGCAATAAAGCTTCGCGTGAGCCCTGTGACAGTTGAAGGAATTTATCCCCTGTGTTGGCGCGAGCGTCGTGGAGATAGGCGAGCACGGCACGCTCTTCGAGGTTCTTTTGGCGCCGGGTTTCGTGGAGTCGAACGACGGCTTCGGGCAGGGTGGCGACGATCGTGGCGAACATGCCCCCGGCCTCCACGCTCTGCTTCTGACGCGGGTCACCTAACATCGCTAAGCGGCCATTTACGCGCTCTAACTGATGAGCCAACCGTTCCAGTTGATCGGTACTGGCCTGCGAGGCCTCGTCAATGATGACCGTGGCCCCAGGCTCGAGCACGACCGATCCGCTCTCAAGACGCGACAACAACATGGCAAAGGAGTACGACGGGATACCCGCGCTCTCTTCGAGGTTCTCGGCGGCGGCGGCGGCCAGGGCCGCGCCGACAACGTGGTGACGGACCAATGATGGGTCGTTTGAGTGTGTAGTTGGACCAAGGTAGCCTTCGCGCTGAGCCAAGAATCCAGCCTCCAAGGCGAGGCTGTACATCTCGGCGCCGGTGCTCTTTCCAGATCCGGCCAGCCCTACCACTGCCGTGACTCGGTTGGTTCCACAGAGCAACGCATAGACCATCTGGTACTGCTCAGATCCGATCTCCATGACGTAGCCGCGCTGTCTCATTTGGGTGACGATGTCATCCAGTTGGGCTTCATTAAGGATCCGTGGAGCCTGGCCGATACCGCTTTCTGCGAAGTCAAATACGTAGTCTTCTTTCTCCACTAACTCCCTGGTAGCGAACACGCTCTGGTGCTCGTAGGCGACACGAAGTTGGCGCGCAGGGTCGTCGTCGTCGCCGAAAAGCCGGATGGCGTCAGAGCTGGCGATGAAAGCTTCGGATCGCTCGATGGCCTCTGTGCGGGGGATGCCCGCGACCAGTAGGGCTTTTCGTAAGTCGGACTCGTGCCAGGTAGCTTGCAGGCGGCCAACGCTCATCATCGCCTCGTGAGCCAGGTCGTCTCGCTTCTGCTCCGACGTGCGCTCATCGGTCTCAAGGGCTGCATTCAGGCGATGCCACTCTTCGTCACTCAACTGACGCGGGGCGTCATCAGGAGTGGCTCCGGTGAGGGCTAAGGCTGCCCGGAAACGCCAGTTCCCGATTTTGGATTCATCCGTGGGTTGTGGCTCAAAGTTCTCCGCGAGAAAGGTTTGATCGGCGATGACCTGCTGTGCACGCTCTGAGTAAGACTTGTCGATCTCCGCGAGTTGCCCATCAATTACGTCGATCGTGTAGCTCTGCTCGGCGAGCATCTTCTTGGCGGGTGCTAACGCCTCAACGTCAGTGTCACAGAGACTTTTACCTTCTTTGGTAATGCGCTGGTGGTAGTCCATGTCTTTGCGCCGAGTGATGTCGGCCCCGGCGGCGATAGCGCTCTCCAAGGTCTGCTGCTGACGAAGCGAGAGATTGCGGCGAATCCCCTCGTCGAACCCCTCAACGCGGGGGATGCCCTTGTCGTCGTGTACCCAGTGGAAGTTCAGATTCTCTTCGGTCCACTCGGTAATAATCTGCCCGGCCAGAGCGGCGAATACGCCCTGAAGTGCGAAGACTTCTTTGCCGTCGAGAGCGGATACGATTCCGTCGAGGTGGGCCATGTTGAGAATGGCGTTGTGAAAATGGAGCCCTGGGGCGGTCATGCCCTCTACGGGACGAGTGGTCGAGTGAAAGGTCCCGGCTACGACGAGCCCGTCGGAACTAAGAGTAACGACGCCCCCCTTGCCCCGCCGCACCTTGCTGGCGTAGGTATCGGCGTATTCCAGGGCCGAGAGGTTCGCCCTCCCGAGCATCTCGTAGATGGCCTTTTGGGTTTCGAAGTCGGCCATCATGTAGTAGATCGAGAGCTCTTTGGGCACGGAGATCGTAAGGTCGAAAGCGGAGATCTTGGCCCTTGGAGTTCCGTTGTTGGGTAGAAGTTCGCCGGTTCTCGGGTCCTCTTGGCGGAGAAGTCGTTCAAGGTCACGCTCGTGAACGACCGAGCCCTCAATGATTCCCAGTGCCGCACAGGAGCCTCCGAACCAACGAGCACCGCCCACGGCGTAGTAGTGCGAGGTGCCCTTGATTTCTCGCTCACTCATGCCAATCTCTTGGACTTTCGCACCACCGGCGATGTACTTGGCGTAGCGCCGGGCTCCCTTTTTGCCTTCAGGCTTTATTCGGGCGATGGTGGCTACGGAAGTGGGTTTAGGCATTGAGTGATCTCCTAATTGGGGGCACGGCTGGGCGCCGGGTACTCGTTGGATTGTCTTGGTACCGCGCGTTCGCGCCACGATGATCTCGTTCTTCATTGAAAGCTCGCGCGCGCGCGACTTTTGGGCACTGTGGCAACAGTGCAGACGTGCCTGTGTTAACGAAAATTTTGCTTTTCCGGAGTTCAGCGAAAATGCAACTACGAACTGATGTCAAAAAATGGTCTCAGAAGTGGTTAAGAAAGGGAAGAGGGGGAGTAGTAGAAAGAGGCTAAAGAAGTAGTTGGGTAGAGGTAGTAGTAAGTGGTTGGTTTAGAGACGTGGGCCTCCATTGGTCGCCCTTGACACCACGAACTACTTAGCGAGACATAAAGCTCCAGCGCACTGTTGCACGAGGTGTTTAGTGGCGCACAATGAATAAGACCGAAGAAACAATCGAAGCAGTCGGTGAAGCCGACGGCGAACGATTCTTTGAGACGATCATGGCTATGACCAAGACAAGACGCGAGATCGTGCTGGCGACTAAGCGTCGCCCCTCGGCGCTGGGATGTAGGCCGTTGTGTGTAGGGTTGTGAGCAGGAGGATAACCATTCCCGACCGATGTGAAGGGGGCTCCGTCAATGACGAATCTCACCCTCAAGATTGAAGGGCCCCGAAATCGTGTCCCCGCGGCGGCGCTCGCTTCCGTACTCACTGAGACGCTGAGCATTCTAGGAGACCTTCAAGGCGCGCACGCGCCCGGCCATACCCTGACCTGGTACGTGACCGGTCTCAGCATTGGAAGCGCTCAAGCCGTCCTGACGGCTGAGGACATAAGTGATGATGCTCTCGCTGTCGGAAGAGAATTCGTCACCGCTCTCAGGGTGGTCGAGGCAGGCGATCTTCTACCAGAGTATTTTTCGTCGAAATCTCTTCGTAGTCTCACAAAACTGGCTCGCCCTTTTGGGACTCCGGGTGTCGAGTATCTGGAAGCAAGCGTTAGGTCTGACGACACGGTGGTCACAGCAAGGGCCACAAGCAAGATCACCGAAAATTTGGTGAAGCTTCAAGCAGCTCGATCTCGAGCTCTCGGGTCGATCACGGGGACTCTCGACACGATCTCGACTCGCGGGCCAAACAAATTTCAACTCCTCGATCCCGTCTCTCGCCGTCCCGTTTCATGCCGATTTTCCGATGAACAACTCGACGACATCAAGGACGCGCTAAGGCGTCGAGTCGTGGTTTCCGGAATTGTCGTTAGGAATTCGAGTGGGCAACCTCTTCGTGTTGAGGATGCTGAGTTCTCTGTATTGCCAGATTCGGAACCGTTGACAGATCTTGTCGGCCTCGATCCGGACTTTACGGGTGGACTTTCACTTGCTGAATACTGGGAGCGGGTCAGTTCGTGATTATCAAGACTTACACTCGACCGTACTTGGACAGTTCTGTTTACATCGCAGCGATACGTGACGAAAAGAATCGAGGGGCGATCGTTCGTCAGGTGCTGGACGCCGCTGAGAAGGAACAAATTCAAATCGTCGCGTCAACGTTCGTTGCCGCTGAAGTCATAAGGATGAAGGGAGAGTCTGCGCCACTATCGCCGGACAGAGAATCGAAGATAGAGGCGATTCTTCGTTCCGACCGCATCCTGTGGGTGGAGCTTGATCTAACTCTGGCATTGGAAGCGAGGAAGCTATCCAGAACGCATGGACTAAAACCGGGGGATGCCGTCCACCTGGCGTCAGCCATGCGCGCAAAAGCGGATGTTCTATTTCGATACGACGACCGTTTCTCCGCAAAAGATGAGATCGCTGGCCTGGCGCTCTGCGAGCCCTTTTGGTTCGGCGACGTTCCATTGGCCTAAGAGGGACCCTCCGCGGAATCGTCTTAGGTGTCCCGACAATGGCGAGGACTACGATTACTCACCGATGGTTACAAGTTACGAGATCCTTGCCGGGATTCGACGGCTCGCGTCTCCAGCGACGGTAGACCCGTGCAGTGTCTCGATAAGTGAGCCAAAGTGAGTGAATCGGCCCGGAGGCGCGATGCACTTGTTGTCGCAGTAACGGTCCTGGTTGCTGTCTGTCTAATTCTTGCGGCCGCGCTCTTTTACCAAGTGCGACGCGCTGATCGAGTTCAAGCGCAAATGGCGACGACAACGACTTCCGCTGCACGGATCAGTTCGTATACGGGAGGCTTTGCAACGAACTACGGAACTGTCGTCGAATTCGGGCAAGCGACAGTTCAGGTGTGGGTCAAAAACACTGGCAACGTTGCTGGCGCGCCGAGTTGCCAAGTGGTACTGACATTTGTCCAGGGCCAAGACACGGTTCAGTACACCAACTTTGTCGCATCTGCGACATTCACACTGCCACCAATTGAGCCCGGCCACACAGTCGATTACAAAGGGCTTGTGCAAGGTAGCGATTCAAACCTTTTGCTCCAACCTCTGTGCCTAAACGGCACTTGCCAAGATCAGAATTTGACTTTGCCAGGCGAATCATTCGTCAAATGCGAGACCTAGCTTTCGGTTAATCCCCTCACATGACGATAGAAGGCAACCGCATTTCATGCAACGCACCGAGCTGCCTGGTGCACTCGCACGCCCCGGTGACGTCTGGATTCACTCGTGAAGACGCGACGTGGATTTGGGCGTGCGCCCGCGATTGGACGACGACTGAGGGGAGCAGAGATTTGCTTGCGTGCCCGAGGCATGCTGGCACCACATGGAAGTGCGTAAACTGCTCTAAATCAGCGACAGTGGCCGCTGATGACGGGAATCCTTACTGCGACGAACACGAGCCAGAGTCTGAATCGGTGAATTATCCGTAAATGGGGATTCTGTATCGTCTCTTTGCGCCAAAGACTCTGCGCTGCGCTCGACGCGCCGCGCACCCTGTTCTGCAGGGATCAGGTCGTCATCTCAGTCAAGAGGTGCTCAGTGATCATGTTTTCAGCAATCAACATTCGATTGACCGCACCCCAGTAGAGAGGATTGCTGAGATCCATCTCTGTGAGTATTTTGAACATGGCATCGTGAAGGCCTTTTAGTTCCGCGTAACGCTCTTCTTTGCAATACGGCTTTGGTGCAGGTCGGTTACTTGTATTCATGTCGATCTCCGTTCGTGGGCGCGTTCCCTACTGTCTCGGTGTGCGGTACTGACGCAACGGCTATCTCACGTCAAACGCAAGGGGCGCGGCCGCATTGGGTGAGGGCAAGACATCGAGCTCGAGCGCCAACTGCGAGCTTGAGTTACTCAGGATGCGAAAAACTCCCCCGTCCACGGTGGTCAGGGAAGTTTGTGTTGATTGTCGTTTAGTAAGGCAGATCTCTCTGTCTGGACGTGACGATGACGTTGTAGCCGCCACGACCGTTCGAGGTAGCAATGCTGCCGAGCTCCTCCCAGACTTCTTTGTCCACGTCGGGTATGGAAGGATCACCAACGGGGACTATCTCAAGGCCGTCGGCGTCCCCGTACGTGCCGTCTGCTGCGATGTACACAGAGTGAGCGTCCTCCCACACGCGCACGGAGAATCGATCTGACAAGTTCTCGTCTTCATCATTTAACTCGGCGAAGAAGTTGGCAAATGCGTCGGCTATGCAGTTCTCGAGCTCCTCCAGAACGTTAATTTCTGTGTTGTTGTAGTTGGCCCAAATGGTCATGGTCTTTGTCCTTTCGCCGAACTAAGACACTCGCTCACTCGGCACCTTCTACTGTGGTAACCCACTGCGTAGGGCCAATCGCTGGACCAGGACTTTTGCAAAAGTTTTAGAGGATAAGTGGTAATGAGTTCGCTCGAGACGGATAGAGGTTGTGCAGGTACTTCGTGAGCCGCAATGGCCGAGAGTGGCGAGCCGGTGAAGATAGAAACGCGTGCCGCTGATTAGTTCAGCGCCCCTCTTCTCCTTGCGATTAGTTCAGACTGAAGTAGCAGCCGTCCACCGCGGTGTAATTTTGCATGATCTCTAACGTGGCGCGTTTCCAATCGATGCAGGTGGCGGGCCACGAAGCGTTGGCGGAGTCGCACTGTCCGTAACCCATAGCAACCTCCCGCGCAAAGTCCTCGTTGTTGTTAAATGTGCCCTCAAAGGCATCACTTACGTCGGTGAGACTCACTGATGCGACATTTCCTCCAAATTCCTCGCAGTAGAGAGTTACGATCTCCACGGTTAATCCCGCATCTCCGATCTCTTCAATGCGCTCATTAGATACTCCTACTCGTGTTGTGGTTATGGTCTCCATCCTTTGCCGGGCGGGGCACTTGCTCACCGACGGCATTCAGTGCCATTGGCGCCGGATACTTGGAGCCAATGACTGGACTCTTTTTGCATTCATTTGACGCGTGAGGTGATGAGTTCGCCCGGAGCGGGTAGAGGTGTTGCTGGTACTTGTGCGGTCGCATTTAAGTGAGGGTCAGACATCGAACTCGAGCGCCAGCTGCGAGCTCGAGTGGCTTTGGCCCGACCTTTCACGGAAACTGCTACTTGTGCGTGTCTTGGGCATTCAGCGATACGCCCCTCGGGTCCTTGACAACACTTACCGTCGGAGCGACGTCGAGTTGTCCAAAAGCAAAGTGATGGCGCAGTCCCGCTCGGCGCAGACGGTATAGAGAAGAAGGGAGTGAGAAATGGGTTATCGAATCGCCCAAGAAGACCTCGAGCGCGGTGGTCGAATCAAATACACCAGGGAGCTCGACACGTTAGAACGAGTCGAAGACGGTATCGAAGACTCCCTGGACAAACTTGGTGTCATCAACTCCTTCGAGTTCTCTATCGAAGAAAACGGCAAAGAGTATCTCGTTCGCCAATTCGAACTCCAGGGAGACGACGGTGTGGAGACAAGTCGCCTCGTCGTTTCAGCCACCGGCGAAACGGAACACTGGGCCGAAGCCTGGCTGGCGTCGTGAGCCCGAGAAAGGCCAAGAGCGGCCCGAAGACTGTCGCAGAAAGGGTCGTGGTGCCAAATCCGCACAAGACGAACTGGTACGCCCTTGTCGACGGTGAACTTCGTTTCAGCACAACCAAGGGTCCCTGGGGCATCTCTGAGTGGAAGAACTTTGACTGGCACAAGCAGGTTGATGACATGCACAAGTTCACACGACCACAGTTTCGTCAGTGGGTAGTCGAGCACGTAGAGGCCGGTGAGCGCGAAGCAACTGGGACTTGTGATCCGCCAGAAAGCACTGATAGTGACCGATTAGGCCCCTGACGCAGGCGGCTTCTTGATGGCGCGCGTCGGCTTCTCGTCGGGAAAGGCCACGTCGAGGTAGTCAATGAGGGGTTGATAGCCCTTCTCGTTTCCTTGAAAGCTCGCAACATCATGGACCCACTGGATGAGCTTGCTTCGATCTGCGTGATTCTCTAAGAAGTTGACGAGCTGGCTTCGTTTGGTGATGGCATTATTTTTGGCGATCGTCAGGTACTGATTCAGCGTCTTGCGAACGTGAAAGAGGAGAAAGGCGAAGTCATCCTCATTGACCTCGGGGATCTCGGAGCCGTGAACGGCAGCTGAACGGATGAGCTCATACTGACGCTGCGTAGCGATGGGGTTGTTGAAAAGATTCTCTGAGAGGTGACCCAAGACCATTTGGCGAAACGCGAGAGCCTCCCCCTTACGTTTGTTGGAAGTATCTCCCAGTAACGCCTCAAAGGCGAAATACGCAAACAACGTGCCTGCCAGGGGGTCGCCTTCAAGATAAGCGCGCTCCATCCAGTGCAGAGCAATGTTGGCGTGACGCTCGAGGTCGTTTGTTGGATTGGCCGGCAGTTCGGCCACGGGCTCAGATCGAGCGAGATCGAAAAGGTACGTATTGGCCCCCAGTTGGTAGGCGACGTCTTTCGGCGTGTGGACGCCTTCCATGTTCTCGCCGAAGGCGTACGACGGTCCTGCGCGAAAGCGCAGTTGGCGAAAGTGAAGGTTTACCTCGGCACCAAATGCCAGGCGAAGAATGCGCAAGGCATGGCCGATCTTGTAGCGAGCTCGCTCGAGCATGGGCAGCTGCCCCGTGCCCAAGACCTCGACAATTGCGACTGCTCCAGCCGGTGGTCCGACGTCAAAAAGAACCTCATGGTTAGGAAGGTTCGGGTCGTTAGTCGGGACGAATCTCACGCCCGAGATTTCATAGCCCTGCGAAATAGACAGATTCTCAATCGGTATGTACACCGCGTGTTCTTCAGGCTCATGAGCACGCTCTGAGACAAATGAGCTGACGTGATTTTCATTGGGTTGCGCGAGCACTTGGCGAGCGAAAGTGAGCACCACGTCTTCTGGAGAAGGTTTGGTGAGATACTCAAATCGAAAATCTCTCTGCAACTCGTAAGCGCACTTGTCGATCTGGCTCTGTTCCTCTTTGCGTAGGTAACGAAACCCTGACACACCTGTTGCGGGATCGCGCACGGCGGTGCCAAAGGCGACCCCTTCTTCCATAGCGCTGGGGCGTGGTCGACGAAGCATCCCGGCCAGGCGACGAAGCTCATTTTCGACTGTCATTCAGGCAGTCCTACCACGCCCTTGTCTCACGATGGACACGCTGGCGACGGGCCACGATCGCTACCGGCATGATCTCATCGACCAAGAGCACGTGGTTGCAGTTTCGGCGCTCAAGGCGAAGAGGAGGTGGCGTTTCAACTTCGCAAACTCGCAGAGAGATGGCGCGTGCTTCACAGCGTGCCGGTTGGGACGAACGATACCGACATTGACCACGTCGCCATTGGTCCGTCCATTCGGAGGACCGTGCACGCGGTCTCAGTGACGCCGATGCTGCCCGGTCACCGAACACCGATCACCACTTTAAGGGCAAGGTCGACGATGAATCTCTCTACAAGCTGTACGGCCCTGTGACAAACTTAGTGAAGCCAGAGCGGACGGTCAATTACGGTCCGGAGAGACCAGGATGGAAACGACGATGACGACGGACGATCGGCCGAAGGTGAGCAGTCCATTGTTCGTGGTGGATAACTCCCCGGGTGGCCGATCTGGCCTTGAGTATCTTCGGGAGTGGTGCGAGCTGGCGAGTTCTATGGACGTCGCTACTGGCTACTTCGAGATCGGCGCCCTGCTCGACCTTGACGGTGACTGGCAGAAGATGGAAAAGATCCGCATCCTTATGGGTGACGAGGTGGCGCAGCGCACCAAGAAGGCCCTGCTCGAAGCCGTGTCGAAGCGAGCCTACGTAACACTGGACGAGAGTATCGAGTCAGAGAAGGATGTCGACCCCTTCCTCGATGGAGTCCCCGCAATCGTGGAGGCCATCGCCAAGGGCCAGATCGAATGTCGCGTCTACAACCGCGACAAGTTCCACGCGAAGGCGTACATCACCCATGGTCGGTTCGACGTCGTGGGTTCACAGGCCCTCGTTGGTTCGAGCAACTTCACGAGGCCGGGGCTGACTCAGAACGTGGAGCTCAACCTCAAGATCGAGAGTTCCGCTGAGGTCGCTCAGCTCCAGGAGTGGTACGAGAAGCACTGGGTCGACGCCGTCGACATCGCACCGGAACTCCTTCGCGTGGTCGAACGACACATCGAGACGCACGACCCGTTCGACGTCTGGGCCAAGGCGCTCCAGTCACTTTTCGCCAACCAGGACCCGACGCCTGGGACGTGGGAACGCACCGAGTCCCGCATGTTCGCCAAGTTGGATCGTTACCAGCAGGAGGGCTACTGGGCGTTGATGAACATCGCTCGTCAGCACGGCGGGGCGCTGCTCTGTGATGGGGTGGGCCTCGGTAAAACCTTCGTCGGCCTGATGCTCATCGAGCGACTCGTCCTGCACGAGAACAAGAGGGTTGTCCTCTTCGCCCCGAAGGCGGTCCGCGACGCCGTATGGGACAAGGACCTGCACAAGTACCTCCCGCACATCGGTGGCGTCAGCGGTTCGGCGGACTTCAGCAACCTTTCGGTCTTCTCGCACACTGACCTCACCCGTGGTGGTGACTTCCCGGAGCGCTTCGAGCGTATCGCGGAGTTGGCTGACGTCGTGATCATCGACGAGGCTCACCATTTCCGCAACCTCGGCAAGCGAGGTAATCCCGACGATCCCGAGGAACGGTCGCGCTATTGGAAGCTCTACGACCTCATCGGCGGCGCCAGCCGACCGAAGACGTTATACATGCTCACGGCGACGCCGATCAACAACTCACTCAATGACTTTCGCCACCTCGTGGAACTCTTCTCTCGCGGAGACGACGCGGCTTTTGCGCGAACACTGGGGATCACGAGCCTGAGCGCCCGCCTCAACTCAATGACCCAGAGCCTGAGAAAGCGCCTCTCGTCGGATGAGCAATCTGACCCCACCGACATCGCCGAGGAGGCGCAGGAGATGCTGGTTGGCGACCCGTTGTTCCGTGGCCTGGTCGTCCAGAGGAGCCGTTCGTACGCGAGGGCGAGCCAGATTCAAGAGACCGGGAGCGCGGCGGCGTTCCCGGATCGTCAGGACCCGCTCGTGGCGGACTACTCCATCCGCAAGAGTTACGGCAAGCTCCTCGACCAAGTCGATAAGTCGTTCACGAGGGATCAGCCGCTGTTCGCATTGTCCATTTACTATCCGCTCCACTACTACAAGGGTTCTAACCCTGACGTCGACCCGTTCGAGGAGAACCGCCAGAAGCAAGTAGTGGCCCTGATCCGTACGAACTTCCTGAAGCGGTTCGAAAGTTCGGTCTACTCCTTCGAGCGGTCGTGTGATCGCCTGATGCTCAAGCTCATCGCATTCCTCAAGGTCAACAGTGAGACTGAACGGGAGATTCAACGACTGAACCGCTGGATCGACCAACACCAAGGAATCCTCAACTACTCACGTCTTCGGCAACTCGAACTGTGGTCTGACGCGGACGTCGACGAAGGAGACGACGAAGACGTTGTGCCGCCCGAACTCCTAGACGACTTTGAACGCCTGGACCGCGAAGAGTACGAGGTGGTCGACATGATCCAAGAGACGTTCCTCGACCTCGATCAGCTGGCGACCTTCCTCGAAGAGGCCCGGCACTTCGCGCCGCGACAGGATGACAAGCTCCAGAAACTGGTCCGCCTGCTCAAGTCCAAGGACTTAGCGGGAAAGAAGGTACTCATCTTCACGGAGTTCGCCGATACTGGACGGTATCTGCGCAAGGAACTCATGGCGGCTGGCATCGAGGGGGTGTCAGAACTCGATAGCGGCTCGAAGTTGGAT